>Ga0207889_1000117_pt1 | contig 42991 bp, 31 predicted proteins | sample LinPmetageLP47_FD_184058 | JGI IMG/M metagenome (GOLD analysis project Ga0207889, IMG submission 184058) | Marine viral communities from the Pacific Ocean - LP-47 (SPAdes) | ecosystem: Environmental > Aquatic > Marine > Oceanic | place: Pacific Ocean | collected 2011-06-12 | reverse complement strand
CGCCGCCGTCTTGGCAGGCTGGACCGCTTGCTCACTGTAATACCTGGACATCGCCATACGTTGGTTTGTCGACAGCGCGCTTGCGATCGGCATCATCACCGCGTTCTTACGCGCCCCGTCCGCGAAAGCGTTCAGCTGCTCGTTGATATAGGTCTCGCCCAGTCCGGAGAGTCTGGGAAAGCCGGCGGCCGGATTGCCTCCGCCGTTCTGTCCGTGACAGCTGCTGCAGGGTGCGATCTTGCCATCCAACCCTTGCTTTGCGATTTGGGCCGGGGTGGTCTGGGCAGATGCTGTATATGCCGTTACAGACAGTAATGCTATGGCGATCAATTTCTTATTGCGCATCGCACAGTCTCCGCTTGTATAACGACACCATACCCTGGTAGGTAATAGTATGCTAGTCGGGAATAACGATAGAACTAAAAGTTTTTGTTCTGGGTTGAACCGTCTTATCGGGAATCTGATGTGATGAGTATTTTGTTCGGAATAGTGGTGGGACTGGCGCTCGGCCTGACAGGTGGCGGCGGTTCAATTTTTGCCGTTCCACTGCTGATCTATGGTCTTGGCTTGTCGGCACAGAATGCGGTGGCGGTGTCGCTGGGCGCGGTTGCGTTAACCGCAGCGTTCGGCGCCGTCGAAGCATATTGGAGGGGATTGATCGAGTTGAGAGCCGGCTTGATCTTTGCCGTGGCGGGTGTCGCCACAGCACCAATCGGCATCTATCTAGGCGATTCAGTCGCGGAAACGGTGATCGTGTCGCTATTCGCAGGCGTCATGATTGCAGTAGCTGTCCGCATGTTTTGGAATGCGAAAAGCGTAAGCGGCGAATCGACGGTAGTGCGTGCGCGACCGTCAGCTCAGGCGCAGGACGACCCGGGCACGGTCTGTCACTACAGTCACGATGGTCGGCTCAGGCTTAACGCGCCCTGTAGCGCCGCTCTGGTCATCGTGGGCGTGATCGTGGGCGTCATGTCCGGCTTCTTCGGCGTGGGCGGCGGGTTTCTGATCGTGCCGGCGCTTATGCTGATCACCGAGATGGGGATCCATCGGGCAGTCGCGACCTCCTTGCTTGTCATTACGCTGATCGGATTGTCTGGGTTGGCTTCTGCGGTCGTTTCAGGGCGCGATCTGGATTGGGGACTGACCGCTTTGTTTGTCCTCGGCGGCATTATAGGAATGGCGGGCGGGCGATCTCTGTCACGCTATTTGGCTGGCCCGTCGCTACAGTTTATTTTTGCCGCGGCGATGCTCGCCACGGCAGGCTTCATGCTCGGGAAGAATTTCTTGTAGGGAACGTGACCGGCATTGTCAGCTAGCGGCCAAAACTAGACCTCATACCATTCAGTCGGAAAGCTTTCTCCGATTCCGGATCAGCGTATTACTTACAGCAACGAATACTCTTTTGCGGCCAGCTACAGCTTACTCGCCTGCTTGTACTGATTCGTGAGCTTGGCGCGCCAAGAGTCTATGCCGTACCAGCGCATGAATAGCGCGCCGGGCCAAGACGGCTGACGCAAGTTGTCCGGACATACGACCAAGAGAGTAGGGCGTTGGACAGACGCTGGCTCGACAATATCGAATGTCAGCTCCACATCCACAGAAGCGATGCCACGGGGTGTGGCCACTTTGCCCTCCAGACTTAGCCTTGGTCCGCCGGCCTTTCGACCAATGAATATCCCAGGGCATCTGACTTTATAGAGCTTTGGCATGACGGTGCCTCACTCCCATTGGGCAGCAGTGGTCTCAAGGCGTGACATCCCATCGGCAGTTATTACTGGCCACGAGACGAATCGGTCTGCTTGACAGGCACGGCTCACCAGGTAGTCGCAGATCTGGTTTGCGATCTGTTCTTAGCTATCGGGTCGAGTGGGTGGGGGCATCGGACTAATCGGCGGCGATGCGGCGCGACGACGAGCCATCCCGCGTTTGAACAGCCAATGGCGATCGGCCCCGTCCAAGAGCATCTGCTCGAGGATGTAACGGTTCACGTCGTGTGGTGTCTTGCTCAGGTCGATCTCGAAAGCCTCGAGGTTTGCATCTGCATAGTCATCACGAGCGGCCTGGTTCTTGGCGTGTGTGCCCCGAATCTCGATCCCGTATCGATGCCCACCGATTGTGGCCAGCACGTCGGCTCTACGTGTCTTGCCGATCGCAGTCTCGAGCGTGGCGGTTTCGAGCGGGGGGTGTGAGTCCGGAGGGTAGAAGTATTCGCCGTTGGCGGGACGCGGCATCTGCGAGCACTTCTTTCGCGGCTTGATGTAGCGCGCTTTCACCCTCACAGCTTGTGTCGGCGAGATGAGTAAAATGCCAGATTCGTTTCTTTCCCTGGCGGGCCAGCACAGGCTGGTGACAGGTAGCGCAAAAACAGTCGCAGGCGCGCCCACGTTCAACCTCGTCGACATGTGCCATGACTCCTTCGGCATTCTCAGCCCAGCCGAAATACCCGTGCCAGTTCCCAACCATCGTAAGAATTTACTACCTGGCGGCGAGCTTCGCAGCTCAGCCGCGCTCGAGCGGGGTGCGACCTATGCTGATTAGTACAGAATCGCTATCCTCCCCGGCCTTGTAGCGTGATCGGCGGATAGGGCGATCCCCGAATCAATCGCAGCCGCGTGTCCGGCCCAGCTCATCCAGCGCCACGAAGTCGCGCCAATGGCGCCATCCCTGTGAGCACCAGAATCCCCACTCGCGGGTTTTCTCCGCGGTAAGAAACAGGGTCGTGACAGGACACCTTTCATCAATCTCGATGCGGTGGGGGCGCGCGGCGTCGCGTCGGACCACGATGTCGCCCGGTGACCGTCTCTCGCGCTTAGTGGGACCGGCGGGGTCATTCGGGTCGGCCGGTAGATGCTCCCAGTAGCAGCCATCGAGCAGCATCGTCACCCACGGCCACGGATGATCATGCAGCGCGCGATCGTCGTCGCTGCGAATGAATCGATGAACGTAAGCGTTCTCGAGCTGCCGCCCGTCCACGCACCAAAGACGCCGCAGTAAATCACCAGCCTGCGTATCGAACAGACGATACTTGCGCTGCACGAACCAACGGAGCATGTAGGGATCGTCTTGATCGCCGATGCGCTCGTCTGGTGGGCGCTGATCGATATGGGCATTTCGCGCCCATGCCAATATGTCGCTGTGTCCGATCGCCTCGCCTTCGCGAGATGCGGCGGCGTTGAAGTCCTGCTGCGTCATGATTCGACTACCGTCCCCAGCATTGTACGTCCTACTTGCGTGTCCATGACCCGCTGCTCAACAGCAGCCCGTCGTGCCACGACCATATGAATGGGCTGAATGATATCGCTCGCACTGATCCAGGGTGCGTTAAGCCCCATCTGGCGCAGGATCAGTATGGCGATACGGTAGGCGCCCCTCCGGATCACGCTCCTGTTTGTATCCGGGAGCAGTGAAGAGTCGCAACACCGAAATCCAAGCCGTGCAAACGGCATGACAACCGGCAATTTGAATGCGATACAGCATTGATTCGAAGCGTCGGCGGCGAACTTTATATCGTTAAATCAGCGATATGCGGCGTAAAATTGGGTTGTATTTTCCGGCAGCACAACCGGCATGGATCTGGCATAATCGCCAAAACGACGAGCCTTGCAAGCCAATGACTGACCTAACATATGGGCTTGCGCCATGGATGCCGTCTGACCCTTCTCGTGAGCTCGCGAGCAAGGCATATCAACTGGCGCAGAAATCGGCGGCCTTGAGCCGCATGCCGCCTGCAACCCGAGCCGCCCTGCAAGACATGCTTCGGGTGGTCAACACCTACTATTCGAACTTGATCGAAGGGCAGAGCACTCATCCGGTAGAGGTTGATCGGGCTGTGCGTGCCGGTGAACAGGCAAGAACACCGGGGGTGATGATTTCCTTGGCTCTACGAGAGGCTCAGCAGATTGTCGCTGCCCGGAATGAAGCGAATCATCATGAGTGCCCAACTGATGTCGAATTCATTCGCAGAATCCATCAGCTGATCTTCGACAAAGTGCCAGAGTCTGATCGGCTTGTTCGCGATTCTTGTGAAGATCAAACCGCTGTCGTCGAGCCTGGCGAACTTCGAAGGACCGACGTGCAAGTCGGAATTCACGTTGCGATCGGTCATGGTCGTTTGAATGAAGCACTACACGCCTTCGCCGAAGCCTATAGCCCGTATAGAGCGAGCCTGCGGGGCGATCAAGGCTTGATCGCAGCTGCGGCTGCGCATCATCGACTGGCTTACTTGCATCCTTTCCCTGACGGCAATGGTCGCGTCGCGCGCTTATTCAGCGGGGTATACATCGATTGCGTGATCGAGCAACCGGCGATCTGGAGCCTGTCAAGAGGCCTTGCTCGCGCTCGAGACGACTACTATCGCCGTCTAGCCGGTGCGGATGCGCCACGACAAGGTGATTTTGACGGCCGCGGCCCGCGAAGCGAACGTGCGCTCTACGTTTTCTGCGAGTTTTTTTTGGATACCTGCATTGATCAAGTGGACTACATGGCGTCGGTGCTCGGCATCGACGGCTATAAGCGACGAGTGGAGTATCTTGTTCGTCAGGCGAGCGAACATGCGCTTCCTGGTGTGCCCAGGCTCGATCGCGGTGCCGAAGGCTTGCTCAAGGCTGCGTTCATTGAAGGGGAATTGACCCGAGCCGAGGCAGGTCAACGTACCGGCTACAAGGAGCGTATGGGCAGACAAGTGGTAAGCGAGCTCTTGAAGGAGGGTTTGCTTGTAAGTGCAAATCAACGTGGGCCGGTTCGGCCGGCGTTTCCGGCCGCCTACCTTGATTATTTGTTCCCGAAAATGGCCGGGCCTGCAAGCTGACACAGTCGCGAAGTTGCTTTAACGATTTGGGCATTTCGCCTCTACGGACGCCACGAGAGGCTTAGCGTACGATTTTTTCCGTTTTGTGAGTTGACCCCATTTCGCGCCCATGCCAATACGTCGCGGTGCTCGATCGCGTCGCCTTCGCGAGACGCGGCGGCGTTGAAGTCCTGCTGCGTCATCATCCGCCCCTGCACAGTAGGTATTAGCTGCTCTCTTTTTTCTTTGAAACGGCGCTCGCAAGCGCGCCGGCATGCTCAGGCAGCACGCAATGGCCATCCGGCTCTGCGTCTTTTGTGCCGAGGAGCAACCGCATGATCTCGCAAAGCTGCTCATGACTTGGCGAAGCGCTATCTGGCGCTGTGGAATCGATCGCCGCGTGCACCTTGGCCCTTTTTGCGTCCCGACCATTGCCGATGTCTTCCTCGTTGGGTAGTTGCCAATAACCTGTGGCACCGCGCTCGCCCACACCGTTTTCTCGGAGGTGAATAACCACCTCTGCGGCATCCTGTTTCGTGCTCGACCCCAACCTTGCCACTCTAGCGAGCTCATCTGCCGATGGGGCGCGTAGCTCTGACGATGCGTACACGCCCATTAAAAACCACACCCCGACCGCAAATGCTGCCAATGCCTTGCTCATAAAGATGGCCTGGTACTTAAAGGATTCACTGCCTAAATCGAGAATCCAGTAACACAACGCGGAAGCAACAAGTACCGGCGTGACGAACCAGGCGGCAAAGCCGACTAAGCTCAAGTGAGCTGCGTATTGTGCAAAATCCTCAATCATCTATCTCTCCCTGCTTGTTCAATCGAGAGAACTGGCAATCCAGTTACTTTCAGCCCGGCCGTTTTTACTTAGAGATTTTATGGCGCAACCCGCCGCGCCACGACCATGCGAATGGTCTGAATGATATCGCTCGCGCTCATCCACGGCGCGTTCAGCCCCATCTGGCGCAGGATCAGTGTGGCGATACGGTAGGCGTCCTCCGGCTCGACCGGCACGGCGCGCACCGGATGATCCTTGGCCCAGGTGCGGATGAAGATCTTTCTACCCTGATCCTCGAGTGAAAAGCCCTTGTCGTTGTTCGGGCCGTGGTTCTTGTACTCGCATTTCGGGATCAGGCCGAGCAGCACGCCCGCCACGACCGGCAGTTCGTTGCGTGTCATTTGAATGCGCAGCTTGCTCGACCAGTCGTAGCTTCGCGGCTGGGTTGCCGTCGCCGAGTCGAGGGACACCGTGTAATCGCCGCCACGGGTATCGGCGGGCTCGAAGCACAGTGCAGCCTTACCGCCGTAGATATGCATGTTGTAGTTGAATCGAACCGCCGCGGAATCGCTGTCGGAACGCGCCTGTAACGGCGGCTCATCTGACCAGTTATCCGGCGCGGCCGAAACAGGGGCAGACGCGCGGGCCGGGGCAGGCACTTGCTGTACGGGCTGCGCGGGCGAGGTTTGTGCCTGTGGGACAGCCGTCTGGCCGCCTGACGCACCATCGGCGTCGTTCGCCGCTGTGATCTTGATGCCGATCTCGCGCATCGCCTTGGCCACGTAATTACGCGCGCCTGAATCGCTGGTCATGTTTGAGGCCGCAGTCAGCAGCTGGTTGCGCGGGCGATTTTCACGCAGGGCGCGAAACTGCTCACCGGTCAGCTGCGGCATATTGATTTGACTCAACAGTTCGTTGAGTTCTCCGAGGTTTTGCGGCGCGGGCATTTTCAGGCTCCTGTTATTGTCTGGACTGAGTTCTATTATCCGCATTTCTCAGGTTCTGCAAGTACGCCAACCATCGGAAATTATTGGGAATTGTGTTAGGTTTCCGGCCCTTTCTTCGTGCGATCCTTGACGGTTCGTCTGGCGCGTTCGAGCCGATCCAGAAGACGCTCCCGCTCCTCGGCGATCGCCGTCGCACTGGCCAGATTTTCGCGCAGAGCGTTCTGTTCGGACTGTGCATCCGCCAGATTCCCGGAAAGCGTTTCCGCCTTGGTTTTCGATTGTTGAAGCGACGACTCCAGGCCCGAGGCGTGCGCTCGGCTTTTATCCAGTTCCGCGTTCATGTGCTCTATCGCTCTATCTCGGTCGCGTAACGACCGTGCGTGTTCATCACGTTGTCTGGTCATCTGCTTTCGCTCATCCTGGACGACGCGTATGTGTTCCTCGTACTCGACCTTGGCTGCAAGAGCCGCCTGTCTTGTCTCATCGACCTGTTTGGCCCAGAGCTTCTGCTGATCATCGGCACGCTCTATCTCGCGGTCGCGCGCTTCACTCATCTCCTGGCGTTCGCGGGCCAGATTTTCGGTCTGCTTGCGATGCGTCGCGCGGAGCTGGCGGATATGGCGTGCGGTCTGGCTGCGCGTCTCGCTCAACTCGGAGGTCAGACGGGCATTCCTGTCCTGGCTGTCATTCAATGCCCGTTGGCTGTTTTCGAGATCCTTGACCAGCGATGCCACCTGGGTTTCGGCGGCTTGTGCGCGTCCCTGCAACTGTCCGACCTGCTGCTCGAGCGCGTTGACCTTCTGGGCTTTCTCGGCCACTTCGTCAGTGAGTGCCTTCTCGCGCTCAACCATAAGTCCGCGCTGCTTCTCCAGCTCCTCGCGGGCGCTATCTCGGGCCTCGCTATAAAAGCGGTGTGCGGCATCCACCACCGAGCGGGGCAGCCCCTCGGGCAGCCCGGTACCCATCTGTTCTGCCAACCCCTTGAGCGCAACCTTCATGTGGCCGGTCAGCGTCTGCTGTGATGCCGTGGTATCCAGTTCGATCCGAACCTTGGCCATCGACGGATATTCGCCGCGCTCGAGCACTGCCTTGAGTGCGTCCTGCACAGCTTCCGGCGTGAGCGTGCCGCCGGCCATCAGGCCAGGCTCCCAAGATCGGCGTGAATGAGGGCGTCGGATTCTTTCGTGACGCGGCTCGGTGCGATATGGGCCGTGAAACCGGATGGCGCCGAAGCGCGAGGGGAGTATTCAGGCATGTGCTGCTCGAGACCGTGGCTAGTGATCGCATTATAACGTACTAATACGCAATATGCGAAACGTATTAAAACGTACGGTTACGGCACTATATAAACATAACCATACTTATGTTGTGCGGCGGCGGCGCTGAGGATGTTTTATAGCCTTGAGGCCTCCTGACGGCTTTGAAACACGCTTTTTCGACGTTTTCCCCGGCCCGCAATCGACCTGGAAACTGCCATCCTCATAGGCCAGAAGAAGCCGACCGACCAACTGCCACTCATCGCCGATGAAAGCTACTTAGCGTACGATTTTTCCCGTTTCGTGAGTTGACCCCGAATACGTTGCCGGCGAAGATCTACCGGTAGAGTTCGGGTTCCCGAATCAACTCCTGTGCGACCTCGTCTCGCGTATTGCGTTTGCACGGGCGAGAAAACATCGACGGCTTCAAATAACTGCCGCGCCAGCCGCGGAATGAGTCACGCTTCAGACCCGCCAATGGTTCGCCATCAACGACCAGGACCCATTCATATCGCTGTTCGGGGCCAGCGCGAGGCCGGCGGAACTGGTAGGCGGGTTGCGTGGCCGCCTGATTGGTCTCGCGCTGTGCCGCGATCAGCGACATGATGACCGCGCTGCGCGACTGACCAGACTCGGCAGCCAAGGCGTCAAGCGCGGTTACCGAATCTACTGGTAGATACACCTCGATGCGTTTTCGATCGCTCTTGTCTCGCCATCGTTTCTGATCCTGTGCTCTAGCCATTGTTGTTCTAGCCTCTACCGGTAGAGTTAGCATACGACAGCAGCATCGGTATTAGAATGAGCACCACGCAATAACGAGACTGGCGCGAACATCCTAAAAGGGGCAGGGCGGCCATGGGAAAAAATCGGGATAGCGACCCGCGACCGACGTGTCCTGAATGCGGCGCGCCGCTCGCGCTTGGCTATACGTCCAGCACGCACTATCACTGGGACTGTAGGGTAGGAGGCTGCGACGGCAGTCGGCTGCTCGAGCTACGACAGTCGCTTAGCGGCGACTGCATCGCGCGTGATATGGCGGACAAGAACTCGGCGGTCGGCCTGCTCGCGAAAAGCGACGATCGACGCAAGGATCAGGCAGCGTTTCGCCGTGTTGCCTCCACCTTGGATTCGGATCACCGGTTGTTCCGCTATCTCTCGACCGGCGAGCGTGAGGCGATGCAGACGGCCAGCGCGGCGCTGCGCCGATTGGCACGCGCCACGGAAACAGCCAAGGACATCATGGCGCGCCGCGAGATCCGCGAAAAGGCGGAGCGTGAGCGCCAGGACCGCATCGACAACAAGCAGGCATTCGATACGATCATCGCCCAGTCGTTCGGCCGCGACACTATATTGCTTCGCTGTGACGCCATGGCGGACATGCTCGATGCTGTGCGTGGTTTTGGTGGTGGCGCGATACGCGCCAGCGTCAGCACGTATCGCAAAAAACTCGATGAGGGCCGCTGGACATACCTCGTGCAACACACTGGGGCAGTGCTCAACGAGGAGATGTTTGCCGGCAAATGGCCACACGACTTTGAAGCATACTGGCAGCAGTGGAAGGCCGGTCGGCGGTATCGCGAAGCCGTGGCCGCCGCACAGTTCAAAGGCGTGAGAGGCGGGGATCCGGATGCGTGAAATCGCCACGACTGATTCGTCTTCTGCGTCTGCTCCGGCCGGGCCGGGCGGGCTTGCAACAACGACGCGCCGCGGTCAGCTCATCGACGCGGCAACCGACGAACAGGCCATCGCCGCCTGGCTGCGCGCTCGCGCCAGAAAGAGCCCGGCGACGTTCGATCGCTACAAGCGAGAGGGCACGCGTTTTCTTGATTATCTGCAACGTCGTGGTCGAACGCTAGACACTGCATCGCTGGACGATGTGCACGCCTATGAAGCGGCACTGCTGGCCGGGCAGGTCACCGGCAAGCCTCGCACGCCGGCGGCCGCGGACAGCGTGTTCGCGGTACTCGGTTCGATGATGAGCCTGTTGTCGGCCGCGGGCTACCTGCGCGCCAACGTGCTCGTGCTGCGAGAAAAGCAAACCGCAGAGAGCGATATTCGGGTCGAGCGCTTCATGTCGAACGCGGAACTCGCCGCGCTGTTCGACGAGGCGGGCACACTCGGCACCTCGCCTCGCGATGAGCGCATCCGTTTCACGCTGGTCTGGTTCCTATCAACCGGCTCACGTGTCAGCGAGACGCTCAAGGCGCCGATGAACAGCGTCTATCTGGCTCAGGAAGCAGGGCAGTCACGCTGGATCTGGCGAATCGAACGCAAGGGCGGTCGCCGTGCCGACGTGCCGCTACGAAACGATGCGCTCGACGCCCTGGTTCGTTACAGACGTCATCTTGGTATGCCGCACTATCCGACCCCGGATCGCCAGGACGGTTTCCTGGTCTGGCCACTGAGAGGCCAATCGACTGCTCCATTATTTCGCGGCACTGTCAGTCAGGAACTCAAGGTGTTCTTCAAGCGCGCTGCCGAGCGCCTGGAGGACGCGGGACAACGGGGGCATATGGCACAGGCCACAACGCATTGGCTACGCCATACTTCGGCCACGCAGCTGCTCGATGCCGGCGCTTCCATGCGATTCGTGTCGAAGCTGCTCGGGCACGCCAATCAGGCCATTACCTCGTCGGTTTACGACCATGCTGATCGCGAGACCTGGCGGCATGAGATAAATAAAGGTCAGAGTTATCAGATCTGACGCGCCGCTTAAGGCAGAGCAGCTCCCGGTACATCCGACAGGCAAGATGTCATTCACGCAGACAGCAATGACCATTCATGTCGATAGAGGGCAGAGTAGTGTCACAGCATCCGTTACTGGTAGGGCGCGAAAATGAAACGCATCTTTGGTGCCGTCTTTGCGAACGCGTATGGCTCAACAGTAGCTGGGAACACGCGGGCTGGAACTGCCCGGACAGGCGCTGCGACGGCGGCACGCTGGATGCGCTGCCTTCTTGACGATAAAGAAAGAGAACCGCCTGAAAACCCGCCCGAAGGCTTCAAGCGGACTCTATGTCCTGAGCTGAGTGAGTAACAGTGACGCAGCGACGCTGGGCACACGTGTTTGTTCATCGATCCCTGGGCGAGGCACGCCGTTCACGCCTGCGCCGGTGGCGTAGTTATTATGCTCAGCAGCCAACCGGTCGATCTTTCACATGGGGTGCATTCGCTCAGCGCGTCATGCGCCTTGACCGAGCGTTCACTAAAGCCCTGATAGCGAATGGGAGTTCTAACCCGTATCGGCCAACACAACACACGCTAAGCGACAATGCCTGAAGTTGGGCGACATCTTCGGGCTGATACTGTGGGACTCGCGTCAGACCTAGCTAAAGCCCGCACTGCTCGAAACAATCCCTTTACGAAGCTGTTTGATTGATGTGACGCAGAGCCACAATAATGGCGATTATCGCAACTGTCTTGGCAAGCTGTACTGGCGCATGACACATCGCGCCAGCGATCAACAAATTTGTCGCGCGAGTCAATCCGACAACCCGTGCATATTGCTAGTCAGTCATTGTTAAAGGCTGCGAAAGTTAGTATACGGCGTACTGGCTGGCTAATGTAAAACGTTATCAATCGCCTACTTCGTCGGCGTACCCAAGCGTGCTCCATTCTGTAAAAGCCAGTGATTAACCCATAGACCTGATCGGCCGTTTTAATTTTTTTTGCATAAATCTATTTATTTGAAATCTCTAGAATCCAGCTCTATCCGTAGAGCTCGGCGTTCGATGATATTTCTTTTACGAAGCTGCTCGCTGGAGAATTAACCAGCGACTGAGACGCTGCGGCGGTCGTATAGATATGTCAATGCTTTTTGAGACGCCATTTTGCATGTCGGAATTTAATATAGCGAGTCTGGTAGCTTCTGCGGGCGCACAGCCCCTTGGCAAAGCTGAACCTTGCAAATACGCGGACGTGGAATAACGAGACAGCTGAGGTTGAATGAAGAACATAATCACTGCCTACCACGCCAAATATTACGCCCACGAAATCACGGCCAGAAATTCCTTGGATGGCGTTGATCGCTTGTCCCAGTCTTTATTCGACGCCAGCGTCGACCTGAATCCGCATCAAATCGAAGCCGCCCTTTTCTCATTGCGAAACCCATTGCAGCAAGGGGTATTGCTTGCTGATGAAGTAGGGCTGGGTAAGACCATCGAAGCCGCGTTGGTAATCTGCCAGCTGTGGGCCGAGCGTCGTCGTAAGCTGATGGTCATCGCGCCAGCCAGCCTGCGAAAGCAATGGGCGCAGGAGCTTCTGGAAAAATTTGCTGTGCCCGGCACGGTCCTGGACACAATCGCCCTGCGCAAGCAGTCGGCCGGTAGCGAACAAGAAACCTTGCAGCGCCTGGCAGGCAAATCAGTGATCATCGTCTCCTACCAGTTTGCGGCGCGACTGGAGGCAGAGCTTCGCAGCATCCCTTGGGATCTGGTCGTTATTGATGAAGCGCACAAGCTGCGCAACGCTCATCGCAAAAGCAACCGAACAGGCCAAGCGCTTCGCAGGGCATTGGTAGGTCGCAAAAAGCTGTTGCTTACGGCCACGCCGCTACAGAACTCACTCATGGAGCTATACGGCCTATCGACTCTGATCGACGAACACCTATTCGGCGACGAAAAGGCGTTCCGCAAGCAATACTTGAATAACCCAGACGGGCCTCAAGAGCTTCGCGGGCGACTGGCAGGCTTCACGCAGCGCACGCTGCGAAAGGATGTGCTGGAGTATATCCAGTACACCGAGCGCCGAGCACTGACCCAGCCATTCAACCCGACAGACGCCGAGCAGGCGGTCTATGAACGGGTATCCGCTTTTTTGCTGCGTGAAGAATCGTTCGCGCTACCCAAGCGCCAACGTCATCTGACAGGGCTCATTCTCCGAAAGCTACTCGCATCCAGTGCCCCGGCTATCGTCGGTACGCTGATGACTATCAGCGCACGACTGGAACAGCTGCTGCTGGAAGACGCGGGAGCCGACGACGTTAACCCCCTGGCGCAATGGATCGAGGCGGACGACCTCGAAACCGACTATCTCGAAGAACTGGAACTGGACGAGAGCGCACACGCCGAAGAGCCCGGCCAGGAGGCTGGAAGAGCCACACAGGCAGCGCCACTTACTCCCCAGCAAAAGAAGCAGGCCATTCACGAGGAAATCGATGAGCTAAACAGCATAATCGCTGTCGCCCAGAACCTGCAGATCGACACCAAAGCACAATCCTTGCTCACCGCACTACAACTGGGCTTTGCCAACATGGCCAAGCTGGGAGCGCCCCGCAAAGCGATCATCTTCACGGAGTCGAAACGTACCCAACAATACCTATACGAATTTCTGGCAGCCAACGGCTACAACGGCCAACTGGCCATGTTCAGCGGTACCAACAACCATCCGGACACCACGGCTATTTATCAGCAATGGCGTACGGAACACCACGGCACAGACCGAGCGACCGGATCTCCCCAGGTGAATCGGCGCACCGCCCTGATCGATCACTTCCGTAAGGATGACGGTACCGGTGCCGACATCATGATCGCCACCGAAGCCGCCGCAGAAGGCATCAACCTGCAATTCTGCGCGCTACTAATCAACTACGACCTACCCTGGAATCCTCAGCGCGTTGAACAGCGCATAGGCCGCTGCCACCGCTATGGACAACGCTTTGACGTGGTGGTGATCAACTTCCTCAACACCCGTAACCAGGCCGATCAGCGGGTGCTGGAGCTACTGTCCGAGAAGCTGCATCTCTTTTCAGGCGTATTCGGCGCCTCGGATGAAATACTGGGCCGCATTGAGAGTGGCATCGACTTTGAAAAGCGCATCCTCTCTATTTACGAAACCTGCCGACACCCCGACGACATAGAACAGGCATTCAACGTCCTTCAGGCCGACCTGGAAGACGCGATCAATGATCGAATAAAGGACACACAAAGCCAGCTGCTGGAAAACTTCGACGAAGAAGTCCACGACCGGCTCAAGCTACGCCTGGATGAAGCCGAAGCACGCCTCGACAAGCTGGGGCGCTGGTTCTGGGGCGTCACCCGCTACGCATTGGACAAACAGGCGCGCTTCGACCATGCCTCCTACGCCTTTGCCTTGCCGCAATCGCCGGCAGGCATCAGCCCACCGGTCGCATCCGGGCGCTACCAACTGATACGCGGCGCTGCCCAGCCAGACATGCTTGCCCACGGGTATCGGCTCAACCACCCGCTGGGCGAATGGGCGCTGGAGACCGGCCTCGCGGCGCCGACACCCGCAGCACAACTCACTCTCTATTACAGCGCCCACGACAACAAAATCAGTCAGGTAGAGCGCCTGCTGGGCACGTCTGGCTGGCTGCGCCTGGACCGACTCCTGGTCACCGCCTTTGAAACCACCGATGCCTTGCTGTTTTCTGGGATTACCGACGATGGCAAAACGCTCGATCAGGAAGCCTGCGAAAAACTGATGGCCATAGAGGCTCAGGGCCAACCGACGCCACTGAACGAGACACCGCCAGCGCAGTTGACCGCCAACAGCCAACAACATATTGCCGCCGCCATTGCCCACATCCTCGACGCCAACCGCCGCTTGTTCAATGAAGAGCGTGACAAGCTGGAACAATGGGCCGATGACAAGCTACTGGCCGCCGAAGAGGCGCTGAAGAACACCAAGGCACGAATTACCCAACTGAAACGCGATGCCCGCAAGGCCATTACCCTGCAGGACCAGGCCGACATCCAGCAGGAAATCGTCTCATTGGAAAAACAGCAGCGTCGGCAACGGCAAGAGATCTTTACCGTCGAAGACGAGATCATCGAGCAGCGCGACCAACTGATCGACTCCCTGCAACAACGCCTGCAGGAAAAAACCGAAACCAATACTCTCTTCACCCTGCGCTGGCAGGTCGTGTGATGCCCCACGCGAATAGCCCAGGGACGCAACTTTTAAGGCTTGAATCATGAGCGCAACACAAAACGCTAAATTTCAGGAACTCGTCGCCAAGCTGCGTGAGATTTTCCAGATCGACCGTCCCGAGCTGGACTTCGGCATCTACCGCATCCTCAATGCCCGAGCCGACGAGATCAATGAGTACCTGGAACAGCGCCTGCCCGAAAAAGTACAAGCGTCCCTGAGCAGCGGCAACGAAGCCCAGCGCGAACAAGTGGCCCGCGAGCTGAAAGAAAAAGAGGACCAGTACGCCGCCGATGGCATGGACCCGAACGACGTGCCCAAGGTGCTGGAGCTGCGTCAGAAGCTGGCTGAATACAGCACCGGGGCGTCAGAGCACGAAAACGCCGTCTTCTCGCACCTGCTGACCTTCTTCTCCCGCTACTACGATAACGGCGACTTCATCAGCCAGCGCCGCTACAAGGGCGACACCTACGCCATCCCCTACGCTGGGGAAGAAGTGATGTTGCACTGGGCCAACAAGGATCAGTACTACACCAAAAGCGGCGAGAATTTCGCCAACTACAGCTTCACGCTGGACGATGGTCGCACCGTACACTTCCGCCTGGTGGCAGCCGATACCGCCAAGGACAATCGTAAGGACAACGACAAGGAGCGCCGTTTCGCCCTGGTTCAGCCAAAAACGATCATCCGTACTGACGACGAGGGCGGCGAATATGACGAGGCGCTGATCCCGGTTGAGGAAGTCGATGCATCCAACGGCAAAGAGCTGATCATCCGCTTCGAGTATGCCCCTCAGCCCAAGGGCACCAAGCAGGACGCTCTGGTCAAGCAAGCCGTGGACACTGTGCTGGATGACGAAACGGCCAAAGCCCGTTGGCTGGATCTGGCCAGCCACGCCCCCACTGAAAAGAATCCCCAGCGTACCCTGCTGGAAAAACATCTGGCGGACTACACGACCAAGAACTCAGCGGACTACTTTATTCACAAGGATCTGGGCGGCTTCCTGCGTAGAGAGCTGGATTTCTACATCAAGAACGAAGTGATGCACCTGGACGATGTACAGAACGCCAGCGCCTTTGCTGACATCGAAAAAAACCTGCGCATGATCCAATGCTTAAGATCGATTGCGCTGGAGCTGGTCGACTTTCTTGCCCAGCTGGAAGATTTTCAGAAGAAGCTTTGGCTGAAGAAGAAATTCGTGGTCTCAAGTCATTACTGCATCACACTTGATCGAGTGCCGGAAGAGTTGTACCCCGAGATTGCCGCTAATGAGGACCAATGGAAGCAATGGAAGCAGCTAGGTTTATGGAATGGAAAAATTCCCGGCACAATTGAGGATATGAAAGCTGGTCAATACCGGATGGTCGATACAAGCCTCTTCGGCCCGAGTTTAAAAAACCGAATAGCAGATACGCTGACCAACTTGGATATCAACTCAAATGGCTTAATTATCCACGGAGATAATTTTCAAGCCATGAGGCTTTTGGAATCTAGATATCGTGGCAAAGTGGACGGAGTGTATATAGATCCTCCTTACAACACCGGTTCGGGCGATTTCTATTACAAAGACAATTACAAAAGTTCAAGCTGGCTTGCGATGCTCAGCTCACGCATTACCGCACAGTCTGTACTAATGCGATCCGGCGCTTCATTTTTCATGAGTATTGACGAAACTCAGTTGAACGAAGCGAAGTTGCTGCTAGATAATGAGCTGCACTCTATTAATATTATCTCAGTCAAAACAAAAGTGGCCGGCGTCTCCGGGAGCCACCATGGAAAATCATTAAAAAATGCCGTCGAATACGTTTTGTTTTACACAAACGATACTGAAAATTTCAGACTTACAGACCGAGTACACGATAAGCAAGAGTTAGTTGAATATATCGAAGAGATGAAAGCGGAAGGCAAAAGTTGGAAATATACATCAGCTCTTGATTCTATCGACGACGGGACCTTTGTTAAGTCAATTTTTGATGGTGCTGGAGCGACGATAAAAATATTTAAGCATGAAGAGGTCACTGTGAGATCGATTGCTGAAGTCGCTCGCACAGACTACGCGGGTAATTTGAAACAAGCATTTTACGAAAAATTAGAACGGATATTTCGGACTACCAATGCTCAGTCTTCGATTCGCCAACGTGTCATCGAGGCTACTGAAGAGCTAGACAGCACTTGGATAAGCATTACCTATACGCCTAGGACGGGGCGTAACGCAGGCAGAGAGATTCGCGTTTATTACAAAGATAATATTCGAAATATGGTTACTTTCTTATCTGATGTGGCATCTAAAACTTCTGAAGGCGTTTATAAGCTAACTAACTCTGGAAATTCTTGGTCAGACATTCAGTACAACAATCTCTCTTCCGAGGGCGCCGTGAGTTTCGACAATGGTAAAAAGCCTATTAGTTTAGTCGGAAAAATTGTGGATCTAGTCTCTGATGGGAATGAATTATTTTTAGACTATTTTGCAGGATCCGGCACTACTGGTCATGCAGTAATTTCGGCAAACCGGAAAGATGGTAATCACCGAAGATACGTTCTTGTCGAGCAAGGCGAGTATTTTGATAAAGTGCTCAAAGCGCGGCTTCAAAAGGTTGTTTTTTCGGACTCATGGCGCTCCGGAAAAGCTTTTGATCTCGAAACCGGCATCTCCCACTGCTTCAAAGTCCTCAAGCTGGAAAGCTACGAAGACACCCTGAACAATCTGCAACTGCGCCGCAATACCAAGCAGCATCAGACGCTTGATGCGCTGGATCAAGACGCCAAGGACGACTACCTGCTGCACTACATGCTGGATGTAGAAAGCCGCGGTTCGCTGTTGTCGGTCGAAGATTTCAAAAAGCCCTTCGACTACGCCATGAATATTGCCACTGACTCGGCCGGTGCCAGCGAGCGTACCCAAGTGGATCTGGTGGAAACCTTCAACTATCTGATTGGCTTGCGGGTAAAGCATATCGACGCCCAGCCGCAGCGCGGCTTCGTGACCGTTACCGGGACATTGCCCAACGACGAGAGCTGCCTGGTGCTATGGCGCGACTGCGAGCTGCTGGATTACGAAGGCGTCAGCCGCCTGTGCAACAAGCTGGCCATCAACCCGGCCGATAGCGAGTTCGATGTGGTCTATATCAACGGCGACCACAATATCCCCACCGTGTTGACGCAGACCGCCGAAGAAGGCGGCGCCACCCGCGTGCTCAAGCTACGGCAAATCGAGCCCGATTTCCTTGAGCGCATGTTCTCCGTGGAGGATGTGTGATGGCAGATCGTGAGGATGCCTCTGGTCCGGGACCCGACATGGCGGGTGAGCTGCTCATCTATTCGGATAAGGATGGCCGTCTGCGGGTCGAGGCCCGCCTGCACGAGGAAAGTCTGTGGCTGACCCAGAAGCAGATGGCCGAGCTCTTTGGCGTAGATGTTCGCACCATCAGCGAGCATCTGAAGAATATATTTCACGATAATGAGTTGCAGGAGGATTCAGTTATCCGGAAATTCCGGACAACTGCCGCCGACGGTAAGCGCTACCCCACCGGCTTCTACCACCTGGACGCCATTATCTCCGTGGGCTACCGGGTAAATTCGGTACGCGCGACCCAATTCCGACAGTGGGCCACTCAGGTACTAAGAGAATACATCGTCAAAGGCTTTGCCATGGACGATGAGCGCCTGAAGAACCCGCCGGTCGCGGGTTCTGCCGTGCCGGACTACTTCGATGAAATGATCGAACGTATCCGCGATATTCGTGCCAGCGAGCGACGGATGTACCTGCGGGTACGCGAGATCTTTGCGCTGGCCGCGGATTACCAGCCGTCGCTAAAGGAAACCACTCGTTTCTTCCAGACCATACAAAACAAGCTGCATTTTGCCGTGACCGGCATGACGGCGCCGGAAATCATTAGCAGCCGTATCAACCATCAGCTACCGCATGCCGGGCTAACCAGCTGGGCAGGTGACGAGGTACTTAAGCGCGATGTGACTGTAGCCAAGAACTACCTGAATGAGAGTGAAGTCCGAGAGCTGAACCGCATCATCACCATGTGGCTGGATTTTGCCGAGGATCAGGCAGAGCGCCGCAAGCAGGTCTTCATGGCTGACTGGGAGCAGAAGCTGGACGATTTTCTGCGCTTCAACGACCGCCAAGTACTGCCTGACGCAGGTAAACGCTCCCGGAAACAAGCCGACGCTATCGCCCACGCTGAGTTCGAGAAGTTCGCTGCCCTTCGTCGCGAAGAAAAAGAAACGCTGGGGGCCATCGAGAATATTCGCGAGCTAGAATCCGCAGCTCGACTGCTCGAAAAAGAACCCGGTAAGACCAAAGCGCAACCCACCAAGGCCAGCAAGACCAGTCAGACCACGGGGGACGCGGAATGAGCAAGAAGACGCAGAAACGAAGCTTCCATCAGGAGCTGGTGCTCAACCGCTGGATGCTGAAGTTTTTCAACACCGACAAGTTGGCGAGTTTAAAACAGCGCCTGGGCGACGACCGGCACGAAGGCATTGATGACGATGGGCAGAGCAAGTTTTTTTACGAGCTAATGCACGGGCTGTTTAACCCCAACCTTGTGGCCGAGACCGATCTGCGCCGCTATGACCTGAGCATTGTCCGCTACTGGCAAGACATCACCGCCGAGCGCAATAAGCGGGAAGGCCACGAGCTGCAGATGAAGTACTTTCAGTACCTTTCTCTGCTGTTCACCGAGATCTATCTGGACTGGTACTTCAATAGACGTCAGGCCTTGCTTGATGGCTTGAACGAGGAAATGGCCCGCTACCGCGAAGAACAAGGGGCCGAGCCTTTCGGGGATTTTCTATCCGAGGATCTGAACAAGGTGGCGTTCTGGAATGCCACCGGCAGCGGCAAAACGCTGCTGCTGCACGTCAACATCAAGCAGTACCTGCACTATTTCCAGGCCGAGCACTCGAACAGCTATCCAGACAAGATCATTCTTCTGACCCCGAACGAAGGGTTGTCACGGCAGCATCTGGACGAGTTGAAGCTGTCAGGGCTTGCCGCCCAAAGCTTTAACAAAAACCAGACGATGCGATTCCCCGGCACGGTCGATGTGATCGACATCAACAAGCTGGGTGACGCGATGGGCGATAAAACAGTTGCCGTCGAAGCGTTCGAGGGCAATAACCTGGTCCTGGTGGACGAAGGTCACCGTGGCACGGGTAAAGATGCCGCGGCTTGGATGCGACGCCGGAGCGCACTGGTTCAAGGCGGCTTTGCCTTTGAATATTCCGCCACTTTCGGGCAGGCCGTCGCTAAAGGTTATACCGTAGAAGCGGCCGAACAGGAGATCCAGAAAAAACGCGCCAAGATGCTTTTCGGTACGACCAGCTTCAAGAAGCTGGACGAAGACGAGTTGGCACAGCTGACACTGACCGACGAGGAGAAGCGCCTCGCCCGTGTCACGGCCACCCGAGAGATCTACGCCAAGTGCATCTTGTTCGATTACTCGTACAAATTCTTCTACGAGGACGGCTACGGCAAAGAGTCGCTGATTCTCAACATGAAAGAAGAGGCCTACGAGCAGGCCGATAACGCAGCCAAATATTACACCGGCTGCCTGCTGGCCTTCTACCAGCAGCTTTGGTTGTGGAGCACCCACCGAGAAAAACTAAGCGAATTCAATCTAGAAAAACCGTTATGGGTGTTTGTGGGCAACACTGTGGCCGGCGAAAACTCGGATGTCTTGGTAGTGCTCCGCTTTTTAGCAAACTTTCTCAACGACGACGCCCGAATCAAGACTTGGCTCGCCGACCTAATCACTGATCGAGCTCTGATTCTGGATGATAACGGCAGTAACATATTCAAAGGCCGGTTCACGCCTTTAATGGGCTTTACCGGCGAAGTCGACGCTCTTTATGCCGACATCCTGAAGCGCGTATTCAACGCCCCCGCCCGACAGCGCCTGAAGCTCGTCAACATCAGAACCAGCAAGGGCGAGCTGGCCTTACGCGTTGGTGATGCGGAACCGTTTGGGCTAATCAACATCGGCGATGACGGCAAGTTCTTCACCCTGGCTGAGGGCGCAGACGCGTTCGACAGTGAACGCGATGATTTTGGCGGCGCCTTGTTTGGAACCCTAAACGACAAGGACAGCCAGCTCAATGTGCTGATTGGTTCGCGCAAATTCACCGAAGGCTGGAGCAGCTGGCGCGTCTCCACCATGGGCTTGTTGAACATGGGCCAAGGCGAAGGCTCTCAGATCATCCAGCTGTTCGGACGCGGCGTGCGTTTGAAGGGCCGCGGCTTCTCCCTCAAGCGCACCACCCAGCAGGAGCGGCCCAAGGGCGTACATCTCGACAAGCTGGAAACACTCAACGTCTTCGGTGTGCGTGCCAGTTATATGGCCGCCTTCAAAGACTATCTGCGCGAAGAAGGCATCACGCCCAGCGACGAGATTCTGGAACTGAATTTCGAAACCCGGGCCAACCTGCCGGCCAGCAAACTCAAGACGCTGACGCTGAAGGACGGCTATAAAGATAACCAGAAACAGGGCTTCAAGCGCACGCACTTTCCCTGGCTGTACGAGATCCCTGTCGAATTCGAGGACAAGATAAAACTTCCTCACGTAGCGCTAGACCTGTACCCACGGGTGGAGGCGCTCAGTACCGAACGCAAGACGAAGAGCGCCCATAGCGGCCAGCCCGCGCCGGAAGCCCGACACAAGGGCAAGCTGAATACCGGACTCTTTGCCCTGTTCGACTGGGACCGCATTTACCTGGCGCTTCAGGAACACAAAATCCAGCGCAGCTGGAGCAACCTCCGCCTGAATCGCCAGAATCTGATCGATTTTTGCTCAGACTCGAACGCCTGGTACACCCTCTTTATCCCAGAGGCTGAGTTGGGGGTGCGTGGTTTTAACGATGTTCGCAAGCAAGAAGACATCCTGATTCGGCTGCTGATCGACTATACCGATCGCTTCTACAACGCTCTGAAGAAAGGCTACGAAGGCCAATTTTACGATATCGCTCATATCGATGAAGACCACGGATCAATGCTCAAGCTGTACCAGTTTGAGATCGATAACAGCGACGACGGGCTGGAGTACCTGAAAAAGCTGGAACTACTCAAGCAGCTGGTAGCGGAAGGCAAGATAGGCGAAGCAAGCCAATGGAACGCGCCGCACATGGTGGCTATTAGCTTCGACAGCCATCTGTACTACCCACTGCTGGCTCTAGAAGACAAAGACGCCGTGCCGCTTAAAATGCGCCCCTTGGCCTTTGATGCACCCAGCGAATGGACGTTTGTCCGCGATCTGGAGGCCTTCTACAACTCGCCCGAAGGCAAAGAAGCCATTGGCCAACGAAGCCTTTACCTGTTGCGTAACGCTGACAGCGAGAAGAAAGGCCTCGGCTTCGCTTTGGCGGGCAATTTTTATCCCGACTTTCTGCTTTGGCTAGTCGACGACGATACCGGCCAGCAGTGGCTGACGTTCGTTGATCCCAAAGGGCTTCGTAACCTGGATCTATCTCACCCCAAGCTCGGGCTTTATAAGGAGGTAAAAGCGCTGGAGCTAGCACTGGCCAGTCAGACCAAGCCAAGTGATCCACTGTTGATATTAAATGCTTTTATACTATCGCCGACGAAGTTTTCGGATCTGCTTAATGTCGGTGATCCAGCTCATAAACCGGAACTGGAACGCCGGCATGTCTTGTTCATGGAAGACGGCAGAAATGACTATTTAAAGAAAATGTTCTCCAGAATAAGCGCGCCATCATGAAAATACGGTATGGCAAAGCAACCGCCGGTGAAAGCTCAGCTTCGAGCAAACCAACTAGCTTCAGACAGCCGGATCAACTTCTTAAGAGGAAGCCGGCCAAGAGCGTGTTGAAACATATCACCTCTAGGGCTCCATGATGAACCGTCTCTGGAATGTCTGTGTTAACGGGGTGTAACCCAGACGGCGATTATCAATTGAATTTCAGCTTCGATACCGTGTTCAAGGATCGGCGCAAGCCTACTGAAGGGTCACTCCATTGGACACGAAACGCGACCACATCGCGATAGATAAAGTGCCCGTAGGCCGTCTTTTTAATGCGCGTCAGATCTGTTTCAGGGCATGCAGATCTGTACGCGGTACACGCCACACCCCGCGACCCGGGCCTACCAAGTAAGCGTGTACGCGGTTGGCGGCGGCAACGTGAACCGTTCCGCTGGCATCGAGCGCTGGTGTGCCATGCACCGGTCCGCGCGCCTCGACCACGGCGGTCGTGAGATCCGCGAGCGCTCGACGGCTTGGGCACCCAAGGGTTATGAGTGCCTGGCGGCTTGGCATCAAGGCGATTTTCCCCGAGTCGAACACCACACGTGCGCCGACCGGGTCGGCCGGAAGATGAAAGCGATAGGGCGCCTGATAGCGCCAGGCGTGCCAGTACGCCACCAGTACCGACTCGATGGTCTGATCGTCACGTGAGCGGGCTTTCTTGGCTGGATCGAAGTCGGGTAGGGCGGTGATTTCGGGCATGTCGTGGCACAACACCATCGGCAGCCCGGTCTTGATAACGCGGCGACGGCCGTCGGCAAAGGCGACGTTCGCGATCGGCGTGGGCGCGATGGGCTTTCGGATGACTATCACCTCGTCGCCATTGAATCCATCGAGCTTATCCAGCTCGGCCTCGATCAAGGGATGTCCGCTTGCCCTGTTCTGACGCGACAGCCGATCTCGCAGCTCGGCGATGCGAAGCTGCTCGCTGCCGTGCGTGTGCCCAGCCCACGAAAACCCTATCTTGCGCACCGGCTCATCCAGCCAGTGCCACTCCCGATAGGCTTGCAGACGGTTGAGTCGCTGCCAGGCCGGAATCCGACCGCGCCAGAGCGTCCAGCCGCTACGCCCGAACGCAGTCATGGCCATGCGCAGCGCGTGCTTGGCGACGTTGACCGCAGCGATCGCGTCTTTCATGTCATGTTCGACCTGGATCACGCCAGGGCAACGGACAGTGGCCATTGCATGCTGGTGTTCACGGTAATCCATCGCCCGAAGGGCCGCCGCGCCCTCAATAACGCCGGCGTCGCCCGTCAGGGTCGTTATCGGCGATGTCGGCGGGCTGTCCTGATCCGACGCCTGGGTCGGGATTTGGAAGATACGGGCATCGCACGCCGCCCCATGGATGGCAGGCACCGTCGCCTTGAGCGCCTCGGTGACAGCATCCGTGGCTGTTATGGCATTGATACGGGCCGGATCGACCGGGGCGTCCGGACAGGACTCGCCAGTGTCAGGCAACACGGGCATTACACATGGCGTGATCAGTGTCAGATAATTTATACGATCCCCCAAACGCACAAACGCCATGCTCACCGGCAGGGGTGGAGTCCCTGCGATGATGAGCGCGCGTCAAAGTGGGATTGAGGAAGACAAAGTTAGGCACAGGCCAGGGGCGTCACCGCCCACTCGCCTCGCACTGGGGCTCGCGTGCGCCTGTTTTGATGCTGCTGGCCAAGAACCTTCTTTGAAGTGTCCTCATCTACGGGAGATAACCCAGCTATTCCAGCGGGCTCCAACGGCAAATTGAATCCGAGGTCGATTTAGAGGGAGATTGAAACAACGCTGATCGCGAACACGTCCGATGCTTATGTGCGTTCCTAAAGCATCGAGAACTCGTCGTCACTTTCCGGACGGGTACATGCCGATGTGACCAGCATGGACATTGGTCGCGTCAGCCGTAATGCCGGCTGCACCAGCGCTGGGCGAAGCGCAATCAATGTCTTAGCAGATGAATCATTCTTGCAACTCAAGGAATCGGTATCTGCCACGCAATAATATCTTGCGAAGCTTCTCTGGAAGCACCTCTGCGCGAACCAGTTTAAACCAGTCAGGCCTCGGATAAAGCTACGATAGATCACTTTTGTTGACGCTAATAACAATCGGCAGCCCCACGCCCTCACGAACGAAGGCGCGCGGGGGTGGAATGAGCCGGATATTGCCGTCGATCAAGCGTGCGATATTCTATGCAGCGAACGATATACGTCTACGTCTCGCGGCCCATCGCGAAGCGTGTTGGTGGGCCTGCGAACGATGTTCCGAGCTTGTATAACGGAGGAGGCATCGACTGACGGCACATACCGAAACCGGTCTGTAACTATCTGATTTTATTAAGCCGTTATGTCCGACTTGTCTGCGCACATAAAATAGGTTTATGCCGCTAAATCAATCAGCTAACGTGGACATTGAACCTAGATGGGGTGCAGAAGGTCGTAGGTTCGAATCCTGCTACCCCGACCAAAAAATATTTCCCAGCGTCCGTTTGAGAGTTCCCGTCCTGCGTCAGTTTTCCGCGGCGGTTATTTGTTGTCGCTTGGTGATACGGCCGGTCATGCCGTCATAGCTCGTGAACTCGGTTAAAAGTTCGCTAGAGCAGTACTTTCGTTGCATGCCAGCTGAGACACGTTGCAGCTACGCTTTATGCGACTGCCTGATTCACGTTCACTGCTCCTATTCCGGTGACGTTCGTGGATTAGACATGTCTGTTGCTTGACTACCCAGTGTTAAAGACTTTCCGGCGTCGAGCGACATTCTGGTCTAAGCGGCTGACGCGACAAGCTAATGACTGCGCTTGAGCGCGCTGAACGGCGAGGCCGTACACGAATTCCGCCGCAATCTGTTATTCGTCCTATCGATGTGCGTTCGGCCGGCGGTGCTGTCGCGGTTAGTGGCAACAGGTGGTGTCGGAACGCGCCGAGCGACGCCTCTTTGCCCAGTATGGGCCGGGTGGTTGATCCAGCCATAGGAAACCGCAGCGCCCGTGTGGCCTCTCGCTCTCTGCCTGGTACGTGCTTCGGATTCTGCGTTCCAAAACAGGGGGCGACAGGGAAGCAGCGCGCGCTTTACCAGCAGTCTTCATGAAGTCATATCGCGCTGTTATCAAGTGGCCGAATCGACCACTTGGATCAACACAGCGGAGACTGCACTCATGTCGAGCCAGGAAAGCCCCTTGCTGGGTGATGCGTCGGCCTATTCGGCCCCTCGTATCAGTATCTTATTCTCGGTTCTGTTGTGCGCCGCCAGCGCCTATTTTTTATATTGGGCGTTCGGTTACACGAACCATAATCATGTGGTTCTACTGGTTCTCGCCACGTTATTCGGCGTATTCATGGCGTTCAATATCGGCGGTAACGATGTCGCAAACTCATTCGGGACAAGCGTCGGTGCGGGTACGCTGACGATCAAGCAGGCGCTGCTGGTCGCCGCGGTCTTCGAGGTCAGTGGCGCGGTTATCGCGGGCGGCGATGTGACCGACACCATACGCGGCGAGATCGTGGATCTCTCTACAATAGCGTTGGACCCGCAGGACTTCATCTTCATTATGATGTCGGCGCTGGTCGCTGGTGCGCTCTGGCTGTTGTTCGCAAGCCGTCGCGGCTGGCCGGTATCGACCACGCATTCAATCATCGGTGCGGTGGTCGGCAGTTCGATCACGCTGGGTTTTCTGCTCGACGGGGGCGAATCGGCTTTCGCACTTGTTCAGTGGGAAAAGATTGGCCAGATCGCCATCTCTTGGGTGCTCTCGCCAGTTCTCGGTGGCCTGGTCTCGTACGCGCTTTTCTATCAGATCAAGAAGCATATCCTCAGTTACAACGACCGGGCGGCCGACGTACTGGACTCGATTCGTCAGGAAAAGCGCCGCCACATGGCACGGCACAAGCAGGCATTCGAGCGTCTTGACGAGCTGCAGCAGATCTCCTACACGCACGCGATGACGCGCGATATGCAGGTGATCTCCGACGACGATTTCGATCCGGAAGAGCTCGAGTCCGAATATTTTCGCGAGCTTCATCAGATCGAGCAGCGGCGTCAAGATGTTCATGCGCACCGCGCGCTCGAAAACTGGGTGCCGGTGATCGCGGCGATGGGCGCTATGGTCATTGCGGCGATGATGCTGTTCAAAGGCCTGAAGAATCTGCACCTTGGGATGACCACGCTCGACAACTACCTGATCATGGGCATGATCGGTGCGGTGGTGTGGATGGCGGTCTTCATCTTTGCCAAGACGCTAAAGGGCGTTGCCCTGAATCGTTCGACTTTTCTCATGTTCAGTTGGATGCAGGTATTTACAGCGGCTGGGTTTGCCTTCAGCCACGGCTCGAACGATATCGCGAACGCAATCGGGCCGTTTGCGGCCATACTGGACGTGCTTCGTACCGGGTCAATCGGCCAGGAAGCCGCCGTGCCGAGCGTCGCCATGGTGTTGTTCGGAATTGCCCTGATAGTGGGGTTGTGGTTCATCGGCAAGGAGGTCATCGCAACGATTGGCCACAATCTGACCCAGATGCATCCGGCCTCTGGGTTCTCTGCCGAGCTATCTGCTGCAGCGGTCGTCATGGTGGCGACTCTTCTCGGCCTGCCAGTGTCGAGCACGCATATCCTGATTGGCGCGGTACTCGGCATTGGCCTGGTGAACCGCTCGACAAACTGGGCGCTGATGAGGCCGATCGCTATGGCGTGGATCATAACATTGCCCGCCGCCGCGATGCTCAGTGCCGCGGTGTTTGTATTGTTGCGCGCCGTGTTCTAGTGGTATTCACCTGATCACAGTGGGCGATACGGACAGCGGCAAGGGCTTGACCGGGTGCGAGACAGGACATTGTCCCCACGTCGCGGGCAGGCAATAGGCAAAAAAAACCCCCTTAGTAAGGGGGTTAATATATGAAAGACCGTTAGGCCTTTCGGAGGAGATTCGGGTATCAATGCGTACATTGATAGTGCGATGCAGTATAAGAACGCCTACGACTTTAGTCAAACACTTTTGGCGTTGATCGAAGCTTTGTTTTTTATCGCGTCGATTGTCTTTAACCATCGATAACGACTGCCGTTCTGGTCCCTTGCGTAATCCACGCGCAAAAAAAACCCCCTTTGAGAAGGGGGTTAATGCGAGAAAGACCGTTAGGCCTTTCGGAGGAGATTCGGGTATCAACGAGAACGTTGATGATGCAGCGCAGTATATGAACGTCTACGACTTTAGTCAAACGTCTAGAGCCTTGAATACGTGCTCCGTATTTATGGTTACGATTGGTTTTTTGTATCGTCCGAATGTGCTTTTTCTGTTTCGGCCGATGACCTCGTGTCTGAAGTCTCTTCAGCCTTTTCGCGACGCCCGAGATTGGCCAGAAACTCTCGTCGCACGGTTCGCCAGATCGGCACCTGGTACTGCGACAGCTCGCGTAGCGTCACCAGCGGATTGTTCGCCCCTATGAGCCGCCGCATTCGATCCTTGAACTGGTGCTGTTGCTCGGAGAAGAAGTCCAGCGACAGTTCGAGATAGGAACTGACCGTGCTCTGCATTGAGTCGCCATAGAAACGGATAATGTTCCGCAGCACTTCCGTACGGAAAATCGGGTCTCCGCCTTCTTCTTGTTCGCTGATGACCTGCAGCAGGATCGTGCGCGTGATGTTGTCGCCGCTGCGCTTGTCGATCACTTGGAAATCCTCCCCTCGAATCACGAGTTGACGGATGTTCTCCAGAGTAATGTAGCGACTGACCTCGGTGTCGTACAAACGGCGATTCGGATATTTCTTGATGATCCGTTGCTTGTCAGTCATTGATCCCCCAACTTTTGCCTAGACAGCAGTGTTGCAACGCAATATTGGATTGTGCCAGATCGTAGCTCGATTTGGGTGTTTCGATACGAGTTCAGCTCGCGAGGGATACGTTCTATAATTTTTGAACGGGCGCGCGAAACACCCTCCCAGGCTCCAGACGCATCCGATACTGGTGCCTGCCCACTTTTAAGTCGCTTGCAACCAAAAACGCCTGCGCTAGGCAGGCGTTTCCAGGTCGGGAGATAAGCCAGCGCGTCAACGCCCCAATTGACGCTCGCGTATTTCGTCCAGGCTCTTGCAATCCACGCACAGCGTCGCCGTAGGCCGTGCCTCGAGCCGACGAATCCCGATCTCTGTTCCGCAGGTGTCACAGAAGCCGTACTCGTCGCGTTCGACGCGGCCGATGCCCTGATCGATCTTGCGGATCAGCTTTCGCTCGCGATCCCGGGTACGCAATTCGAGACTGAACTCGGATTCCTGACTGGCGCGGTCGGTCGGATCTGGGAAATTCGCGGCCTCATCTTTCATGTGATGCATGGTCCGATCGACTTCTTCCATCAGCTCACGCTTCCAGTTCGCGAGGATGCCGCGGAAGTGTTTCCGCTGAGCCTCGTTCATATACTCTTCACCCTCTTTCGGGGTATAAGGCGTAAACTGTTGAGGCGCATCGAGTTTCGATGCTTCTTTACTGGCAGCCATGGCAACCTCGTGTCGCAAAACAGCGCGTACAATTAGCAAACTTGGCGGCGTTTGGCAAGGCGCGGTATGGCGCAAGCTGCACCTCGCGCCTGATTCTGGCAGACTCCGCGACTCCCGATTTCCGTGATGCGTTGCCCATGAGTCTAGGCGCTTTGTTATTCGACGTAGACGGCACGCTGGCCGACACCGAGCCGGACGGTCATCTCCCGGCTTACAACCGCGCGTTCAAGGAGCACGGCCTCGACTGGAAGTGGACCAAGACGCTTTATCGCAAGCTGCTGCTGGTCTCGGGTGGGCGCGAACGCATCGACCATTATCTGGATGCTTACGAGCCGGCACTTGGATCACACGATGAAAGCATACGCAGCGATCGCAAGGCGTGGATCGAGCGGCTGCACCAGAGCAAGTCCCGTCATTTCCGTGATCGCCTCGAGAAGGGTCAGGTACCATTGCGTGAAGGCGTGACCCGACTCATTCGCGAGGCCGGCGAGGCGGGGTTGCGAATTGCCATCGTGACCAACGCCACCCGCGCCACGCTCGAGCCGTTTCTGAATCACGCGCTCGGTCAAGCCTTACGGCCTTATATCGAATTGACCGTGTGTGGTGACGAAGTCGATCGTAAGAAGCCGGCGCCGGATGCCTATCGGCAAGCCTGTGAGCGTCTGGGTTGCGCGCCGTCTGAGTGCGTGGCTATCGAAGACTCCAATGCCGGTGCGACGGCGGCCTATGCTGCCCGGATTCCGGTGTTGGTCACCGTCAACGACGATACGCGTCGCCAGCGCTTCAATGCGGCAAGTGCGGTGGTGGATTCGCTGGGTGAGCCGGATCGACCGGTGCGCATCATGCTGTCTCCAGGATTTGAGTTCGACTATGTCAATCTCGACGTGCTGCGTCGGATCAACGCGGCGTCGCGTGACGGCTGCGGCGCAGTGGGACACGCCGGCGACAATGACGGCACTGGACACTAGGTAGACGGGCGCCGTAGGTCTATGGTCGGCTCGGTGTCGAGATAAAGCAGGGTCGCGCCGATGACCGCCGCCGGCATTACCACCAGATTAGCCAGCGGAATAGCGGTTGCCAGCGTGACAAGGCTGCCGAAGCCGAGATGGCGCCAGCGGCGCGCCCGGAGCCGGACCAGCTTTGCATCGAAGCGCATGCCGCGATTGGCCATCGGCTGATCGAGATATTCGAACGACAGCATGAACGCGCCGAATATGAACCACATCGGCGCGATGGCCAGGTTGGCCACGGGCACGAAGAACATGACCAGCGTGACCAGCGCCAGCAGTAGCGCTCGTCCGCCATACCAGCGCAGCCGGCGCAGTTCGCCGAACACGCCATCTGCCATTTCGCCGGCCAGACTCATGCCGGACTCCGGCGCGCGGCCCGTGATCAGTTGCTCGACCTTTGCCGAGAGCATCCCATTGAACGGGCTGGCGATCAGGTTCGCCAGCAGGGTGAACACATAGCAGAACGCCAGCGTCGACAGGATGATGCCGATCCACCAGAGCACCGTCTCCAGCCAGGACAGCCAACCGGGGAGGTTCGACAGCCAGGCGTCGAGCCAGCTATCCAGTTGCCAGCCGAACAGCGATACGAGCCCCACGATCAGCGCGATGTTGATCAGGATTGGGATGATCACGTAGCGACGCAGGCTCGGCTCGCGCAGCATGGCGAAACCGCGCAGCAGATAGCTTGGACCGAGCGTGAATTCGGTGACGGGATTTCGGGTGATCAGATTCATGTCGCGTTCGGTTAGGTCGAATATACTTTTGTCGCATTAGAGACAGATGCCGGCAACGGCACTGTCACAGCCCAATCAGTGTAGAAGAAACGACGGGAGTTTAATCATGGCCGATCCGAGTTCCTCAGGTTCCACGCAGCCCACAATGGCCTCCTGGCGGGCGCGCTGTGCCATTGCGCTGTTGTGCTGCAGTGCGCTTGTGCTTGCCGGTTGCTCGGACAGTGATGCCGATGACGCGCAGGCTAAGGTGGAGCAGGCCAATAGCGAGCTCGTGGATGCTCAGGTGCAACTCGAGCAGGCGCAACAGGCCAAGGCCGAAGCCGATGCGGCCAAGGAAAAGACACAGGCCGACCGGGAGATCGCCGAAGCGACCTCGCGCAAGGAACAGGCCCAGCAGAAGCAGGCCGCGGCCAGTCAGAAGTCCGACGCCGCCACGCAGCAGGCGCGGGACGAAAATCGCGAACAGGCGCAGGCCGATGAGCAGCCGGTCTGCGCCGACTGCGGGACGGTGAGTTCAATCACACCGGTAACCCGTAACGCTGAGGGAGGTTCCGGTGTCGGTGCTGTGGCCGGCGGCGTGGCTGGTGCTGTGGTGGGCAGCCAGATCGGCAGCGGCTCGGGCAAGACCATTGCCCAGATTGCCGGCACGCTCGGCGGCGCCTTCGCCGGTAACGAGGTAGAAAAACGCGTGCGCAAGGTCACCACCTACCAGGTCAATGTCGCGATGGACGCAGGTGGCTCACGCTCGGTGAGCGTGGACGATGCCAACGCAATCAGCACCGGTACCCGTGTGCAGGTTCAGGGCAACAATCTGGTGCTGATGCGGTAGGGCCTGTCGCCGTTTCGTACGAGACCGCGCCAAGGACTGTTTTGCGGCGAGACGAGGCGTCAGCACGTGCCGCGTAGTCATCCTACGTAAGCGCGCTGCAACGCTGTATTGCCGCATATCGTTAATTTGTTGGGCCCTTGTCCCGAAGGGTTGGGCCTCAAATCGCCTCATGCGGCGTTGCAAGTCTTGCTCGTGGCCAGCCACGACCGGCGACTCGCGCCTTGCCTGATACGATTTGAGGACGCCAACGCGGCGCTCTTACGAAACGGCGACAGGCCCTAGCAATCGATCGCTTCAGGGCAGGTCGACCGCCTTACCGGGGTGCCAGTTGTCCGCGCGGTGCTCGACCACGATTTCGGTATCGATACCCCCGCGAACCCAGAATTCGGCGCGCAGGCGCAGAAACCGCGGGTTGGTGGCAGCGACCAGATCGTCGAGCACCTTGTTGGTCACGGCTTCATGAAAGGCGCCTTCGTCCCGGAATGACCAGATATAGAGTTTGAGCGACTTGAGCTCTACGCATCGCTCGTCGGGTACGTAGTCCAGATGAAGCGTCGCGAAATCCGGCTGGCCTGTCTTGGGACACAGACAAGTGAATTCCGGCATGGTCATACGGATCGTATAATCGCGTTCTGGGTTGGGATTGGGGAAAGTTTCAAGATCGCGGTTGGGCTGGGTGGACATCAGGGGCCTCGTCGAATATCGGACGGCAGATTGTAGGGCGCGCTAGGGTACACTAGCGCTCTTTGCGTTCGCGTGACCGCGCGTACAGACTCGAAAGACTGTCCAGCGGAGGCCGATGTGCGTCGGGCCCATAGACAACGCCAATCGTCACGGCCGTTCGGGATGCCGGTGATCAGTTCATGCGGTTGAGCTCGATCCGCCTGGCGGGTTTCAAGTCGTTTGTCGATCCGACCACGCTGTCATTGGCCTCAAACCTCACCGGTGTGGTGGGTCCCAACGGCTGTGGTAAATCCAACGTGATTGACGCGGTGCGCTGGGTCACCGGCGAGTCGAACGCGCGTCAGTTGCGAGGCGAAGCGCTCGAAGACGTCATCTTCAACGGTTCCAAGGCACGCAAGCCCGTCGGGCGTGCCTCGGTCGAGCTGAAGTTCGATAACAGCGAGGACAAGCTCGGCGGCCAGTACGGTGCGTTTTCCGAGATATCGATCAAGCGCGAGCTGGCCCGCGACGGCGGGTCCCGATATTTCATCAACGGTGCCAAGGCACGCCGTCGTGATGTTATTGACCTGTTCCTCGGCACCGGCCTCGGCGGGCGCAGCAACTACGCCGTGATCGAACAGGGCGCGGTCAACCGGTTGATCGAAGCCAGGCCCGAAGACATGCGTCAGGTGCTGGAAGAGGCCGCAGGCATATCCAAGTATAAAGAACGCCGACGCGAGACCGAGAATCGCATCCGCCATACCCGCGAAAACCTCGACCGACTCAATGATCTGATTGGCGAAGTGACACAGCGGCTGGCCGTGCTCAAGCGCCAGGCGACCAACGCCGAGAAGTACAAGACCCTTAAAGCCGAGGAGCGCACGCTCCGGGCGGAATCGCTGGCGCTGCGCTGGTCTGCTCAAAACGCCCAGACACAGCACGCCGAAGCCGCGTTGCGCGAGATCGAGACACAGCTGCGCGAGGCCATCTCCGCGCGCCGACAGGCCCAGGACGGGCGCGACGCTGACAGCCGTGTCCAGCAGGCCGCAACCGCTGAGGTCCAGACCCGTCAAGCCGCGTTCTACGATGCACAGAGTCAGGTCGGGCGGATCGAGCAGGCGCTTGCGCATGCCCGTGAGCTACTCGAGATCCGGACGCGCGAGCGCGCCACACTCACCGAGCGCCTTGATGCACTGGAGACACGCCAGGCTGAAGACCTCGACCGACAGGCCGGTCTGAGCGCCGATTCCGAGCGTGCCAGGCAGAGCTGCCGCGAAGCTGAGCAGGGCTTTGCTGCGGCGCGAGCGGCGCGCAGCGAGGCCGACGCCGAGGCCCAGGCCGCTGAACAGGCCTGGGATGCGCACAGTAACGCCACGCACAATCCCGTCGCTCAGCTTGACGCCGAGCGCACTCGGGCCGGCTATGCACAGGACCAGCGCGACAAGCTCGTCACTCGTCGGCAGGCGCGGTCTGATGAGCGCGAACGGATGCCCGTGACCGACGACCACGGACTGGCCGACGCCGAGCAGGATCTGGCCAGGCGCCAGCAACGACTTGAAACCGATCAACAAGCCGCTGTGGACGTATCCGTTCAAGATGACGCTCTGTTAGCCGAAACAGCTGAGCTCGAACACGACGTGGCGGCCCGTCGCACCGACCTCGCCGAGCAGCAGGCCGAGCTGGCCTCCGAGAGAAAAATGCAGCAGGCGGTGCTGCGGGAAGACGACGCGACGCTCAATGCCTGGCTGGCCGAGCACGGCCACGGCCAGGCCCGCGGCGTTGCCCGCCGCGTGCGTGTCCGTGATGCCTGGCAGACCGCAGCCGAAACCGCGCTCGGCCCGCTGTTGCGTGGATTCGTGGTCGACTCGCTCGAGCGCGGACCCATCAACGCGTGGCCCGGAGAGCCGCTAGCGCTGATCGAGGACCGCGAAATCGCGGCAGAGGCGCGCGGTGATACGCCTGCAGGCCTGACCTGCCTGGCCGACGGGCTGGATGGACCCGCAGCGATTCGAGCCGCGGCTGCGGATATTTTCGTGGTGGACGACCTGAACGCCGGGCTGGCCGTGCGGGACCAACTGGGCGCTGGGCAACAGCTGATTACCCTCGACGGGTGTCGGATCGGCCCTGCGAGCCTGATCACGCCGGCCGGGCAGGCCGCCGAACAGGGTGTCTTCGAGCGCGAGCAGCGGATCGAGCGACTCGCGGCGTCGGCGCTCGATCTGCAGGCCGCCGCTGAGACTCGCCAGCAGGCGCTGGAAGACGCCCGCGAGCGACGCCGCGCCGCCGGCGAGCGTCGCCGTGCGCTGGATCAGGCCATCGGCCAGCAGCGTCGCGAACTCGAGACCGCGCGCGCCGAACTACAGGGCGCACAGGTTCGCGCCGAGCAGACACGCCGGCGGCGCGCCGAGATCGAAACCGAGCTGGCCGAGCTTGCCGAGCAGATCGAGGCGGTCGGTGAGGAGGTCGATACGGCCAATGCTCACCTGGCCGAGTTGGAAGACGAGGCGCGGGCATTCACCGCGGCGCGTGAACAGGCTCGCGAGCGATTGGCTAAAGCGCGCCGCCAGCGCGATCGGGCCCGCGCAGAGGCCGGACGCGCTGAGCGCAGCCTGCGCGAAGTCGAGGCCGATATCGCGCGCACCGGCGATCGCGCCGAGTCGCTGGCAGCACGTATGGCCGATACACGCTCGGCGAGCGATGATATTGCAGCGCGTATCGAAGCCTTCGACGGCGAGCAGCCGGCCGATAGTCAAGCCGATTACAGCGCCGCCGATCTGGTACAAGCGCAGGAAAGCCGTGCGCGGGCAGAGCGCGAGCTGCGCGCGGCGCGCCAGGCACTCACCAACGCCGACAAGACGCTCGAGAGCCGTGCGCAGGCGCTGATGGCTGCAGATCAGCGCGTGGACGAGGCGCGCGAGACGCTCCAGCAGGCGCGTATCGAAGTCGAAACCGCCGGCGTGCGGCGTGCGAGTGTGGCCGAGCAGCTCGAAGAACTTGGTCATGCGCCGCTGGCCCTGCTTGAAGGGCTGCCAGATGACGCTGATGCAGCGCGCTGGAACGAGCAGATCGAGACCCTCGAGCGCCGTATCCAGCGGCTGGGCGCGATCAATCTTGCAGCGATCGACGAATACGACGCCGAGGCCGAGCGCGAGCAGTATCAGGCCGCCCAGCATGAGGACCTGAGTGAAGCACTCGACACGCTCGAGGCCGCCATTGCCAAGATCGACCGCGAGACGAGAAGCCGCTTCAAGGCCACCTTCGAGCAGGTCAACGCACGCTTTTCCGAGATGTTCCCGGAGCTCTTTGGTGGCGGCGAGGCTGCGCTCGAACTCACCGAGGACGACTGGCTTGCTACCGGGATTCGGGTGATGGCCCGTCCGCCCGGCAAGCGCAATGCCTCGATCCAGATGCTGTCCGGCGGGGAAAAAGCGTTGACCGCAGTTGCGTTACTATTTGCGCTGTTCGAGCTTAACCCGGCGCCATTTTGTATGCTGGACGAAATCGACGCGCCGCTGGATGATGCCAACGTGTCGCGGTTTTGCGAACTGGTACGCCGGATGTCGGCGCAGGTGCAGTTCATCGTCATCACGCATAACAAATTGACGATGGCGCTGGCCGAGCAACTCCATGGCGTCACCATGGCCGAGCCGGGTGTATCCCGGCTGGTGAGCGTCGATATCGAACAGGCCCTGGACATGGCCGGCTGAGGCTGGTCATGGGAAAAGACAACTGCTGCTGATGAAGAACCGTCTATGTCTATAGTGCAATGGCTTTTGCTGATTCTGGTTATCGCTGTGGTGGCGGGTGCGTACTGGTACCTGCGTCGTCAGTCGGCCACCGACCCCTGGAAGGGCATGGAGGACGAGTCGGGCGCAAACCCCGATGAAGATCGCGCTGAATCACTCGGAGGCGACTCTTATATCGTGGGCGTACGCACGCTTTCGACGGCCACGCCCGAACTGCGCAAGTCCGGCCACGGGGGCACGGTCGTGCCACGGGAAGCGCCGGTGCTGGACGAACCACTCAGCGACGAGGCCGCGGAAGCCTCGTGGCGCGCCTACAAGCAGCGCGCAGCAGAGCGTCCGGCCGAGGTCGCCGCAGCGGGCGAAGTATCCGACGACGATCGTCTGGATTCTGATTTCCGCCCGGTCGAGCCGGCTGAGCCGGGCGGCCAGTCCGTCGCCGCCGAGCGCGTCGAGATCCGCCCGCAACGACCGCCCGTAGACGGCGAGCAGCATGTATTCATCCTGCACGTCGCGACATCCGGCGATCGGCCGTTCGACGGGCCGGATATCCATGCCGTGCTCCAGCGTGAGGAACTCCAGTTCGGATTGAACGATATCTATCACCGCGTCACCGAGACCAACGGGATTACCGAGTCGGTATTCGCTGTGGCCAATATGCTCAAGCCGGGCACGCTGGATCCGGTCGATCAGGATCATCTGAGCACGCCGGGCCTGACGTTCTTTCTGGTGCTGCCGGGGCCGATCGACGGCACGCCGGCAATGTGCGAGATGATGGAAACAGCCAATCGCATAGCCGACGCGCTGGGTGGTGATGTGCTCGACGACAAGCGCGCACTGCTCAAATCACAGACTGCCCAGTACACGCTCGACAAGATTGCCGATATCGACCGCCGCGCCAAGATCGCGAAGCGGCGCTGAGCTAACGCGCGCTGGACTCTCGCGGCTCGTGTTCGCCGGGGTGCGTTTGATCAGCCAAACGCCAGTACGACAAGTCGACCGGGCGCCGGCCCAGACGCCACAATGCGGGATGGGTGCGCCCGGTCGCTATTAAAGCGGGGCGCATCCATTCCAGGCCGGCGCTGTGACGCGACCTGTAAGGGTCGCCTGGCCATGGGTCGTATGCGAGGGTTTCGGCGCAGGAACATGCCGGCGGGGCCGGTCGCAGCGACGTCGTCGTTCATCACGCACTTGCCCGTGGGGGATTGCCGGGCACGCTAGATTCTTGTCTCCTTGCCAGTCGCGCGCAGAACACTCCGGCGCGGCCGCGGCGATTCAATCAGAGGTTCCTTGATGGCAGACGCCGACCGCGATACAACCAGGCGAGCGGCGCTGCTCGCACGTGAATTGGCGGCGCATAACCGCGCCTACTATATCGACGACGATCCGCGCATCAGCGACGCGGAATATGACCGTCTTTTTCGGGAATTGCAGGCTATCGAGGCCGAGTATCCAGCGCTGATGAGGCTCGACTCGCCGACCCAACGTGTCGGTGCGCCGCCGTCGGACCGGTTCAAGTCCTTGAAACACGCCACGCCGATGCTATCGCTGGGCAACTGTTTCGACGACGACGAACTGGCCGAGTTCGACCGGCGTGCCCGTGGCGCGCTGGACGGCCGCGCGTTGTGCTACTGCGCCGAGCCCAAGTTCGACGGCACCGCGCTTAATCTGCGTTTCGAGCAGGGCGTTCTGGTCACTGCCACCACGCGCGGCGACGGCATTACCGGCGAGAACATCACGCCCAACGCCCGTACCATCCGTAATCTGCCGTTACGCCTGCACGCCGACGAGTTGCCGGCATTCATTGAGATTCGCGGCGAGGTCGTGCTGGCGCGTTCGAAGTTCGACGCGCTCAACGCGCGACTCGAAGCCGACGGCGACAAGCCGTTCGTCAATCCGCGTAACGCCGCTGCCGGCAGCCTGCGCCAGCTGGACTCGTCGATCACCGCAACGCGGCCGCTGGCGTTCATGGCCTATGGCATCGGCCAGGTCGAGGGCATGACGCTGCCCGATGGGTTGTATGACCAGCTCCAGCAACTCCAAGCCTGGGGTTTTGCGATCAGCGAGTATGTGGAGCGTGTCGACGGCCTGGACGGGTGCAAGACCTACTATGAGGCGATGGCCGCGCGCCGCGCCACGCTCGATATCGAGATCGACGGCTGTGTGTTCAAGGTCGACGACGGTGCCAGCCGCGCCGAACTGGGTTTTGTAGCCCGTGCACCGCGCTGGGCGATTGCGCGCAAGTTTCCCGCGGAGGAAACCACGACCCGGCTCAACGGCGTCGAATTCCAGGTTGGGCGCACCGGTGCGATCACGCCGGTGGCCAAGCTCGAACCGGTATTCGTAGGCGGGGTGACGGTGTCGAATGCCACGCTGCACAATATGGACGAGATCGCACGCAAGGATATTCGCGTGGGCGACACCGTCGTGGTACGTCGCGCCGGCGACGTCATTCCCGAGGTCAAGCAACTGGCGGCGCGCGGCGAGCATAGTCAGCCGATCGAATTGCCCGCGGGCTGTCCGGTCTGTGGCTCGGCCATTGAGCGTATCGAGGGGGAGGCGGTCGCGCGCTGTACCGGTGGGCTGGTCTGTGCGGCGCAGCGTCGAGAGGCGCTCAAGCACTTCGCCTCGCGCCGTGCGCTCGATATCGAAGGCCTCGGCGATCGCCAGATCGAGCAGTTTGTCGGTGAAGGGCTGCTGGAGTCGCCGGCAGATATCTTTGCGCTGAAAGATCATCGCGATGCATTGGTCGAGCGCGACGGCTACGGCGAGAAATCCGTCGCCAACCTGCTGGCCTCCGTGGAGGCCGCCAAATCCACCACGCTGGAGCGCTTCATCTTTGCGCTGGGTATTCGTGAAGTGGGCGAGACCATGGCGCGCGATCTGGCGCGCCACTTCGGCACGCTAGACGCGCTCCGCGACGAGGCGAAGGCCTATCTGCAACGCATCGATACGGCGATCGAGCAATACCCAGACAACCGCGCTGCCCGCGAGCGCGTGATGACCGCCGAAGGCTTGCAGGCTGTGCCCGGCGTGGGCAGCCGTGTCGCCGGCTGTATCGCGGATTTCCTTGCCGAACCGCGCAACGTCGAGGTGATCAGTGACCTGATTGCCGCTGGAGTGTATTGGGACAGCGTCGAGATCGAGGCCGGCGCTCAGCCGCTGGCTGGGCGGACGTTCGTGCTGACCGGCAGCATGGACAGCCTGACCCGGGACGAGGCCGGCGCGCGCATCGAAGCGCTGGGCGGCCGGGTGACGTCGAGCGTATCGAAAAAGACCGACTATGTGGTGGTGGGCGCAGCGCCCGGCAGCAAACGCGACAAGGCTGAAAAACTCGGCGTGACTATTCTCGAGGAGCCTGCCTTCGTCGAACTGCTCGAGTCCGCGGCCGGACCACAGGCATCATCAGGAACATCGACATGACCAGTGAACGATCAAGTGCGGCCCGTATGCGGCGGGTATTGTGGGTGCTGGCCGCGAGCGCTGCTCTGAGCGGCTGTGCCGCCGGCGTGGTGGGCGGCGACGACAGCGCCTGCGCACGTGAGCTGCAAGCCGTTCAACGCACGGCCCAGGCCGCACGCACAGAACTTGCGCGAGGGGTAACGGCTGAAGATCGCCAGGAGAGCCTGTCGCGCATGGTCGATACGGCCAGCCGCGCGCGCCAGACCTGTGGCTACGACGTGCCCGATACCAACGGCTCGCGCCGCGCGCGCCAGCCCAAGGCCGGCTGAGCACCCAGGGGCAGGGCGTTGCATGGCGCTTGTGCGATCCGACGCCACCACTTACGCTTGGTCGCCGAGTTTTCTCATCAAGGCAGGTTTTCTGTGGCGCGTAGCTGGCTCGAAGTCACCACTGACGAAGTACAGGCCAAACTGGGTGTAAACGAGCGTCTGGCTGTGCGCCGTGCGCAGATGGCTGAGCAGGCGCAGATCGTGGTCGACGAAACCGCCGGGCCGCTGTTCAAGGCGGCCGCTCAGACACGCGGCTGGGAATATCGGGAACAGCACGATACTGAGTGGTCGGTCGTGCGCTGCGGTATTCACGGGCCGGGCGAGCTCGACCGTGACCCGTCGGTCGCGTTCTTCATTGCGGAGTTCGATGCCTATCAGCCGCTGGTTGTGCTGCGCCGCAAAGGCGAAGGCGCGGCCGCACAGCCCAGTTCACGAACCGTCGCGCTCAAGGATCTCGACGAATCGACGCTGGAAGCCTTTCTGGCCGACGGCTGAGCGTTGCGGCCCCGGGCGTCGCCCAGGCCGCGCCCGCATCCGCTGGTCAAGTCACCGGCATACCCGATGGTCTGTCACAGCTCATAAGCCAGGCCGGCATAGAAACTGCGATCCGGGGCTGGTTCGTAGTAGCGCCCGCCGAAGGCGTTGATTCGGATATTGTCGAAATAGACTTCGTCGAAGATATTATCTACGCCGACATAGACCGTGATTTTTTCATCGGCCGATGGAATGGTTTTGCCGACACGACCGTTGAAGATCCACGCGTTGTCGATCTTCGCCGTATTGGCATTGTCGGCAAAGAAGCTCGACGCATAGCGCATATCGAGTACGGCGTAGCCGATATCGGCACGGCGCCAGGCGAGCTCACCGAACAGTGTTTCCTCGGGTAGGCCCGGCAGGTCCTGACCGGCAAAACTGTTGCCGTTGACGTCGGTGAACCTGCGGTATTCGTAGTTGGCCAGCGTGTAGGCGGCGGTCGCGCTCAGGTCCTGCGTCAGGTTGCCCGACAGCTTGGCTTCGATGCCCTTGCGGCGTGATTTGCCCGAGTTCTCGAAGAAGTCGCGTTCGCCGCTGTTGTTGAATACGACAAGCTCGTCGCGCACGTCGATCCAGAACGCGCTGATCTGGTAGCGGGCACGGTCTGCGATCGAACCCTTGGCACCGATCTCGTACTGCACCGCCTTCTGCGGGTCGAGGTTGTCGTTGAAGCCGCCGTTGCCGTTCGGATTGGCGAATTCTGTAAACGTAGGGGACTCGAACGCGTTGGCGATATTGGCATAGACCCGCTGGCCGTCACGCCAGGCATAGCTCAGCCCTGCGTTGGCCGAGACTTCGTGATAGGCACGCCCGCCCGAGTCGTCCGGGTCGTCGGGCCCGGTTTCGAAGTTGTCGTCGATATCGAAATCCAGATAGTCGTAGCGCACGCCCGTGGTCAGGTCGAGATCCGGCGTGATCGAGAACACGTTCTGGGCAAATACGCCGATGCTTGTTGCGGTCTGGTCCTCGGCGAGTTCGAGGCCGCCCCTGTCGCCGTTGTCGTTGCCAAAACGCTGCCGATCGTCCTGCTGGATCTGCACGTCCACGCCTGCAACCAGCTGGTTCTCGCGGCCAAAGAAATCGTCGAAGCGGGTGGTCTGCAGGCCACCGCCGAAGAAGTCGCGATCGTAGCCGACCACGCCGCCGCCCTCGAACGGCAGATACTGAATGAAGTCGCGCTGGCTGTAGAACGCGTTGGCCTGCCAGGACTGCTGCTCGGAGAGTTGATCCTCGTAGACCAGGCCCACGGTCTGCTGGGAGGCGGACTGGCGCGAATCGAACGCTATATTGGCGTCGCGCGCCCCGCGGCGGTTGGCGCGCGCGGTGTCGATATCCACGCCGCCCGGATCGAGCGTGTCGGGGGCATCGAGAATACGCGTGACCAGGCGCAGCTTGCCGGTAGCGCCCAAGTCTTTTTCGAGCTTGCCGGTGATCTGTTGTTTCTTGACCTTGCCGTGCTCGCGATAACCGTCCAGATCCAGCTGTGATGCGGTGATCGCATAGCCCCAGCCGTCCAGCTGACGCGCCGAGGAGACTTCTTCGCGACGATAGCCGAAGCTGCCGGCGGTTAGTTCGGCGCGATCCACCGGGCCGGAAGCCGGCGTGGTGGTGGTGACATTGATCACGCCGCCGGTTGCGTTGCCATAGAGCGCTGAAAATGGCCCGCGCAGCACTTCCAGACGTTCGACCGCGCCCAGATCGATGGTATCGGTCTGGGCCTGGCCGTCGGGCAGGGTTTCGGGAATGCCGTCGACGAGTACGCGTACGCCGCGCACCCCGAACGCCGAGCGCGCGCCAAAGCCACGGATCGACACCCGCAGGTTCTGGGCAAAGTTGGAGCCGTTGTTGGCATAGACGCCGGGCGTGCGGTTGAGCGCCGAATCCAGCTGCGCCTTGGCGCGACCCTGCTGGATATCCTTTGCTTCGGTTACGTCAACGGCGGCGGGCGTGGTAAGCACATCGGTGCTCAGGCGCAGGCTTTCCACCTGAATCGGGGCAAGAGCACCGAGCGAGCCGGCAGTGTCGTTGTCGACAATGCTCTGTGCGTGTGCGCTGCTACAGCCGACAGCGGCTACGGCAAATGCCGCGGCCGAAATGCGTTTGGTCTTGTTCACCCCGGTCTCCCTCGTACGGCACGCTGGATGCCTGATTTATTCTTCGGGCGCCATGGCGCGCATGGACAGGGCATGGATATCGGTTTCCATCAGTTCCCCCAGTGCATCGTAAACCAGGCGATGGCGCTGAATGGCCGATTTACCGGAAAAATGTGGCGACCGCAGGGTGACATGAAAATGTCCCAGCCCTGACTGGGCCCCGGCATGGCCGACGTGCAGGTGGCTGTCGTCGCGGATCGCGATGTCGTCGGTATCCAGGCCCTGCTGCAGGGCCGTGCGGATACGCATGATGCGGTCGCTCATTGAAACTGTCCGTGTAGCGCGTGAAGAAAAGCGGATCGAAAGGCTGTAGCCCGAAGAAAGATGTTCAGAAGACCTGCTTGAACGGATAGACCGTGGTTTCCATATAGACGCCCTGCGCGTTGTACGGGTCGACCTTGGCCCACGCGCGTGCATCCTCGAGGCTTTCGAACTGGGCAATCACAATGCTGCCCTGGAAGCCGTCGACGATCTTTCCGTAGGCGTCCTCGCGCGGCAACGGGCCGGCGGTGAGGATACGGCCCTCGGCCTTGAGATCTTCCAGGCGCGCGCGATGCTCGTCGACGGCTCTTGAACGCATGTCGCTGCTGTCGGCGACATCAAAGGAAACGATAGCAAAATAATCCATGGCAACAGGTCCTTGCGTGCGGCGCGGACGCCAGCGTGTGCGAACAGGCTCTAGTGTGCCGT
>Ga0207889_1000115_pt1 | contig 43245 bp, 48 predicted proteins | sample LinPmetageLP47_FD_184058 | JGI IMG/M metagenome (GOLD analysis project Ga0207889, IMG submission 184058) | Marine viral communities from the Pacific Ocean - LP-47 (SPAdes) | ecosystem: Environmental > Aquatic > Marine > Oceanic | place: Pacific Ocean | collected 2011-06-12 | reverse complement strand
GCCGATAGTGCGCCCATGACCGCCGCGCCGCCGAGGCTTCCGCCGCGCTGGGCGCTGCTGGCGCGATCCAGCCGGTTACGCAGGGCCGCCGGCAGCTGCAACTCGTAGACGCCGAACATCGCCAGCGCGAGTGCCACAAACACGAGCGCGAATGCGCCCAGCACCCAGGGGGTCTGAAGTGCGGCCTGCAAGTTGGCGCCGGCCAGCGCCGCGGCGACGCCGAGTAGGGCATAGGTCAACGCCATCGGCAGCACATAGGCCAGCGACAGCGTCAGGCCGCGCCGGCCGCGCGCGCCGCTGCCCACGATCAAACTGGTCAGGATTGGAACCATGGGCAGTACGCAGGGTGTGAATACCAGCAGCAGCCCGAGCCCGAAGAACACCAGTAGCACCCAGGCCGTGTTGCTGTCTGACAGCTGCGCGGCCAACGACTGGTCCTCGCCGAGGGCGTCGGATTTCCCAGCTTTGGCTTGCGTCGTCGTAGTGCCGGCGCCTTCGTCGTTCGAGTCCACGGGGGCGGCCGTGCCGCCGCCCAAGTTGTAGTCGGCCAGATCCAGCGTTGCGCGCTGCGGTGGATAGCATAGGCCGGCCTCCGCACAGCCCTGCCAGGTCAGTTCGACGGTTTCAGCGTTACCGGGGTCGACGCGGACCGCGACCGAGTCGTGATATACCTCGGATTTGCCGAAGAATTCGTCCTCGATGGGCTGGCCGTGCGGCATCTCGACGGCGGCCACAGGTGCCGGTTTGCCGGCAAAATCGAATTGATGCCGATACAAATAGTAGCCGTCAGCGATCGTCCAGCTTACGGTCAGCGTGTCGTCCGCGTTGACCGAGACGTCATAAGTAAAGGCCTCGCCCACGGAAAGGAAATCGTTTGACGAAGCCGTACCGGCGGCCAGCGCACTGGGACCGCACAACAAAATCAAGACCACAATGGCCAGCCGACGATACGGGAAAAGAGTCATCTAACGCGCTCCTGTCTGCACTGATGCACAAGATAAGGACCGCGGTTAAGTCAGGATTAAAAAGCTTCTCGCATCAGCAACGGCGCTAGGTGATGATCCACCAGCAACGCCGTGAACAGTGCCATCAGGTAGAAGATCGAATAGCCGAAGGTGCGCATCGCCAGCCCCGGCTTCGGCGCGTATTTCAGCCGGATAGCGTAGATCAGGAACCAGCCGGACAGGCCGATCGCGCTGATCAGATACAACGGTCCGCTCATGCCGGTCGCGAACGGCAGCAGCGACACGATGAACAGCAGCACCGTATAGAGCAGCACCTGGGTACGGGTGTACTCGAGCCCGTGCGTAACCGGCAACATCGGAATATCGACCTCCGCATATTCGCGATGGCGCTCGATCGCTAGCGCCCAGAAATGCGGTGGCGTCCAGATGAAGATGATCAGGAACAGGATCAACGCGTGCACGTCGACTGTTCCGGTGACGGCGACCCATCCGAGCACCGGCGGAGCCGCCCCTGCCGCACCGCCAATGACGATGTTCTGTGGCGTCGCACGCTTGAGATAGACGGTATAGACGCCGGCATAGCCGACCAGCGTGACCAGCGTTAGCCAGGCGGTCAGTGGGTTGACCAGCCAGAGCAGGATCGCCATGCCGATCAGCCCGATGGCGGCGGCAAAACGCGCCGACTGCACCATGTCCAGATGGCCAGTGACCAACGGGCGCTTGCGGGTACGCGCCATGCGCTGATCGGCCTTGCGATCGAGCATCTGGTTAACCGCGGCGGCGGAAGCTGCCATCAGCCCGATGCCGAGCGTGCCGAAAAGAAGTGCATCGATCGGCACCATACCGGGCGTGGCCAGAAACATGCCCACCATCGCGGTGAACACGATCAGAAGCACCACGCGCGGCTTGCACAGCTCGTAGTAATCAGTAAGACGCGTAGGCATGCGCATTATTGAATCGATGCGCACGAAGAATAGCGCGCTACGCCAGCTCGCGCGGGTCGATCTTCGGCGGCTGCTCGAAGGTGTGGTACGGCGCGGGCGATGCCACTGTCCATTCCAAACCTCGTGCGCCTTCCCATACACGTCCGGTCGCCTTCTTCCCGGCGCCGCGCATGCACATGATCATGTTGTAGATGAACACGAACTGCCCGAGGAAGAACAGCAGTGCGCCCAGCGACGAGATCATGTTGAAGTCGGTGAACTGCACCGCGTAATCCGGGATACGACGCGGCATGCCGGCCAGACCCAGGAAGTGCTGCGGGAAGAACAGTACGTTGATCCAGACCGCACTCCACCAGAAATGAAACTGGCCGAGCTTCTCGTTGTACATCACGCCGGTCCACTTCGGGATCCAGTAGTAGATGGCTGCGATGATCGAGAAGATCGCGCCCGGCACCAGCACGTAGTGGAAGTGCGCGACCACGAAATAGGAATCGTGATACTGGAAGTCGACCGGGGTGAGCGCCAGCATCAGGCCCGAAAAGCCACCGATGGTGAACAGCACTACGAAACCGAGCGCGAACAGCATCGGCGTCTCGAAGGTCATCGAGCCACGCCACATGGTGGCAACCCAGTTGAACACCTTCACGCCCGTCGGCACGGCGATGAGCATGGTCGCGAACATGAAGAACAGCTCGGCCGAGACCGGCATGCCCACGGTAAACATGTGATGCGCCCACACGATGAAGCTAAGGAACGCGATCGAGGCCACGGCGTAGACCATCGAGTCATGCCCGAACAGCGCCTTGCGCGCGAACGTCGGGATGATGGTCGACACGATGCCGAAGGCCGGCAAAATCATGATGTAGACCTCCGGATGCCCGAAAAACCAGAAGATGTGCTGGAACAGGACCGGGTCGCCACCACCCGCGGCATCGAAGAAGGTCGTGCCGAAGAAGTGGTCGGTCAGCAGCATGGTTACGGCACCGGCAAGCACGGGCATGACCGCGATCAGCAGGTAGGCCGTAATCAGCCAGGTCCACACGAACAGCGGCATCTTGAGCAGCGGCATGTCCGGGGCGCGCATGTTCAGAATCGTGACCACGATGTTGATCGCGCCCGTGATCGACGAGATGCCGGCCAGATGGATGGCAAACACCATCAGCGGCAGCGCGTTACCGGTCTGCATGACCAGCGGCGGATACATGGTCCAGCCCGAAGCCGGCGCACCACCGGAAACGAACAGCGTGCCCAGCAGCATCGAGAACGCGAACGGCAGGATCCAGAAACCCCAGTTGTTCACGCGCGGCAGCGCCAGATCGGAACAACCGATCATCATCGGCACCATCCAGTTTGCAAGCCCCACGAACGCCGGCATGACGCCGCCAAAGATCATCACCAGCGCGTGCAGCGTGATCATCTCGTTATAGAAGCCGGGATCGACAAACTGGATGCCCGGCGCGAACAGCTCAGCTCGGATTATCAGCGACATCACGCCGCCGATGAACAGCATGGTCAGCGAAAAGATCAGGTACAGCGTGCCCAGATCCTTATGGTTCGTGGTGCCGATCCAGCGTTTCATCCACGGCCATACGCCATCGGCCAGCGTCATCGGCCCGTGGTGGTGATCGTCATGACCGTGGTGGTCGTGGGTTTCGGTCGGATTGACAGTACTCATCACAAACTCTCCAATTCGTAGCGCCCGACTTAGCTCGTTACTCCGTGACTAAGATTCGATCGAGCGAGCGGTAACCCACTCCTTTAGCCGTTCGGCCACCTCAGCCCGTTCCTCTTCAGTCAGGAGGGCCCCGATCTCGCAGCCGTGCCCGTGGCGTGTTACGAGAAGGCGCGACCGGCCATTTCGATGAACACTGCTGGAAAGCCGAACTTGTGTGAGTAGACGCGGAAATTCCCATTGGCGCTCGGGCTTAGCAGTACCCGCGACGATCTCAATACGTTCGTCGGTGATCGACACGATTTCCCGGTAGCTGTTCGCTTTAACGCTCGCATAGAGAGCGGTGCCGAGGGCCGCCATCTCAAGGCCGGCGAAGGGCAGAACTGGCCAGAGCCCTAACGTCATAAAAAACAGAGCGACAGAGAAAGAAACGCCGCACATGGCTAAGAAGCACCACTGTGCCTGTGCTCTCGTCAGCGATGCATTCGGGGCGATGACGAGACGACGGGTGGGCGTGTTGGATATTGCGTCGACCATAGCGATCTGGCTTCTATGGCAATATGGCTCGTGTTCAATAACATATACCCGTACGGGTATATAAACAATGGTCATGCAGGCAAACCTTTGCCCGCGGTTAATCCTCACTTCATCGGCTTCGGGATCATCCCAAGTACGCAAGAAAGAACTACTGAATGCATATACTTCTAATCGAAGACGATGCGCTAGTCGGGGCCGGTATTCGTTCTGCGCTCGAAACCGTTGGGTACACGGTCGATTGGGCGACAAGTGGGGAAGAGGCGCGGTTAGCTTTGAGTGCGGTGGCGAGCGATATCGCCATACTCGATCTCGGTTTACCGGATATGGACGGCGTCGCGTTATTAAGGGATTGGCGCAAGCGCGGTGTCGCGCTCCCAGTGCTAGTCCTGACAGCGCGTGATGGTCTGGCGGATCGTGTAACCGGGCTGCAAGCGGGTGCAGATGATTATTTACTGAAGCCCTTCGATCTCGATGAACTTATCGCGAGAGTACAGGCACTGCTAAGGCGGGCAGGGGGCCACGCCGGACCGATTGTCGAGCATGGTCCAATCACCCTCGATCCCACGACGCAAACAGTGTATTGCGAGGAGCGGGAGGTTGAACTCACCCGCCGCGAATATGCGCTCCTGTCCAAGCTTCTGCATGCCCGGCGATCAATTCTTACCGCTGAGCAACTTAAGGATGCCCTCTACGGTATTGAGGCCGAGGTCGAAAGTAATGCGATCAACGTCCATATCTATCATCTGCGGCAAAAGCTAGGCGCTGGCCTCGTGCGCACGGTGCGGGGCTTGGGTTATCGGTTGGGTAACGCTTCGGACATCGGTAAGCGGAGCAGGCCTTGAGTCTACGCTGGCGTCTTTTATTAACGCTGGGCCTGTCCTTTGCGGCGCTGTGGGGGCTCGTTGCCGTCTGGCTATATAGCGACTTGCAAGATCAGGTGCGCGATACATTGGACCAGCGTCTGGCTGCTTCCGCCCGGATGGTGGCGGGCCTGGTCGCCCAATTGCCCGACTCGGCCTGGCAAAATACGGGCGACCCTGTTCTTTCGGTACCGAGCAGCGCTGGCGTAGCGTGTCAGATCAATGCGCCCAGCGGACGCGTTCTGATGCGCACCCACGGCCAATTCGACGATGGCCTGGAGTCGCCGGCACCCGGTTTCACCGACCGCGATATCGACGGCGAACGCTGGCGCTTGTTCACCTACGTTCAGAACGGCGTGCATATCACTACCGCTGACCGACTCGTCGAGCGTAGCGCCCTCCAACGCAACGTGATCGCGGTCGCAGCTGTGCCCTTTGCCGTAGCACTGCTCGGCAGTCTGGTAGTGCTCTGGTTCGGTATAAGACGCGGACTCCGCCCGCTCGAGCGTTTGCGTGGTGAACTGTCCCGACGAGCGCCGGATACACTCACACCAGTCGAAATCGATGATGCGCCCACAGAGCTCCGACCTGCGGTCGATACGCTCAACCAGCTGCTCGTCCGAACCGGCGAGACGCTCGCCCGCGAACAGCGTTTCACCAGCGATGCCGCACACGAACTGCGCACTCCGCTGACGGCAATCAAGACTCATGTTCAGCTTGCCAAGCGGCTTGACGGAGATAAGGCTTACGCCGCGCTCGCGCAGGCCGAGGCCGGTATCGCGCGGCTGCAGCGCACGCTCGAGCAATTGTTACTGCTCGCACGGGTCGAGGCTGGTGAGTCGCATTTCGATATGGCGCAGGCGACGAGTTCGGCGATCGCAACCGCGGCGTTGGCTGATCTGCCAAACGGCGGGCGCGTGGGGATTCATGAGAATGGTGTGGCGATACCCGTTGCGGTGCCCAAAGCGTTGGCCACCGCCGCTCTGCGCAATCTGCTCGATAACGCGCTGCGGCATACGCGAGCCGATCGTGAAGTCTCGCTGGCCATTGAGGTCAAAGCGGCGCGCGTGACGTTCGTCGTTTGCGATCAGGGTGATTGGCCTGCCGATCGTGACACGCAACCCCTGACCCAGCGCTTCTGGCGTGGCGAGGCGACGCGCGCGGGCGCCGGCAGCGGTTTGGGTCTAACCATTGCTGCCGCGATTGCCCAGCGCTTTGCCGGCGAGCTCGTCTTCGAGCCACGTCCCGGCGGCGGCTTGGCGGTGCGTCTTTCCTGGCCCCGAGCGGCACCGTCTTAGACGTGACCGGCCGATGACTCAAGCCGATGTCCTCACCAAATGGATCGTATATCGAGAACCGATCTAGTCGTTCAAAGTGGCGTCTCAGAATAGGAGGCGCAGGGTTTTCCCGGATACAGTCCTTAGCGGCAAGACCTTATGTTGGGTCTGCGTAACATAGAGGCATCTAGGAGATAGTAGTGAGGAATTCGGCATTGCCTGACGTGGTGGGCGTTGCGGCGCTGAGCACGATTTTACTGGCCGGTTGCACAGGTATGGGACGTACTGGGCCCGCTGCGGAAGTCGATGGCAGTCCCGACAGCATGAAAACGAACGTGCTCGAGGCCGGTGCAGACGCGTTACAGACCGATGCGCCGACGGATCAACTCGATATTTATCTGGTCGGGTTCCACCCGATGAAGAACAAACCAGAAGAGCAGTTTGAGGCGCATCACTTTTGCCAGCAGGTGAACGAAGATTTCGCACAATGCTCGCTCTATGACGGTAATACGTCCCACGCGAACATGACGGGTATCGAATACATAATTTCCGAAAAACTGTTCAAGCGGCTACCGGAGAAGGAAAAGCAGTACTGGCATCCGCATAACGGTGAAATTCTTTCGGGCCAGCTTGTCGCGCCCAATCTTCCCGAAGCGGCTGACCACGAGCTGATGAAGGAGAAGATGAACAGCTACGGCAAAACTTGGCATACCTGGAATACAACGCATAGTGCTGAAGGAAAGGTGCAATTACCCTTAGGCGAACCGTCTCTGGCGTGGTCGTTCAACCGCTTCGGTGAGCCCAAACCTGGGTTGGTCGAGGATCGTGATAAGCGAATGAATATCGATTCGGCCGACCGTCGGCGGAATCGGCAGGATCTGCTGCCTTTGGCGAAACCGCAGCAGGGCGTGGATGTGCTCAAAGGGCAGTTTCCGCGAGGCGCCCAGGCGATCCCGGGTGTCGAAGATAAGTCGTCAAACGCGCAATCGCAGTGAATGCATGCAGATCGAGGGGCTGAGCCTTAGGCCCTCGATCATTTTCGGGTGCCTGTCGAAGCCTTACGGTTGGGGAGCGGGGACTTTATTCCCGTGCAACGCGTGACCTCGTATCGCCAGGGCGCAACGTTTGTATCCAAATAGCGCTTATTTGGCGGGGTGTTTGCTAGCGAGCCCACGGAAGTGCCAAGTGAGTGGTTTCGGCCCCTGGATATAGCCGGCGTCGAGCGTGTCTATGGAAAAGCCTGCGTCGGTCAGTAACTCGGGTACGTTGCGATCCAGGTGACAACCGCCTGCAATATGCCGCCACGCCGGCGTGAGGCGCTGCTGCCAACGGGCCACTTTCGCCTCCGGCGAGCGGCCATGCTCGCAGAACAACATGGTGCCGTTCGGTTTGAGCACGCGGCGCATTTCGCGCAGGGCTAAGGACGGATCGGGAATACTGCACAGGCTATAAGTCACCAGAACGGTGTCGAAATGATCGTCTTCGGCCGGTATCTGTTCGGCGCTAACGGCCATTAGCGATACGGATAGGCGCGTTTCGGACAGCCGGCGCCGCGCACGCGGATGCATTTCAGCCGCGGGATCAAGCCCGACGATCGTATCCACGTTCGCTGGGTTGTAGTGGGGCAGGTTACGGCCGGTCCCGATACCGATTTCGAGCACACGCCCGCGCGCCTGAGGAACCAGACGCGCGCGTTCACGCTCTACGGCAGGCAGGCCGCACGCGCAATCAAGCACGTGCGGCAGGATATAGCGGTTGTACAGACCCATGCGGCAGACTCAGTCGAGTTTCTTTTGTATCGCGGCGAACAGGGGCGACTCGGGGTTTAGGCCCGCATCCAAGCCGACCTGAAGCGCTTCGTCCGCGTTTTTACCCTGAAGGTAGCGTGCACGATAGGCCATAAGCCCGCCCACGCGGTTCGAGCTCCCGCAATGCACGATTGCCGGGCGCTGATCCTCTGCGAGTGCTGCGTCAAGCGTGCGCGCACTCGCGTCGTTGATGTCCTCGGGGCCGGCGACAGGAATATGAACGTAATGCATTCCTGCATCGGCTATCAGCGCGGCTTCATCGAACTCATCGAATTCGCCGGCGGGCCGCAGATTGACGACGGTTCGCACACCGCCAGCCAACGCTTCTTTCAGCTGTGCCGCTGACGGCTGGCCGGCTGCGACCACGTTGTTCTCAAGCGGGTGGGCATTGGCTATGTTCGAAGCGTAATCGGTCATGGGGTCTCCTTCGGTTCGAATGCGCGATTGGTCACGGCTGGTTCACCTTGGCGGCCGTTCCCGAGGGTGGGGCATTTTGACCGAGCACGACGCCGTTCACGGTCTGGCCGTACATCGAGTGCTCGCCGTGATATTGCTCCGCGGTCTCGCTGACCGATCCGGTGAAACGCGGATCCTGCGGGCGCTCTTGGCTATCGATAAATCGGGCCACATCCCAAGCCTGTTGATCGGATAGCGTCGCCGCGCCCAGCGGCATGTTGGCCTTGATGAAACCGGCGGCGGTGTTCACGCGATGCATGCCCGCGCCCCAGTTGTAGGAGCGCGGTCCCCACAGAGGCGGAAACGCCAGACTGCCGTCCGCCGCTCGCTGACCTTGCCCGTCACTGCCATGACACAGGGCGCAGTGGTCGGCGAACACCTGTTTGCCGCGTGTGAAGCTTGGTGGCTGTTCGGGGGCCTCGAGTTCGGGATAGCCGCGCCCCGGGAGATTCTTGGCAACCGGCGCGCCGCTGGCCAGCCAATAGGCATAGGACTCGAGCGCGACGAGCACCTCGTCACCGCGCGGCGGCGGTGTGCCGTTCATGCTGTAGCGAAAACAGCCTTGGATACGCTCGGCGAAATCGTTGACGTGCTTGTTCTTGCCACGATACGCGGGGTACATCGCCCACGCCGCCCAGAGCGGCGCGGAATCCGGCCGACGGCCTTCGTCTAGATGGCAATTGGCACATTGCAGGTCGTTACCGACGAATTGATCGGCGTGCTGCTGCGTGTCGGTGAAGATGTCGCGGCCTTTACGAACCATGGCGCCGAACTCGTCGTCCGGGATCTCGCTGCGTGCGGGTGGGGCAAAATCGTCAGCCGCACTCGCAGCGCCGGGCTGCGCCGCGCCCGGAAGCGGTTCGCTTCTCTCGGACGCCGCGTTACCCGATACAGCCACGTCCTCAGATTTCGTGGCGCTCTCTGTCGTGTCGCCTCTAGCTGCGGGAGCGGCGTTCGCAGTTTTTGCCTGTGCTGGCGTCGGCGCGCTCTGATCCCGCGTGCCAACCCAGAAAATAACTGCGGCGAGCATGGCAAACGACACCGCGACCGTTAAAAGCGGAATACGATTACTCATGATCTAGCCCCTTGGCGGGTGCCGGTGATTGCGCAGCGAAGTATTGGGCGACTGGCTTGATATCCGATTCGTCCAACTTAGCGGCGATCGACGCCATCAAACCCATGGGCCCGCCGGGTCGCTTGCCATTGCGCCAGGCCCGCAACTGACCTTCGAGATAAGCTGCTGGTTGGCCGGCGAGGGCGGGGAAGTGCTCGCCCACACCCACACCCGCCGGGCCATGGCATTGGACACACGCGGGAATATCGTTCGCCCAACGGCCATGTTCCGCGAGCTCGGCGCCAGTATCGGGTGGGTTATCCGATTGTCCTTTGCTTGCCTGCGCGCCTTCTGCGGAAAGCTGACTGTAATAGGTGGCCATCGCGCTTCGCTGGTCCGTGGACAACGCACTAGCAATCGGCTGCATGACCGCATTCTCGCGCGCGCCGCTGGCGAAGGCGTCGAGCTGCGCCTCGAGATAGGGCGCGCCGAGCCCGGCAAGGCGGGGAAAGCCGGCGGCCGCATTGCCTTCGCCATGCGCGCCATGGCAGCTACTACAGGGCGCGATGTTCTCGCCGAGGCCTTGATTCGCTATATCGCTTGGACTTGCCTGTACCCAAGGCGAGACCGATAGAAGCCACACAAGCGCAGAAAGGGTGCATTTACGTATTGCCATTGTTAGAGCCTCCGCTTGGACCATTACATCGTACCCCTACACGTATCTGTATACTACCGAGGCATAAAGATAGAGCAATTAGTTCTATAGAAATTGATATCCAGATGGTGGATGAGCGCCATGAGTGTGATTTTCGGAGTTCTTGTAGGCCTTGCCCTTGGCCTGACAGGCGGAGGCGGTTCGATTTTCGCAGTGCCGCTATTGATTTACGGCCTCGGCGAACCGGCGCAGGCTGCGATAGCGGTATCGCTCGGCGCAGTCGCAATTACCGCGGCGTTTGGCGCAGCAGAGTCTTATTGGCGGGGCTTAATCGAGCTCAGGGCAGGACTCATCTTTGCAGTGGCAGGAGTTGCGACTGCGCCCGTCGGGGTCTATCTGGGCGATCTAGTTGACGAAGCTACGATTACGGCGCTATTCGCTGGCGTGATGATCCTCGTGGCTACAAGGATGTTTCGAAGCGCGCGCCGTGCGGGTGATGACTCGAAAGTCGTACGGGCGAGGCCGGCCGCCGACGCTCATGACGACCCGGGCACCGTTTGTCACTACAGCCGCGATGGCCAACTCCGGCTGAACGCGCCATGTAGCGCAGCGCTTGTAGCCGTCGGAGTTCTCGTCGGTGTCCTCTCCGGCTTTTTCGGCGTGGGTGGCGGCTTTCTAATCGTACCGGCGCTGATCATGATCACCGAAATGGGAATTCACAGAGCGGTCGCGACTTCCCTTTTGGTGATTACGCTTATTGGGTTATCCGGACTCACATCAGCGGTTTTTTCCGGTCGTGATATCGACTGGGCACTGACCGGCTTATTCATACTCGGTGGTGTTTTGGGCATGATCGGAGGCCGTACGTTGTCACGGTATATAGCTGGTCCGTCGCTGCAACTGGCTTTTTCGATCGCCATGCTGCTCACTGCCGGCTACATGATCCTCAAAACGTTCTCGTAATTCAGGAATTACACTAGACCAATGGCCGCATTCGGCCAAAAGCGGCCGTTGCTATCAAGCAATGGCCCTCAGCGCTTTGGGCGGTCAGCTGCAGCGCCTTGTGTTGGCTTGAAGGGAAAAATGCAAAAACCCCAATGCAGCTTTACTTTAGAAGGCCAAGCTTAGCTTTCAAGAGCTTGATGTTATCTTGCGCGTCGCTAATTGTTTTAAGGCACCCAGACGTGCGATCGGCCGCAGTTATCTTTATACCGTCATGTTCTTTGACGCGTTCGAGCATTTCTGGCGTGAAATCTCTTTTGATAGCGGCATCCCCCTGAGCTATAAGCATAACTGCTTGGTTTCTATCTACGCCCATTTGCACGAACGTATTTTCAGCGGTTTGCTTCGCCGAGCGATACATTGACAGACCCCCTATGTGGCGCTGACAGCCATAGGTTGCGATCATGTATTCGTGAACCGCAGATGCTAACGAGCGAGCATTGGCTTGTTCGCCCTGCGCAGAGCAAGGACTAAAAAATGCGGCAAGTAAAAGGCCAAACAGAAATTTTTTCATTAGAGATACTCTAAATCCGCTGTAGAGCCAATGCATGAGCTCAGTTGACGCAGGAGCAGCCGAAGGCTACGTAGGGAACCCGAAGCGCGCCAGCGCTTTAGGTCAACTGAAGCGTACTGTTGGAGTTTTCAAGTGTCGGTCTCGCACAAAACCTAACAGCATTAGTTTCCTAACCTTACGCCTGCGTTATTATTGTCGACTAAGTTGTATTTCTTTACTTTACCATTGTCATCGAAAAGAACTGCGAGAGTCTGCTGTCTCATGCCGGTGCCGAATGGCCCGACATGTACATAGCTCCAAAGCATTGTTAAGTTACCCTCGGATCCATAGGACTGGGACAACGGCGGGCCGAAAATATCCATCATCTGTTCTTTGGAAGTTTGTCCGACTTCAATTTGGTCGATGCTGCTTTGGGATATTTTTTGGCCGCTGCTAGCGCAGCCGACGAGCAAAATGCAAGCAAACACTACTGCAAAAACTGTATTAAAACGATTCATCAATTAACCCCCTGATAATTTAACTAATGCCGAATCCCCGTTGTCGCCGGAGCGACCGCAGGCTACGGAGGGAACCAAAAGCGCAGCAGCTTTTTGGGCGGTTAGCTGCAGCGACCTGTTGGGTAGATTTTTATCTCTCACGCTCACGAATTAGCTGGCATAGAAGCGGCGACAGAGATTGCGGATCTTCGAATTCAAACAGTGTATTGAGAATATTTAATCCATCGTGAGTGTCGATAGCGGATGGCAGCTCCGCTAAATTGATCGAAGCGACTCCGCCACCTTCCCTCACTTGCCGGGCAATACTTACTCCTCCCGCGCCGCAATCTACGTCCAGCTTCTGGTGCCAAGTTTCTAGGTCAGCCAAATCTATCCCTTGGCGAAGCCTGACCTTGACGGGCGTTTTTCGAGTTTTTCCACGCATCCGTAACTCACTTTTTATACTCAACGCTAAGCTGCGTCGCTAGTCGGCTCGTCCCGAGCTTGCGCGACAACGGCGCGACTTTGCAATTTAGCCGCGGCAAGAATATTAAATTCTTACGCGGGGATACGCGTCGCACTGGTAGGAGTGGTCATTCTCAGCGCCGATGTACATTAATGGCGCGATATGACATCGGGTCGTATCCGACCGCCACAACGGGTGTTAGCGATTACCCGGAGGCCAGGCAGATCGATAAGCTACATACCTTACGGCCGCTTTGGGTCGCAATCGGCCAAAAGCAGACGCTCACGGAGCTTCCGAACTCACTAATGCGCTGTTATCGCAAACACATCGACATGACACGCCTTCGGGATTCGAACCGTTTTTCAGTTCAGCCTAGTTCGTGAACGCTCAGTGCTGGTTTGCTCGCGTTAAACTGCATCGCCAAAAGCAAATCTGCTGGTCACTCATGCCGACACTTGTGGTCTATACCTGCGCTGCGCTTGCTGAGATCGCCGGCTGCTTCGCGTTCTGGTCTTGGCTCCGATCGGGGAATAGTGCGCTATGGCTTTTTCCGGGCATGGTTTCACTGGCGGCGTTCGCTTGGTTATTAACGCTCAGCCCCACTGATCAAGCAGGACGCGCTTACGCTGCCTATGGAGGCCTATATATAGTCGCTTCAATCCTTTGGATGTGGGCTATAGAAGGGCACGCGCCCGACGTCTGGGATGCCCTGGGCGGAGCGGTTTGTCTTGCCGGCGCAGCGATCATTCTGTGGGCCCCGCATGCGACGTGAAGTTTGTGCTTGAATCGCATACATCAGGGGCAAACTAGGTGAACCGATCATTGGAGGTCTGTATTGGGTGGTGCCCCAATCAAAGACATCGGGTCACGCGAAAATACCCCAAGACTTGATGGCGAATCCAGCGCTGCGAGGCTCGCCTCGCGCCGAACTGAAAGAGGTAGACGAACAACGGCTCGATCGATCAACCGATCGCTAACGGCGACAGTCACCCAGCACAGCAGGACAGCTGCTCGACATCTTTGGTAAAAGTCTGGGCACAGAGCTTGAGCGCTTCCACGTGAACCAGATAAGGAAACAACAGATCGCCCAAGGCTTCAACGGTCATGCCGTGGTGGACGGCCAATACAGCGGCCTGAATCATCTCGCCGGCTTCGGGAGCCAAGATTTGAGCTCCGAGTAGACGATGGCTGGCCGCCTCGGCAACCAGCTTGACGAATCCGCGGGTCTCGAAGTTGGCAAGCGCACGTGGTACATGTTCCAACCCTAAAGAACGGGTCTCGATCTCGAGGCCGCGCGCTTGGGCTTGGCGTTCATCCAACCCCACCGTCGCGATCTGCGGATCGGTGAAGATCACTGCCGGCATGGCGGACAGATCCAGCCGCGCTCGACCGCCGGTCATGTTGACGGCCGCGCGGGTGCCGCCGGCGGCGGCCACATAGACGAACTGGGGCAGCGTCGTACAATCGCCAGTGGCATAGATATGCTCGGCGCTGGTACATAGCGAGGCATCAACCCTGATCGCACCGCGTTCATCGGTCACCACCCCGATCTTGTCTAGTGCCAAATCGCGGGTGTTCGGGGAGCGGCCCGTTGCCACCAGCAGCCGGTCGCCCTGGATCGGGCCGTCGTCGGTGTCGAGCGTGAATTGCCCTGCCGCAAAATGTACGGAACGCGCCTGGCTGTGCTGGCGTACGTCGATTCCTTCGGCGCGGAAGGCCGCGGCAAGGCCCTCGCCGAGCGCGGGGTCTTCGCTGGATAGCAGCGTACTGCGGGCCAGGACTGTGACCTTCGAACCCAAACGGCGGAACGCTTGAGCCTGTTCAACGGCAACGACAGAGGCGCCGATGACGATGATGTGCTCGGGCGTGTCCGGACTGAAAACCGCCTCATCGGACGTCCAATACGGCGTGTCGGCCAGGCCCGGTATCGGTGGGATCGTTGGGGAAGCCCCGGTAGCGATCAGAATGCGATCGGTCACCAAACGATCTTCGGACCCGTCATGTGCCGTGACAATTAGCGTATGCGCATCTTCGAAGTGGGCCCGCCCGCGGCGCAGCGTAATCGATGGATTATCGTCGAGTATTTTCTGGTACTTGGCCGCGCGTAGTTCTTCGACTCGGGACTGCTGCTGGCGCTGCAGGCGTGGCCTATTAATCGTTGGCTTGCAATCTGCCAACCCATCAAACGGGTTGTGGCGTTGGTGCTGGGCCAGTTCGGCGGCGCGAATCTGGATCTTGGACGGCACGCAGCCCACATTGACGCAGGTGCCGCCAATGATGTCGCCCGACTCGATCATGCTCACCCGCGCCCCTGCCTCAACGGCGCGGATGGCAGCCGCAAACGCGCCGCTGCCACTGCCAATGATCGCGATATGGCGGTTTTCGTCTTCTCCCGCGACCCGTGAAGACTGGGCAAGCGAAGATTCGTCGTCCCAGTTGCGGGCATCGTAGCCTTGGGCCTGTACCGCTTCGATCAGCGTGGTTTCATCTGTGCCGTCATCCAACTGGACTTCGGCACGGCGCTCGGCATAGGACACCACAGCGCTTGCGCTAGGAAGTGCATTGAGCGCGTCCTCGACCCTTTGGGCGCAGTGCGCGCAGGTCATGCCGTGAATAGCGAGTATGCGTTTCATTTGGGTTCCGGATCGGTCGGGTTTAGCAGGCCATTTTCTTACGCCGATAAACGGCGTAGATCGTCAGCCCCAGGAAAAAGGCCAGCGCGGGCAGCAGCACATAGTCCAAATAGCCCACCAGCGCAGAAAGACCGACGACGCCGAACAGGATCACCAGCACCGGCGTGAAACAGCACAGCGCCGCGATGACGGTGCCTGCAATGCCCACACTGAACAGCTTTTTATTGCGGCCCATGTGGTGTTACTCCGTTGGCTCGGACGGATAGCCAGCGCGGGTCGTGGCCGCGGTTAAGTCCGAGACCGAAGCAATCTTCGGATCGAAGGCGACCGTGGCGGTCTTGGACTCGTAGTCCACGCGCACCGTGTCGACGCCGTCGACCTGCTGGAGCGCCTTGCGCACCACAAAGGGACAGGTCGCGCAGGTCATATGACCCACCGCAAGCGTTACGGTCCTTTCAGCCGCCGCAAAAGCGCCTTGTATCCAGACCGTGCCCACCAGCAGCATGGTGGCCACTAGAATCATGCGTTGTTTTCGAACCATGACGATCGTTCCTTAGAGAAAAGCCGGCGCGTACCAGGGAAAGGTGAGCAGTGCCGTGACGAGTAATGCGAGCAGCCAGAAGATGAGGCGCTGACGGCGCTTGACCGCGGGTCGTGCGCACGCTGTATCGGAATCGCAACTCGGCTCGCGGCGATACAGCCGCCAACCGGCAAAAATCAGCAGCGCCAGCGTAATGACGACGAATATCGGCCGATACGGTTCCAGTGCAGTGAGCGAACTCATCCAAGCGCCGCCGACACCAATCGATATCAACAACACCGGCGCTACACAGCACAGGGAAGCCCCGACCGCGGCGAGTACGGCGCCGATCTGGGCCCAGGTGGTGCGACCGGTCGCGGTCGTGGGGTCGTTCATGAAAAGGCTCCGTGCCGGTTCGATAATCGGACGAAGCGCAGCTTAAACGCGGTACTCAGGTACCGTGTCAAGGGCTGGCTGAGTTATTTCAGTCGCGGCGGGACAGCGTCTCGATCAGCGGACAATGATTGGACACTTGCGCGTTCCGGCAGCGATCGATCAGCCCATCCAGCGTGTCTTGCATTGCGGCCAGATCGGCGATGCGGGCTGCCACCAGCGCGCGCTGATTTTCCGCAACGCGGCGTACGTCATCGCAATGACCGTCACCCAAAATCAGCAAGTCGCCGATTTCGTCAAGGCTGAACCCCAAGCCCTGCGCGCGCTTGATGAAACGAATGCGGTCAACGGTCGCGCGCGGATAGCGACGGTTGCCAGTGGACGGTTTGGGCGGCTGATCGATCAATCCGCGTCGCTGGTAATAGCGCACAGTTTGCAGATTTACGCCGGCGGCCGCCGCGAGTTTTCCGATCGTTAGTCCAGTCTCAGCCATGTCGTTTCAGGTTCAATTTGCCACGCGTAAATACGGTAGCAACAAGACATACTCGATGCGCCGTCACCAGCGCCTATCCAGTCGCGGGCGGTGCAAGTTCAAACCGGGCCGAGTCGGTGCTGGTAAATCTTGGTGGAGGCTCATGCTTGCCTGTAGTGGGTGACCGATACGGTTTGAACCATTGGCGACTGTATCCACTGAATGAGCAAATCCTGTCGAGCGTCGCCGCCGAGCACCTGTTTCGCTGGGCATCAAACCACATCGAATTAAGGGTGCCTGATACGACTGCCCGTCAAGTCATTTTTGAAAGGCTTGGCGTGGGTGCCGATCGCTGACTGGGATGGTCCACTTTAGGTCGATAGCCGGCCTCGCGCGATTAGCTATTCCGAGTTCCCTAACCGACGTGCCCCGGTAGAGAGTGCTTGAAAAACGTCTTGAGACGCTTTTATCGGCCGCCGAGAAACGCCGCCGAGTGCCACTCTGCCGGATGTAGGTTAGCGCCTGCGCCGTACCGGCGGCGCCTCTGTGCAAAAGAACGGCTCCACCCAAGTCGCCGAGCGACAATACAAACTAGAAAAGAATCGATCTGATGAAAACGTGATTGTCTTTTCCGCCGTTCATCGACTTTGTTTGGGTCAAAACACGAAACGGGAAAATCGTACGTTAAGCAGCGACGCGCGCCCGCAGCCTATCGGTAACGTTATTCATTGGCCGCTAAAGCTTCGATGATGCGGCAATTCTGGATTCGACCACCGCGGCAGGCATGAATCATATCCTCCAACGACATTTCCAACGCCTGCAAGGCCGTAAGCTTCTTACGCACGGCTTCGAGATGCTCTTTAGCGAGTCGAGCGACGTCTTCACAGGAGGCATCACTCTGATCGGCTTGCGTCAGCAGCATGCGTACATTGTCTTGGCTGAAGCCCAGTTCCCGGCAGTGCTTGATGAACATGAGCCGTTCGACATGTGAAGGGCGGTAGTGGCGCTGGCCGCCCTCGCTACGGCCTGCTTCCGGTAGCAGGCCTACGTCGCCATAGTAACGAATCGTGGCTACACCTACGCCCGTGTGTCGGGCGAGATCGCCAATCCGTAGATCGGATTGCCTCATAACCTTCTCGCGCTTGAAGCTCTAGTAGCTCGAGGACTTAGTGTGTGGCTGTTGCAGCACGCTCGCAACTAAAGCGTAGGAATATCCTGTGTGCAACCGAGCTTCGATCAACCGCATGTCGGCGCGCAACGTCTCAGCACTCCCAATCATGCTCGTGGTCTATGGTCTGGCGTTGCTCGCTGGCGCCGCTTTGCCGCTCGCTTTCGCGCCGTTAGGTTGGTATTGGCTGGCCGTGCTGTCGCCGGCGGTTCTATTCCTGTTGGCCGTGCGTCTACCAAAACGTGCTGCGCTGTGGGCAAGCTACTTCTTCGGGTTGGGTTACTTCGGTGTAGGCGTTTCATGGGTGTTTATCAGCATCAATCGCTATGGCAGCGGACCCGTAGCAGCCCTGCTCGTCACGGTAGGCTTTGTAGCCCTCTTGGCCTTGTTCCCGTGGTCAGTGGTATTTCTCGTGCGCACCTTATCCGCCCGGATGAATGGCGTTGCTCTATGGTTTGGTTTGCCAGCGGCATGGGTACTGAGCGAATGGGTCCGGCTCTGGTTCCTGACCGGTTTTCCTTGGCTTTTTTTAGGTTACAGCCAGATCGGCACGCCGCTTGCCGCGATCGCACCCGTATTTGGCGTGCTGGGCGTGAGCTTTGTGGTGACCGTTATGGCGGGGGGCCTTGCGTGGATGATTCTTCGTTTGAGCTTGCGGCGCCTGGGAATCACAAGCGGCGCACTGGTGGCGCTATTGCTTGGCATTTCATTGCTTGATCGTGAATGGACCGAGCCGGTAGTAGCCAAGCCACTGTCCATTGCGCTTGTGCAGGGGAATGTGGAACAAGACAGGAAATGGGAGTCAGGAGCGCTGGCGTTCACTTTGAGGCGCTATAGGGCACTGACACAGCCATACGCTGGAACGGACCTTATAGTCTGGCCGGAAACCGCCGTGCCGGCGTGGTTCGATCAAACCTCTGAATATCTAGACCGACTTCAAGTACGCCTCGGCGAGCGCGGATCGACCCTTATGCTGGGTATCCCCATGCGTACACGCCAGGGCGAAGCATACAATTCTGCAGTGAGCCTGGCTCGCCCAAGTCAGTTCTATTACAAACGGCATCTGGTGCCCTTCGGTGAATACGTCCCACTGCGTCGATTTGTGGGCCCATGGTTGAATATTCTGGGCGCACCGCTTGAAGACTTCAGGGCAGGCCAGCAGCCACAACTACTATATGCCTCCGGCATGCCCATCGGCGCATTGATTTGCTTTGATGTGGTGTTCGGCGCTGAAGTCACTGACCTGCTCCCAACCGCGCAGTTGTTGGTCAATCTGAGTAACGACGCGTGGTTCGGAGACTCCCTAGGGCCGCATCAACACCTGCAAATTACCCAAATGCGCGCCGTTGAAACTGGGCGCCCGCTTGTCCGATCCACCAATACCGGGCTCACGGCGGTAATCGATCACAACGGTCAACTGCTGGCGCGCGCGCCTCAGTTCGAGCCGACTGTTTTGCAGGCAGAGGTCACCCCGCGTACGGGGACCACGCCCTACGTCCGCTGGCAGGACAAACCGGTGCTGGCTGTCGTCGGGATCGCACTGGTCGTGCTCGTTGGGGTAGGAAAAAGAGACAAACGAAATTCAGTCTCGCTGAGTGCTTGACCCTTTAGTCGCTAGAGGTTTTATCGTCGTCTTATATCCAACAGAGTTTGGCGCATGATTGCGCTGGTGGAGGGAACACGGGATGGCCGATTGCGGCTGTGAATTCGAGGCCAAAGACCAGGCCCAACAAAAGGCGCTCTACTGGCTGTTGGCGATCAACGGCGTCATGTTTCTAGCTGAGTTCGGGATTGGTTTGCTAGGCGGCTCGACCGCCTTGATCGCCGACTCGCTCGACAACTTCGCTGATGCGGCCGTTTATTCTGCGGGGCTGTATGCGGTGGGGCGCGCCGCCCATCACAAGGCGCGCGCCGCTTCCATCGGCGGCGTCGTGCAAATACTGCTCGCGCTGTTCGCCGTGGGTGAGGTGGTTCGGCGAACCCTGATGGGCAGCAATCCCGAGCCCAGCTACATGATGCTGATGGGCGCGGCGGCACTCGTGGCAAACACAACCTGTTTGCTTATCATCGCCCGCCACCGACAAGGCGATGTGCACATGCGCGCGAGCTGGATATTTTCGGCCAACGATGTAATCGCCAATATCGGCGTCATTGTCGGTGGCGCGCTGGTCTACTACTTCGACACGCGGTACCCCGATCTCATTATCGGTTTGGTCGTTGGTTTTATCGTGTTACGCGGCGGTATCCGCATCCTGAAGGACGCGCGCCAAACGCGAGACGAGCTTCAGGAATCACCGTCCTCGGAAAGCACTTGAACATGGCGATATCTTCGCGCGGTGCAAACAGTAAGCATAGCTTGTGTCTGCGGGGGTGACGATAGGGGAGGACACGCTGAAAAGTTCTAGCCCGGCCGACAGGCTGCGTTGGTTGGGATTATCCGTCGTGATGCTGCTTCTGGATCAAGCAACCAAGTACGCGGCCAGCACCTATCTCGCCTATGGTGAGCGCAGAGCCGTCACAGAGTTTTTTAGCTGGACCCATCTACACAATACAGGTGCCGCATTCAGCTTTCTGGCCGATGCGGGTGGTTGGCAGCGGGCATTCCTGATCGGTGTCGCCGTTGTCATGTCGGCCATGCTGCTGGGCTGGCTGTGGCGCGGGGTGGCTTCGAAAGGTCAAGGAATAGCACTCAGTGCGATTCTAGGCGGTGCACTGGGCAACTTGACGGATCGCCTGCTACGCGGCCATGTGGTCGACTTTCTCGATTTCCACTACGCACAGTACCACTGGCCGGCATTCAACTTGGCCGATGTCTGGATTACCACGGGAGCCGCATTACTGATCTGGGCGCATAGAAAATACGGCAACTGAGCGTATCGGCCGCATTACTGAGCCAGCTCGGGCTGCCTGCATCCCCACTACGGCTCAGACCCTTTTGAAGCTTTTAGGCAGCTTAAGGTAGCGATGGGTTCACGGTGCTCGGAATCGACGTAGAAAGCGTCGAGGGTGGAAGGCAAAGCCCCGAGTCATTACAGGCTTGTACCACGGCCTGGACGGTGGGTATGTCGTTGTCGGCAACTTTATCCAGAGCTGCTATCAACTTAACTTTGCCCGAATACACCCGGATCGGGTCTTCAAGGCCGACGTCGAGTTCATCGCCCGGTGGGTATGCAAGCTCGGTCGATAACAGCACGCCGTTAGCAAATACCTTTATATCGGTCGGTATAAGAAAGTCGAAAGAGGCGGGATTGGCGTTGATATGCCACTCCGATGCGATGTCCAGTTCTATTTGGATCGTATCGCCGTCGCGCGTTGCATCGAGATTCACGTGGGCCGCGCTAAAACGCGGTGGGACGGACTTCGAGGCTGTTGATGACTCTGATGCGGTATAGAGGTCAACAACGTCCCGCTTATCATCCCGGTTATTAACTGTTGACTGGTCGGTCGTCGATTGCACTTCGGACTCCGTACTAGGCACGGTCCATTGCCAGAAAAGAAAAAGGCCGCTGACCGTGATCGCGATGGTCGCTGGCAATAGCCAAGAGAGGACAAAACTCTTATGGGTCGACACGCGTCTGCTCTCCACTGGTTTCGATGGCCGCTTTCAATGTGCTGACCGTAAATAAATCGGGCAGGCGCCGGTGAACCGCCCCGTTCGGCTTCAAGACCACGGCGAAGGGCAGGCCGGCGCCACCGAAGGATCGTAGGTAGGCGTCAAGCGCAGCGTCCGGCCGCGTGAGATCGGCGCGTAGAACGCGCATCTGGGCTGCATCGACGGCTTGCGCAATCGCGGCGTCGGCGTAAACGGTTTGTTCCAGAACTTTGCAGTTAATACACCAATCCGCCGTGAACTCGACAAGCACCGGCGCGCCGGCAGTGCGGGCCTCGGCAAGCGCGCGCTCCGTTAGCGGCTGCCAAGGCAACGCGTGCTGTGCGCCGGCCCCACGATCAAAGCCGAGCGTGACGGCGCCGGCCACGCCAGCGACCAAGACGAGCGCCGGTACCAAACGCGCGCCGGATCCGGGGCCGACCACCAATACGCGGATCAACCAGAAAGCCAGGGTCCCGAGCCAGGCGGTCCACAGCAGGGTGCCGACGCGTTCCGCGAGCACGGTCGTTGCAAAGAATGTCGCACCGGCCAGGAGAATCAAGCCCATGACCTGCTGCACGCGTGACAGCCATGCGCCGCTGCGTGGTATGCGTGTCAGTAGTCCGGGTTGGGCCAGCAGAACGAGGTAGGGCAGGGCCAACCCGACGCCCACCGCCATGAACAGCGCGAAGATCGTGCTCGGCGCCTGCGTGAGCGCAAATGCCATGACGCCGCCCAGGAAAGGCCCGGTGCAGGGCGCGGACAAGACCGCGGCCAGAAAACCGGCCAAGTAGGGTTCGGCATAGCCGTTGCCCTGGACGCGATAGACCCATTGGGGCGGTTGCACGCCGCGCCCCGCGAGACTGTAAACGCCAAGGCCGGCGAGCAGAAAGGCCAGTGCTGTACGAAACCAGAAAGCCTGGAACAGGGTGCCCCAGGTCCAGTTCAGCATGGCGGTCGCCAAAGCGAGCGCGCCGAAGAACGTGAGCGTGCCGGCCAGCAGCGCGATCGCTGCCAAAAAGCGCTGTCGCGTACCGCTGCCCACCACACGCGCGATCGTGCGCAACTTGATGGGCAACGCGGGTAGCACACACGGCGTGAGATTGAGCAGCACGCCGGCGAACAGCGCCAGCAGGAGATTCGTCCAGATCGTCATCGCCTGGCGTTTTGGCGGCGGCGATCCCGCGCCCTGGAATGGTCGTGCTCGCGGTTTCGCTCATGCGCGCCCCGCGATCGGATGACGTGCGCCGCGCCGAACAGGATCAGCGCGGCGCCCCCCGCCAGAATCCAGATATAGACCGGCAGGTGCAGCGCCTGACTACCGAGCAGTACGCTCAGTACGGTCAGCGGCAAAATACCCACGCCGGTGGTCCAGACGAACGTCCATCGCGGCACGCCGGCGAGTCCCGCGGCGTAATTGACCAGATTGAAGGACATGATCGGTATCAGGCGCGCGGTCAGCAGTGTCGTAATACTGCTATCACTCACGAATGCATCCAACCGCGCCTGATAACGCAGCGGAACCAAGCGTGACCGTGCGGCCGGGCCCAGGGCCCTTGCGATTTCGTAACTCAGTATTGCGCCGATCATTGCACCCGCCCAGGTGAGCAGTACACCCAGCCCGGAGCCGAAGACGACGCCATTGGCGATTGCGATGACCTCGGCCGGAAACGGCACGAAAGAGTGAGCCGTCATCAGGCCGATGGAAGCCGCAGGCGCCCAGGGACCAGCGCGCTCAAGGAGCGCGTGCAAACCATCGCTACTAAAATCGACAGCAAACAGGGTGTATTCGACCAAGCACCAGAGGATAACGATATCGATCCAAAGCAATGCCGCGGTTAGCACCACAGCCGCTATCAGCCACCCGCTGCGCGCGGTGCGTAGCAATGTGCGGAAGACCATAGCTAACAACACGAGGCCGAGTGCGGCCAACGCCAGGCAGACGAACAGCAAATCTGCGTTCATCGCCATCGGACTTCTCGCTGATCTTTTCGTTTCGGTAGGAAATTAAGCTTGAACATGGGTACCACGGGCGGTCATGAGCCCCCAGAGCCAGTTGATTTTGTAGGTTTCGATCTGCACGGCGGCGTAGCCGCTTTCTTTGAGCATTCGAGCGCACTCATGCGTTCGATAGGTCCGTGCGTGCGCATGCGCGCGCAGCCGTTGATAGCGCTCGAACAGCCGGCACATCAGATAATCGCCACACCAGTCCGTGAGCATGAGCTGGCCGCCTCCGGTCATAGCGACCCGCAATCCGGGCGTATCCCTCGGCCACGTTTTTGTTCGGAGCTTCGGTTTGCATATCGGAGCACAACCCTGCGAATAAATGGCCGGCGTTATATATCGTTGGGGCTATGCCAAACACGGATGGCGCGGGGCATGTTTTGTCTAAGAACCCGGACACAGCAACATGTCTGTGCCCGGGGCAGCACACTCTCAGCCGTTATTTGTTCGGCTGCTTGGTCATGCGAAGATAGGGCTTGAGCTCGTTCCAGCCGGCCGGGAACAGCTTCTCGGCTTCTTCATTGGACAACGCCGGCGACACGATCACGTCGTCGCCGTCCTGCCAGTTGGCCGGGGTGGTGACCTTGTAGTTGTCCGTCAGCTGCAGTGAATCGATCACCCGCAGGATCTCGTCGAAATTGCGCCCGGCACTCTTCGGATAGGTGAGCGTCATCCGGATCTTCTTGTTGGAATCGATGATGAACACGCTGCGCACCGTCGATGTGTCGCCGGCGTTTGGGTGGATCATGTCGTAGAGTTCCGCGACCGTGCGGTCGGAATCGCCGATGATCGGGAAATTCACGGACTGGCCTTGGGTTTCCTCGATATCGGCCGACCAGCGTTTGTGATCATCGACCGAATCCACCGAGACCACGATGGCTTTTACGGCGCGTTGGGCGAACTTCTCCTTGAGTCCGCCGACCGCGCCCAACTCCGTAGTGCAGACCGGTGTGAAATCGGCCGGATGCGACATCAACATGCCCCAGCCGTCGCCGAGCCATTCGTGGAAATCGATGCGGCCTTCGGTGGTGTCGGCCGTGAAATTCGGTGCGGTATCGCCTAGACGTAGGCTCATTTCTATACTCCTGTTCGATGAAGAAAAGGCCGACGGCCTCAATTCCGGTGGCCGCCGGCGCGCTCGTATCTAGCCCTGGTCGGTTGAACCGTCAGTGCCGTCCATATTCTCCATCTTGCTCTGCATCATCTTGTTGCAGGTTTCCATCATGTCGTTCATCTGACCCATCATTTTCATCATGGGCATGTTGCCATCGCCCATCATGCCCATGCCGTGGCCCTTGCCCTCCTGGCCTTGCATCATGTGGCCCATGTTGCCCTCGGATGCCGGCTTCGCGTCCTCGCCTTGCGTTGCGGCGAATACGGCGGGCACGCCCGCGATCAGGGCAGCGGCGATGATCGTTTTTACTGTTGTACGCATGTTTCTAGTCCTCTTTGGGTTGGTCGGAAGGTGCGCTCGATGACGCGATCTGATTTGAATAACGGGTTTGAGTATCTGGTTCCTGCCGGGACGTTGCACCATCGGTAGCGGTCGGCCGCATACTCCACATCATCCAGCCCATCATGATCATGCAGGGCAGGGTGAACAGCAGCGGGACGGCTCCGATGGTCACGACCCAGTCCCAGTTGAATACAAGCCCGACCGCCGCGGCGGCAACGCCGCCGACTAATAAGCTGCGGGGTTCGAGCCAGCGCCGGGCTGGAGGCACGGAGTCGGGTGACGTCGATTTTCCGGAATCACAGCTTTTCATCGTTTGTTACCTCGGTAATTGCCTGAATAAAGGCTCAATACGTCGTGTAAACGTCGCCATTCAGCGTTTTGATGACGAACGGTTCGCTCTTTTTGCCGGGCATGCCCGGCGAGCCGCTCGGCATGCCGGGTAAAGCGATACCTCGGATATCGGGTTCCTCGCGCAGCAGCTTGGCAACGACCGGCTCAGGTACATGCCCGACGACGACGTAGTCGCCGATGAGAGTGGTGTGACAAGACGACAACGCCGGTTCGACGCCGTGCTTTTCGTTGAGAGCCGCCATATCGTCCGTGTCGAGCACGTCCACCTCATACCCCTTGGCGTTGAGGTAGTCGGCGTACTGCTCACAACACATGCAGCCCGGGTTGTGGTAAAGGCGAGCCTGTACCGGTGCCGCGATGGCCGCGCCGGTCGAGATAAACAGAACGAGCATGAGCGTCAGGCGCGCCACGGTCGCATTACGTAGTTGGGTCATCGGAAGAACTCCACGTGATCTAGGGAGTTCCGGAAAGCCGTTAGGCGTGCACATGCGACGTAATGGTTGATGTCGCATGACAGACCAGCACTGACCGCAGAGGCGCGGTCTGTGTAAGCTCAGCCGGAGTTTGTGACGCGCTCAGGCGTCAGTCAGATCAAGCGTGGATAGCTCGCGGGGGAAAAGGGTCGGGCCCTTCGAGTTGGCGGCCCAAATGCGTTTCGATGTGAAACGTGGGCACCGCAGGTGGCAGGGGCGTAACCCCGGCAGTGTTATGCGCAACATCAGCCATTATGCCGCAGATGGCCACTGCGCAAGTCGAAGTCGCCGCGGTTGAGTGCTGCGGCTTCGTGGTGTCGGCCTGACATAACGAGCAATCGCTTGACGCGTTCTCGGCCGGCATGGTCCACGCCATGACCGCTGGACTGGCCAGCACGCTGGTGAATACCAGCACCAAGATCAGCGCGTGGAGCACTTTAGACTTCATGTTTTCAATATAGGCCACAAATATGCCGTAAACAATACCCGGAGTGTGGTACGGGGCCGTTATTTTTTAGACGATCGGGGAATAACGCGGCATCTATTTCGGAACGGCCCGACCTTAATTCGTAGAGGGCCTTTTATTTAGTCGTTTTCGATGTGTGTACAGTCAAAACGTCGAAGCGAGAGGTGTCGGTGGTTCCGCAGCCGCGGGAGCGAATGGCTCGGGGTCTCAGACGGTGCGCTTTATGATCGTTGGGGTTTGGTGGTGTATTGATTCAAGCGCAGCCAGTTCGCCGTTGATTTCGTCGGCACCACGACGTAGAGAGATCTCAATATCGTGTTTGCCTTCTCGGCGCGCCTGACGTTCGCTCCGCTCTGATCGTATTCGTCGAAGAAAACCAGCTTGCCGCATTCGTTATCTAGGCCGATTTCGATTCGCACCGTGTCCCCGGGTATATCAGCGGGGCCGTGGCGTGCCGCGGTGTAGATCCGGTTTGCCATTGACACCCTCGCTCTAACAGATCGGTGCCTGGAATACCTGCACGGATCCGTGTGCCGCTGGGGCCGACACTCGCCCCGAGCCCACGCAGGCCTGCATTCAATCGTATGCCAAGAGCAATCGTTCACTGAACGACGGAAACGAAAGCCATCTGATCGTCGCAAATCCTGGTCCGGATCACTGCGAAAGTAGCAACGACGATGTCTTAGTGCGCCGTTGAGCAGCGTGGGTTGAGAACGGCGGCGAAGGTTCAGGCAAGAAGTTTGGAAAGTCCGCTTTGGGTCGAGAGCCGACAGTCCCCGGCACCTATCAATCTACCGTGCAACGAGAAACAACGATTACGGCAGGCTGGGCCATCGCGCTGAAACACAACGCTTCTGACAGATGTAATCTGTGTTCATGTAAGTGATTCGGTTCAGTCATCCACCGACGCCAGGGGACGATGCGCTGACATGCTTTCGGACGGTGTTTTGGCGCCGGTGGCGTTCATTTGCGGACGTGTCGGTTCTTTCTTTTTAGTGCGTGCGCGAACGGTCCTTACTCACCCGCAGCCTGTTTGCGCTTCCTGGACCGACTCTGCCCGAACCAGCGCCCCAGTTCGCCAATAACGCCCTGACGAAACACCAGCACGCAGACCACGAAGATCGCGCCGATACAGACTTCCACCCAGGAGCCCATGCCGGAGAGCTGGGTCTGCAGGGCAACCACGATAATCGCGCCGATGACCGGGCCGAACAGGGTGCCCATGCCGCCCAGAAGCGTCATAAGGATCACCGCACCGGACATCTGCCAGTGCACGTCGGTGAGCGAGGCGAACTGGAAGACCAGCGTCTTGGTGGCACCGGCGGTGCCGGCCAGTGCGGCCGACAGGGTGAAGGCAATCAGCTTGTAGCGTTCGACTGCATAACCGAGCGAGCGGGCGCGGTCCTCGTTTTCGCGGATGGCGGTGAGCACTTTGCCGAACGGTGAATTGACCACCCGCCATATCGCGGCGAAACCGAGCAGGAAGATGGCGAACACGAAGAAATACATCTGGATCGGATCGTCGAGGTTGATCACCCCCAGCGCCGTGCCGCGCGGTACACCCTGCAGCCCGTTCTCGCCGCCGGTGAAGGGCAACTGCAAGGCCAGGAAATAGATGATCTGGGCCAGTGCGAGGGTGACCATGGCGAAATAGATGCCGTGACGGCGAATCGCCAGCGCGCCGAATGCGGCGCCCAGCACGCCAGCAAACAGTGTGCCCAGCACAATCCCGGCGATGGGGGACAGCTCCCAGACCTTGATCACGTAGGCGGTGATATACGCCGCCCCGCCAAAGAACGCGGCGTGGCCGAACGACAGCAGCCCGGTATAGCCGAGCAGCAGATTGAACGCACAGGCAAACAGCGCGAAGCAGGCCAGCTTCATCGCCAGAACGGGGTAGACCAGCCACGGTGCGGCAATTCCGATGAAGATGAGCGCAATCCACAGTAGACGGTTCATCATCGTTCAGCCTTTCTCGTGTTTGCCGAACAGGCCGGCGGGCCGTATCAGCAGCACGGCCACCATGATGAAGAAGATCACGGTATTGGCAGCGGGCGGATAGACGACTTTTGTCAGCCCCTGAATCAGGCCGAGCGCGAGGCCGGTGACGATCGCGCCCATGATCGAGCCCATGCCGCCGATCACGACCACGGCGAATACCACCACGATCAGGTCGGCGCCCATCAGCGGGCTCACCGAGTAGATCGGTGCGGCCAGCACGCCGGCCAGCCCGGCCAGGCCCACGCCGAATCCGAAGGTCAGCGTGATCATGCGTGGCACGTTGATGCCAAACGCCTGGGTGAGCTGCGGGTTTTCCACGCCGGCGCGCAGGGTCGAGCCCAGTCGCGTGCGCTCGATCACGAACCACGTGGCCAGACACACGACGATGGAGAGCACGATCGAGAACAGTCGGTAGGTGGGGAAGTACATGAAGCCGAGATTGATCGCCCCGCCCAGGCTTTCCGGCTTGCCGGGATAGGGCGTGCCGGCCACGCTGAAATAGTTGGTGAACAGGCCCTGCATGATGAGTGCGACGCCAAACGTCAGCAGCAGGCCGTAGATCGGGTCCTGACCGTACAGGCGACGCAGCAGCAGCCGTTCGATGATCATGCCGATGATGGCCACGACAATCGGCACGATGATCAGCGCGGCCCAGAAGCCGAATCCGAAGCCGTCGATACCCAACCACACGGATAGATACGAATAGCCGATCAGCGCCAGAAATGCGCCCAGCATGTAGAACGCGCCGTGGGCGAAGTTGATCACGCCGAGCAGGCCGAAGATCACCGCCAGCCCGAGGCTGAGCATGGCGTAGAAGATGCCGACGTTCAGGCCCAGCATGGCCTGGGCCAGCACCATGTTCAGTGACGGCATGACGGACTCCCCTGTGGATCAGTGACGCGGCTCATACGCTCAGATAAGCGTTGAGCCGGTCGCGGCCGGTGGCGATATCTTCGGCCTGGAACACTTCGGCTACGCGTCCGTGTTCGATCACGTAGTGCCGGTCGGCCAGGCCTTCGGCAAAATGAAAGTTCTGCTCGACCAGCACAATCGTCAGCCCGCGTGCCTTGAGATCGCGGATGGTCTTGCCCAGCGCCTGCACGATGACCGGCGCCAGGCCCTCGGTGATCTCATCGAGCAGCAGCAGGCGTGCGCCGGTGCGCAGGATGCGACCGATCGCCAGCATCTGCTGCTCGCCGCCCGACAGCTGGCCGCCGAGGCTGCGCCGACGTTCGGCGAGGTTGGGAAACATCGTGTAGATCTCGTCGGCCGACATGCCCTGCGCGGTGAGCTGTGGCGGCAGGCGAAGATTCTCGTCCACGCTGAGACGGGCGTAGATGCCGCGCTCTTCCGGGCAATAGCCCAGCGCGCCGATATGGGCGATACGGTGGGTGGGCTCCGCGATCACCTCCTGGCCGTCGAGCCGGATCGAGCCGCTGCGTTTGCCGACCAGTCCGAGAATGGATTTGAGCGTGGTGGTGCGCCCGGCGCCGTTGCGCCCGAGCAGGGTCACCACTTCGCCGTCGTGGACTTCCAGGTCGATGCCGTGCAGCACATGGGATTCGCCGTACCAGGCCTGCAGGTTCTCGATGGCGAGCCGCGGTTGATGGGCTATTTCAGGCATTTTCGGTGCCCATATAGGCCTGGCGAACGTCACGATTGTTCGACACTTCGGCGTAATCGCCCTCGGCCAGCACCGCGCCGCGGTTGAGCACGGTGATGCGATCCGCCAGCTTGGCGACCACGCTCAGGTTGTGTTCGACCATCAGCACCGTGCGGCCTGCGGCAATGCGCTTGATCAGATCGCCCACGCGGCCCACGTCCTCGGCGCCCATGCCCTGGGTGGGTTCGTCCAGAAGCATCAGCTTCGGGTCGAGAGCGAGCGTAGTGGCGATCTCCAGCGCGCGTTTGCGCCCGTACGCCAGTTCCACGGCCGGCGTGTCGGCAAGATCGGCGAGCCCTACCGAGTCCAGCAGCTCGACGGCTTCGTCGTTGAGCTGGTCAAGCACGCGCGCCGAGCGCCAGAAGTGATACGACACGCCCAGCCGGCGCTGGAGGCCGAGGCGTACGTTCTCGAGTGCGGTGAGATGCCCGAATACCGCCGAGATCTGGAACGAGCGGACCATGCCGAGTTGCGCAATGGCAGCCGGCTGCCGGCGGGTGATATCGATGCCGTCGTAGTGGATCGTGCCTGCCGTCGGCGCGATGAAGCGGGTCAGCAGATTGAAGACCGTGGTTTTGCCGGCGCCGTTGGGCCCGATCAGCGCATGCACGCTGTGGCGCGCGATATTCAGATCTATACCGTCGACGGCCGTGAAACCCGCGAAGGTCCGGCGCAGGCCGCGGGTTGTCAGAATGTGGTCCTCGCTCATGCGCACGCCCAGCGTAAGCAGCCGGACGGCGCGATGCTCCGCATGTATCGCGCCATGGTGTTGTTTTCTTTTGTATTTTTCAGGGCTGGCCGTGTCGGCCGTCGTTGCCTCGAGTCTAGACCGCTGGCGCGCTGCAGGTTATCCCACCTTAGTCGGGTAGGGCGCTGGGTTCGTTGCCTTAACGGCTGGGCGCTCTGCGACGGCCAGCACGAGCCAGAGCGCCTAACGGCCAAGCAAGGCGGAGATCGTCGCGGGCCGTCGGTTATCCTGCTAGCTGCTCGACGCGCGCCGCTCGGTACAGGCCTGACAGATGCCGCCGACCTCAATGGTTTCGCGATCGATAGCAAAACCGGCCTGATCGGCCTCGCGGGCGATGGCGGCATCGATCTCGTGGCTGGCGATCTCTGCGACGCGCTCGCAGTCGCGACAGATCAGGAACTTCGGATGACTCGTGTCGTGCGGCGCATCGCAGCCGATAAACGCGTTGAGCGATTCGATCTTGTGGATCAGCCCGGCATCCAGCAGGAAATCCAGCGCTCTGTAGACCGTCGGCGGTGCGGCGTTGCCCCGTTCGACGCTGATCGTATCGAGCAGGTCGTAGGCCTTGGTTGGCCGATGGTTGTCCCAGATCAGCTCGAGCACGCGCCGGCGGATCGTGGTCAGGCGCAGCCCACGCTCGGCACAGATGCGATCAGCGTGGGCCAGCGCATCGGCGATGCACGCGTCGTGGTTGTGCCCGTGGGCATCGAATATCGGGTTCGAAGTCGGCTCTTTCATGAGCTGAGTTTAGACCAGGCGCCCGGCTTCAGATACCGGCGGCAGGTCGCGAGTGATGCGTTTCCATGTGCAGCGCCCGGCTGAGCTGGAAATTGCGGATGTGTGCAGCGGCCAGCACCAGACCGCCGCCGACTGTTACCCAGCGCTCCATCGATTCACTGCCTATCTCATGTACGAGAAATGCGGCAGCGATCAACGCAGCGATGCCGGCCAGCCCGAGCACGGCCACGCTGCGGCTGCGATGACGCGCCACGCCGACGCCCAGCGCAATGACGGTGGTGGGGAGGACCACGATGAGAATCAGCTGATGAAACGTCTCGTGGCTGACAAAAGACAGCCCCAGTACCGGAAACACCGCGATGGCGAGCGGCAACAGCAGACAATGGATAAGACACAGGCCCGACAGCGCGACTGCGGTTTTATCCAGTTTGCCGGTAAGATTGTTCAATGAGTTGGAGCGCACGAGAACAGCTTCCTGGGCGAGGCTTGGGGTCGAAGCGTTAATATATAACATTTGTAAAGGAGTGGGCGACATGCAGCACAGGATTGCGCCACGCGGGGCGTTGCTGGCAGCGCTTCTGGCGGCCACGTTCGGCATCGCGGCCTGTAGCGAATCAGAGGCCCCGGACTGCGGCGGGCTCAAGGTCAACGATGCCTGGGTGCGGGTCGCGCCTGCCGGTGCCGATGTCATGGGCGCGTACTTTTCGCTGGCCAACGAGGGCGCTACCAAGGTTGTGGTCAGCCAAGTGAGCAGCAGCCAGTTCGACCGCGCTGAAATGCACGAGACCGTGGTCAACGACGACGGCCAGGCGAGCATGCAGCCGCTGGAGCAGATCGTGGTGCCGGCGGGCGAGACGGTGGACTTCAAGCCCGGCGGTCGCCACTTGATGCTGTTCGGCCCGACCCAGCCTTATGCCGCCGGCGATCAGGTGGAGCTGATCCTGGCCTGCGGCACTCAGAACGCCGAGCTGCCGGTCGCCGCTACGGTGCGCGCCGAGCAGCCGGGTGCGGCCAATCAGGGCGAGATGGCCCGCGAGTCGGGCCAGGACATGGACCACGACAGGCATGAAGCCCAGCCGACCGGCGCTGCCGGCGACGATACCCATGCCGCAGACGAGGATCCCGGCGCCGGCGCGTCCGAGGATGCGGCCACGGCCGATCCCTGAATCGTGTTGCAGCAGGGCCAACCTTCGATGGAACTCGACTTCACCAAGATGCACGGGCTGGGCAACGACTTTGTCGTGCTCGACGGCACGCGCGAGCCGATCACGCTCGACGCCGCGGCTGCACGCGCGATCGCCGATCGGCATTTCGGTATTGGCTGTGATCAGATCCTCATTGTCGATCCGCCGCGTTCGGACAACGCCGATTTCGGTTATCGCATTCTCAACGCCGATGGCAGCGAGTCCGGCCAGTGTGGCAACGGCGCGCGCTGTTTTGCCCGTTATGTGCGCGAAACGGGGCTGACCGACAAGCGCCGTATCGTGGTCGACGTGCGCGATGGTCAGATGGTGCTGGAACAGATCGAGGACGGCGTGCACCGTTATCGGGTCGCGCTCGGCGTGCCTGTATTCGAGCCGCGGCGTATTCCGCTCGCCGGTTTCGACGAGGCGCCCGAGTATCGACTGGATGATGTCGCCGGGCATACGGTGGTGTTTGCGGCGTTGGCCATCGGCAATCCGCATGCAGTGATCTGCGTGGACGACGTGCAGACCGCGGCCGTGGAAACGATCGGTCCGGCGCTGGAATCGCATACGGCATTTGCCGATCGGGTAAACGTCGGCTTCATGCAGATCCTGGCCCGTGACCACGTGCGCCTGCGGGTGTATGAACGCGGCAGTGGCGAGACGCTGGCCTGTGGCAGCGGGGCGGCGGCCGCGGTGATGGCCGGTATCGAGTCGGGCCGTCTGGATCGCCATGTCGCCGTTGATCTGGCCGGCGGGCGTGCCGAGGTCGAATGGGCCGGCCGCGGCGAGCCGGTTTATCTTTCCGGGCCCGCAGAGCGCGTATTTTCAGGCAAGCTGTTATCGTCTGGGTTATAGGTATGGTGCCGCTGGATGACTGGTCGTATCGCGCCGAGGGCTCCAGCCGCCAGCGTTGATTAGCATCAATCCGATACAGAACTGGATGAGCAATCGGATTGATGGCGCAAACGTGCACGGTGCGCGTTTGCCGCGGCCACCGGCCGCGAAGCCTTGCCGAATCGGGGCGGCCATGGGCCGGGCCTTGATTCGACAAGGCGTTGAAAACGGCTGACACGGTCAGTTGTCTTGGTGCGGATTAATAATGCTATCGATGGTCGCTGCCATGAACGAAGCCGAACAACACACGCCTGCGCCGGAACTCGACGAAGCCGATATTGCGGCGTATCTCGAGGCGCATCCCGATTTTCTGCGCCGCCACCCGGCGGTGCTCGAAGCGCTGGACACCCGTCACGACAGCGGCACTGCGGTGTCGCTCATCGAGCGCCAGGTCACGGCGCTGCGCGATAACAATCGCCAGCTCAAGTCACGTTTCGACGAGTTGCACGAGACTGCGCGCGACAACGAACAGCGCGTGGTCCAGCTCAATCGACTGGCCAAGGTGCTGGTGGCCGCCGAATCCTCGGCGGATCTCGTACGCGAGCTCACCTATTGTCTGCAGCAGCATCTGGATGTGGATCACGCCTACTTCGGGCTGGAGAAGCCGGTGGACCAGGCCGAGGGCGAGATCCATCGGATCGAGCACGAAAGCGCCGCCGGACGCGCGTTGACCAACGTATTCCGCCGCGGCAAGCCGATCTGTGGTCCCTTGTCCGACGATCAGTCGGAGGCGTTGTTTGCCACGCGCAGCAACGATGTTCCGGCCCTGGCCAGTGCCGCAATGATTCCGCTGGGGCTGCACGGCGTGCACGGCGCGCTGGTGCTGGCCAGCCGCAAGCCGACGCGATTCGTGCCGGATGCGGGCACGCTGTTTCTCGAGCTCATGGGCGAACTGGTCACCGCCGCGCTGCGACGACTGCTCGGTGACGACGCGCTGTCCTGAGGGCCGGCCGGAACCCGCCGTGAGCGCGCTGGCCGCGGTCGCGGATGCCTTTATTGATCATCTGACGCATGTGCGGCGTGCCTCGCCGCATACCTGCAGCGCCTATCGACGCGATCTGCGGGGGGCTGCCGGCTGGCTGGCCCATCGCGGCGTGTCCGACTGGACGCATGCGAGCTCGGCCGATGTGCGTGATCTGCTGGCTGCGCGCCACCGCGAAGGCCTGGAGCCGGCGAGCCTTGCCCGTCTCGTATCCAGCCTGCGCAGCTTCTATGTCTGGCAGATGCGCGAAGGCCGCGCGCGAATCAATCCGGCGGTGGATGTGCGGGCGCCCAAACGGGCCGCGAAACTGCCGGAAACCATCGATGTCGACGATCTGGCGACCCTGCTGGATACCACGCCGACGACGCCGATCGATATCCGCGATCATGCGCTGCTGGAGCTGTTCTACTCGAGCGGCCTGCGCCTGGCCGAGGCGATCGGACTGGACGTTGGCGATCTGGATCTGGCCGCCCGCGAGGCGCGCGTGCTGGGCAAGGGCGCGCGCCAGCGCAGCGTGCCGGTGGGCGCCCGGGCGATCACCGCGCTGGAGCGCTGGCTGGCCGTGCGCACGCGCTGGGCCGCTGTCGGCGAGCCGGCACTGTTCGTATCCCAGCGCGGCACGCGGATCTCGCGTTCGTCGGTGGCCGCGCGAATGGACGCCTGGGCGCGTCGTCACGGGCTGCCGGTGCATCTGCATCCGCACAAGCTGCGCCACTCCTTTGCCACGCACGTGCTTGAGTCTTCGTCCGATCTGCGCGCGGTTCAGGAGCTGCTGGGCCATGCGCATATCACCACCACCCAGATCTATACGCATCTGGATTTTGCCCATCTGGCCAAGGTCTACGACGCCGCCCATCCGCGGGCCCGGCTCAAGGATGACAACGAGCCCATCTGAACCACAGCTGGCCGATCGCCGACCCGCGCTGCTTGAATCGTTCGCCGCGCGGCCCCACTACCGTCTGACGTATTCAAAGCGGGACAAGCGCGGTGAAACAGTTCGACGGCACAACCATTCTGGCCGTGCGCCACAAGGGCCAGGTGGCCATTGCAGGCGACGGCCAGGTGTCCATGGGCAACACCATGTTCAAGGGCAATGCGCGCAAGGTGCGCCGGCTCTATGACGACAAGGTGCTGGCCGGCTTCGCGGGCGGCACCGCCGATGCCTTTACGCTGTTCGAGCGTTTCGAAGGCAAGCTGCAGCAGCACGGCGGCCAGCTGGTGAAGGCGGCCGTCGACATGGCCAAGGACTGGCGCACCGACCGTGCCCTGCGCCGGCTGGAAGCGCTGCTGCTGGTGGCCGACGAGAACGCCACGCTGATGATCTCCGGCAACGGCGATGTCATGGAGCCGGAGTTCGCCTGCATGGCCATCGGTTCCGGCGGCGCCTTTGCCCAGGCAGCGGGGCGTGCGCTGGTCGAGCATACCGAGATGCCCGCGCCCGAAATCGCCGAAAAGGCGATGCATATCGCTGCCGATACCTGCATCTATACCAACCATTACATCACCGTCGAGGTGCTGGACAATGCCTGATACAGCCTCTGAAACACTGGCCGCCGACGAGCGCGCCAATGCCGCGCTGCCGCGCCACGAGATGACGCCGCGCGAAATCGTCTCCGAGCTCGATCGTCATATCATCGGCCAGGCCGATGCCAAGCGCGCCGTGGCCATCGCGCTGCGCAACCGCTGGCGTCGCATGCAGCTGGATGAAGCGATCCGCGGCGAGATTACACCCAAGAACATTCTCATGATTGGCCCGACGGGCGTGGGCAAGACCGAGATCGCGCGGCGTCTGGCCAAGCTGGCCAATGCGCCGTTCACCAAGGTCGAGGCCACCAAGTTCACGGAAGTGGGCTATGTCGGCAAGGAAGTGGATTCGATCATCCGCGACCTGGTCGAGGTTGGCATCAAGATGACGCGCGAAAAGGCCAAGGCCGGCGTGCATCTCAAGGCCGAGGACGCCGCCGAGGAACGTATTCTCGATGCCCTGCTGCCGCGGCCGAGCAACTGGGACGAGGCCGCCGAGTCCGATCAGAAGGCGACCGAATCCACCGCTACGCGTCAGGTTTTTCGCAAGCGCCTGCGCGAAGGCAAGCTCGACGACAAGGAAATCGAGCTGGATCTGCGCCAGGCCCAGAAGGGCATGGAAATCATGGCGCCGCCCGGCATGGAGGAGATGACCAATCAGCTCCAGTCGATGTTCCAGAACATGGGCAGCAACGACAAGACCAAGCGCAAGAAGATCAAGATCAAGGACGCCTATCGCCTGATCGTGGACGAGGAAGCCGCCAAGCTCGTCGACGAGGAACAGATCAAGACCCAGGCGATCCACGAAGTCGAGAACGGCGGCATCGTGTTCATCGACGAGATCGACAAGGTCTGCAAGCGCTCGGATGCGGGCGGTGCCTCGGGCGGCGATGTGTCGCGTGAAGGCGTGCAGCGCGATCTGCTGCCGCTGGTCGAAGGCAGCACCATATCCACCAAGTACGGCATGGTGCGTACCGATCACATCCTGTTCATTGCATCGGGTGCGTTTCATGTGGCCAAGCCGTCGGACCTGATTCCGGAACTGCAGGGTCGCCTGCCGATCCGGGTGGAGCTCGACGCGCTCAAGGCCGGTGATTTCGTGCGCATCCTCACCGAGCCGCACTGCTCGCTCACCGAGCAGTACAGCGAGTTGATGCGGGTGGAAGGCGTGAGCGTGGAGTTCACTGAAGACGGCGTGCAGCGTATCGCCGACATGGCCTTCAAGGTCAACGAAGGCACGGAGAACATCGGTGCCCGGCGCCTGCATACGGTCATGGAGCGGCTGATGGAGGAGATATCCTTCGAAGCTCCCGACAAATCGGGCGAGACGCTCACCATCGATGCCGCCTATGTCGACGGCAAGCTCAAAGACCTGGCTGCAGACGAAGACCTGTCGCGCTATATTCTGTAGCTGACAGGCTGGCCGTCGGGCAGTCTCCATGTCCGAATCGCCGGAGCAGGCCGCCCTGTTCCGGCTTTTTTGTGCCGCTGGCAAAAAGATACGTATTGGCGCATAGCGAGAAAACGCGCTGACAGTTTTCGACGATATACCAGGTGACCCATGGACGCCCCGACAGACATTACCCTGCATCAGAAATCCAAGGTGCTGGAAGTCACCTATCCGGACGGCAAGACGTTCAACCTGCCCCTGGAATACCTGCGCGTGTACTCGCCTTCGGCAGAAGTACGCGGCCACGGTGGGCCGATGGAACTCGTGACCGGCAAGAAGGATGTCGGCGTGACCAGCATCGAGCCGGTGGGCAATTACGCGATCCAGCTGTATTTCGATGATGGCCACAATACCGGCATCTTCTCCTGGGAAGGCATGCGCGAGCTCGGCAACGACTACGAGCAGAACTGGGCCGAATACCTCGACCGGCTGGAAAAAGCCGGTGCCTCGCGTGAGCAGCTCTGGCACTAGTTATTGACGCGCTAATCCTCTGGCAGGTCTTGCCGGAACAGTGGCCTTACACCCAGCGCGGGTTCCCGGCCGCTCTCGATACGAAACACGGCTTGCGTGCATGAGCGTTCGCGTTTGCTCCGTGTACCGACGGCACCGACGCTGCCCACGTAACTGTTCTACAATCACAAAGTGCCGCCGACGAGGGCAGGGTGGACGTCTCGCTGTTCGCCCGGGCCGCTGTGTTGAAAGCAGATTGTTCCGGCGCGACGGGTAAGGCGTCGGTTACCGGCACGGCGTCGATTCGGGCTGTTCACGTGCCGGACTTGCGAGGGGATAGCATGGACTATGCGGATCTGCTGCTGGACGCGATCTGCATCGTCGATGCGGAAGGACGGTTCGTATCCGCCAGTGCAGCCTGTGAGCGTATTTTCGGCTACACGCCAGCAGAACTGGTCGGGCTGCCCATGCTGGATATGGTGCTCGAGGAGGACCGCGAGCGTACCCGCGCCGCCGCAAAGCAGGTGATGCAGGGTGGCTCCCAGACCCATTTCGAGAACCGCTACCGGCGCAAGGACGGCCAAATCGTACATATCATGTGGACCGCCACCTGGTCCGAAGCGGACCAGGTGCGCGTCGGCGTGGCCCGTGATGTGACCCCGCTCAAGCAGGCCCAAAAACGCCAGGCTGCGGTCTATGCGATCTCGGAAGCCGCGCATGCCTCGGGTGATCTGCAGGACCTGTCGGCCCGCATCCACGCCATCATCAGCACCCTCATGCCGGCCGAGAATTTTGTGGTGGCCTTGCACGACGCGGACAGCGACGAACTGAGTTTTGCCTACCATGTCGACGCGCGCCACCCGGCTCCCGCGTCCGCCCGCCTGAGTGCGGATACGTTCTGTGGCCAGGTCATACTCGGCGGCCGCGAGATTCTGCTGACCCCGCAGGCCGATGCCTCGACGCTGTTGCACCACGCCGCGGATTGGGACGGAAAGCACTCCTGGCTCGGCGTGCCGCTGCAGAGCAGCAAGGGCACGATCGGTGCGCTCGTTGTGAAAAGCTACAGCGATAGCCAGCACTACGGCGAAAACGAACGCGAGCTGCTGCAGTTCGTCTCCACCCAGGTGGCCCACGCGATCGTACGCAAGCGCCTGTTTCAGCGTCTTGAATACATGGCCCAGTACGATCCGCTCACCGGTCTCGCCAATCGTGTGCTGTTCTATGAGCGGCTGCGTCTTGCGCTGCTTTCGGCAGCCGCAGGCGATAGTGGGCTGGCGGTGCTGTATCTGGATCTGAACGGCTTCAAGAGCGTCAATGACACCTACGGGCATGCCCTTGGCGACACTCTGCTCAAGCTCGTCGCCCGGCGCCTGCGTCACTCGGTGCGCGCCTCAAGTGTGGTTGCGCGATTCGGCGGCGACGAGTTCGTGGTCCTGCTCGAGGAACTGCGTTCCCCCGCGCATGCCGCGAGCGTGGCGGCAGCCATCCGCGCCGGCCTTGCCCAGCCGTTCGACGTGGACGGCCAATGCCTGAGCCTGGGCACGAGTATTGGCATCGCGGTCTATCCGCAGGACGGGGAGAGCGCCGAAGAACTGCTGCAACGGGCCGATCAGGCCATGTATGCCCAAAAGAACGAAGGCCGCGTGCAGGCGACCCCTGTGTTTGGCGCTGGTCGGTGGCGCTAGGGCGGCCAATCGGCCCCGGTGGCCGCAGCGGCGCCGATGCACGACCATCAACCCGCGCCCGAGCGTGCTTTAACCTTCGAGTCATTGGCTGGCGGCGCGTGTCGTCCGCCAGCGACGACGGCCCCGGTATACCGACCCCTGCTCGTGTAGTACGTTCGATGGTCGTAACACCAACGATGGGATGAGGTTAAAGACATGTCGCGACCACCTCTGGATGACGCCCGATTGAGCCTGCTCAGCGAGCACGCCGGGCTCGATCTCTCGCCCGAACGCCGCGCTGTGCTGTTGCCCGCGCTGGACGGTCTGTTGCAGCAGTTCGACGTGCTTTACGACGTCGAGGTCGACGAAACCGCACCGCTGCATTCCTTCGATGCACGCTGGGGATCAGACAGATGAACGATATTCTCTCCCTGTCGGCGACCGAACTCGGGCACAAGATCAAGGCCGGCGACGTTTCGCCCGTGGATGCGGTCGACGCCTGCCTGGCGCGTATCGAGGCCACGGAACCCCAGCTCAATGCTTATGTGCGTGTGCTCGGTGACGAGGCACGCGCTGCAGCGCGTCAGGCCGAAAAAGACATCACCGCCGGCCAGTGGAAAGGGCCACTGCACGGCGTACCCGTCGCGCTCAAGGATCTCTACGACCTGGCGGGAATTCCCACCACCGCGTCGTCGCGGGTACGCGAACACTGGACCCCGAACGCCGATAGTGCGGCGGCCGAACGGCTCAAGGCCGCCGGCGCCATCGTGCTGGGCAAGACGCATACGCATGAATTCGCCTACGGCGTGACAACACCCACCACGCGCAACCCCTGGGACACGCAGCGCACGCCCGGCGGCTCCAGCGGCGGCTCCGGCGCCACGGTGGCCTCGTCCGGCGCCTTCATGGCGATGGGCTCGGATACCGGCGGCTCGATCCGTATCCCCGCCGGCCTGTGCGGCACGGTCGGCCTCAAGCCCACGTTCGGGCGCGTCAGCCGTGCCGGCATCACCTCGCTTTCCTGGGGGCTGGATCATGCCGGCCCGCTCACGCGAACGGTCGAGGATGCCGCAACCTGCCTGCAGGTGCTTGCCGGCTACGACCCGCGCGATCCCGGCTCGGTGGAAGAGCCCGTGCCGTACTATTCCGCGGGCCTGCACGACGGCATCAAGGGTCTGCGCGTTGGCGTGCCGACCAATTATTTCTTCGACCATCTCGATAGCGAAGTGGAAGCCGCCGTACGCGAGGCCTACCAGCAGTTGGAATCGCTCGGCGCTGAACTGGTCGACGTCGCACTGCCGATGCCGGAACAGATCGTCGCCGTCGAGTTCGCGATCCTGCTGCCGGAGGCCAGCGACTACCACCGCCAGATGCTGCGCGAGAGCGCCGAGCTCTATAACGACGACGTGCGCGTCATGCTCGAAGCCGGTGAGTTCGTGCCCGCGACTACCTATATCCGCGCCCAGCGCGTACGCAACCTGTTGCAGCAGCAGTTCCGCAAACTCTACGACCAGGTGGACGTCATCGTCGCACCCACCATTGCCGCGACGGCGGTCAAGGCCGGCACCGAGTCGATCACCTGGCCGGATGGTAGCGAAGAACCGTTGATCTCCGCCTACACGCGCTTCGCGTTGCCCGGTAACGTCACCGGCCTGCCGTGCCTCAGCGTGCCCTGCGGGTTCTCGTCCGAGGGTTTGCCGGTTGGCTTTCAGGCAATAGGGCGGCCGTTCGACGAGGCCACCGTGCTGCGGCTGGGCGCGGCCTATGAATCCGCCACGGAATGGCATCAGCGTCGGCCGGAGATCGGATTTTAACCGGACGGTTCAAAAGGCCGTTTTCGTCCGCTGCGCCGCAGTCGTGTCCGACCCTTCTGGCGTGGCGCGGTTACGCGATGGGAATATCGTGAGCGCTGGTTCTAGCCTCTTCGACCTCTTCCATAACTTGGTCGACTTCGCTGCTTACGAGTGTTAGGTGATGGCAAGTGTCGATAGCCACCCAGCTTGTTGCATTACCAGTGCCACCTAAGTGCAGCGCTTTGCTTTGAAGTTGCTCGTCGCCCCAGCTTAAATGGTCGCCTAGATAGTGCCTGCTGTTGACTATCCGTTCCGCTAAATCGAAGAACTGATGGAACCGATTACCCTGCCGAAGGGAATGTCCACGAGCGATAAAGTAGCTGCCCGCGACGGTATATCTGATCTTGCCGTTCTGATGTGGGAACACGCCCTCAGTGGGGGCGGCAGGGCTCCTGATGCCGTAATCGGCGAAGCCGATATCGAGATGGTAGTGTTGAGTTGCAGCGAGCTGGAAAAGAGTCATCTCGCGGCGAACAACTAATCCGTCTTGGTCATGATGCTCAACAGCATCGTTGACTGTCGCAGGCATAGAGCTGCCGCCGACAATAAAACTACGTACGCCCGCTCGAGCCATTAGCTCAATGCCTTCCTCAATTCGAGCTAGTGCTTCGGCGATGGAAGTTCCGACCATCGACGCGAAATCGAAGAAAATCGTCGTCTCACGTAAGCTGATTGATAGGTCTTCTGCCATGCCGGAGAGTACTTCTAATATGAAGTCTTCGTCGCTCAGGTCGGAAGTCGAAACGTGGTCAAAGCGAATTACCGGGTCTGTTTTTATTCGTGGCGCGAGTGCCTTGATCGCTACTTTGTAGTCAGGATCGTCCCACATGTCCATTCTCACTACCGGGCACGACAGGTTTTGCCCCCCAGCGAGACCGATTTCGTGTGCAATCTGAAGCAATACGTTTGAGCCGTTTTCGGCTTGGTCGTTTGGCAGCCACGCGCCAATATCGTAGAAGCATGGCTTGGTCCAAACTTCCGAGAATTTCCTTACCGAATCATGAATATGGGTCTGTATCGGCGCGGTAGAGCTCAAAAGCTTTTTAGACCAATACTCTTTATTCTTAGGCAAAGGCGGGATTTCGACGATAGGCTTAATCGCTGTTTTAACATCCGAGCCTAGGTTTCGGAGCGCTGTGCACTCGCCAAGCTTTGAGGGTAGAACGGGAAAATATCGATAATTCATGGTTTTTTTCCTGTGTTCATTGGCAAAAACCGTCGACGAACTTCGTTGCGCCCAAGAAAATCCGAAAGAATGGAAAAATCGTTTATTTCCCTTTGATATCTGCCTGCCAGAACAGCGGCGTTTATACGGTATTTTCGGGCTAGTTCATCGACGTTAGATCCATCTGGTTTTATTAGTCTACGAATGCTCGCCCAATCAGCGCGCTTGATTAAAGCATCTCGAGCAATCCGGTTCGCTTCGGATTCGATTTTTTTGTCAGTTCTGCTGTCAAGGTTATCCACAAAAATCTTTGTTTTATCTAAATGGACGCAGACATGCGCTAACTCATGAAGCAAAGTGAACCAAAAATTATCTATTCTGTCTTGTCGTAAAGTGAGCGCCATGACGGGCTGGCCTGACCCAAGCAGAAACGCAGCCCCGTCTAATTGCGTTTTCTTTAACGCGGGTTCGAATATGACCGCGATCCCAGAACGACGAATGAAGTCGACAGCTAACTCAGGCCCATCGTCGAATACGGAAAGTTTTCCTGCGTCTTGAACTAAACTTCTTTTTGCAGAAGACGTCGTATCGAATGGAGGTAGGCCTTTCGATTCGTTGATCGCCCGATGTGCTACGCGAGCGAGCCAAGCGTAGATCGCGTATTTATTGGCTGAGGAATAGCCATCGCCTTGCAGGCTACGTTTGAACGCAGGCT
>Ga0207889_1000114_pt1 | contig 44100 bp, 40 predicted proteins | sample LinPmetageLP47_FD_184058 | JGI IMG/M metagenome (GOLD analysis project Ga0207889, IMG submission 184058) | Marine viral communities from the Pacific Ocean - LP-47 (SPAdes) | ecosystem: Environmental > Aquatic > Marine > Oceanic | place: Pacific Ocean | collected 2011-06-12 | reverse complement strand
CCATGGCGTTATTTAAACAAGATACAACTAAAACAGCCAGTATGGCGAGAAAAAAGAAAATGGCAGGGCTAGACGATGATTATCGCTCAACCCTGTTAGAATCTGGGATTAAAATGCGCTAGCCGTGTACTAGGACGGCGTTTAGCGTCATTTGATCGCTCTATTGATATGCATGTGAGTAATATTCGAAAAAAAATAGCCGAGCATATCGCGGGGGAAAAAATTAAAACTATTCGAGGGACGGGTTATGTCTTTATCCAAGGAGAGTAAAGTAACGCGTTTTAGCTGGTTAAGACACCCTCGACATTATTTGTTTTTTAAAGTCTTTGCTTGGTTTTGGCTAACGATCATTGGCACTTTTACTGCGCTATTTTTCTTAAGTAATATTTCGCTGATCAATGCTATTAGCCATGACCCCCTAAAAGGGCCCATGCAAAAAAATCTAGAACACTTGGCTCGAGGTATCGAACGTAGTGCACATAAACACAAGCGATCTATTCATGACATTATTACTCACCCGCGTTTAAGTAAGCGCAAGTTACTTTATTTAAATTCACTAAGTAGCGATGAGTTTTTGATCAGTAAAAAAGTTGAGAATAATATTGATTTTAGCTTACTGAACTTTAGTGAAGGCATGCCACCTCAAATTATTTTTACTGAATATTACCAAGCTTTTGGCCCTGTGCGCATTCGAGTACCTGAAGGCGAATTTGAGTTATATGAAATCGATATAAATCAACAGCGACCGCTCTTTATTCGCTTAAGATTGTTGCCGGTTTGGTTAAAAATTTCTATCGCCATTATCGCCTCACTTACATTAAGCTTTTTATTTAGTCGTAACTTAATTGCCCCTATAAATAGCTTAAAACAAGCCGCAATTAGGCTCTCAAATGGCGATTTAAGTGCGCGCGCGGCAATAAATAGTCAACGAAAAGATGAGCTTGGAGTTTTAGGACGCGATTTTAACCGTATGGCTGATCAATTAGAGCAACTACTTAGCGCTCAAAAGCGTTTACTTGCCGATATATCCCATGAATTGCGCTCCCCACTAACACGCTTAAAAATGGCCACAGGGCTGGCGCAAATGCAAGCGAGTGAAGCCAGCCAATCGTATTTATTGCGTATTGAAAAAGAAGCAAATCAACTTGATAAAATGATAGCCGATGTATTGCAGGTATCGCGCTTAGAAGCCAATAGCCAACCTTTATCACTGCAAGCGCAGTCGTTACAAGTTATTGTTGACCATGTGATTAACGATGCTCAGTTTGAAGCAAAACAGCACAATAAAACGCTGCATATTCAAGGTGATGCTGAGGTAAATATAGAGTGCGACGAAATGCTGATTGCCAGTGCTCTAGAAAATATTTTACGTAATGCAATTAAATACGCACAACATACTATTAGCATCACCTTAAAACACAGTGATATCATCACTATACAAATATGTGATGACGGCCCTGGCGTTCCCGCAGCGCAACTTGATAAACTATGTGAGCCATTTTTTAGGCAATCAGACGCCCGCGATCGAGTCAGCGGCGGTACTGGGCTGGGTTTAGCCATTGCAAAAAATGCGGTGATTGCCCACGGCGGAAATTTAGCTTTATCAAATAAGGACGCTGGCGGGTTATGCGTTGAGATAAGCTTACCAATACAAAAGAGAGACCATGTTTTATAGCAATGAAAGCGAGCTTGAAAATAACCTACCTGCCATTAATGAGTTTTATACTAATACACTCAAAAAAGCCTATTTAAGCACGGCTGCCGGTAAATTATTTTATGCTTACGCTAAGCCTAAACAGGCTCACACTGCCATTGTTATTAGTTCTGGGCGCATTGAAGGACTCGATAAATACAAAGAGCTGCTTTGGGAGCTTTATTGTAATAATTTTGCTGTTTTTATTGTTGATCACCAAGGCCAAGGGCGCTCTTATCGGTTATTAAAAAACCCCCATAAAGGCTATGTCAAACAATTTGAAGATTACAGTCACGATCTCAATCAATTCAATCTTGAGGTGGTAAAGCAGCATTGGCAAGGTAAAAAACTACTGCTTAGCCATTCAATGGGCGGCGCTATTGCATTTGATTACTTAGCACGTTACTCACATGACTTTAGTGGGGCGTTTTTATCTGCGCCCATGTTTGATATTCATACTAAAGGAATACCAAAACCCGTAGCACAGTTTATCGCTGCCAGTGCGTCATTATTAGGGTTCTCAGGGTGTTATGCGTTAGGACAAAGCGATTATACACCTGAAGAGTTTGCGCTTAACACTTTAACCAGTAGCCAAATACGCTATGATCAATTTAGGGCAACTTATCAGCAAACGCCACTATTACAATTAGGCGGTGTTACCTATGGCTGGCTGCATACTGTTTTTTCATTTATTAAAGCGCTCGATAAACTATCCATAACAACCCCGTTATTTATAGCCAGCGCAGAAAATGACGAAGTGGTTGATAACCAAGCCCAGCATAAGCTTGCAAGCCGACATAAAAACACCCTAATAAAGCAGTTTAAAGGGGCTAAGCACGAGCTGTTTTTTGAGCGGGACGAAATTCGCCAACCATTGCTAACAAGCCTTTATAAATTTTGTGATTCAATAGGTTAACTACTAAGCGACAGCGGATCTAGGTGAATCAAAATATCAACTTCAGATTCAAATTGCTGAGTGATCATCAGCTCCACTTCATCTGCCACTTTATGGGCACGAATAAGCGGTAAATTGTCATCAAGCTCTAAATGCAGTTGAATAAACTTAACTTTACCGCCCTGTCGAGTGCGAATACCGTGCACCCCATAAACATCATTATGATTACGCGCTATTTCAAAAATACTTTGCTTTTCTTCATCGGGTAGCTCTTTGTCCATTAAATGCGAGGCACTTTCGGTTGCTATATCCCAACTGTTATACAATAAATAACCTGCCACACCGATAGCAAACAATGGGTCGGCATACAGTACGCCATAATAGGCGAGTAAAATAGCAAGCAATACCGCCGCATTTAAAATTAAATCGCCCTTGTAGTGAACGGAGTCGGCTTTTATAGCGATTGATTCTGTGTGCTTCACGACTTTATTTTGCACATATACAATTACCAAGGTACAAGCAATGGCAAAAATACTCACCCATACACCTAATAATGAGTGCGAAAGCTCTACTGGGTTTATTAATCGCTCGATACCGTGAAACATTAATAAACAGCCCGAGCCCGCAATAAATGCAGCTTGGCCTAACCCTGCAAGCGCCTCCGCTTTACCGTGACCAAACCGGTGGTCATCATCCGCAGGACGCAGTGCATACGATAAAACTAAAAAGCTCATTAGCGTCGCGGTAATATCCATTAATGAATCAGTGAGTGAGCCAAGCATCGACGCCGAACCCGACGCCAGCCAAGCCCATGCTTTGGTCGCAATCATTAGGCTCACCATGACCATGGTCACTATGCTTGAAGCTTTGACCCAAAATTCATAACTGCGATTATGCACGTATCTGTCCAAGTGTAAGATGTATTTAATGTTTGTAGTATATCATTTTTTATTCATTGTTCGTGTATACTGAGCCAGTCAAATTAAAGATTTTATAGGGCTTATTGTGCTGGATATTGTTTTATACCAACCTGAAATTCCGCCTAACACTGGGAATATCATTCGTTTATGTGCCAATACTGGCTATTCATTGCATTTAATTGAACCGTTAGGGTTTGAGTGGGATGACAAACGTGTAAAACGCGCTGGACTTGACTATCACGAATTTAGCCATGTACAACGCCATGCCTCATTTGATGCTTACTTAGAAAAGTGCCAACCTAAAAAGGTGTATGCTTGCACCACTAAAGGTAGCCAATTTCATCACCAAGCACAGTATGAAGCGGGTGATTGCTTAGTATTCGGCCCAGAAACCCGAGGCTTACCTGATGACATGATTCAAGCACTGCCAAACGAGCAACGCGTGCGTATACCTATGCAAGCCGATAGCCGCAGTATGAATCTGTCTAATGCAGTAGCTGTGTTTGTGTATGAATCTTGGCGCCAGCTTGGCTTTGTAAACGCCCAATAAGGTTTTAGGTTTTAGGTTTTAGGTTTTAGGCAAACAAAATAACTGTCACCTAAAACCTAGCACTTCGTTTATTCTGATTTCTGTTCACGACCTAATAGCGCCATAGCAGCTGCTTTCATGTCTTTATTTTCATAGAGTACTTTGTATATTTGCTCGGTAATTGGCATTTCAACACCAGCGCGTTGAGCTAGTAAGTACACTTCTTTGGTATTTCTAAAGCCTTCAACCACTTGGCCGATTGATGCAATGGCATCATCAACACTTTCACCTTTGCCTAAGGCTAAACCAAAACGGCGGTTGCGCGATTGGTTATCGGTACAGGTCAGAATTAAATCACCTAACCCGGCCATACCCATAAAGGTCTCTGGCTTTGCACCTAGGGCACAACCCAAACGCGATAACTCTGCTAAACCACGGGTAATAAGCGCGGTACGTGCATTTGCACCGAAGCCAACACCATCAGAAATCCCCGCACCAATAGCAATTACGTTTTTAACCGCACCACCGAGCTGTATGCCAATAAAATCATCATTGTTATACACCCTAAACGAGCGACCGCAATGTAATAAATCGGCAATTTGTTTCGCAAATGCTGATGACGTTGATGACACCGAAATAGCGGTTGGTGAGCCCTTAGCCATTTCTTTGGCAAAAGTTGGCCCAGAAAGCACCGCTAGTGGCACCTCTTCACCTAGCTCTTGCACTGCCACTTCTTGTAACAAACGCCCAGTATTTGGCTCTAGCCCTTTGGTGGCCCATGCTACTTTTGCATTTGGGCGCAAAGCAGGTTTGATTTGCTTTAATGTGTCAGCAAATGCGTGGCTTGGCACAACAACCAAAACAATATCGCTACTTTGCGTTGCACGCTGTAAATCTGCTTCAAGGATTAAGGTATCAGGAAAAGGAATTTCAGGTAAGTAACGTTGATTTTTTCGCTCAGCTGCAAGCGTCGCAACGTCTTGGCTATTGCGTCCCCATAAAGTCACTTTGTGACCATTTCGGGCTAAACAAATAGCAAGGGCGGTGCCATACGACCCCGCCCCTAAAACAGTAACAGCTGATGTGGCTGTATTCATAAATTAAGCGTCTGCTGTAGCCTGCTCAGCTTGCGCTGTGCGTTGCTGCATGTACTGTGCAAATAATGCGTCAAAATTAACTGGCGCAAGATTAAGTTGTGGGAACGTACCACGATTTACTAAGTTAGATACCGCTTCACGTGCGTATGGGAATAACACGTTAGGGCAAAATGCACCTAGCATGTGCGCTAATTGCATTTCTTCAACGTCAGCAATCGTAAAGATACCTGCTTGTTGAATTTCACATAAAAACGCAGTTTCTTCACCGATAGATGCCGTTACAGTTAGTGCAAGCACAACTTCGTAAACACCTTCATCAAGCTTGTTAGAGCGCGTATCTAAATCTAATTTTACTTCTGGAGCCCACTCTTTTTGAAAAATAGCCGGCGAATTTGGCGTTTCAAACGATACATCTTTAGTATAAATACGTTGAATAGTAAACTGTGCACCTGCATCAGCTTCTGCTGCTGCGTTTTGATTTTGTTCGTTCATTGTTATTCCTAACCTGTTATTTATTATAATTAATTAAATTAAGCACTGAGCTTAGCATCAAGGTGACCTTGCGCTTCTAGTGCCATCATGTCGTCACAGCCACCGATGTGTTCATCGTTGATAAAAATTTGTGGAACCGTGCTTGCGCCACCGGCTTTGGCGATCATTTCATCGCGAAGCTCTGGCTGAACGCCAATATCAATATTTGTGTATTTTACACCTTTGCTGTCTAACAGCGCTAATGCGCGATGACAAAAAGGACAATATCCTTTGGTGTATAAAACAACGTTACTCATAATTAATCCTTAATCGGTTTAGCTAAGAGATATTAGCGACCGCTTGTTGTTGGCAGACTTGCTGATTGCCACGCACCCATACCGCCAGATAAAACATAAACCTGTTCATAGCCTGCTTTATGCATTGCGGTTGCAACACCTGAAGCAGTCATGCCTGCAGCACATACCACTATAATGGGTTTGCTCTTATACTTTTCAAGGGTCGAGAAATCAGATTCTTTAGCTTTTTCTGGGTTTAAGTGCACAGCACCGGCAATATGGCCGGTTTTAAACTCTTTTTGCCCACGCATATCAACAACCTGGCCGTCTTCGCGGTTAATAAGTAACGTTAACTGCTGAGGATTGATTTGACGAATTGCTGAAAATTTACTTTTTATTGCGCCACTAATAATAAGAAACGCAATCGCAACCCAAGCTAGGCTTAGAATTGGATGGTTTGAGACAAATTCAATATATTGATCCATTCGACTTCCACTATAAAGTTACATACTAAAACGGATGTTTTAGATATTTTAAATTCTTACCAATTGCACTTGCACAATGAGCAGTTACTCATCAGCAAATCAATAGAGCGCTGTTAGGCTACTCTGAATTTTCACCTACAAGATAGGCTTAACTTACCCCACAACCCTATTCAATACTTGAATAAAATAGAGATTAGCCGCGCAAGTATACCCAAATCAGCTAAAAATGCGAGTTTAAGCACGCTTGAAAGCCACAATGCCCTGCTCTTTTTAACTGAAAAATAACCTAGCCCTTTAAGGCTTTCAATTTAGCCAATCCTAATTGAAAATTTTTAATATCTTCTTTTCATTGCTGATCCTAGCTATAAAACGCGGTATGCTAAGACTTGGCATGTTGGCATTAATGTTAGCGTGTATTTTAGCAACGCTAGGGTCTGTTGATCTTTCAAGGTTAAATTTGCAGCAGTCTGTTTGGTATTTAGGTAAGGCAGAGCCTATGTGGTGTGGTTATTCCCCATAAATAGGCGATAACGCAGCATCAATGCCAAACAGGTGCTGCCCGAAGGGTTCTGCCTAGGGGCGATTTACTCTTTGTTGCCTACATGGATGTAGGTAAGGGGCGTGAGCAGGACGCGGAAGCTTTGCTCGGTTTTTACTTAGCCCACTAGGTTACAAACCTCGCGCCGCGATTAAACCGCCCCTAGTTTGAACAAATTTTAATCCGCAAAGGTCAACAGACCCTAATAGGAGTGACTATGACAGAGCATAAAAAACCACTGGTATTAATGATTTTAGATGGCTGGGGATACAGAGAAGATGAGCAAAGCAATGCTATTTTAGCTGCTAACACCCCTGTATTAGATGAGCTTTGGGCCACACGTCCTCATACATTAATTTCAGCATCGGGTTTAGATGTCGGTCTTCCTGATGGCCAAATGGGTAATTCTGAGGTGGGCCATGTTAATTTAGGCGCAGGCCGTATTGTGTATCAAGATTTTACCCGTATCACCAAAGCCATTGATGATGGCGAATTTGATACAACCCCTGCACTTGTTGAAAACATTGATAAAGCCGTTCATGCCAACAAAGCTGTACACATTATGGGACTGTTAAGTCCAGGTGGCGTGCATAGCCACGAAGATCATATTGTTGCCAGTATACAACTGGCTGCAAAACGCGGCGCTAAAGAGGTGTACTTTCATGCCTTTTTAGATGGACGCGATACACCACCGCGTAGTGCTAAAGCGTCTATTGAGCGTATTGAAGCCTTATTTAGCGAACTTAAATGTGGCCGTTTAGCCTCACTAATTGGCCGTTACTATGCCATGGACAGAGACAACCGCTGGAATCGTGTTGAAAAAGCCTATAATTTAATCACCTTAGGTGAAGGCGATTTTGATTATGAAGAAGGCGTAAGTGCACTAAATGCCGCTTATGAGCGCGATGAAAATGACGAATTTGTAGCAGCCAGCACGATCACTCCTAAAGGCAGCGAATCTGTAAAAGTAAATGATGGCGACACCATTATATTTGCAAACTTTAGAGCAGACCGCGCACGCGAAATAACCCGCGCCTTTGTAGAACCAGGCTTTGACGGCTTTAATAAGAAAAAATCGCCTGAGCTTAGCGGCTTTGTGATGATGACTGAATACGCAGCCGATATAGATGCGCCTGTTGCTTTTGGCCCCACGCCGCTTAATAACGTACTTGGCGAATGGTTTGAAAAACAAGGTAAAACTCAACTGCGTATTTCTGAAACTGAAAAATATGCTCATGTTACCTTTTTCTTCAGTGGTGGACGAGAAGATGAGTTTGACGGCGAAACCCGTGAACTTATTCCATCACCTCAGGTTGCAACATATGATTTGCAGCCAGAAATGAACTCAAAAATGCTTACCGATAAGCTAATAGAAGCAATAAAAAGTGGAAAATACGATGCCATTATTTGTAACTACCCTAATGGCGACATGGTCGGTCATTCAGGTGTATTTGAGGCTGCAGTTAAAGCCTGTGAGGCAGTAGATAACTGTATTGGCCGTGTAGTGGATGCATTGAAAGAATATGGCGGCGAAGCACTTATTACCGCCGATCATGGCAATGCAGAGCAAATGGCAAACCTTAAAACAGGCCAAGCGCACACAGCACATACCAGTGAGCCCGTGCCGTTTATTTATGTAGGTCGCGATGCACAAGCTTATTCAGGCAAAGCCTTGAGCGATGTTGCCCCAACCATGCTGCATTTAATGGGGTTAGAGCAACCTGCAGAAATGACAGGGTCGCCAATTATGGTGTTGAAATAACCTATGAAAAAAAGCGTATACCGCGTCATTGCGTGTATCTGTGTACTGCATTCATTAGTCACTGGCGTTGCCGTGGCTAATGAAGATCGTACTAAAAAAGACCTATCCCAAGTGCAAGTGGCTTTAGAGCAAAGCCAAGCTGAATATCAACAACAGCAAAAAGAAATAGCTAAACAGCAGCAAAAGCTAAAAGCACATGAACTCGCTATAGCGAAAAACGCTAAAGCACTCAATATGGCTGAGCAATCCGTTAAAAAAACACAACAACAGCAAGCAGAGCAACAACAACGCGCGATAAAGCTTGAAAAACAACAAGCCCAATTTCAGCGTGTGTTAGCAGCACAGTTAAAAAGTGCTTATATGGCAGGTAGTGATGACTATTCAAAAATGCTGCTTAACCAAGAAGATACCGCTAAATTTGAACGTACGCTTAGCTATTACAACTACTTAAATAAAGCCCGCATAAAGCAGCTTGATGAACTTAAAGCGCTGCAAATAGAAATTGCGAAAAACCAAGCTGAGCTTGAAAAAACAAAAGAAACGCTAGTTGCTTTATTTGATGAACAAAAAAGGCGACAAGCAGCGCTTCTTGACGCTAAAAATGAGCGCCAAGCCAGCCTAAAAAATCTAAAACAGCAGTTAAATAAAACAAAAAATTCAATTAGTTACTTAGAAGAGAACGAACAAACGCTGATCGCAACTATTAAAGAACTTGAAGAAGAAAAAACCACAAAAATTGAGCTATTGGGCCTAAATAAAAATAAAGGAAGATTAAGCTGGCCGAGTAAAGGCAAACTAACGCACAGGTTTGGCCAACGTAAGCACGGCGGAATTAATTGGAAAGGCGTGTTAATTTCTGCTGCAGAGGGCACTTCAGTAAATAGCATTCATAACGGTCAGGTGGTATTTGCAGATTGGTTAAAAGGTTACGGCTGGGTGATTGTTGTGGACCACGGTGAAGGCTTTATGAGCTTATACGGGCATGCACAAACCTTACTCAAAGATGTGGGTGATATGGTCAGAGAGGGTGAAAGCGTTGCTTTAGTTGGGCAAAGCGGTGGACAAGCCGATTCTGGTCTATACTTTGAAATACGCCACAAAGGGCGTGCTGTTAATCCCATAAAATGGTGCAGACGTATTTAATCTTAAAATAACTGCATCCTAGTAGAGGCAGTTATGATAAACACACACATTTGCCAAAAAAAAGTATCGCTAACAAAATCAATATTTTGGTTTTGTTTGCAGGTATTTTTTTTATTGGCACTTTTTGGCTTTATAAATAATGCTCATGCCAGTTCGGTCAAAGACTTAGAAAGCCAAAAAATAAATGAAATACTGTTTAATATCCATACCTACTACGTTGATGATTTAGCACTGCAAAACAGTGAGTATATTGAATACAACACCTCTCAATTTGAACGCTTATACTCTAAACTCGATCCCTACTCTAAATATTTAGATAAAAATGAGCTAAATGCGTTATTTGATAATACCAATGGTCGCTATACTGGCTTAGGCATTGAGGTCAAAAATATTGAGCAGCGCACCACGATTGTTAAAGTAATTAATAATTCGCCTGCTAAACAAGTCGGCCTGCGAGCTGGCGATATTATTACAGCAGTTAATAATCAGCAGATTAAAAATAGTCCTATTGATATAGTCGCGCAGCAAATTAAAGACAGCCCCAACAATAAAGTACAACTAAGTATTATCCGAAATAACAATCTAACACCGCTCATATTTAACCTCAGCAGAAAACAAATAAAACTGGCCAGTGTAACTAAGCAACTACTTGATGCGGGTAGCGGTTATATTGCTATAAATACCTTTTCAAATCACACCTTGCATGAAGTTGCCTTACAAATAGCCGCTATGCAAAACCATTACGGCCACGCATTAAAAGGCTTAATTATTGATTTACGAGACAACCCTGGCGGGACTTTAAAAAGCGCGGTTGCTGTGGCAGATCTCTTTTTACAAGATGGTCTAATAGTAACAACCAAAGGACGTTTTTATGATTCTAATCAGTCGTTTTACGCTAAACGCGGCGATATTTTAAAAGGCGCGCCTATTGTTGTACTGATTAACGAAAACTCAGCCTCTGCAGCAGAAATACTGGCTGCAGCACTAAAAGAAAATATGCGTGCAAAAATAGTGGGGAGTCAGTCATTTGGCAAAGGGTCGGTACAATCACTCATTCCATTAGGCGATGGTGATACCGCCTTAAAACTAACTACCGCACGCTACTTTACGCCATCAGGTGAATCGATTGAAGGTATTGGCGTGACCCCGAATGTGGCGATTAATCAAACAACGCTTCCACAAACAAATAAAGCCGTTATAATAAAAAATGAACAATTAGAACAAAACACCGTTTTTAGCACTGAAGATTTAGCCGATATCCAGTTAACCAAGGCAAAACAGCTACTCAACATGCACTAAATTCGGTAAATTATTTTAAACACGACAAAGATAATAAAAATTATAAAACGTGAAAACTATAAATTTAATGGTGTTAGCTGGGCTGTTTTTAGCCTTATTTGCAACATCGAGTGCTGTTAAAGCCAAGCAAATAGCCATAGTGATTGATGACATAGGTTATCATCAACGTGACCTAGAATTCCTGAGTTTACCTGGGCAGTTGTCCTATTCAATATTGCCCCACACCCCCTATTCTCAAATATTTGCAACCCTTGCTAGTCAGTCAAATAAAGAGCTCCTGTTGCATGTTCCTATGCAGGCTTTAAATGGTAAAAAACTCGGGCCTGGTGCGCTCACTTTAAATATGGATAAAGCACAACTTCAACAAACGCTCGGGAATGCGCTGGCCAGTTTACCGCAAGTTAAAGGAGTTAATAACCATATGGGCTCTGCGCTGACTCAACAAAGCCAAGCAATGAAGTGGACCATGGAAGTACTTAAAAAACGCCAGCTGTATTTTCTTGATAGCCGTACAACTGAATTAAGCCAAGCTCAGAATGCAGCCAACTTTTTGGGAGTGGAAAACATTAGCCGACATGTATTTTTAGACAATATAACGACCACAGAGCAACTACAATTAAGATTAGAAGAGCTAAAATCAAAAGCAACTAAGTATCAATTTGCCATTGCAATAGCGCATCCCTATCCCGAAACCATCGATTTTTTACGCCACGCTTTGCCGCAATTAAGTAAGCAAGGATTTGAACTGGTGCCAGTATCGCAACTGGTCGAACGTAAATATGTACAAATAGCTCAGCAAGAAGCTATTTCCTTAAACTGATGGGGTAAGTAAACACCCTACCCCGTCAGTTAATTTAACTCACTTAAACGCATTATATTTATAAAATAAACGTCGCTACTTTGGCATTTAAATCTGTAGCTCTGTCTTTTAATACTTCAGCTTGGCTTAAATGCGCAGTTGCTGAGGTAGTAATTTCATCGGTTACATCTTTAATGGCGACCGTATTTCGAGTAATTTCATTAGTCACTTGCGTTTGCTCTTCTGCTGCAACCGCTATTTGACCCGCCATATCAGAAATTTCATTCACTGCTAAGGTGATTTCCTCTAGTGCATGAGCTGCTGCATTAACATCATCCACACTATTGTTAGCATATCCCTTACTGCTGTCCATCAAGCTCACTGCTTTTTTGGTCGTATTTTGTAAGGTTTCTATGGTGGTGTAAATTTCTGCTGTGGAGTTTTGCGTTCTTCTTGATAGTACACGCACCTCATCGGCAACCACTGCAAAGCCACGACCTTGTTCACCAGCACGGGCAGCCTCTATTGCGGCATTGAGTGCTAATAGATTTGTTTGCTCAGCAATTTCTTGAATGGTAGTCAAAATACTCGATATAGCCTGAGCATGTAAGCTTAGTTCGCCAATGACGGTGGTTGTTTGGTCTATTTCACCCGCAAGTGAATTAATCGTATTTCTAGTTTTATCAACTAACAGCTTACCTTCACGGCTACTTTGCGCTGACTGCTGTGATGCCGTCGCGGTATTTTCGGCATTAGCAGCAATCTCATGGGTTGCACTTGCCATCTCTGTGACCGCAGTGGCAACCATCGCCACTTCTTGCTGCTGACGCTGCAACTCACTGACACTGTTTTGATTGGTGATTAAGCTTTTCTCTGCATCAAAATCTAAATCAGTAGCTAACTGGCGAATATGGCTTATAAGCTCATGCTGGCTGCTTACAAAGCGATTAAAACTATCAGCCAGTACCCCAACTTCATCTTGTGTATCAACACTAATACGCTGGGTCAAATCACCGTTACCATCAGCAATTGTTGATAAAGCTTGCGACACTCGGCTCAAAGGAGCGAGCAATACACCCAATAACCATGAAATAGCCAACACACTCAGTAAAAGTGCTACTGCAACCAGCACTAATTGGGTCAGCAATAAACTAATAAGCGGAGCCTCTAAAGTTTGTTTATCCAATACAAACAACAACTGCCAATTGGTATTATTTATATTTTCACCCCAAACAAGCTTCTCTCGGCCTTCATCTTTAAAATAAAGGGGAGTAAATTCACCGTTTTGACTATTAGATAAAATGAATTGGTGATTTATTTTCGAGTCAATATGCGTAATATCTGCCATTACTTTTTTAGTGTCTTTATAGGCAATCACAGTGCCATCTTGATGCATCATGATGGCATACCCATTTGCCGGTAAAGACATAGTATTAACATCATTAACTAAAGACTCAATCGATAAATCACCCGCTACCACGCCACGTTGTGTGGTTTTAGCAATAGAAACAACCAACTGATTAAACGCAGTATCTAAATAAGGTTTGGTAATTACGGCGCCATTTTTCAGCTGTGCTTGTTTATACCATGGACGAGTGCGCGGGTCGTAGCCGGTTCGATCAATACTGGGATCAGAGTCAGTCATTTTCCCGATACTATCTCCAAAGTAAGTTAATTGAAAACCACCGGACACTTGGGCTTGCTGTAATGCGCTGAGCGTATTGCCCTCAACCTTACTCGCAACTGACTCTATGATCTGCTGACGACTAGCTAGCCAATCTTCAATACTCGCTGCTTGTTGCTTACCAGAATGGCTTACATTATTAATACTGCTTTTTAACAGTAACGCTTTTTGAGAGGTGTAGCTATTCCACGATAGCAATACAATAATAACGGCTAGGGCTAGAACCACCGATAGCAAGATCTTTTTCTTTAGTGAATATGAGTTCATATTGAGTGTAAATACTCGCGTTAAATGAAATTGAAAGGCAATAAGCACAGCAATTAATAATTTAATTTAGGCTACGGTTTGAACGACAAGTCGCTCAGGTGCGCGAATATTTTCATATACCCAAATTAAAAACAAACTAAAATCATGTATTTAAATTAAAACCAAACTTATTCATTAACTTGAACTAGGGTATATTTAATTAAAAGATATACAGATGTGACTAGAGGTAAGCAAAATAAGAAAAACGATACTTTTTGTTAACCTCTTTTTTTTAACTAAAAAAAAGCCCCGCATTTTCATACGGGGCTTTATAACTTTTTAAGTACGATTAACTCATCGCGCTTTGTAATTTTTTCATTGCTGTTTTTTCCAGCTGGCGAACACGCTCTGCTGATACGCTGTATTTTTCAGCCAACTCTTGCAGTGTTGCTTTATCATCTGACAACCAGCGTGCGCTAACGATATCTTGAGAACGCTCATCGAGGGTTTTCAAAGCGCTAAATAATCGCGTATGCGACTGCTCTTGCCATTGTTGCTGTTCAATGTCGTCAGCTAGGTCAGCAGAACCATCCGTTAAGTATTGCACTGGTGAGTAAGTACTTGTTGGCGCATCGTCGTTATCGTCGCCTGTTAAGTCAAAGCCCATGTCTTGGCCGCTCATACGCGATTCCATTTCACGTACTTCTTTTTCACTCACACCTAGCTCGCTCGCTACTGTGCTAACTTCAGCTTGATTAAACCAGCCTAAACGTTTTTTGTTTTTACGAAGATTAAAAAACAGTTTACGTTGCGCTTTGGTTGTCGCAACTTTTACGATACGCCAGTTTTTAAGCACAAACTCATGAATTTCGGCTTTGATCCAATGAACCGCAAATGAAACCAAACGTACACCCACTGATGGGTCAAAACGTTTTACTGCCTTCATCAGTCCAATGTTACCCTCTTGAATTAAATCAGCTTGTGGTAACCCGTAACCCGAGTAGCTTTTAGCTATGTGCGCTACAAAGCGCAAATGCGACATAATGAGTTGCTTTGCAGCACTAAGATCGCCTTCTTCCTGAAGTTTTTTTGCAAGTTCCTGCTCTTGCTCAACTTTAAGCATAGGAATAGTACTAACAGCTTGAAGGTAGCCGTCCATACTTGCGCTTTGTTGCCCAACTGTAAGTGCCATTGCGTATAAATCTTTACTCATTTTTCACCTCGGTGATAAACATTTGAAACCATCTTAGCACTCTTTTAGTAAGAGTGCTAACTTGAATTTAAAACTTTTTTGAATCATAAATCAAGTGGTTTTTTTAGTGTTAAGTCAGTCTACACTAGACGACTGAATAACCTATGAATTGGTTTAGCCAAAGCAAAGATTAATCTTTTTGCTTTAGCTTTTTTATAATTTTAAACTTAAAACATGACAGTTTTAAGAATTATATTAGGGCCCTAAACCTTATCGGGTTCTATTTCTGAGATGTAACGGTTAACCGATAAGTAAGAACCAATAAAGCCTAAGCTAGTGGCCAACAATACCAACGCGCCAAATTCATTAAGGCTAAGCCCTATTAGCGTAAAGCTGGTTTGATATACCCCTGCAACACTGCTTACCGCAGCAGATAGCCACCACATCATTAATGCTACGCAAATAAAAGCAAACAATCCGCCAATCACGCCATACCAAATGCCAGTCCATAAAAAGGGGGCATGAATAAAGGTATTAGTTGCCCCTACGAGCTTCATTACCTGTATTTCTTCTTTTTTATCCATAATAGATAAACGAATTGTGTTGCCTATAATAAGCGTCACTGAGGTAAGTAATAATAGCGCAATCGTAATTACACTTTCTTTTAACAAACTGAGTAATGCATTTAAACGTTCAAGCCAAGCAATATCAAGCTTACCAAAATCAACTTCGCGTTCACCTTCAAGTTTTTTAAGCAATAGCTTAGCCGCATTAGGTTGGCTATGTCGCTGGGTTGGTGTAACTAAAACCACATTCGGTAATGGGTTACTATCTAGGTATTCTAAAGCCTGACCAAACCCAGACATTTCTTTAAATTCATCCAAAGCCTCAGTGCGAGAAATAAAAGTCACACTTTGTATTTCAGGATATAGCGCTAAGCGTTTAACTAAAGTTTGCGTTTCTTGCTCACTCATATCCTCTTTTACAAACAAGGATATTTCGCTGGCTTGCTCAAAACCACTACTCACTTGCTGCACATTTTTAACCACTAAGTATAACGTTGCGGGCAAGGTTAAACTCAAACCCAGTACAGCAATGGTCATCATAGAGGCTAATGGCGTGCGCCACATTTCCCCAAGACTGTACACACCTTGGCGAAAAATATTAATAATGAAAAAGTAACCGCCAGAGAATACGGATTTTTTTTGTTTATCATTACTATTTTGACGGCTTTTGAACAGTAAACTCATAATACACCCTCAGCCAGTGGATCTTGGCTCATCCGCCCATCATGAAGCGTTAAACTGCGGTACTTCATTCGTGATACTAACCCCAGGTCATGGGTGGCAATTAAAACCGTGGTGCCATGCTTATTAAAATCTTCGAACAGGCGTAATATTTCCATCGATAACTCAGGATCAAGGTTACCGGTAGGTTCATCAGCTAATAGTATAGGAGGAGAATTAACAATGGCTCGTGCAATCCCTACACGTTGCTGCTCACCGCCAGAGAGTGTGGAGGGATGACAGCGTACTTTATCTAACAAGCCCACTTTATCGAGCGCACCATGCACACGCTTGGCAATTTGCTTGTGGTGAGTCCCTTCAATAATTAAGGGCAAAGCAACGTTATCGAACACCGTGTATCGTTCTAATAGACGATGATTTTGAAAAATAATACCAATGTCGCGGCGTGCATACGGAATTTGTCGTGAATTTAACTTATTTAAATCCACGCCATTGATAAACACATTGCCCGCAGAAGGGCGTTCCATCAAGCTAATAAGCTTTAAAAGTGTACTTTTACCGGCACCACTGTGGCCCGTTAAAAAAGCCAGTTCGCCTGGTTTTATATGAAAACTCACTTTTTCAAGCGCGCGATGCCCACCGGCATAGGTTTTACTTACTTGCTGAAAATTTATCATTTTTTTATTATGCCAACCTCATTAAACGTCCTAACGCAATTGGTATTCCTTGCAATTAAAAAGGGAGCAGGCTCCCTTTTGGTAAATTAAACGTCGTCCTCATCTTGGCTAAATAGCGCGTCAATAAAGTCATCGCTCTTGAAGGTGCGTAAATCATCAATACTTTCACCTACACCAATGTAACGAATAGGAATATTAAACTTATCAGCAACGGCAAAAATAACCCCGCCTTTAGCGGTGCCATCAAGCTTTGATAGTGTGATACCCGTTAGACCTACACATTGGTTAAATAAGTTTACTTGGCTAATAGCATTTTGGCCTGTGCCAGCATCAATTGTCAGCATCACTTCATGCGGTGCATCTGGGTCTACTTTTTTCATCACACGGGCTATTTTTTCAAGCTCTTGCATTAAGTTATCTTTATTTTGCAAGCGCCCTGCTGTATCGGCAATTATCACATCAACATTACGCGCTTTAGCGGCTTGAAAGGCATCAAATACCACTGAGGCGCTATCAGCACCAGTGTGCTGAGCTATAACAGGAATACTATTACGCTCACCCCAAACTTGAAGCTGCTCTACTGCTGCGGCTCTAAATGTATCACCGGCAGCAAGCATTACCGATTTACCTTGGTTTTGAAATTGTTTCGCCATTTTACCAATGGTGGTGGTTTTACCTACGCCGTTTACACCTACCATAAGGATAACGAAAGGTTTTTTGTCTGCTGGTATTTCTAAAGGCTGCTCTGCTGTTTTCAGCATAGTTGCCATTTCTTGCTTCATTAATTCATAAAGCGCATCACCATCTTTAAGCTGCTTGCGATCAGCGGCGTCGGTCAGGCTATCGATTAGCTTCATGGTGGTATCAACACCAAGATCGGCAGTGAGCAACTGAGTCTCTAATTCTTCAAATAATTCATCGTCAATTTTTTTACCGCTGAAAATTGAGGCAAAGCCAGAACCAATATTAACGCGTGTTTTCAGTAAGCCTTTTTTGAGGCGAGAGAAAAAACCTTCTTTTTTAGGTTTTTCCGCTTTTATAGCTTCTTCCTTTGCAAGCTCTGCGGTCAGTCGCTCTTGCTCTAGGCGTTCAGACTCCTCTTCAGCAGCCAGACGCTCTTGTTCTAAACGCTCGTTCTCAGCTTGCTCTGCTGCAATACGCTGTTGTTCTAAACGCTCATTCTCAGCTTGCTCTGCTGCAATGCGCTGTTGTTCTAAACGCTCGTTCTCAGCTTGTTCTGCTGCAATACGTTGTTGTTCTAAACGCTCGTTCTCAGCTTGTTCTGCTGCAATGCGTTGTTGTTCTAAACGCTCGTTCTCAGCTTGCTCTGCTGCAATGCGCTGTTGTTTTAAACGCTCATTCTCAGCTTGTTCTGCTGCAATGCGCTGTTGTTCTAAACGCTCGTTCTCAGCTTTTTCTGCTGCAATGCGCTCTTGCTCTAACTGCATTTGCGCTTCTTGTTCTGCTAAACGTTTGGCTTGCTCTTGTCTTTGTTGCTCTGCATCTGCCTGCTGTTTAGCTAATAGCTCTGCGTTAGCGTGTTCAATCGCTTGTTTTTCTTCTGCCGCTGCACGCTGTGCTTGCGCCTGTTTCTCTTGCTCTAAACGCTCTGCCTCAGCTTGCTCTGCAGCTAAACGTTCTTGCTCAGCTTTTTCAGCTTGCTCTTGTGCTAAACGATCTTGTTCAGCTGCAATTCGGGCTTGTTCTATACGCTCGGCTTCTGCTTCAGCTTGTAAGCGCTCTGCCTCAGCTTGCTCTGCAGCTAAACGCTCTTGTTCGGCTTTTTCTGCCTGCTCTTTTGCTAATGCTTGTTGTTTATCAGCTTCTGCTTGTTTTTTATCTGACTTGCCAAAACCGAGCCACGACATGAATTTACTTTTTTTTGCCATACTTGCTAATAACCACTTATAAAAATCTGATAAACTAACGATAATGATAGCGTGCTTTTAAGTCTAAATAATTGCTTTTAGCAACACGTTATCCTCGAGGGTGCATAATAGTAACACTTTTAGCGCAGTTGAAAAATGACACGCCGTGATATGATTGCAATATTATCTGAGCTAGATCATAGATACCAATTTTTAGTGAGTTAAATGAGAAAAAAAACCACACAAAATAACACCACTCATAAATCAGCTGATGGGGTTATTAGAATCATTAGCGGCCAATTTCGCGGTCGAAAACTGCCAGTAAAAGATGTTCAAGGTCTGCGTCCTACAACCGACCGAATTAAAGAAACGGTGTTTAATTGGTTGATGCACGATACCCGCGATGCGCACACTCTCGATTGCTTTGCCGGTTCCGGTGGATTGGGATTTGAAGCATTGTCGCGTTTTGCAAAACACACCACATTCATAGAGCTTGATTCACAAGCAGCAAAACAATTAGAGCAAAACATTGCGACGCTTGATGCACAAAACGCGCAAGTCGTTAATACTAATACACTGACGTTTTTAGAGAGAAAAAACACCAGTGACACATTTAATTTGGTTTTTATTGACCCGCCATTTCGCAAAAATTTAGCCCAATCATGCTGTGATTTATTGGAAAATAATCAATGGCTCGACCCCGAAGCATTGATATATGTTGAAGTAGAAACTGAGCTAACCTCGTTTAAAGCACCAAATAACTGGTTGTTAATTAAAGAGAAAAAGGCAGGTCAGGTTTTTTGTAGGCTGTACCAACGCCATATAAATTAACACTGTTTTAGCTGCTGTGTTTCTGTTAATATTATCCTTTACATGTGGTGTTGCTTCGGATTACAATACCGCACCATTTTTGAACCACTTGATCAATGTTTGATCAACTTGAGCAACGCTCATAATTTAGGTAGGTGAATTTTTAATGCCAGTAATTAAAGTAAGAGAGAACGAACCGTTTGACGTAGCACTTCGTCGCTTCAAGCGTTCATGTGAAAAAGCAGGTATCCTTTCAGAAGTTCGTCGTCGCGAGCACTATGAAAAACCAACAGCTGAGCGTAAGCGTAAAAAAGCAGCTGCTGTTAAACGTCACATGAAAAAACTTTCTCGTGATAACGCTCGTCGCGTTAAATTATACTAATATATTAGGTCTTGTATAAATGAGCCTTTTAATAACGCTAAAAGATGCGCAAAAAGATGCGATGAGAGCCAAAGACAAACAACGTCTTAACCCTATTCGTATGGTACTTGCTGCAATCAAGCAACGTGAAATTGACGAGCAAATAACACTAGACGACGCAGGTATTACCTCCGTTATAGTGAAGCTTGTTAAACAACGTCGCGACTCTTACACTCAGTACAAAGATGCTGGGCGTGATGATTTAGCTGATATTGAAGCCAATGAAATTACAGCACTTGAAGCTTTTTTACCTCAACAATTGAGTGAAAAAGAAATTATTGCTCTCATTGACGCGGCTATTGCTGATACTCACGCAGCAGGTATGCAAGACATGGGTAAAGTAATGGGTATAATCAAAAGCAAAGCCGAAGGTCGTGCCGATATGGGCAAAATCTCAGGTTTAATTAAGCAACGATTAACTGCCTAATACCCCCACATACATTTAGTATGATTGAAGTAAACCGAGCCTTGAGCTCGGTTTCTTCGTTTAGATATTTAGTACTTCAAAAAATTATGCATTTGTGTTCAAATCTTTGCGTATTATAATTCGTTTTCATCACTTTTCTATTTATCTTAGGGCTGTACTTTAAACAATGGCTGGAAAGATCCCACGCAACTTTATCGATGATTTATTGGCACGAACCGATATTGTCGACCTGATTGACTCAAAGGTAGGGTTGAAAAAAGCGGGCAAAGACTATCAAGCTTGCTGTCCTTTTCATAATGAGAAGTCGCCTTCATTTACTGTATCGCAAGATAAACAGTTTTATCATTGCTTTGGCTGTGGCGCTAACGGCAATGCTATTTCTTTTGTAATGGAGTATGACAAACTCGAGTTTGTTGATGCAATTGAAGAACTAGCCAGTTTACTTAACCTTAATGTTCCTCGCGAACAAGGGAGCAGTAATGGACCAGAGCGCACAGCGGCACAAAAACGTTCAGACTATGATCTAATGCTGCATGCAGCTCGCTTTTATCAACATCAGTTAAAACATCACAGTAACTCTGAAGCGGTAATCGATTACGTTAAAGGTCGCGGCTTAAGCGGTGCAACCGTTAAAAAGTTTATGATAGGTTATGCGCCCAGCGAATGGGAAGGGCTCTGCCAACAACTTGGGCGAAACCAAGAACAAAAAGAACAATTAGTTGAGCTTAAACTCGCATCTGAGAAAACCCCAGGCAAACAGTTCGACTTTTTTCGTGATCGCTTAATGTTTCCAATTCGTGATAAACGCGGCCGCGTTATTGCTTTTGGTGGGCGAGTAATGCAAGCCGATCAAGGGCCTAAATATTTAAACTCTCCGGAGACGCGCATATTTCATAAGGGCTTTGAACTCTATGGCCTTTATGAAGCTAAACAAGCACACAAGAAGCTTGACCATGTACTGATTGTTGAAGGTTACATGGACGTAGTAGCGCTGGCAGAACAAGGTATTGAATATGCCGTAGCAGCCCTTGGCACAGCGACAACCAGCGAGCATATGCACACTTTATTTAGAACCACAGATAAAATTATTTGTTGTTACGATGGTGACCGTGCAGGTAAAGATGCTGCGTGGCGCGCACTCGAAAATGCGCTGCCTTACTTAAACGATGGCAAAGCACTGCATTTTGTATTTTTACCCGATGGTGAAGACCCTGATTCACTCGTACAACAAGAAGGTAAAGCAGCTTTTGAGCAACGCCTTGAAAACGCAGATGACTTCACTAAAGTGCTGTTTAATAAACTAAGTAAAGATATTGATTTAACACTAGATTCCGGTAAGGCTAAGTTACTCAGTGCGGCACTGCCCCTGATTGAAAAGATCCCAAGTGAGTTTTACCAAGAAAATATCCTAGAGCAACTTGGGCGATTGATTGGCCGTACCCGTGAGCAACTCAATAATCACTTAAAAACGCCAAAACAGCAGCAAGCAATTGAACGAAAATTTAAAATTACACCCATGCGCCAAGCAATAGGGATTTTAATTCAGCACCCTAACTTGGCTAAAAGTGTGCCCTATTTACCCGATTTAGCTCAAATGAATATTGCAGGTATTGGCTTATTATTGCGACTACAACATCAAGCATTACAAAAAGATGGCATTACCACCGCACAAATTCTTGAATCATTTCGGGGCACCGATGACTACGAGCCATTAACTAAGTTAGCGACATGGCAACATCAAATAAATGAAGAGCGTTTAGAGACTGTTTTTCAAAATACTTTTAAATTTATTGAAGATCAGTGTTTAAATTATCGACTAGAGACCCTATTAATAAAAGACAAGACACAGGGCCTAAATAGCGACGAACGGCTAGAATGTCATTTACTAATGACAGCGTTAAAAACGACTAATAGTTAGGGTCTGTTTATCTTTCGAGGTTAAGTTTACAGCAGTGTGTTTGGTATTTAGACAAGGCAGAGCCTATGTAGTGTGGTTATTTCACATAAATAGGCGATAACGCAGCATAAATGCCAAACACGCGCTGCCCTTTGGGTTCGACCCAAGGGAGGTTTACTCTTTGTTGTTCGGTTTTTACTTAGCCCACTAGGTTACAAACCTCGCGCCGCGATTAAACCACCCTTGGATTGAACAAACTTTAATCCTGAAAGACCAACAGACCCTAGTCAGATTTGATTTAGGCTGTTATACTGTGCTATTCACTGCGTCACATTATTCTGGTTAGCCTTTGAGCAAACTCCATGATGGCGCCTGTTGTATCAACTTATCAGAGTGGAAGAAAAAATCTCTATGGATCCAACTCCTCAGTCACAATTAAAACTTCTGATTCAAAAAGGTAAAGAGCAAGGTTACTTAACTTTTGCAGAAGTTAATGATCACCTTCCACAAGATATTATCGACTCAGATCAAGTAGAAGATATCATTAGCATGATTAATGACATGGGTATCAAGGTTAGCGAAAACGCACCTGATGCCGATGAATTAATGATGCAAGAAACCACGACAGACGAAGACGCAGCGGAAGCTGCCGCTGCAGCCCTTGCTACTGTAGAAAAAGAAATTGGCCGTACAACTGACCCTGTTCGCATGTATATGCGTGAAATGGGTACTGTTGAACTTCTTACCCGTGAAGGCGAAATTGTTATCGCTAAGCGTATTGAAGAAGGCATTAACCAAGTTCAAATTTCGGTTGCTGAATACCCTGAAGCGATCACTTACCTACTTGAACAGTGGGATAAGTTTGAAGCAGAAGAGATGCGTCTTAGCGATATTATCTCTGGCTTTTTCGATCCTGATGCAGAAGAAGCACCGCCTATTGCTGCCACCAACATTGGTTCTGAATTAAGTGAAAAACAGCTTGATGATAGCGACGATGATGACGATGACAGCGATGATGAAGACGAAGAAGAAGTAGATACAGGTCCAGATCCTGAAGAAGCGCGCATCCATTTCGAAAATTTACGTAATTTATACACCAAAGCACGTGAAACATTCGATAAGAAAGGTCGCTCTCATCCAGAGTCTCAAGCCGCTATTTTAGAAATCGGTGAGCTGTTCAGAACCTTTAAACTCGTGCCTAAACAGTTTGATCGCATGGTTAATAACATGCGTGAAATGATGGACCGAGTTCGCGTTCAAGAACGTCTTATCATGAAGCATGCAGTTCAAGTTTCAAAGCTGCCAAAGAAAACCTTTGTTAAGCATTTTGCAAACAACGAAACTGACACAGCATGGCTTGATATTGAAATTGCAGCAAACGAAAAGCATTCAGCTAAACTTGAAGAAGTTAAGCCTGAAATACTTCGTTGTATTAGCAAACTTACTTCAATGGAAGAAAGCACTGGCTTAAGCATTGAACGTATTAAAGATATAAACCGTCGCATGAGTATTGGTGAAGCGAAAGCGCGCCGTGCTAAAAAAGAGATGGTAGAAGCAAACTTACGTCTTGTAATTTCAATCGCTAAAAAATACACCAACCGTGGTTTACAGTTCTTAGATTTAATCCAAGAAGGTAACATTGGTCTGATGAAAGCGGTTGATAAGTTTGAATACCGTCGTGGTTATAAGTTTTCAACTTATGCTACGTGGTGGATCCGTCAAGCAATTACGCGCTCTATTGCTGACCAAGCAAGAACAATCCGTATTCCAGTACATATGATTGAAACGATCAATAAATTGAACCGTATTTCACGTCAAATGTTACAAGAAATGGGTCGTGAGCCAAATCCAGAAGAATTAGCTGAACGCATGATGATGCCTGAGGATAAAATCCGTAAGGTACTTAAGATTGCAAAAGAGCCAATTTCAATGGAAACACCAATTGGTGATGATGAAGATTCGCACTTAGGCGACTTCATCGAAGATACCACTATTGATTCGCCAATCGATTCGGCAACAATGGAGTCTCTTCGTGGCGCAACTAACGACGTGCTCGCTGGCTTAACAGCCCGTGAAGCGAAAGTACTACGTATGCGTTTTGGTATTGATATGAATACCGACCACACGTTAGAAGAAGTAGGTAAACAGTTTGACGTAACACGTGAACGTATTCGTCAAATTGAGGCGAAGGCACTGCGTAAATTACGTCACCCTTCTCGCTCTGATTTACTGAAAAGCTTTTTAGACGCTAAATAATCTAGCGTTACATTATAAGTTAATTTAAAAGGCCGCTGTAGCGGCCTTTTTTCTATTTCAAGGAAATAAACATGGCTTGGATCCAAATCCGTATCAATGCCAATGCTGCAACCGCTGATGCAGTAAGTGACCTATTAATGGAAGCAGGCAGTGCTTCTGTTACTTTTATTGATGCTAAAGACACGCCTATCTATGAGCCTAAAATTGGCACTGTTGTATTTTGGGCTGACACCACAGTAATTGGCTTGTTCGAAGCTAATCACGATATGAACGCAGTGGTTGCGTTATTAAAACGCCATGATGAGCTAAAAGACAATTTAGTTTACAAAATTGAGCAACTCGAAGATAAAGACTGGGAACGTGAGTGGATGGATAATTTTCACCCTATTCAATTTGGCGAAAAACTCTGGATTTGTCCTAGCTGGCGCGACATTCCAGACCCAGACGCAGTCAATGTACTACTTGATCCAGGTCTTGCTTTTGGTACTGGCACACACGCCACCACGGCACTGTGTTTAAAATGGTTAGAAAGCCAAGACTTAACTGGTAAAACCGTGGTCGATTTTGGCTGTGGCTCAGGCATATTGGGTATTGCAGCAATAAAATTAGGTGCTGAGCGCATGATTGGGATAGACATTGACCCACAAGCGCTGGAAGCAAGCCTTGATAATGCTAATCGCAATGGTGTTGCTGACAAGCTTGAAGTGTACCTGCCAGAAAACCAACCTGAGTTTACTGCTGACATTGTGGTGGCAAATATTTTAGCGCAACCACTGCGTGAGCTTCATAGTGTTATTTTAGGATTATTAAAGCCAGGCGGTAAAATTGCGATGTCTGGCATTTTAGAAGAACAAGCACAATCGGTTGCTGACATATACGCGCCCTTTATTGAGCTCGATGAAATTGCCATTGAAGGCGATTGGACCCGAGTAAGTGGCATTAAAAAAGCGTAATAGTGCGTTATTAAAAAATTTAGAGTATTAACTCAAAAGTCGTATCTAAAGCCTGTATTTAACAGGCTTTACTATTTTTTTACATAATAAAAAATAAAGATTTTTTATTATAAAAGTAACAGCCGTTCAAAATTCACACAAATAAACTGCTTCGTCATACGGTTATCAAATGTCAATACGGAAAGAGCAAAAAAAAGTCACTTTTGTTCAATTTATAGCCTTTGATTTTTGCATAAAAAGCCGTAAACTTAGCGCCCCTTGAAAAGAGGCCTATTGAATATCGTGCGTATCGGTTCATACCAACTTGAGAATAATGTCATTGTCGCGCCTATGGCGGGCATAACGGACAGACCATTTAGACAGCTATGTCGTCGTTTAGGCGCTGGCCTTGCTGTGTCTGAAATGCTGTCGTCTAATCCGAAGGTTTGGAAAACCGAAAAGTCGATGAACCGAATGGATCATTCTGGTGAGTCGGGTATACGTGCGGTGCAAATTGCAGGAGCAGACCCTGAGCTTATGGCACAGGCCGCACAATTCAATGTTGCAAACGGTGCACAGATCATAGATATCAATATGGGGTGCCCAGCAAAAAAAGTGAATAAGAAACTTGCAGGCTCAGCCTTATTACAGTTTCCAGAACTCGTGGAAGAGATTATTGATGCCGTAGTAAACGCGGTTGATATACCTGTAACACTTAAAATCCGTACCGGATGGGATCAGGACAACCGTAATGGTGTAGAGATTGCAAGAATAGCTGAACGTTATGGCATTGCATCACTGGCTGTACATGGGCGCACGCGCGCATGTATGTATAAAGGTGATGCTGAGTACGCCACAATTAGGGATATAAAACGTTCAGTGTCGATACCTGTCGTTGCTAATGGTGATATTACATCACCTGAAAAAGCAAAGCAGGTTTTGGACTATACGGGTGCAGATGCCATTATGATTGGTCGAGCCGCCCAAGGTCGCCCTTGGATATTTAGGGAGATAGACCACTATTTGCGAACTGGTGAACATATGCAGCCACCTGCTATAGCAGAGGTGCGCAGTATTTTAATGGAGCATTTAACTAACCTCCATGTGTTTTACGGTGAGCCAATGGGAGCACGAATCGCTCGCAAACATGTATCTTGGTATTTGCAAACCCATGACAGTGACGGTCAGTTTAGGCGAGTATTTAATGCGCTCGACAATTCAGAGGCACAGGTCGTCGCATTAGAGCAATACTTTAAAACACTAGCAGCTAACTAAGAAAGAAAGAGACTTTATAATGTTCGAACAAAACGTGACTTCTCCATTTATCACTAACCCTCATGTTCAGTCACACGAGAAACCGCAGCCATTGCGTGATGCAGTGAAAAAAGCTGTTCACCACTACTTAAAGCAGCTTAACGGTCAAGATGTGCAAGACGTTTACGACCTTGTTCTTTCTGAGCTAGAAGCGCCATTGCTTGAAGAAGTAATGACTTACACACGTGGCAATCAAACTCGTGCGGCAATTTTACTAGGTATCAACCGTGGTACTTTACGTAAAAAGCTTAAAAAATACGGTATGAACTAATACCAGCTATATTGAAACCGTAATCATTCTAACGAGCTAAATAAGCCCCTAACTGCGTTAAAAATTTTTTATGTAGAATAACTACACAGCAAAATTTTTGCCTTGTTATTGACTTATTTCTCTGTCGTTATAATTGCTTACTAATCCAATACAGCTGGTACAAAGTATTTTGAGTAAAAAGCACCTTAGGGTGCTTTTTTTATTTGTAAAATTTATTAACGAAATTGCAAAATGCTCACGCTTTATGGGTCGTTATAAGTCGTTTTTTGAGTCGTAATCAGTTAAAATACGCGCTTCTAAGCTAGCTCATTAACTGAGGAAATCAAACTACAATGGATACACATCGTCCTATACGTCGCGCACTTTTGAGTGTGTCAGACAAAACCGGTATTGTTGAATTTGCCCGTGCACTAGAAGCACAAGGTGTTGAAATACTTTCAACTGGCGGCACGTGTAAACTACTTGCTGACAATGCAATTAAAGTAACTGAAGTATCAGATCACACCGGTCACCCTGAGATCATGGATGGTCGCGTAAAAACCCTACATCCAAAAATTCATGGCGGCATTCTTGCTCGTCGTGGCCAAGATGAAGACGTAATGGCAGATAACAATATTTCTGCTATCGACATCGTTGTAGTTAACTTATACCCCTTTGCGAATACTGTCGCTCAAGAAAACTGCAGCCTTGAAGATGCTATTGAAAACATCGATATTGGTGGCCCAACGATGGTACGTGCGGCAGCTAAAAATCACAAAGATGTGACGATTGTTGTTAACGCAAGCGACTACGACCGTGTTATTAGCGAAATGCAAAATAACAACGGCTCAACAACTTACAAAACTCGCTTTGACTTAGCTATTGCAGCGTATGAGCATACAGCGCAGTACGATGGCATGATTGCTAACTACTTCGGTAAAATGGTTCCTGATTACACAGAAGAAGCCGCTGAAGATACTAAGTTCCCGCGTACTATCAATATGCAATTCACTAAAAAGCAAGATATGCGCTACGGTGAAAATTCGCATCAAGATGCCGCGTTTTATGTTGAGAACGACATCACTGAAGCGTCAGTGGCAACAGCGACTCAACTGCAAGGTAAAGCATTATCGTTTAACAATATTGCCGACACCGATGCTGCACTTGAGTGTGTAAAAGAATTTGATGTACCTGCGTGTGTTATTGTAAAACACGCTAACCCATGTGGTGTTTCAATTGGCGAAAATATCTTAGAAGCATACGAACGCGCCTTTAAAACAGACCCAACGTCAGCATTTGGCGGCATTATTGCTTTTAACCAAGAGCTTGATGCTAAGACTGCACAAGCGATTGTTGAACGTCAATTTGTTGAAGTTATTATTGCACCAAGCGTAAGCCCTGAAGCGGCTCAAATAGTCTCGGCTAAGCAAAACGTTCGCTTATTAGAGTGTGGTGAATTCTCAGCTAAAGGCACAGGTCACGACATTAAGCGTGTAAATGGCGGTGTACTTATTCAAGACCGTGATTTAGGCATGGTAACGCAAGGCGACTTAACGGTTGTCTCTAAGCGCCAACCTTCTGAGCAAGAGCTTAAAGATTTATTATTCTGCTGGAAAGTGGCTAAATTTGTTAAATCAAACGCCATTGTTTATGCCCGCGACGGTATGACTATAGGTGTAGGTGCAGGCCAAATGAGCCGCGTTTACTCAGCTAAAATTGCCGGTATTAAAGCCGCTGATGAAAGCCTTGAAGTAAAAGGCTCTGTGATGGCATCAGATGCATTCTTCCCATTCCGCGATGGTATTGATGCAGCTGCAGAGGCTGGCATTACTGCTGTTATCCAACCAGGTGGTTCAATGCGCGATGAAGAAGTGATTGCTGCCGCTGACGAAGCTGGAATGGCAATGGTGTTTACCGGTATGCGCCACTTCCGTCATTAATCGCATAAAGAGCTAACGGGTTCAGTTAGCTCTTTTTGTTTGCACCAAATTCACGTATTCTGCTTATTCTATAACCATGACTAACAATTATAATGTGAAGGATTAGACGATGAAATTTGCACTAAAATCTCTACTGGTTGCCACACTGTCATTAAGCTCAACAATGGCGTTGGCACATAACCATGGCCACGACTCAGCATTAACAAATGCAGTTAAAGCAAGCGAGCGTAGCAGTGAGCGCGATCAATACCGCAATCCTGTAGAAACACTCGAATTTTTTGGCTTTAAACCAACAATGACTGTGGTAGAAATTGCCCCAGGTGGTGGTTGGTACAGTGAAATTTTAGCGCCAGCGCTGAAAGAGCAAGGCACCTATTATGCTGCGCACTTCCCTGCTGATTCATCGGTTGGTTATTACCAACGTTCTCTTGCTGGCTTTAAGGCTAAAATCGCTGAAGATGCCCGCTTTAGTCACGTTAAACTCACTGAGTTTGCCCCATCTACACATTTAGATATTGCACCTGCAAGTAGCGCCGATATGGTACTGACTTTTCGTAATGTTCATAACTGGTACATGAGCAAAGATAAAGAAGCTGCAAGCAATGCGTTTAAGTCTTTTTACAAAGCACTTAAACCAGGCGGCACTTTAGGTGTGGTTGAACACCGCCTACCAGAAGAGCAAGATGATGAGATGCAAAAATCATCAGGTTATATGAAGCAAAGTGTGGTTATTGCACTTGCTGAACAAGCTGGTTTTGAACTTGAAGCAAAAAGCGATATTAATGCAAACCCTCTTGATACAGCCGATCACCCTAAAGGGGTATGGACCCTTCCACCGAGCCTTAGACTTGGCGAGCAAGATGCCGCTAAATATAAAGCCATAGGTGAAAGCGACCGTATGACGCTGAAATTTAAAAAACCGCTTTAAATAGGATATTCGCCATGAATGTATTAGTCATTGGCAGCGGCGGCCGCGAACACGCACTTGCGTTTAAGGCCGCTCAAAATACAAAAGTTAACACTGTTTATGTTGCTCCAGGTAATGCGGGCACAGCCCTTGAGCCAAAACTTGAGAACGTAGCAATTAACGTTGAAAATCTTGATGGGCTACTTAGCTTTGCACAACAAAATAATGTTGAGCTAACCATTGTTGGCCCTGAAGTGCCGCTAGTATTAGGTGTTGTTGATAAGTTTCGTGAACACGGCTTAGCTATTTTTGGCCCAACAGCAGGCGCTGCCCAGCTTGAAGGGTCTAAATCGTTCACTAAAGACTTTTTAGCACGTCATGCTATCCCAACCGCTGATTACCAAACGTTTGAACAAATCGACCCTGCGCTTGCCTATTTAAAAGAAAAAGGCGCACCGATTGTTATTAAAGCCGATGGTTTAGCGGCTGGTAAAGGCGTTATTGTTGCTATGGACGAACGCGATGCTGAAGAGGCTATTCGCGATATGCTTGCGGGTAATGCCTTTGGTGACGCCGGTAGTCGTGTAGTAATTGAAGAGTTTTTAGAAGGTGAAGAAGCGTCGTTTATAGTCATGGTTGATGGTAAAAACGTACTGCCGTTTGCAACCAGCCAAGACCATAAACGCGCTTACAATGGCGATCAAGGTCCTAACACTGGCGGTATGGGTGCATACTCACCAGCGCCTGTAGTAACCGATGAAATTCATCAGCGCATTATGAACGAAGTGATCTACCCAACGGTAGAAGGTATGGCTAGCGAAGGCCATCCGTACACTGGCTTTTTGTATGCAGGCTTGATGATAGATGAGACAGGCACACCAAAGGTTATTGAATATAACTGTCGTTTTGGCGACCCTGAAACACAACCTATGATGCTACGCTTACAATCAGACTTAGTTGAATTGATTGAAGCTGCTAACCGTGTAGAGCTTGATAAAACCACCATTGAGTTTGATTCACGCGCTGCAGTAGGTGTTGTTTTAGCTGCCAAAGGCTACCCAGATAGCTACCCGAAAGGCGATGCGATTAGTGGCTTGAAAGTAACTTACCCTGAAGGCGAAAAAGTCTTCCATGCAGGGACTAAGCAAGACGGCGATAGCATAGTGACTGCCGGTGGTCGTGTACTGTGTGCTACTGCACTGGGTAATACAGTTACACAAGCTCAGCAGCGTGCCTATAAACTGGTTGATGAAATCAACTGGGATGGCATGGAATACCGTACTGACATTGCTTATCGCGCAATTGCTCGTGAACAATCATAACGATTGATAACTAACGAGTAAATTTTATAAAAGCGCAGATTATCTGCGCTTTTTACTGCAACACTATAAAAAAGTAATCTGGACATAGATTAATATTGGAATTTAAAACCTTGCGCTACCATGCGGTAGCAGTTGTAATACTTATTTTTATCTTTTTTATTATCAGCACATTGGCAACAAACTTTGTGATGCCATCACGCTATACCATAGATAAAATAACCCCTGTTTACCTCGATCATGCTTATTACATAGACAAAAGCAAAACACAAAGTTTTGCAGAAGTAATAACCAAGCAGGCGCTATTTACACAGCAAGAATTTAACGATATACCTTGGAGCTTTGAACAGCAAAATTATTGGTTACGCCTCGATTTAGAAAACAAAAGCAGCCAACAAGAAGATGTGGTTGCCCACTTTGATAACCCGATGGTAGATCATCTCACCATATATCGGCTCAATAGTAACAACCAACTACTCGACACTTATAAGCTTGGCGATAAAGAGCCACGTCTTACTTTATTTAAGTACAGCGTGCCCCACATTCGCTTTAACCTCGATGGTCAATCTACACAACGACTAATTATAAAAATAGATACCGTGGGGATCAGTAAAACCCCAATTCACTTGTATCGCCATAATGTATTTGTTGACTTAGTTCGCTCACAAACAGGCATTTGGGGAATTTTCACGGGTGTATTGTTAATGGCCTCACTGTATAACCTATTACTCTATTTTGGCATTAAAGACCGCGTGTACTTAGTTTATATTGGCTACATTATTAGTGCTATAGCATTAATGGGCACCGTTCTGGGGTTTGGTTTTTATTTATGGCCGCTAGAATGGCAGTTGTTTATTCACGAAAAAATAATTGTCGTTAATTACACTATTGCGTTTTTCACTCTCGCTTTTTGCACCATGTTTTTGCGATATCATAAAGACCGTTGCTGGCGTTATAAATTAAGTGTTGGTTTACTCTGGCTAATGCTAGTGCTCGGTACATTAAGCTTTTTTATTCCCGAAAATATAGCTGCCCCCATATTTTTTGTAATTTTGGGATTACTTTATATCGTCTGCTTTATTTTAATTTATAACAAATTAAAAAGTGGCTTTAGATGGGCTAAGTTTTACGTATTTTCATGGGTGCCATTGATTATTGGTGCAGCCATTCAGCCTTTAGAGCTTACAGGCATTATCACTTATAGCTTTTCAATACGTCATGCTTTTTTAATGGCCATTTTGTGTGAAATTGTCCTCATGGCCATGGCACTTGCCGATCGGGTTCGTTATCAGCGTGAGCGCGCTTTATATCATGCCACGCATACCCAGCAAACAAAACTGCTCAATAGCGCAAAGTTAAAGTATGCCTTTATGGCACTCAAAGCCCAGCAACGTTCCACCACTTTATGTTTGGTTAAAATACGTCATTTTAACTCGCTAAATACCATTATTACGCCCTCCCAAGGATATGAATTAATTAAGCATGTTGCGCACGAATTAGAATGCCAATTGAGCTTTGAGAGAGAATTTTTTAACTTAAGTAGTGGCATTAATCAACCCGCTAAAATTGCTGATTTAGGTAGCGGTGTTTTTGCCTGTATCTCGACTAAAAACCAAAGCCCACACACGCTCGAAGAGTTATTAAAAAGGGTAGTAAATAAGTTACCAAAAACTTATCAAATCAAAGGGCTAGACTTACAACTCAATTACAGCGTGGGGATTAGTGCCTTTGGTAAACGTGATGACTTTGAATTTTGGTTGAAACGAGGCTACTTGGCATTACATAACGCTAAACATAGTCTAAGTAAAGTAAGCTCATCATCTGCGAACAGCAGTTTAGCTATGGACGTTGCGCTTGCTGCTAAGCTTCAACAAGCGATAAGAACAGATCAGCTCGCTCTGTTTTATCAACCACAAATTAGTTTAAAAGATAACAGTGTCAATGGTGCCGAAGCTCTACTACGCTGGCCTAATACTGAGTTTAAAAACATTTCCATAGAAAAACTAATTCTACTTGCCGAACACACCGGTATTATTAATGAATTAACACTTTGGGTGATAGAGCAAGCCTGCAAAGACATTGCAAAACTGGCAAATGAGGGCGTAACTGAACATAGTATTAGCGTTAATTTAAGTGCAAAAAACCTAGCCATTGCCAATTTAACCGAAAAAGTAGAAAATATTTTAATAAAGTATCAGGTTGCACCTCATTTATTAAAGTTTGAGCTGACTGAATCAGCGTTTGTCGAAAATCAAGATGCGTTAGTCACCTTAGTTGGTGAACTTGCCACACTGGGCGTTAAGGTCGTGTTAGACGATTTTGGTACTGGTTATTCATCGCTTAGCTACTTAGTTAACTATCACTTTAGTGAACTTAAAGTAGATAAGTCGTTTGTGTTTGATTTAACCGATAACCGGGCTCATCAGGTCATTGTGCAAACAGCCATAGATATGGCACATAACTTGGGCCTTACTATCACGATTGAGGGAGTAGAGACTCAAGAGGTTCATCAACTACTTACAGCCATGAGAGCCGATCGTACCCAAGGCTACTTATATGCCAAAGCACTCTCTTATGATAATTATTTAGACTTCTTAAAAAGCCAATACAGCCTAAAAATGTTAAACTCCCCTTTTTAACATCTTTGGGGCCAAGAAAAGATGCAAGGTACACTGCGTAAATTAAAGTCGAGCTTAACAGAACCCGTTCAATATCATTTACCTGTGGGTGAGCAGCTGGTTGATTTAAATGCCTTAATTGGCAAACAGCTGACCCTTACTTTTAGTGGCACAATTTTGTGCTCTAACTGTGGTAAAAAAACCAAAAAGAGCTACTCTCAAGGACATTGCTTTGTATGTATGCGCAAGCTTGCTAGTTGCGATATGTGTATCATGAAACCGGAAACCTGCCATTACGACCAAGGCACCTGCCGCGAGCCAGAGTGGGGCGAAGAAAATTGCATGATCCCGCATTATGTATACCTAGCAAATACCTCAGGATTAAAAGTGGGCATTACTCGCCACACCCAAATACCTACCCGTTGGATTGACCAAGGGGCAACCCAAGCCTTACCCATTTTTAAAGTGCAGACTCGTTTGCAATCGGGCTTAGTTGAAGTGGCACTGGCACAGTTTATTGCTGATAAAACCAATTGGCGTAATATGCTAAAAGGACAAAACGACGCGCTTGACTTAAAAGCAGCGGCCGCTGAACTTATTCCACAAATAAGCGAAAAACTAACCGAGCTGAGTGAGTTGTTTGGCGCAACCGCCATTGAAGAACTTGATGAAGACGTAGTAAACCTTGATTTTCCAGTCAGTGAATACCCGAGCAAAATTAGCTCGTTTAACTTTGACAAAAACCCCGTTGTTAGCGGCGTTTTACAAGGTATAAAAGGTCAGTACTTAATTTTTGATAGTGGTGTGATTAATATTCGAAAATTCACCTCTTATGAAGTGAGTGTAGACCCAGAATAACCATTTGCTGCTTGGTTATAAAATGCTATCCACTGCTGCTGCGTTAATGGATGGCAATAATAATAGCCCTGAATAACATTGCAGCCTATTTCGACTAAGTGTGCCTCTTGCGAGGCATGCTCAACGCCCTCAGCAACCACATCTAACCCTAAACTTGTCGCCATGGCTATAATGGCCGCCACAATTTGGCTATTGCCATACTCATCAGGAATCTTAGCAATAAAGCTCGCATCAATTTTTAATGTATTAAACGGTAATTTGGTTAAATAACTGAGTGCAGAATACCCCGTACCAAAATCATCCAGCGCAATATGCACGCCCAGCGCTTTGAGCTGTTGTAGTTGCTCTTTTGCCTGTGAAAACGAGCTAATAAAGCTGCTTTCGGTCAGCTCAATTTCAAGTAAGCTGCCAGGTAATTGGTAACGAGTAAGCATAGCTTTAATATTATCAGCCAACTTACCTTGGCTTAAATGACACGCAGAGACATTAATCGCTAAACGTCCGGCATCAATCCCCTGCGCTTGCCAAAGGGTTAACTCTTTACCTGCTTGGTTTATAACCCATAAATCTAAACGCACCACTAAACCTAGCTCTTCAGCAAGCGGAATAAACTGCGCTGGTGAAATAGTGCCTAAATCAGGGTCATGCCAACGCAGTAGTGCTTCAGCTCCCATAATCAACCCTGTTTTTAAACATTTTTTAGGCTGAAAATAAAGCTCAAACTCATCATTTTCGAGTGCATGCTGAAAGCGACTCATCATCGCTAAACGCTCTAAAGATCGTGCATTCATTGAAGGTTGAAACAATTGAAATGAATTGCGACCGACATCTTTTGAGCGGTACATGGCAATATCAGCATGCTTTAATAATGTTTCACTGTCTAAGCCATCATCAGGGTAAACTGCTGCACCTATAGAGGCGGTAACACCGACCTCAAAGCCTTCAAGCTTAAACGGTGTATTTAAGTGATTTAAAATACTCTCAGCAAGGGGGATAGCACCTTCTACATTGTTTATTTCGCACATTGCAATAAACTCATCGCCCCCTAATCGCGCCAGCGTATCTCCCTCATTGAGGGTGTTAATAATGCGCTCAGAGACTAATTTTAATAAGGTATCACCGGCATTATGGCCTAAGCTGTCATTCACCTCTTTAAAACGGTCAAGGTCAATAAACATTACCGCTAACATTTGTTTATCTCTGTGTGCAGCAGCCAGTGCCATAGAAAGTCTATCGTTAAATAAACGCCGGTTAGGTAAGCCAGTTAGCTCATCAAAATACGCTAACTGCACCACTTTTTCTTCTGCGCTTTTTCGCTCAGTTATGTCACTAAAAATAGCGGCGTAAATCACCTCACTATGACTTGGCTCTTTTATTTCTATAATACTGAGCCACTCAATATAAATATCACCACACTTTTTACGATTATGAATTTCCCCCTGCCATACCCCTGTTTTGGTCAGTGAATCCCACATTTTTATGTAAAAGTTTTTATCATGACGCCCTGAACTCAACATATTGGGTCGCTTACCTATCACCTCATATTCTTTGTAACCGGTTAGATGAGTAAATGCAGGGTTTACTTGCATAATCACTCCATTCGAGTCGGTGATCATGATGCCATCTAGGGAGGAGTCGATAATTTTATTGGCTAAAAATAAGTTACGCTGCGAATGCTGCAATGCAATATCACGCTGCTGAAGTACTTTTTCAAGCTCACAACAATAAGCCGTTTCAATTTCATTAATTAAGTTTTCAAGCGATAATACACCGTTAATTTGATTATTTTCGCTTACTACTAAATGTCGAATGTTACTTTCAGACATCAACCTGTAAGCATCAAAAAGGCTGTCTTGGGGGCTTATCTGATAAAGGGGGCGACTGGCTAAATCCCAACAAACAAGATGATTGTGCTGCTCGGTGATGAGCTTTAGTAAATCGCGCTGGGTAATAATGCCATGGGCATTTTCATCCTCATTAAACACCAAAATCACTTTCTCTGCATATTCACGCATCATGCTCACCGCGTCATTGATTGCCAATGAACTCGGTACTATCCGTATGTTTTTATTATATTGATCATTAATAGGTCTAAATTGTAAGTAATGCTCTAGCCCTTGATTGTTTACAATATCTGTAATGCTGATCACGCCGCTGGGAATGTCATTTATATCAGTGACTAACAAATGCCTTACACCCTGCTTATTAAACACCATGGCCGTCTCGGTTAATAATTGTTGGCTGGGCACACTTAATACAGGGCTCGACATAACGCTTTCAATCGCTAACTGCCTAAGTGAGCGATTAGAAAAGTTAAGTGTTAAACAATCGGTTTCAGTCCATACGCCTATTATTTGTTGCTGTTGTTTTACAAAAATAGCGCTAACATTATGCGCTCGCATTAGTTTCACCGCTTCAATTAAAGGGGTATCCTTAGCGCAGGCGATCACCTTATTGGTAAAAACATCGCATACTTTTTGATAGCGGCTAGTTTGAGGCATTGCTTCTACTTCCAAAATTAAACCAATTAATGATTATAAATTATTCAGTAAAAAAACAATTTGATTTAGGACAATAGATGAGCATCAGTTACCCACAAATTATTATTTATAATAATGAAATTGAGCTAATAGAGCACGCCAATGATTTACACGACTTTATTTACACTATGGAAGCAAGTGAACAGCAAAAAGTCATTATTTTAGATAAGGTTAGTGGCTATCAAAGTTTAAGCGGCCATTCGCTCACGGCGCTCAGTGCAAGCCAATTAGCAGAGCTAGTAAAAGAATATTTAGCAAAAGAAGGGCAATGCTGCTTAAGTAAAATAGAGCAGCTTACTCCAGATCAGGCATTCAGGTTACTCGCCGAAATCAACTAACGCTTTAACGTGTGCAATCGCGCTGCGCCCGAGGGCCGACAGTGAGTACCCTCCCTCTAAATAAGAAATAATACCTAAACAATGATGCTGTTGGCTAAATTGCGCTAACTGCTCAGTAAGCCATATATAATCACTTTCAACAAACTTAAGACTGGCCATGTCATCTTCTAAATGTGCGTCAAATCCCGCGCTTATAAAAAGTAGCTCAGGCTTAAATTCTGTTAATTTTGGTAGCCATTGTTGCTCATAAAGTGCTTTTAAATCAGCACCATCACTAGCTATCGGTAAAGGTGAATTTACCAGTGTGGCATTATTTTTAATGGCGGTATTAGGATAAAATGGATATTGAAATAACGAGCACAGCAAGACATTTTCATCATCCATAAAAATATCTTGAGTCCCATTGCCATGGTGTACGTCAAAATCAACAATAGCAATGCGCTTTACCCCTTTGCTTTGTGCATATTTAACCGCAATCGCAAGGTTGTTAAACACACAAAAACCAGAAGAGCTATCTCGGTTAGCGTGATGCCCTGGCGGGCGTACTGAACAAAACGCAGCGTCTAACTTGCCCTCTAAAATCTCATCAACAGCGAGTAACCCTGCTCCGACTGCACGCTCAATGGCCTTTAAAGAGTCGGGGCATAACCACGTATCTCCATCAAGATCGCTGAGCCCCTCGGTGGGGATCATGTCTTCTACATGCTTAATATGCTGCTCACTGTGCGCCAATAAATAATGTTCGCGCAGTGCTTTAGGGGCTTGTTTTTGCTCTATAGCCACATCCAGTCCACTAGCAAGTAAACGGTCATTAATCGCATCTAAACGCTCAGGGCACTCTGGATGATCTTCAATCATTTTATGTTTACGACAGTGAGGATGAGAAATAATCGCAGTGCGCATAGCTAACTCCAAAAATAAGTTGCTTAACGAGTATAACAAAGCCACCTTGTGGTGGCTTTGCGACTTTGGTTGATACTAAACGACTCTTTAACCAAAGTTATGGTTATTTAGCTTTTAAGTCGAGGTTTCTAAAATCAAAGCTAAAGTCGGTTACCTGCGTTGAAACTGCATTCATTTTCGCTGATTCTACGCGGTTATCGGCGCTCATAGAAAAGCGAATAAAGGCATCTGCCTCTAATAACTTTTCATCCCACTTAACAATAAAGGTATTGCCTGTGTAATGCTCCAGTTCACCTTTAAGGCGTTTTGTATGGGTAAAATCAATGCGTAATTTACCATCCAGCTCTTCAACGATTACATCGCCATACCAATCATCATGTAATGTACCGGTGTAGTTTATATTAGGTAATTGCGGTTGAGTGTCTGTTGGCGCTTTTGGTGCGGCATTAGCATAGGCTTTTTCTTTTCCTGCAAAATGTTTTTTAGCTAACTCTTCAACCCAATCTTTATCTTCAAGCTCGAGTACATCTTCAAGTACTTCATGGGTCACCGCCGATAATGCAGAAAATGCTTGTTGGTTGCTTAATATCACAATCCCCACGTTTTTTTCTGGCAGTAAAGTCACCTGCGATACCATACCTAAAATGCCGCCACCATGTGCCAGCTTTTTAACGCCGTGGTAATCTTCTATACTCCAACCTAATCCATAACCTCTAAATTGCTGATGATACGCTTCATAGGCACTTTTAGATGCCATTGATGTAATATGTGGATGCCACATTTGTGCTTGCTGCTTTTCACTAAATAGCTGCTCGCCATTAGGCATTTTGCCACCCGCAAGTTGAGTTCGGAGCCATTGGCTCATATCATTTACGCTTGATGCAATGGCGCCTGCCCCTCGAAAGTCTTCAAGGTAATTAACAAAAAAAGGATGCAATTTGCCATCCATTGGGATGTGTCCAATCGCCCAGTTTTTGTTATTTTTTGCGATACGCGAAAAGCCAGCGCGCGAGTTGGTCATATTTAGCGGCTGTAGAATATTTTTTTCAATGTAGTCGTTCCAGCTCATCCCCGATATACGCGCAACAACTTCACCAGCGGTAACAAACATTAGGTTGTTGTAAGCATATTGGCTACGAAAACTGCTCGCAGGTTTTAAATATTTCAGCCCAGATAAAATATCGGCTACCGATTTATCTGTACTTGGCCAAATCATTAAATCGCCTTGACCAAGCCCTAAACCGCTACGATGACTAAGTAAATCGCGTATGCGCATTTCACGAGTAACGTAAGGGTCGTACAATCTAAACTCAGGAAGATGGTCAATTACGCGGTCATCCCAGCTTAACTTGCCTTCATCCACCAGCTTAGCCAATGCTGCACTGGTAAATGCCTTGGTATTTGAAGCAATGCCAAATAAAGTGTCTTTATTCACCTTGCTATTCGTATCAAGGTTGGCAACACCAAAGCCTTTAGCGAATACAACTTTGTCATTTTCAACAATGGCAACGGCCATTCCGGGTACATCAAAACGTGTCATTGAAGCGTTGATCACCTCTGAAATTTTATCGGTATCAACTGCTGCAGAGCTCGTAAACGCCCAGCCAGCCAATAATGCGGCTGTGGTTAATTTTTTTAGTTTCATAGTGTTACCTTAGGTTATTATTTTTGTTTAATCTTGATGAACCGCAAATTCTATTTCGGCGCGCGCTTTATTAGTATCTTGCTTACTCGGGTAAGCTAAAATGCGTTGACTGTAGTGTTCGGGTACGCCCGCCTCAAGTGCGCCGCGATATACATGCTGCACGTACCAATCATAAGGTAGCAGTGTGTCGTCATGTGTGTTTGCTATGTAGCAGTGTACATTAATGTCATCGTCATCTAAAAGGCTAACGGTTAAGTCAACACAGTCGTAATTAGGGCCTTCAATTTCATCTAAAATTCGTTTTTCGTCTTCATTTATCTGATACACCACACCGTATACAACCGCATCGGGCTCATTAGTAGGCACAATAGTGCATTTACCTGAACCATCTGAAAAGGCCATATTAAAGGTTAACTTATAGCCCTTTAAAAGTGCCGTACCCACACGTTTTGCATTAGGTAAACGTGCCAATAAACGATTAGATGACATATTAGAGCCAAACGAAAAATTATATAACGCCATACTATTCCTTCTTTAAATAACAACTCGCACAGCCAGTGCGATTAAAATAATGCCAATGCCGCGGTCGAACCAATAACCACTTTGCTGAAAAAAATCACGTACACGCGCTTTTGATAACAATAGCGATAAAATAGAAAACCAAGCCCAGGTAGCAAGCGCCATATAAACACCGTATCCCATTTGTATTATTACCGGCGTAGTTGGGCTAATCACTAAGGTAAACAACGACATAAAAAATAACGTAGCCTTAGGGTTAAGTGCATTGGTAAAAAAGCCACGTCGAAACGCACGCCATGATGACTCAGCTGCAAGGCTGGGTTTTGCAGTCGGTTCTGATGAGGTATTTGTAGGTTTAGCAGCGCGCAGTGCCTGCACGCCTAAATACGCTAAATACGCGCCCGCTATATATTTAAGCGCCATAAACAACGCAGGTGATTGAGTTAACACCAGCGCAACTCCCAATACACAATAGGCTATGTGTAATAAAATAGCCGCACCAACACCGGCACTTGTCCATAAGGCATTACGCCTGCCGTACTGTACGCTTTGTTTAAGGACTACCGCAAAGTCGGGCCCAGGGCTTGCTACCGCAAAAAAATGAGCCACCGCAATTAATAAAAATTCATCGATATAATTCATACTTAACTGGCTTGCTCTGGCGAAAAAGCCAATAATAATGGATTAGCCGATTGATTAACCAAGGCTTTTATTTCTTTTTGCGCTTTTTTAAATTGGCCTCGTAAATGCGGTTTTAAATGTTTTTTAGAGTGTTTATCTTGCTTAAAGTAGCTTACTAAAGCATGCATAAATACAGTATGGGTTTCACTGAGCGTGGCTTCGCGATTGGCATATGGGTTGTAACATGAGCCACAACCCCCCTTAAACTGGTACACGGTATTGCTCATCATCACCGCAAAACCTAAAAAGCACGCTAAAGCATCCGTTGCTTGAGGTAAGAACTCTTTACCACCTGGAGGTAATACGCCTACATGATGAATTAAAATAGTAGCAAGAGTACCTGCAAAGCTAGCTACTAAATCTTGTGGCTGATTAATTTGGTTGGGGTTAAACGACACATTAATTGTATGGCTTGGTGGCACCATTAAATGGCAGTGCTCACCACGTAGATGCTCACTAAATTCAAAATGTGGAAACACCTGAGGTTGTAATTGTTGCGGTGCAACAAGTGTTATAGGCCACTCATCCATACCAGCATAGTGTTTAACACGCGCAAACACCTTACTGGCCATTTCTTCAATGCTTGAAACCGAATCAGGAAAAAACTCGACCGTTGGTAAAATAATTTGGCTATGCTTAGTAAAAAAATTCAGGTCAAAGTTTTCTGCAGCCCAAATAAAGGTATCAACTAGCCACTGTTGTTCTTGTTCTGCCAATAAGGGCTTTGATTTAAATAGGGTTAACATAAACTATTCTTGCCCCTGTGCCCATTGCCATGCTTGTGTATTGTATAAAGGCACCGTAGAAAGCGCGTGATGATGACTGCCCGTAGATTCTTTCGTTGAGTACGATAAATACAATAACGTATGGGTTTTAGCATCATAAATGCGACGAACTTTTAACGACTTAAACAAAATACTCTTAGATGATTTAAACACGACTTCACCCGACTTACTACGGTCAATAGACTGTAATTGGTCTGCGGTAATTGGCCCTGTTTGGCGACAAGCAATCGACATATCTGATGGGTCTGAAAAGTCTAAATTAGCCTCAATGTGACTAATATGACAAGTAACCCCTGTAACAAGCGGGTCTTGCTGTGAGTTAACCACCACATCTTTAGTGGTAAATAGCCCAAGACTTACTGAAGCAACATCATCAGAACACCCTGTAAGCCCTGCTAAACACGCAATTAGACTACCCATTTTGAGATACTTCATAGCAAGTCCTTCGTTCATATTAAAATTAAGTTATGCCTTATACTAAACGCTTTCACTGCGATAAAACAAATTTTATAAGCAATAAAAAAGGCACGCCCGAAGGAGTGCCTTTGCAAACAAATACAGCTAAAAATTATTAAAAGCTATATTGTGCACCTAGATAAACATAGCGGCCTGCACCGCCGCCGTAACGGCTATAGAAGTTCCCTCGACCACTTGGGTAAAATGCCCCTTTGTCGTCAAATACATTATTAATCCCGCCAAATACACGTAAGTCACTCTTATCAGTCAATGCCATAGTGTAAGACGCTGATAAACTATGCTTTAAAAATGAGCCGTAGTTTTGGTATGCCAGTGGCTCAGGGTTAGCAATACAACCGGCATCGCCCTCAGCACAGCGCTCATCATTTGCAGCAACATACTCAAGGTAGTCTTTCTCATCTTCTTGGCTTGCTTTAAATGCGCCTAAGTAATTCGTACGCCAGCGGATACGTAAGTCATCCATTTTCCATACAATCGACATAGCGGCTTTATCTTTTGAACGGCCATAACCTGCATACTGTGAAGTAACACTGTTACCATCTAACCCTTCATAGGTTTGTGAGTTTTCAATAATGTGATTGTAATCAAGCTTAAATGACAGGTTACCATAGCTGCCTATGTCATATTTGTAAGTTGCAACTACATCGTAACCGCGCGCTGTTAACTCATCTAAGTTATATTCACGCTGTAGTATTTTTACAATGTTATCTTCGTCGTTACGGGTAATATCGTTACAGTTAATGATTTTACCCAGCTTAACCTTGTCGATTTAACCTCACCGCCATACTCAGTTACTCAAGTCCCTTGTACGTCAGCATGCCAATATACCGATGAGTCGGTTGTGTTTTCACCAGATGCGACACAGCTGGTGGTATCGCGTAATTTACCAACGGGTTTTGAAGAACTATTTTTAATCGACATAAAAACAGCTCATGCTAAGCAATTAACTTCAGGTTTTGTAGATATGAGAGGCGTTGATTGGCATCCCAATAAGCCACAACTCGTCTTTTCGGGTGTTAAAAAAGGCAAGCGCCAAGGTTATTTTTATAACCTCAAAACACAACAAATGGTCAATGCGCACATTGATGGGTTAAGTTACCCAGAATATGCACATGATGGCAGTTTGTATTTTCATCAATGGAATATCAACTCTGCATTAATGCGTGTAGAAACCAGTAATGCGGTTGCAAGTTCGCCTTTTCCGGTATTATCAAGCGACTTCAATACGCGCTTTCCTGATTACAGTAAAGCCAGAAAAAAATTAGTTTTTGTATCTAACGAATCGGGCTCAATGGCACGGCTAGCGCATTTTAATCCCAGATTCTAACAGGGTTGAGCGATAATCATCGTCTAGCCCTGCCATTTTCTTTTTTCTCGCCATACTGGCTGTTTTAGTTGTATCTTGTTTAAATAACGCCATGG
>Ga0207889_1000113_pt1 | contig 44159 bp, 42 predicted proteins | sample LinPmetageLP47_FD_184058 | JGI IMG/M metagenome (GOLD analysis project Ga0207889, IMG submission 184058) | Marine viral communities from the Pacific Ocean - LP-47 (SPAdes) | ecosystem: Environmental > Aquatic > Marine > Oceanic | place: Pacific Ocean | collected 2011-06-12 | reverse complement strand
GATCGACGCCAGACCATCATGACCTTTCCTGAAGTCCACAGGCTGCGTCGAGACCAGAACCCGCACACGGTTTGATGGGAACATCATGGCTGACCCTCGATTGCCCGCACGATCTCGGCAACCCGGGACGAACTGGTCGTGCCATCGAGCCGGACTGTCACACGACCAATCCCAATCTCGATGGAGGTATGGGATGACTCGTCAGGCTTCGCGGACCGCCCCGCAACGGCCGACATATGCGCACCGCCGCCACCATCCGAGACTACGAGTGGCGCAAAACTAAAGGCGTCGTCATCGCCCGCAGGTAAAACCAACCGGCCATCGCGTGCTTGACTCCGCCATTCCGATAAATGGTTCGCCCGAAGCCCATACCGCGCCGCAACTGCATTCACGCTCACGCCCGGCTGCAAACTCTCAGCCACGATCCGTGCTTTGACCTCATTGGGCCACCGCTTCTGGCCATTGGCCCGTATCTCCACCCCGTAGTCCCTGAGAAACTCTACCGTAGTCGCCATCGCGAAACTCCCGCCCAATATCCGTCAGAAACGGAGTCGCAGCTCAGGCGAAAACTGGGAAGGTGCTGTCCAGGCAACGCTTACAGAGCTTACGTGCGATAGCGCGGATACCTGTCCCTCGCGCACATTCCAAAGCAATCTCTTCTCGCTCAGAAAATGTCAGATTACGCCTCATCAATGGCGTCGCTGATGGTGCAAGGTGTGTTGGGGGCATTCCGCCAGAACTCCTAAAACACCGGATTCCGACTGGACCGGAAACACCCGCTTCAACGGCGGACACCTCACTGGAATGACCTGCGGCCACGCCCCGCCAGAACCGGCAAAGATTCTCACGTTGCCAGACTGGCGGTCTTCCTGGCGAGTTTAATTTGCCCCGTGTCGAACGTTCGGATTTTCGTCGGCCTGTTTTCGTCATCTACACCTCCTAAAATGGGGTGTTGCGACGACCGGTTGAATCCGCCTTGGCTTCCCCTGTCGCTGTGATGGATCAGGTTATCTGTGGGCTGTCGTTCGTAGAGCGCCTGTTCCAGAGCATCCAAAACAAATTGCGTTTGTTGTGATCTGGACGCCCGCCAACCGACGATTTTGTTGGCGAAGGTATCGATGACAAAGGCTACATAGACGAAGCCCTGCCAGGTCGAGACATAAGTGAAGTCTGAGACCCAGAGTTGGTTGGGTATCGTCGCACGGAACTGTCTGTTCACCCGATCTAATGGGCATGGCAGGGCTTTGTCCGGCCAAGTTGTCTTGATCTTCTTGCCGCGACGGACACCTTCGATACCGATATCACGCATGAGCCGCTCCACCGTGCAGCGTGCCAGATCAAAGCCGTCTCGCCGCATGGCGCGCCACAGCTTGCGAGCACCATAAACAGATCTGTTATCGTCCCAGACACGCTTCATCTCTGGACGCAATTCAGCGTCTCGCTTGACCCGATCCGACGCTTTGTCTGGGTCACTCTCAATGGCCAGATGCGCGTAGAACGTCGAGGGGGCAATCTGCAAAACACGGCAGATCGGCTCGACCCCACACACCTTCCGGTATTCTTTGAAGAAAGCAATCATTTCCGAAACGGGCGGTCGAGTATCCGTCTTGGTCAAGGGCGTTTCGGTTGCCAATCGCGTTCTTCTCGTAGGAGCGTATTAGCAAGAACCACAATGCGGCGCATGACGGCGGTGATTGCAACTTTCTTTGCTTTTCCGGCTTTGAGTAGATGTAAATAGACGGCTTTGAGATCCTCGTTGAAGCGAATGGCGACCAGTGCAGGCATGTATATCGCGCGCCGGAGCGTCGACCTTCCTCCAATGATCCGGTCTTTTCCTTGCCATTTTCCCGATTGCTGCGTCATTGGAGCGAGCCCCGCAAGTGCTGCGATCTTTTTGCTATCGAGATGGCCAAGTTCTGGCATGTCGATCAACATGGTCGTTGCAGTCAACCGGCCAATTCCAGGGATTGTCGTCAATCGGGCAATGCGATCCGCAAGACTTCCACGCGTTTTGGCGATCTGTGCAATCTCATAATCTAGCGCTTTTATGTCGGCGACGATATCTTCAATCCTACGGTTAAGTTGCTGCTGAATGAGCAGATTTATTGCAGTGGCAAGCCGTGTCTTTGCTGCGATTTGATCTTTCACCAGCGCCCGCCGTGCGGTTAGTAACTCCCTGAGATCATGTACATCTTCAGTTTCCGTATCCTGCGGTGCAAGTTCAAGAGCCGTACCCATGCGCGCAAGCACTCTCGCATCGACACCATCTGTCTTTGCCAGTTTGCCCACGGCCTGGGCAAAGCATCTGGCTTGCTTTGGATTTACTTAATGAAAGCGTCGTCCTTGTTGGCTGAGATGGCGTTCAAGAGCGCGATGATACGCACCAGTCGCCTCAAAAACGATCAGAACATCCCGGTGCTGATCCACCCAGTCGCACAATCTTTCAAACCCTTCTTTTGAATTTGGCAGATTGTGCGCTTCGTCACGCGATTGCCAATAAACGTAGAGCGTGGCTTTCGACACGTCAATTCCGATGGTATCTTTGGTCATCTTTTCTGTTCGCCTATGCTTGTCGTTCGGGCCCAAAGCCCACCTATCCGTTCAGGTCCTTAGAAAAGACGGGGGTCGTCAAACTCGACCGCGGTCCTAAAAGACCAAGCTCCACACGACGCAACCCCCGCCACTGCCCCGCAGTTTGCGGTGCCGGGCAGTGGCTCCCTTTTGCCTCAGGAACCAAGATTTGCATAAGACAAGCTCCGCCTGCGCAAAATATGCTGACGCTTTCTTCAAGATTTCGTTGGCTTGCCGGAGCTGGCGGTTCTCGCGTTCCAAAGCTTTGATCCGATCGCGATCGGCGATCGTTATGCTATCTCGCCGACCGCTGTCAGTCTCAGCCCTTCGAACCCACGCGCGAAGCGTATCAGGCCCACAACCAATCTTGGGCGCAATCGACTTGATTGCCGCCGACTGGCTATCAAATTCGCCCTGATGTTCAAACACCATTCGTACAGCACGTTCGCGCACCTCAGGTGAATATCTGTTTCCACATTTGTTCTTTTCCATAACCCAGTATCCTTACTTCTGGGTCTCCGGCAAACAAGGGGCGGTTCACTGAGTCTTCCAAGCATAGAGTGTCGGCCGACTAACTCCGAACTTTTCGGCTAAGGCCTGAGCACTTTCTTGGCGATTATAGAGCCCGACCACAGCAGCCTGCTTCACGGCGTCAGAGTGATTGCCTGGTCCATATGCTGTGGTGGAGACCGTCTTCGTGCCAGGAAAGGCCACGCGCACCCAGGCCGTCAGGGTGGCTCGGCCTGGATAGCCTAAAGCACGCAGCGCCCATGGCTTGCATAATGCTCTAACGCTACCTGCTTCTGTGCTGCCGAGAATTTAGGCGGGCGCGATGCCGACCTTATCGGCAAGTCCTGCATAAGCTCGTATGCTCGAAACCACCCTATCAGGGCGTTCTTCGTTGGATACCCCAACTCACGGATCGTGGCCCCCAAGCGCTTTCCGAGCTTGATATAAAGTTTAACAGCGCGCATTCGCTCTTCGTAGCTGTACATGAACTATCTCCAGGATAGTCCAACTTTTCGTCCGCACCCCCTAGCGAAACTACGCTAATTTGCACTCAACACTCCCACGACGATCATTAGCGAGACTAATGTGTTCTGGCAGTCAGAACACATGCCAGAATTTGAACAATCAAGTCGGTTAATCAGCAGGTAGCTGCGAATAGTACAGCGCCAATGCGGTAATATCTTCGTCCGTTAGGTTGCGCGCCGCTTTCTCCATCAACTCTTTCCGAGGGCCGCCGCCACGTGTGCCGTCGCGCCATAGCTGCAACTGTCGTGCTATATATGGGTTCGGCTGACCATTTATACGGGGAAAGCCGGGTTTCATCTGTTCTAGCCCCGGCCCATGACAGGACGCACAGGACGGCGCATCGGTTGTGCCGATCGAAGCGATCCCAGCGCCGCGTTCCATCAGCTCAAGCTGGTCGGCAGTCAGCGTATCTGCTGGGCGGGGTGCTTCGGGCCTGGCCGAGGCATAGTGGCGGATCACGCGGATCAATTCATTGAGGGGTAGCTGTGTGGCGGCGTGAGACATAAAACCGCTATCACGCGCACCCGTGCGATAGGCGGCGAGCGCGCTCTGCATATAACCTTCGTCAAGGATATCGAGACGGGGGATATGGTCGTTGCCATTGCTGTCGCCATTTGCACCGTGACAGGACGCGCAATAGGTCAGCGCGGTATCTTGGGATGAAGTGTTCGAGGCGAGCTGCGCGTCAAAAACCGCGCCCTCCATCTCGCGAACTTGGGTAAGGAAAGCCACCACCGCCCAGATTTCATCGTCGCGGTTTTCGGCAGGCCAAAAGGGCATGCCGCTCATCTTGACGCCATCCTTGACGATGGTGAACAGGTGTTGCGGCTGCCAGTCGGCGACGGCGTCGGTGATATGGGGCGGTTCGGGCGACATGGCGCCGGCGGTAGCGGAATGGATGCGATCGGGGGCGGCGTGACAAAAGCTGCAAGCGCTGTCGAAATGACCGGCCCCCAAGCCGACGAGATCGGGGTCGGACAGGTCCGGCACCATGTCGGCAGCGGGGGCGCGCAGTTTCACCGACTGGCGGTAGGCGGTGTGCAGCACCCAAGACACGCCAGGAAGGTGGCCCGCGCGGGCAGAGACATTGAACAGTCCTAGCCCCACGATAGTTACCGCGCCGATTGCCCCCAGAAGGGCCAGAACGATCAGGGTTTTAATCACTGTTCTCATTGCGTTTGCTCCGTTGCGTTTAGATCGCGGGGTCGGTGGTGCGCAGGTCGCGGCCCACCAGCCATAGGCCGGCGATCAAGTAGACAGGCGTGCCGATGCCTAACATCAGCAGCCCGCCCAGTTGTTGCCCGCCCAAATCGGCGGCGCGGCCACAAATTTCGGCAAAGACATCGCGGGGGGCGAGGATCAGTAGCGCGCCCAGCAAGGTCATATGCATGGAGGTCAGCAGTAGCGATCCAGCTCCCGCCAGTCCGCGATCCACGCGCAGAGCGCTGACCCAAACCAACAACCCAACCAGCAGAAAGCTGCCCTGTTCCAACGCAAAGCCCGCGGGCAGCAGATAAGCCATTCCATGCAGTTGTGGTAGGTGCCACGCCCAGACCACCATGAATTCAAGTACCGTTGCAATCAGAGGTGATATCCTTAGCCAGCGCAGCCGGTCCGCCAGCCCGAATGCCAGCAGCGGGGCGATCACGGCCACCAGCCCCATGTGGCGCAGCATATGAACGGGGAACGCAGCGCCGGTCAGTCGTTCCAGCGGCAGCAGCCAGAGGATACAAAGGAGGGCGAACCCGAGATATGTGGCACTGCGTGTCACGAGCAGCTGGCGATCAGCAGAATGGGGAGTGAGACATAGATCACTCCGATGGCTGATATCAACGAAAGCAGGAAGGCCGCGTGGCCCATGAATTGGTGGCGATCTTCTTTGTTTCCGGCGTCGTTTTCCCATTCGCGGTCGCGCACGACATCCCATTGCCGCCATGCGCCCCAGCCCAGCCAGATGATCGCTGCCATAACGCCCACGGTCAGCAGCCCAATGCCAAGTCGCAGGGTGGTAATATAGTCCACGCCAAGGATATGATCCGCGCAAAACACCGTCGTCGCACCGTAGGAGATCGCGAAATGCAGCGCCCAAAGCGTGGGGCTGAGCGCGAGCCGCCAGAGGCTGTCTTGTTCCTCGAGGAATTCCTCTTGCTCTTCTTCGGTGGAGATCTGGTTCATGCCAGCAACCTTGGGGCCACGCCCAGAATAAAGCCGGTGACCAGTGCGGTCAGCACCATGAAGTGCCAGAACAGCGTCACATTGCACAGGTCAGCATCGTATTGCGGGGTCACCTTGCCAAAGATCGACCCTGCCAGCGCGTAAAGCTGCATGATAACCCCCAGCACCGAATGGGCAACCAACCAGACCATCAGCGCCCACATGGTCGCGGGGTAGACATGGGTTGTGGGCTCAAGCTCGACGACCGACAGGATGATCAGCCCCGCCCCGCCGACGGTGCAGCTTGCCGCCAGTGCCAATGCGATGCGTGCCAGCGTGATATGGCTGCGTTTATTGACCTCGCGCGCAAGCACGGTCGCGGCCCATGAGACGACAAACAGCGTGACCCCAAGCGCCACGGCAGTGCCCGTCGCGTGGTCCATTCCCATGGTGATAAAGTCGGGCCGCGCGGTCCAGTAGAAGAAGAACCCGAAGACGAGGCTGGCGAAGGCGGTGCTGTCGCCCAGCATCGTGATACAGACCGCCCACCACCCGACAGAGGTCGGCCCTGAGGCGTAGGTCGGCAGGCTCAGGCCGAGGCCCACGTCTTTACGTTCCTGATCCGGCACTTGCGCTGTGCTGGTCCAAAGCCAGTAGAGCACGCAAACGATGGCAAAGGCACCGCAGACAATCGCGGGTTCGTAGATGTGGAAGGTGGGGAAGATGAACGCCCCGCCGGTGAAAAACGCGGCGAGCATGGTGATCCACGCGGGGCCGGTGACGCGCTGGACCATCAGCGGTTTCGCGTCGATGACCGATGTGATCAGCGTCTCGCGTTTGCCCTCGGGGGCGTCGGGCAGATAGTAGCGTCCCGCGTCCATACGTTCGACGAGTTTGGGCTGATCCCACAACGGATAGCGCGAGGTGATATAGGGCACGGAGCGGTTACCCCATGCCTCTTCGGGCACGTCATGGGCCCACTCCAGCGTACCGCCGTCCCAGGGGTTCCGCTTGATCTGACCTTGATACCCTTTGGGCCGCAGCAGATCGTAGACGAAGACGGCAAAGCCTGCGGCAGTGATATAGGCCCCGACGGTGGACATCATATTCAGCCAGTCCCAGCCCGCGCTGTCCGGGTAGGTGAAGATCCGGCGCGACATCCCCTTAAGCCCAGTCAGGTGCATCGGCAGGAAGGTGACATTGAAGCCCACAAAGATCAGCCAGAAGGCCCAACGGCCGAGGGTTTCGGACAGAAGCTTTTTGCGGAAGAAGGGGAAGAAATAATAGACCCCCGCCATGACCGGAAAGACCATGCCGCCGAACAGGGTGTAATGCAGGTGAGCCACGACGAAATAGCTGTCATGCGCCTGCCAGTTGAACGGCACGATGGCCAGCATCACCCCTGTCAGGCCGCCCGCTACAAAGATCGCCAGAGCCCCCGCGATCCAGAGCATCGGCAGGGTCATCTTGACCCGACCCACCATCAGCGTCGCGACAAAGGCGAAAAGCTGGATGCCGGTGGGGATCACCACGGCCTCGGACGCGGCAGAGAAGAAACCCAGACTGATCTGGGGCAGGCCGGTGGTGAACATGTGATGCACCCACAGCCCGAAGGACAAAAACCCTGTGCCAACTGCGCTGAGCACGATCCACGAATAGCCCACGATGGGCGTGCGTGCGATGGTGGGCACGATCATCGCGGCGATCGCGATGGAGGGCAGGAAGATGATGTAGACCTCCGGATGGCCGAAAATCCAGAAAAGATGCTGCCAGAGCATCGGGTCGCCGCCCCGGACGGGATCGAAGAACGGCCAATCGAAGGAACGTTCGAGTTCGAACAGGAAATCGCCCGCGATCAGCGGCGGGAAGGCAAAGAGGATCATCCCGCCCACGACCATCACATACCACGCGTAGAGCGGCATGATGTTGACGCGCATCCCCGGCGGGCGGCATTTAAGCGCGCCGACGATCAGCTCGACCGCCGCGGCGATGGAGGCGACCTCGATAAACGAGAGGCCCAGAAGCCAGATATCGGGGCCGATGCCTTCTTCCTTGGTGGCCAGTGGTGGATACATGAACCAGCCCGCCTTGGGGCCGGAATCGAACAGGATGGACCCGAAGACAAAGATACCACCGATGAGGAAACACCAGTAGCCATAGGCGCTGAGCCGCGGGAACGGCATGTCGCGCGCCCCCAGCATACCGGGCAGCAGCAGGATCGAGATCGCCTCGAACATTGGCACGGCAAAGAGGAACATCATCGCCGAGCCGTGCATGGTGAAGAACTGGTTATAGCGGTCGGCGTCGAGGAAATCATTCTCGGGTACGGCAAGCTGGGTGCGCATCAGCACCGCCAGAATACCGGCGCAGAGCATGAAAAAAAACGCCGTCATCGTGTACCAGACGCCGACCTCGGTGTTGTTGACCGCCGACCAGTAGCGCCAGCCCTGCGGCGTCTTCCAAACCTCGCGCAGGCGTTTCTTCTGCGCCTCTTGCACGTCTTGCGGGACGGGTTCGGCCAGCATGTCGTCTGTCGGTGGGTAAGTGCCTTTGGGTTCCAGCACATCGGGATGTCTGCGGGTCATTCCAATCCCCCAAGATAGGCAGCCAGCGCCGCGAGGTCGTCGTCGGAGAGGAAGTCATAGGTAGGCATATTGACCTCGGGTTTGATTGTGTCGGTGTGGCCAATCCATGAGGCGATAGCATCTGCGGTGAGGGGCAGGGTGCCTGCAGCGAGCGAATGGCGGTTCGCCAGATGGGTCAGGTCCGGGCCGGTTTTGCCGATGGCCTTGGTGCCGCGAATGGTGTGGCACGCACCGCAGCCTTCATCTAGGAACAGGATCGCGCCGGCTTGCGCCAGCGCACCTTCGGGGGGCTTGGCATCCTGAGCCTCTGTGGCGAGCCATTTGTCGAATTCCTCGGGCGGCATCACCACGGTCTCAAAGGCCATCAACGCATGGGAGGCGCCGCAGAATTCGGCGCATTGGCCACGGTAGATGCCGGGATCGGTGGGCGCGAGGGTCATGCGGGTTTCGCGCCCCGGGAACATATCGGTCTTGCCGCCAAGGGCCGGTACCCAGAAGGAGTGGATGACCCGATGGGCGTTCAGCACAAGCTCGGTTCGGGCACCGGCAGGCAGGCGGAGCTCATTGGCCGACACGATTGTTCTGGTCTCCCCTTGCTGTTGGTATTCGACGCGCCACCACCATTGTTCGGCGGTGACCCGCACGACCAGCCCGTCCCCTTCGGCGCGGGTCGGTCCCATCAGCGGCAGCGAATACATCAGCAGCCCCCCCAGCAGGACCACGGGAAAGAGGATGCCCCCGCCGACGATCAGCATCTCGGCGGTGCGGCGGCGCATGGCACCAGGGTTGATGCGCGTGACATAGATAAACAGCGCCGCGACGAGCAGCCACAGGATCACCGCGCCGATCAACATCACCCAAAAGAGGTTCAGCACATCCGATGCGTCCTGACCGGCGGGGGCCAGCACCGATTGACGCCCCTCGCAAGCCGCCAGAAGCAGCGCGGCGGGGGCGATAGCACAGTTGCGCCTGAGGTGTTGCAAGGCGACTCCCATCATTCTGACAATTTATCCATGTCGGAGGCAAGCGGGTCTTGGCCCTTTGATTTCATGTAGAATACGGTTGCACCCCAAAGCACCACACCCAGCCCGATCAGCACTGCGGCGATCAGGTATTGCACGCTGTCTCGTCCGGTCCAAGGTCCCACGAAAAACGCACAAGTCACCGCACCGATATAGGGCAAGCCAAGGGGGCTGATGAAATGGTCGTGGTCTACAGTGTCACTGCGAAGCACCAACACGGCGATATTGACCAGCGTGAACACCGCCAGCAGCAGCAGTGCCGTTGTACCTCCCAGATCGGGAACCGCACCGACAAAGGTGATCAGCACGATGGCCAGCCCGGTGGTAAAGACGATGGCCGTATAGGGGGTGCGCCGCTTGGGAAGGACTTTGCCCAGAATGGCGGGCAGCACTTTTTCCTGTGCCATTCCATAGAGCAGACGACTGGCCATCAGCATGTTGATCAGCGCGGAGTTCGCTACGGCGCACATAGTGATGATGCCAAAAACGCTAAGCGGGAACCACGGCGCACCCGCTTCGACGACCTTGAGCAGAGGCGTCGCCCCTTCGCCCAAAGCCTCTGCATCGACAAGTGCGATGGCGGTGATCGACACCAGCAAATAGATCACGCCGGTAATAAGCAGCCCGCCTAACAAGACTTTAGGAAAGATCCTCGAGGGGTTCTTGGCCTCTTCGGCCATGTTCACCGAGTCTTCGAAGCCCACCATCGCAAAAAAGGCCAGCGTGGTCGCGGCGATCACGGGCCAGAACAGCCCTTGTTCCCCCGCGCTGCTGAAATCAAAGGCACGGCCAAAGTCGCCTTGGCCACCCATCAATGCCACTGCGCCAATCATGATGATGATCAGAAGGCCTGTGAGCTCGATACAGGTCAGCACTACATTAGCCTTCACGCTTTCGCCGACGCCGCGCAAGTTCACCAGCCCCAGCAGGATCATGAACGCGATACTGATTGCGGTGATCCCGATAGCGCCGTCACCAAATCCAAAACTTTCCCCGAAATTCTGAGCAAAGGCTTGCGATGCGGTAGAGGCAGACGTAATTCCGCTCGACATCACTGCAAAAGCGACAAGGAAGGTGAGGAAATGAACACCAAACGCCTTTTGCGTATAAAGAGCGGCACCAGCGGCTTTGGGGTATTTCGTGACCAATTCAAGATAGCTACACGCGGTCACTGCGGCCAGAATGAAGGCCACGAGGAACGGGAGCCAGACAATGCCGCCGACTTCTGCCGCGACCTCGCCCGTGAGCGCATAGATCCCCGTGCCCAGAACATCGCCCACCACAAAAAGCAGCAGTAGGCCGGGTCCCATTACCCGTTTAAGTTCGGTCTTTTCGCCGTCTTGATCCGGCGCCGTTGAAACATCCTTGGTCATGAGAGACTCCCTTCCTCACTCGTCGCAGTCTTGGCCCCGACATTACAGCCATCCCCAGATCACACCCGTGGCAACGGCTAGCCCGTGGCGTCTCGTGCGATGCCGCCTTTCTTGCGGATCACGCGGTAGATGTAGGTCAGTACCAAAACAGCGACGACGACGTTTGACACGGGGTTCACGTAGGTCGACACCAGATCGTATTGCGACCCGAGCGCATAACCGAGCCAAGTCAGCAGCGTGTTCCAGATCACGGTCCCCGCTAGCGAGAACGCCAGAAACGGCAAGTGATGCATCGGCGTCAGCCCCGCAGGCGCCGAGATCAACGTACGGATCGCGGGCACCATCCGGCCTATCAGCACCGCCAAATTACCATGGCGGTCGAACCAGTCCGACGCGCGGTCAAGGTCTTGGGGTGACATGGTCAGCCAGCGGCCATGCTTTTCCAGCAATTGCCGCACACGGTCGTGCCCGATCTTTCGGGCAATTATATAGTAAAGATATGTCCCCGCCAGCGACCCGATGCTGCCGGCGATCACCACTCCGATAAAGTTCATCTGGTCTTGATAGGCCAGAAAACCGGCGAGCGGCATAATCAGCTCGGACGGGATGGGAGGGAAGACGTTTTCGGCGAACATCAGGAACGCGACGCCCAGGTAGCCTGCGGCGTCCAGCAGGCTGGTGATCCAGTCAAACATGGGGCGTCCAGTTCTGCCGAGGTGCGCGGCTAGGAAAATAGGTCATTCGGGATCTTTCGTCGTCAATGGGTTTGCCACGCGTTCATAGTATTCACTGATGGCGCGCATATCTTCGGGAGTCATTTTGCGCGCGATGGCCGACATCATGCCGCCAAAGTCGTTGCCCCTTTTGCCGCGCCTCCATCGGTCCAGCTGCAGAACCATATAGTTGGCGTATTGACCGGCGAGGTAGGGCACCGATGGCGGGTTGCCGGTACCGTCGGGGCCGTGACAGTTGGTGCAAGCGGGCAGGCCCTTTTCTGGTGAGCCGGCACGCGCGATTGCGGCTCCTTTCTGAATTTCATTCACGGGCAGCTGGCCACGGGCGACACGCAGCGGTGCCGCGAGAGAGGCGTAGTAAGCGCTGACCGCGGCGCGGTCATCTTCGGACAAGGATTGCGCGACGGTAGTCATCAGGTCATCGGGCCGTGCGCCAGAAGTGTAGTCATCCAATTGCTTGTCGAGATACCACGCCGGCTGGCCAGTAAGCCGTGGAAAGCTGCCTGACCCATCTCCTTGGCCGCCAACACTGTGGCAGGTGATGCAAGATTGCACATCGCCAGCGCCATGGGTCGCAATCGCTTGCCCCCGCGCCAGCATTGCAGGGTCAGGTGGGGTATCGACCGTCATGTTGAACAGATCGCGCGCCGTGTCATAGGATTGGTCTACGGGGATCGCCTGCCCCGTGACATGCCCGGGAAGAAACGCTGCGAGCGCAAAGCAGATTAGGAGGCGGTGACGGGTGTTCATGGCGGCTCCTCTATTTTTCAGGCGTCCATCAGCGGGCGCGGATTGGCGATATAGTCGTTCTTCATATGCTCCAGTGTCCAATAGGCGACGCCCATCAACGGCCCCGTCGGGTTATAGCCGAGGTTCTGCGGAAACAGCCCCGCCCCGAAGACAAAAACGTTGTGATGATCCCACATCTGACCAAAGCGGTTCACCACGCTGGTGGCCGGGTCCGTGCCCATCACCGTGCCGCCTGTGTTATGCGTCGTCTGATAGGGGACGATTGAATAATCGCTCCCCTCTGCGGCGCGGTTGCTGGCGGAGGTGGATTTCACATTCTCCATATTACGCGCAATCTCATGTGCCTTGCCCATCACATAATCGGCCATACGCCGATCATTTTCGGGGAAGTTGAACGTCATCCGCAATAGGGGGCGGCCGTAGGCGTCTTTCCACGTGGGATCGAGATCAAGGTAGTTAACGGGCGTCGCCATAGATGATCCGTGTACGGTCAGGCTGGCATGATGCAGGTAGTTTTCGCGCACCGCGCGCTTCCAGTCCGCGCCCCAAGCAGGTGTGCCGTCGGGCGTGGGCTGGTAATTGATCGGGCGGCCATTGGTCTGGGTGCAGGCAATATAGCCGCCGCCTAGAAACCCAAGATTGCTGTGATCAAAATTATCGCCGTTAAAATCGTCGATTACGGTGCCAAGCGCGCCGGCACCCATGAAGGGGTTCGTCACCACCTGATCATCGAAAAAGACATTCACACCGGCCATTGTCTGGTAGGCATAGTTCCGGCCTACTGTCCCTGAACGTGTCTTCGGGTCATAAGGTTTGCCCAGTCCGGACACCAGCATCAGATGCGCATTCCAAAGGCCATAGGCGTTCATGCAAACGATATCGGCGGGCTGGAACACCTCCTCTCCCGCGTCGGTCAGATAGGTAACGCCGGTCGCGGTCTTGCCATCGTCTGATTTCTCGACCCGCAGCACCTGTGCTTTAAATCGGATCTCGAAGTTTTCATGGTTTTTGATCTGGTCGTAGACACAGATGATCGGGTCGGCCTTGGCGTAATATCCACAACCGAAGCGTTCGCAAAATCCGCAATAGGTGCAGGGATGAAGTTTGGCCCCGTAAGGATTGGTATATTCCTTGGTGGCGTTCGCGGCGGGCATGGGGAAGGGATGATAGCCCAGCTTTTGTGCGGCCTCGCCGAACTTGGTAGGGCCGATGGGTTGGCGCATGGGCGGGTTGGGGTAGTCGGTGCTGCGCGGTCCTTCAAAAGGGTTGCCTCCCTCGCGAGGGCCATCCGCCATTTGACCTGACGTACCGGAGGTGCCGCAGATTTTCTCGTAAAAGTCTAAATGGGGCTCAAGCTCGTTATAGGTGACGCCCCAATCCTGCACGTTCAGATCATCAGGGATGAAATCCGCGCCATAGCGGCTTTCATAGTGGCTACGCATTTCGAGGTCAGAGGGCAGGGGCCGCCAAAGCTGTCCGTTCCAGTGGATGCCCGCACCGCCCAGACCGACACCGGGCAGAAACGATCCGAGCCTGCGCATCGGCAGGGCACGCTGGTTGCTGTTATTTCTGAAGGTCAGGGTTTCCGTGCGGGTGTTGATCATATGGGCGTGGTGAACCGCATATTTCAGTTCGTCATGTTCCTTGGGAGCGGCAAAATCATCGGCGTCATGGCGGTAGGACCCGCGTTCAAGCACGATACAGCGTTTTCCTGCGTGGGACAGTTCATAAGCTGCTGTCAAACCTGTCCATCCGGCCCCGATAATGACTACATCTGTTTTCGCCAGCCGCCGTGCCATGATCTATCCTTTTGTGGAGAAGTCGGTTTTGCCCGGTTCGTGACCGATGCCCATAGGGGGCTGACGGTAGGGGCGATTGTCGTCGTCGATCGTGTCGGTGTAATAGCCGTAAGCACCGGGGAACCCGACCATATGCCAACCTGCATAGCCCTTGTTGCCGCCATAGATAGGGTCGGCAAAATAGCCTTGGTTCGTCAGCGCGATCAGTTCGGTAAAAAATGATTTGCCTCCGACCCGGCCTGCCAGCTCTGGCTTGTCCTCCGAAAGATCGGTCATCAGCTGGTCGAGCGCGGATTGCGGCTGCCCCTCCAGCGGACCGATCAAAGTCTGCATCGCTGCGAGACCCTCGCGCCAAAGTTTGGCGGGGGGCATGGGCGATTGGTAGCCTTGCTCCGGTGTGCCCTCGGGGTGGGGGCCATTCAAATAAAGATGTTCGCCTCGACCATACCCACCCGCAAGCTGTAGGTCGATAAAATCGACCACACCAGCTTGACTGGCCGAAGGGAAGTCATCCTGCGGGATCAACGTGTCGCAAAGCAATGCGAGGCTGCGGGCCTCGGTTCCTGAGAGAAAGCTGAACGGGGTGCTATCGAGGGCCGCAAACGCATGACGCGGCAAGCCCGCCCCGACCATCACAGCGCCAAGTCCAAAAAGTACGGATCGTCTGGAATACCCAGTGTTCATACGGTGCTCATAAATTTCGACTTATTTAGCCTAACACGCAAACGTGAGAACTGGTTCCCGTGTCGCGTGAAAAGTTTTCTCGACGCCGGTCGATATGAGGCAAGGCAGTGCAGAAGGGAACTGCGTGACGCAATAAAGCTACGGAGCGTTGATAGCGGCGGGGTCGGAAGAACAGGCGTCGCGGACCGCCCTAGGTGTTTGGTGGTGCAATTTTTTCTTTGAAAAGGAAGGAAGCATTATGGGACAAGTTCGTCACGGGAGCGCCACGACCACGCACGCCAGTGGATTCTCAAGGGTCGTTGCGACGGTTGCCGCTATCTTAGTTTCATGAGTTCTTCCCTGAATGCTTCCGTTGGTGCGCGCCATCCCAGACACTTTCTGGGCGTGCCGTTCAAGCGGTCTCAAATCGACTTCATATCTCGATTTGAGAGCGCGGACACAGGCGCATCTCTTGGTAAGTAGCGCCGCGCACGCTTGTTCAGGTTTTCGGCGGAACCCTTCTGCCACGGGGCTTGCGGATCACAAAACCATGCCTCGGTTCCGATTCCAGGCTTCAGCTTGCGCCAGTTCCTAAACTCAATACCTCTATCAAAGGTGATCGATTTACGTGCCGTTTGGGGCAGGGGTTCCATCACAGTCATTAGCTTGTCCATCAGATGCGTTGTGCTGCGGTCGTTGTTACGGAACAGGACGGCGAAGCGGGTTTTCCGCTCAACGAGCGAGGCGACGTTCATCTTACCCTGAGCACGCTCGAAAATCATCAAATCTCCCTCCCATTCGCCAAAAGTCTCACGCGTATCAACGTAGTCGGGTCGTTCATGGATGGACCGATCTGGCGGGAAAACGAGGCCACGGGACCTGCGTGAATGGTGCGGTCTCCGTTTCTTGCGCCGGTTTGGTAGGTATCGGGCCAGCTCTTTGGATTGGCCGTCTGAACTGTAGATATAAGCATAAATTGTCTCGTGGCTCACATGAACTGTCTGGCCTTCAAAGAGCAATCGACCCGCGATCTGTTCGGGAGACCAACCTTCTTTGAGCTGTTTGATCACAGCCTTTCGCAGGCCGACAAGGCGCACCAATTTTCGACGGCGCGCACGCCTTTGAACCGCAGCGCGTTGAGCAACGACACCATAGTACCCGTTCAATTCCGGCAGGTCTTCGTCGGCATAGCGGTTGCGCTTGATGTCACGATAAATCGTCGAAACTTGCCTGCCGATCTGCGCTGCTAACTCTCGTACGGGTATCTTAGCATTCAACATATCTTCAATCGTGCGCCGTTCACGCAGGTTTAGCTCTGTATGGGCCATCTTTCATTCTCCTTGCTTTCCAGCAAGATAGGGGAAATTTCGCAACCCAGTTTAGAATGTGCCCAGGCGCCCGATCTGACCCCTATAATTAGGATTATGTAATATATTGTTGCCGGTTTGGTTCTACGCAATGTGACCTACGATTTATTTTATTTGAAGCCTTAAAGGCAAGACCGTCAGCTGCGCTTCGTGACTAGGGAAGAATAAAAGAGAGTTAATTGGTTGTCTAGAATGCTACATTGTGCGCGAAATCTACAGCCATCAGTTTGCGTCCAAACCATTCCAATCGCCGGTTGACTAATCTAGCAGCTTTAACGCAGTGGCAGAAAGCGTCTTTCAACTCTTCTAAAAGGTAACGATCAGGCGGCGAAAAATCAAACCCTGCGAAGTCGCCCGGCGTGATATTTTTAAATACCTCGAGTTAATTTACAGCCCCAAACGCAACAATGCGAACAAAGACATACTCTCAGCGTTGACTTCGAAACAGGACACTTCAAACTTCAAATAGCGCGTGTCTATGACAACATTGGCACCTGATACAGACGAAAGCGATGTAGCCGTCAAGAATTGGCTTGGTACGGATGCTCCGTTCGGATCCGAGCTAAACATGCGTGCAACGGAGTGAGGGAACAATGAAAAGCTATGTAGTTCAGACAGAAGGCAACGATGTTCGTTTGATGATTGTTGAGCGGGACCGTCCAAAGCCGGGTCCGGGAGAGATCCTTGTTCGTTTGGGTGCGATGTCATTGAACTACCACGACATGGCGGTGATCAGAGGCGATATTCCTACTGCCGATGGGCGGGTGCCCATGTCTGACGGGGCGGGTACGGTGGTGGCTATCGGCACAGGCGTCACCCAGTGGCGCGAAGGCGACCGCGTATTATCTACCTTCTTTCCCGATTGGGCTGACGGCACGATCAACATCGCCAAGCGGCGCAGCGTTACCGGCGACACCATAGATGGGGTCGCGGCAGAATATGTCGTCCTGCCAGAACTGAGCGTGAGCCGACAACCCGAAGGTTGGAGCCATGCTCAAGCCTCCACTTTGCCCTGTGCGGCGTTGACTGCATGGCGTGCGGTGGTAGTCGAAGGAAAGGTTAAACTTGGCGACTGGGTATTGGTACAAGGCACCGGCGGCGTTTCCGTTTTCGCGCTACAATTTGCCCGTGCCGCCGGTGCCCGCGTGGTTGCCACCTCGTCCTCGGACAAAAAACTGGAAGCTATGCGCGACCTTGGTGCGGAGATCTGTATTAACTATCGGACAACCCCGAAATGGGGTGCAGAAGCTGCCAAACTGACCGGAGGGGTTGACCAGATCGTGGAAGTCGGCGGCCCTGAAACGCTCAAGGAATCGATCAAGGCGGCGCGCTTGGGCGGGCATATCACGATGATCGGCGTGCTCACCGGGATCAAGGGCGAGGTACCAACCGCGATGTTCTTCCAAAAGAACCTGCACATGACAGGTGTCAGTGTGGGCAGCCATACAATGCAGCTGGAGATGATCCGCGCCATTGAGGCCAATAACCTGCGCCCGGTCATAGATCGCGAATTTGGCTTTGCGGAATTGGGCAACGCATTCGATTATCAGGCGGGTCAGGCGCATCTAGGAAAGATTATCGTGAACGGCAAAGAAGACTGATAAATCAATGGTCGGCATCGGATGAGTGCCGACCCTGTGCGCCATATCGTAAACGCAGAAGATCAAAATAACAGATACCCGCCATCGATTATGAATTCCTGGCCAGTATGCCATTCGCTCGCATCACTCATGATGTACGCCGCAATGGCTTTAAAATCTGCCCCCTGCCCCAGGCGCCTTGCTGGAATTCTGGGGATTACTTTATCCGCAAACGCCTTTGTCGCAAAGCTTTGTTCGGTGAGAGGCGTTTCTACGAAACCCGGCAGGATACTATGTGCAGTCACGCCGTACCGAGCGTATTCAACCGCCACAGAGCGGATCATCGAAATCAGTCCACCCTTGGCGGCCGCATAGTGCTGGTTCCGCGGCATCCCATTCAAAGCGCCGATACTGGAGGTCGCGACCAAGCGTCCGAACCGGTCGCCGCCCTCTGCACGTTCCTGCATATGACCCGCTGCCGCCCGCAAGACGTAATATGTGCCGTTTAGATTGATATCTATCATCTGGTGCCAATGCTCATCCGATGATTGGTCAAAACGGGGGCTTGGGGTCGAGAAACCGGCATTGGCAAAGCAGCCATCCACGCGGCCATGGTTGTTCAATGTAGCCGTAAACGCGTCGTTCACAGCTTCGGAATGCGTCACATCGCAGTTATAAGTGGTAATTTTAGTGCCATAGACTAAGAGACGGTCAAGCGCCCGCGCGTTATTATCAGCGTTCCTGCCCCAAACAGCAATATCGCAACCACATTCCGCGAGGCCTTCCGCCATACCCAAACCAATCCCGCTATTGCCGCCGGTGATCAGCGCGACTTTTCCTGTCAGATCAAACATGTGCAGTTCCCTTGTCGCCGCGGTGTTCCGGCGTGTTAGTCATTCGGCTTTCGGTGCCTCATTCAGTTCCTTGCGAATGTCGGCAGTATCCCCACCCACCGCCCGTGGCGTGTTGATCTCTGTCGAAATGCTGCGCGAGAAACGCGGTGCGGGGGATGCTTGCAAAACGCCATTAACCTCAACAAGTGTTTTACGTACCGCGATGTGAGGATGGGCAGCTGCCTCAGTCATACTCAGTACAGGAGCGACGCAGGCGTCCGTACCGTTAAATATCTCGGACCATTCCGCCTGAGTACGACGTGCAAAGGCCTGCGCATAGAGTTCGGCACGCTCTCCCCAATTTGCAGAGTCATTTTGATCCACACCATGTTCGGCGGGCAGAGAGGCCTTTTCCAGCAGGAGGGCATAAAATTGCGGCTCCAACGGCCCTACGGACATGAAGAGATTATCTTTGGTCCGGTAACACCGGTAGAACGGTGCCCCCCCGTCCAACAGGTTGGACGCTCGATTTTCGCTCCACTCTCCGCGTGCATTAAACGTGTGAATAAGCCCCATCATCGCGCTTACGCCGTCGACCATGGCCGTATCAACCACCTGACCTTTTCCGGATGTCTGACGCTCAAACACCGCGGCCAGGATCCCGAGCAACAGAAACATGGTGCCCCCGCCGTAATCCGCAACCAGATTCAGCGGCGGCGACGGCGGGTTTTCGACTGTTCCCATAGCAGCCAACGCGCCCGTAAGACCAAGATAATTGATGTCATGCCCCGCCGATTGGCTCAGCGGGCCGTCCTGCCCCCAGCCCGTGATCCGGCCAAAAATCACCGTCTCGTCAAGGTCATCTGGCCCAAGCCCCAACCGTTCCATCACCCCGGGCCGGAAACCTTCGATGACGATGCCCGCCCGATTGATCAGCGCTTGAGCGGTACTGCGCCCCTCTTCAGATTTCAGATCCAAAAAGACCGACCGCTTGCCGCGTCGGTTCACATCGGTTTTGTCAGCAGGCGCTTCGGCGCGATCAATGACGATCACATCTGCGCCCAGATCGGCCAGCAATTGCCCCGCCAAAGGACCGGGACCGATCCCAGCCATTTCGATAACTTCCAAGCCTTTCAACGGTCCCGACATATTCAACCCTCAGCCCTTGTTACGATCATCCAAGCCAAGGCCCCGACCGATAATTTCACGCATGATCTCGGATGTGCCAGCATAGATACGGCTGATCCGCGCATCGACATAAAGCCGAGAGATTTCATATTCCTCCATATACCCTGCACCCCCATGCAATTGCAGGCACGCGTCAATGATCTCGCCTTCGATTTCGGACGTGAACAGCTTAGCTTGTGCAGCCATTTCTGCAGTGCATTCCCCGTCCATATGGGCCATCGCGCAGTGGTCGAGATAGGCCCAGCCAACGTCCAATTTGGTCCGCGCATCAGCCATAACAAACCGGCTGTTCTGGAAAGTGCCGACCGGTTTTCCGAACGCCTTGCGCTCTTTGATGAACTCCATCGTGATCTCGAACGCGCGTTCCGCACGGGCCAGATAGCCGTCCGCCCCTACAAGCCGCTCTTCAGCCAGATTGGTCATCATCAGTTTGAAACCATCGGTCCCATCGCCAACCAGATCAGAGGCGGGAACCTTGACGTTATCAAAGAACAGCTCGGACGTATCCTGCGCTTGCAGCCCCATCTTCTTGAGGTTCTGACCCTTGGAGAAGCCTTCTGCCCCCTCTTCAACCCAGAACAGCCCGATGGAGCGCGGGTTATTGGGGTCCGTTTTCGCAGCGATCAGGTAGAGGCCAGCAATCTGACCGTTTGAGATATAGGTTTTTGACCCGTTGATGATCCAATGGTTACCCTGCCTTTCGGCGCGAGTTTTGATCGCCGCGAGATCCGAGCCGCACCCCGGTTCCGTCATGCCAATGGCAAGAATGATGTCGCCAGAAACGATCCCCGGCATATACCGGACGCGCTGATCGTCGGTGCCGAATTTATGCAAATAGGGTGCCACGATGCGGTTGTGCAGCGTGATGAAGAAAGAGCTTTCCACCTTACCCAGTTCTTCGTTGAGAACCATGTCAAAGCGGAAATCGTCAAGGCCCATGCCACCGTATTTTTCATCGGCAAACATCGCAAGAAAGCCGTTGTCCCCAGCGGATTTCCAAGCTTCCTTGCTAACATGTTTGTTCTGACGCCAGCTTTCGGCATGAGGAGCAACCTCGGCCGCGATCCATTTGCGAACACTGTCGCGGAACATATCGTGCTCTTCTTCAAAAATACGTCTTTTGATCATGGGACATCCCTCATTGCTTTGATGGGTCTGGGCATCGGCTGCACAAACGGCTTAGCTATTTGTCCAGTTTGGCGCGCGTTTTTCGACAAAGGCTTTGACGCCCTCTTTACCGTCGTTGGATTTCAGCACGACGTCAAATTCGGCCGTGTTGCCTGCGAAAGCGTCGGGCAGACGCTCAATGTCTTCTTCAAGGGCGTTGAGCACCCGCTTTGACGCTCTGACGGCAGTCGGCGACACCATTGTGATTTCCTTGGCGATTTGGTGTGCGATATCCATCGCCGTCTCGCCTTCGCTCGCGACGCGGTTGATGATGCCCAGTTCACAGGCACGGTCTGCTGTGATCGCACGGCCTGTCAGGATCAGCTCCATCGCGGCTTTACGACCAATTTGGCGCGTAAGACGTTGCACCCCGCCCGCAGCCGCGAATAGGCCAACCTTGACTTCCGGCAGCGCAAATTTCGCATGGGTATCCGCGACAGCGATATCAGATGCTAGAACGATCTCGCAGCCACCGCCCATTGCAACACCATTCACCGCCGCGATAACCGGCTTTTCCCGGCCCCAGCGATCAGTAATGCCGCCAAAGCCGCTGCTGGCGGGTTCAATATTCTGGCCTTCGCTCGTGGCTTTCAGATCGTTGCCCGAGCAAAAGGCTTTGTCCCCGGCCCCGGTGATGATGGCGACCCACAGATCCGGGTCCTGCTCGTATCCATCAAAGATATCGTGCAATTCCTGATGAGCCACGCCGTGGAGGGCGTTGTAGCGATCCGCGCGATCAATGGTAATTTCAAGGATATGGCCGTCGCGCTTGACCGAGATATAGTCGAATTCGCGCGCCCAGATATCTTTGGCATCTTTGGTTTTTACGTCAGTCATTCCATTCTCCATTTTCCCGCGGCGCATTCAGGTTCCCGCGACAGCTTTTGCAGTGCCGTGATGTGGAAGGAGGGACTGCCCCTCCCCCAACGTCACAGCGGCCGATCAGCGCGGTGCCATCCTGATAGCCCCATCCAAGCGGATATCTTCGCCGTTCAGGTAGGGATTGCGGACCATTTCGAGAGCCAGGGAGGCATATTCTTCCGGTTTACCAAGACGAGCAGGGTTAGGCACCATCGCCCCCAAGGATTGCCGAACGTTTTCGGGCAGGCCCATCAAAAGTGGCGTCTCGAAAAGACCGGGCAGGATTGTGTTCACGCGAATATGCTCGGCCGAAAGGTCACGGGCGATTGGCAAAGTCATACCAACAATCGCGGCTTTCGAGGCCGAATATGCGACTTGGCCGACCTGACCATCTTCCGCGGCGACGGAAGCGGTCGAGATGATCGCGCCGCGCTCGCCATCCTCTGGGTCGAGGGTCATCATACCCGCGGCGGCCTTCACGGTGCAGATAAAGGTGCCGATCTGGTTCACCTCGATAATCTTGCGATATTCGGCGATCGGGAACTGCGAAATCCCACCAGTTTTGCGATCCCTACCCGCGGTCTTGATCGCATTCCCGATGCCCGCGCAATTGACGAGAATACGTTCTTGCCCATTTGCCGCCCGCGCCTTTTCAAAACCGGCATCGACACTGGCCTCGTCCGCGACGTTCACCTTGCAAAACACGCCGCCCAATTCAGCTGCAATGGTCTCGCCCGCTTCCTCATTCAGGTCAAACAAGGCCACCTTCACGCCATGTGAAGCCAATGCACGCGCTGTGGCAAGCCCCAGACCGGAGGCGCCCCCAGTGATGACTGCCGAGATTGAATTATCAAGTTTCATTTGCGTTCTCCGTTTATAAATCAAAGGGCGTTGATACTGTGACAGATGACCAGACGCGTCCCCTGCAGGCGGGCCGAGTTACACCCGCTCGATGATGATTGCGGGGGCCATGCCACCAGCCGCACACATCGTGATCAGACCATACCGACCGCCGGAACGTTCCAGTTCATCCAAGGCAGTACCGATCAAGATGGAACCGGTCGCACCAATAGGGTGACCAAGTGCCATCGCGCCGCCGTTGATGTTCACCTTGGAACGGTCGAGCTTGAGATCCCGAATGAACTTTTCCGCAACCACGGCAAAGGCTTCGTTGATTTCATAAACGTCGATATCGTCAGTGGTCAGACCCGCCTTTTCTAAAACCTTGCGTGCTGCCGGAACGGGAGCGTTCAACATCAACGTCGGATCGTCGCCAATGTTCGCCGTCGCTACGATGCGCGCGCGCGGCTTCATGCCTGTCTTTTTCACATAGCCTTCGGACGCCAGCAAAAGGGCCGCCGCGCCATCCACAACGCCAGAGGAATTCCCCGCATGGTGAATGTGCTGCATTTTGCCCTTCAGCTCAGGATAGCGGGCATAGATCATGTCGCCGTAGGTCGTTCCCTTGTCGTCAATCGGGAACTCCATGAACTTGTCGAAAACCGTGTTGAGTGTCGAAAGAGAGTCAAGCGTGGTGCCGGGACGCGGGAATTCTTCCTTGTCCAACACCAGTTCGCCGGTCTCGGGGTCGCGCACAGGCACGATGGAGCCGTCGAAACGCCCTTCGGCGATGGCTTTGGCGGCACGTTCTTGGCTGGTGACGGCAAGCTGGTCGGCCGCAGCGCGATCGATGCCCTCAATCGTCGCGATGGCGTCTGCACTGCAGCCCTGCTGCGTCTGCGGGTGCTTTGCTCGCAGGCTCAGGTTGCCCGCGTCCATCATAAAGGGCTTCTTCGGATCAGCGATCTGCGCGGTATAGCTCATCATTTCGGTGCCGCCCGCGATGACGACATCCTCCATCCCGGACATGATCTGGGCTGCAGCCAGCGAAACCGTGGTGATCCCGGAGCCGCAGAAACGGTCAAGCGTGACGCCTGACGCTCTGACGTCATAGCCCGCATCCAGCGCCGCCATGCGACCAAGGTCGCCGCCTTGCTTGTCTTTTTGCGTGCTCGTACCCCAAATGATGTCGTCCACATCGGCTGTGTTCAGATCGTTGCGATCCCGCAGAGCGGCTAGGACAGTGGCCCCCAGGTGTTGAGGATGCAGGTGCGCGAGCGCGCCCTTCCCGACCTTCCCAACACCGCGAGGGGTGCGGCAAGCGTCAATGATATATGCTTCTGCCATTGTGGGTTTCCTTCTCTAAAGTTCAGCCGGCTCGCCGCCTGCCGTTTTCCTCGTTGTCCAAGTCACCGTCGCCTGAATGGGACAGTTAAATTCATTTACCGCGGCATCTCACCACGACGTTAATTAGTCAAGTAGTTAATCATGTTAACTGCCCGAATAGTACGGTAGATATCGCGCCGCCCCGTGCATAAAACAGGGCGACACGATATGTATTTCGTGGGAACTCCACGCGGCTCACTTCATGACCTCGGGCAAGAACAGTGTGATTTCGGGCCAGATTGCCAGCACCGCCAGCACCACTAGGTCCATAAGGATAAACCACATCACGCCGCGGAAAATTTGGGTCGTGGTTGCGATGTTCCCTACGACACCCTTGATGACAAAGATATTCATCCCGATTGGCGGCGTAACCATCCCGATTTCCAGTAGTTTGGTCAAAACGATCCCGAACCAAAGCAGCGACCAATCGGCGTCCTGCACGATCGGCAACACGATCGGCATCGTCAGTAGCATTGCGCCAATCGGTTCAAGGAACATACCAAGGATAAGATATACCAGTATGATCCCAAAGAGGATCATGGCCGGATTGGCAGATAATCCGATTATGGAGTCCGACAGGTAATCTCCGGCACCTGATAGGGTGAGAAATCTTGTCAGCAATGTCGCGCCAACGCCAATGACGATCAAGGCAGCAGTCGTGATCATCGTTTCCTCGACAGCAAGCCGGAAGCGACGCCAATTCAATGTCCTGCGTGCCAGCCCCACCAAACAAGAAAGGAACGCGCCGATCGCGCCAGCCTCTGTCGGAGTGAAAGCTCCAGAGAAAAGCCCCCCGAAGATTCCGATCATGACCACAAGGATTGGCCATGTGTCCTTCAAGGCAACCATACGCTCTGACCAAGAGGCGCGAACCCCAACCGGTGCCAAGGTCGGATTGATCTTTACCCGAACTAGAATGACCACACAGTAGCCAATCGCGGAAATTACTCCGGCCGTGATGCCGCCGAGAAAAAGCTGTGGCACCGAGACCTGCGCGATCACCCCGTACAAAATCAGAATGATCGAGGGCGGGATCAACGCCCCGATGGTACCGGCGACAGCGACGGTACCTGTCGCGAGTTCGGCGTTATAGCGTGCGCGCATCATCTCTGGAACAGCGATACGCCCCATTGCCGCCGCACAAGCCACGGATGATCCGCATACCGCCGCAAAGCCCGCAGAACCAAACACCGCCGCAATGGCCAGCCCGCCCGGGAGCGCCGACGTCCATACCCTTGCGGCCCTGAACATCCCTTGTGTCAGCTCCGCATGATAACAAATAAACCCAAGTAGCAAGAACATGGGAACCGAGCTAAGCACCCAGTTTGCCGAGAACTGGTACGGCATTACCGCAAGCGCGCCCCAAGCGACCCTCCAGCCCAATAGAACATAGAGCCCGCCAAAGCTTACCCCGATCAAGGCAACGCCGATAGGAACGCGTAACGCAATCAGGACAAACAAGAGGCCCAAACCGCTAAGGCCAATACCGATATCATCCATTTTGAAGCTCCTCTGCCGGCATTTCACCATTTAGATCAGGGCCAAACGTAGATTTTGCGCTCTTGGAAATTGCCCACCCACGCCACAGCGCAGTCAAAGTCATCAGGCCACATCCCAGCGGCAGCGCAAAGTAGCTTGGCCACACAGGAATGGTCAGCGACCCTTGCTGGATGGCGGCGCTAATTTCCAGTTTATGAATCGCTTCAAGCCAAGTGCGAACGGCGAGGAATCCGAAAACGATCGCTGCCAAAAACGCGGCCATTGCTGCCAGCCCGCTTTGTACACTGCGGGGCATCAGCTCTGTAAAAACTTCGACAGACACATGGGCATCGCGTGACTCAGCTACCGCAAGCGAACAAAAACCGAGTATCACCATGTAATAATGCGACACGATGGTTATCGTGCCTCTAATAGGTGAATTGAAAACAAACCGCAAAATCACATCGGTTGTGATGTGAAACATCATGAGTGTTACGCAGATAATACCGACCAGTCCCATTACCGAGACCAACGGTTCGAGTACGCGTTGAAAAAGCTTCATTCGAGCCTCACTTGCCTGTGGGATGAAGGGTGCTGCACCAGCGGCAAACGCGGGGCCTCCGGTGCAGCAGAGTGCTTATTGCCCGTAGGTCGCGACATCGACCTTTGACAAAACTTCGGTCCAGTACAGGTCCGACAGTGCATCGGCATCATGCACGTCCTTCACCAAGTCCACCCATTTGGTCATGAGTTCACGAATCTTCGAAACACTTTCTTCACCGTCCGTGACGCCGCGCTCAGCGTAAATTACGACGAGGTTCGAGATGTCTTCGTTGATCCACTCCACGCTTTGAGTGCGCAAACTTGCTTCTGCCTCGTGGAAGGTGATCCCCTGTTCCTTGGCCTTGGCAATGTTGTCCCGTGCCTCACCAAAATAGGCCCAGTTCATTTCTGCCGCCACGACCGCAGACCCCTTCAGCATCGCGGTTCTGCCTGCGTCATCAAGACCAGCCCATGTATCTCTGTTCACATTGGTAAGACCTGATACAAAAGATGACCCCGGCAGGTTTGTTGTGATGTCTGTTGCCACATCAATAAAGCTGAAGTTAGTAAGCTCCGACGCCGAAGATGCGGTACAATCAATGACACCCTGGTTCAGCGCTTCGAATGTCTCGTTGATCGAAATGGAGACGGGCGTGGCCCCCATCGCTTCGATCCAACGGCTCCAGAAGGCACCAGGCGTGCGGATACGAGCACCCTTCAGATCCTCGGCCGAAACGACCGGTTTTGTGCACTGCAGCATGTAGGGAGGTGTCCCCGCAGCCGCGGTATAAACGTGGTTCTGGGCCGCAAACTCGCTCAAGCAGTCGCCACAGTTGAACATGACGTATTCCATAATCGCGCCGGTGAAAGCAAAGGCCATCCGTTCTGGGTCGCCTTCCACCACTTCGCTAAAGCTGGCCAGCTCCGTCACGAAGTTTGTGTTGGGGAATTCGGATAGGAAATACGGTGTCAAAACAGTTGTTATGTCGGCAATCCCATCACGAACACCCGATGTCGACTCCAGAAAGTTGAGCAAAGACAGTGGGAAAACTTTTACCGTGACGTCGCCGCCAGACGCCTCCTCTACGGCACCAGCATATGACTCGACCGCCTCTGTAGGCAGCGCGCCTGGGGGCCAGCCGATCGCATAGCGTAGATCGCGCGCCTCTGCCGATGTTGAGAATGTCCCCACTGATGCTGCTGCAAGAACCAAAGCAGACGCGCTGCTTTTGAACAACTTAGAAAACTTCATTTAACTTCTCCCTTTGATTGTCAGTAAATCGTCGGGTTTACCCCGACTTTATTGGTGACTGTCTGCGCTCAGATGCGACGCAGCAGAGCGGTCATTCGGCTGAGATTCTGCACGATCAGCAGCCCGAATTTCGGTTAAAGCGCTTCGATGATGGTGACGTTCGCCAGCCCGCCGCCCTCGCACATGGCCTGCAACCCGTAGCGTTTTCCGCGGGTGCGCAATCCATGCACCAACGTCGCCATCAGCTTGGCCCCCGAAGCGCCCAACGGGTGACCCAGCGAAATGGCCCCGCCATTGACGTTCAAACGATCAGGGTCGGCACCTGTATGCTTGAGCCATGCAAGCGGGATCGACGCAAACGCTTCGTTGATCTCGTAAAGATCAATCTCGTCGATTGTCATACCTGCGCGCGCCAAGGCGCGGTCGGTGGCGAAAAGCGGCTCTTCGAGCATGATCACCGGATCGCCACCCGTTACCGTCATGGATCTGATTCGCGCGAGCGGGGTCAGCCCGTGGGCCTTAACCGCTGCGGCACTGGCAATCAGAACCGCCGAGGCACCGTCACAAATCTGGCTGGCGTTGCCGGCGGTGATCACGCCGCCCTCTTTCAGCGCCCTCACGCCGGCCAGTGCTTCCATCGAGGCGTCGGCACGGATGCCTTCGTCTGTCCGGTGGATTTCGCCATTCTCGAGCTCAAGGGGCACGATCTCTTGGTCGAATGCACCTGCTTCGGTCGCCTTCGCCGCGCGCTGATGGCTCAGCAAAGCGAAGGCATCAAGATCCTCGCGGCTGAAATTATGCTTGCGCGCAATCGCTTCGGCACCGGAAAACTGGCTAAAGGCCACGCCGGGGTATTTGGCGTCCAGCCCCGGCGACTTGGCCGAACCGGGCTCGAAGTTCCGCGTAAAGACGCCAGTGGTCCCCATCGGCACCCGCGACATGGATTCAACGCCCGCAGCAATCACCAGGTCCTGAGTGCCGGACATGACGGCCTGCGCTGCGAATTGAATGGACTGCTGGGAAGAGCCGCATTGACGGTCAATCGACACCGCCGGTACGCTTTTGGGCAGGGACGAGGCCAGCACCGCGTTGCGACCGATGTGCAGACCTTGTTCGCCGCTTTGGCCGACGCAGCCCATGATGACATCCTCAATGGCAGCCGGATCGATGCCGGTATTCTGCACCGTGGCGTCCAAAACGCGCGCAGCCAGATCGACGGGGTGCCATCCAGACACCTTGCCGCCACGACGGCCGCCGGGGGTGCGCAATGCAGAACAAATATAAGCTTCGGTCATCTTGTTACCTTCCTTTTCGTAAAGCGCAGAACGCCTGCTTAGCCGCCAAAACGAGCGGCACGCTTTTCCTTGAATGCGGCAACACCTTCGACAAAGTCGGGGTGATTGCCCGCGTCGCGTTGCAAAATGCGTTCCAACTGCAAGCTTTCGGTGAAACTGGAATCCGCGGCGGCCCATGCCGATTGCCGGGTCAGCGCCAGTGCTCGGGTTGGCCCGTTCGCCAGCTTCTGCGCGATTGCCATCGCTTCGGCCTCGACCGCGTTATCCTCGACCAGCCGGGTGATCAGACCCCAGTCGAACGCCTTATCCGCAGGTAGCTTTTCGGCAAGCAACATCAGTTCCATCGCCCGGACCCGCCCGATAGAGCGGGTCAAAAGCCACGCCGCACCACCATCGGGAACCAGCCCGATCCGCGCAAAGGCTTCAAGAAAATAGGCCGATCGGCCACAAATAGTGATATCACCGGACATCGCTAGCGACGCACCGACCCCTGCCGCCGCACCGCGAACTGCCGTGATGAAAGGCACCGGCAAGGTCCGGATCGTTTCAACCAAGGGGTTGAACGCGTCCTCCAGTGTTTGACCTGCATCCAGTTCCCCGTCACTGGGGGCAAGATCGCCGGACAGGTTGGCCCCAGAGCAAAAGCCGCGCTCTCCGCCCGCCAGAATGATGCAACTGCAAACCTTGGCCTCGGCACGCAGCACTTCGCGCAGGGACAGTGCCATCTGCGTATCCATAGAATTCAACGTCTTGGGGTCATTCAGGCGAACCGTGCTGACACGACCCTCGCGGGTGACTGCGAGACGGTCATCAAGAGTAGAAGTTGTCATCGGCAGGGCTCCTTTAATTTCGGGGTTTTGGTCGGTTGTTGCCATTTCGGCGCCGACCAATTTGGGAAGATGTCGGGCAGATCTGTGCTGACCTTGTCGGGGAAGACCGCCGGACGCTTTTCAGTGAAACTGCGCACGCCTTCGGCGGCATCGTCTGACGCCGTCCGCAGTTCGATCGCAAGGCTGTCAACGCGGTGCGCCTGCATCGGATGATCAGCACCCAGCATCCGCCACATCATCTGACGCGTCAGCGCGACAGAAACCGGCGCGTTGTTTGCGCCTATTTCCTGGGCCAGTTCCTGCGCGGCCCCAAGCAGATCGGCAGGTTTGTGGACCGAGCGTACCAATCCAGCGGAGAGTGCTTCCTGCGCATCAAAGATGCGACCCGTCGTGCTCCATTCCATCGCCTTGGAAATACCGACCACACGCGGCAGAAACCAGGATGAACAGGCCTCTGGCACGATACCACGGCGGCCAAAGACGAAACCAAACTTGGCATCTTCTGACGCCAGCCGCATATCCATCGGCAGCTGCATCGTGGCACCAACGCCAACAGCGGCCCCGTTAACGGCGGCAATCACGGGCTTGAGGCTTTCGAAAATGCGCAATGTCAACAGACCGCCGCCATCGCGCACGATTCCGTCGCCTACCTTGCGCTTTTCCACATCCACAAAGCCCTTGGTCCCGCCGGAGATATCTGCACCGGCGCAAAACGCCCTGCCCGCCCCCGTCACCACCACTGCGCGTACAGCGTCATCTGCATCGGCCACATCAAAGGCGTCGATAAGCTCTTGCATCATCTCAATCGTGAATGCGTTCAGCTTTTCAGGCCGATCAAGGGTGAGCGTCATGACCCCGTCCGTCAGATCGGTGCGTACAACAGCCATCAGTTTTCTCCCGCCAAAGGCGCTGCAACGCTGCGCGGCGTCGGTTCGGGAATGTTGCCACGCCGTGGGCCAAGGTAGCCGAACAGCCATGCGCCGACTTTTCGCATCTGGATCTCTTCGGCACCTTCGGTGATGCGGTAGCGGCGGTGATGACGGTAGATATGTTCGAACGGTTTGTGCCGGGAATATCCGATGCCGCCGTGAATTTGCATGGCGCGGTCTGCGGCCTCGCAACACAGACGGTTGGCCTGATAATTGCACATGCTCACCTTGTCAGACAGTTTCTTGGCGACCTCGGGGTGTGGCATGCGGTCCATCTCCCAGGCTGTCTTGCGGATAAGCTGCCGCAGCATTTCTGCCTGTGTGGCCAATTCGACCAAGGGGAACTGGATCGCCTGATTTGCGGCCAGCGCTTTGCCAAATGGTTTGCGGGCGCGGGCATAGCGCACGGATTCTTCGATGCAATAAACCGCAGCCCCCAGTGAACTCGCCGCCTGCCGGATGCGGTTTTCATGCACAAACGCCTGCGCCAGCGCCAAGCCGCCGCCCTCTGGTCCGAACATCAGATCATCCGGCACCCAGACATCGTTGAAACTGATCCGCGGATGATCGGTGGGCATGTTGAAGGTCCAGAGATATTCCTCGATCTTCAGCCCCGATGTCTGGGCAGGCACCAGAAATGCGGTGATCCCATCCGCCGCGCCATCCTCGCCAGAGGTGCGCGCGAAGGTGACGCAATGGGTCGCGGTGTGCATTCCCGTGGTCCACATCTTTTTCCCGTCAATGCGCCAGCCAGATTTGCCATCGCAGGTCTCGCGCACCGCACGGGTTTCCATATGCGTGGCATCCGACCCATGCGCTTCCTCGGTCAGCCCGAACGCCATGCGAATATCGCCATTCAGCGCACCCGAGATGAACGTCTGCTTTTGTGGCTCTGTCCCGAAATCGCGCAGCATGACGATGACGGGGAAATTGCCGATCACCGAATGCTCTGACTGCAGGTCGTTGAACAGCCCCAGCCCCTTGGCGGCCATATGCTCGCGTACAACGGCCATGGCCAGATTGCCCCCGTCCTGCCCGCCGAATTCCGCAGGCAGGGAAAAGCGATACAACCCGGCTTTGTCGGCGCGACGAACGGCTTCGGCCATCAAGGCTTCCCATTCGGGACGCGGCAGCCCGCCGTTCTCAAAATCGGTACGGGCATATTCCCGGCGATGATCGAAAAACCGTTCGTTATCGCCCTCGGCCTGCAACGGCACGATCTCTGCTTCGATAAACGCATCAAGGCGGGTCACAAGATCGGTAATTTCAGAAGGTAAATCAAAGTTCATTTGCGGGTGTTCCTTGTGTCGATTGGCGGCGTTTCGGATTGCTCTGCTACGGCATCCCTCGCCTGCGCTGCGCCAATGTCCGCAAGCGTGCTGCTGCGGAAAACTCCGGCTGGTCAATGTCGATCTTGTTCAGTGTTGTTGCGATCAACAGGTCCGACAGGCCCGGTGTCGACAGATCTGCTTCGCCACTGTCAATCTGGGCGCAAAGACGTTTGGTCAACGCGGCCAGTCCGCCCGCGTCATCCACCAGCGCCGACAGCATCCGAGCTTCATCGCTTTCGGACGGTTCCGCCCCGATCTGGCGCCGCACCAGTTCAATTGCACCCGCCGCGACTTTTGCTTCGAACCGGGCATGCGCTGGCAGTGCGTCCGCAGCGGTGCCGCGTAGCCATGCGACAACGGCCACCAGAATTGCATCGGGGCTTGGCTGATCCTGCATCACGCGACCCCTTCCATGAGATGAAGCAATAGTATCGCCTCTGTTTCCGAGGCGCGGCGCGCGATCACATGACGCTCAACGCTGGTGTCGGTACCTTCGCGCACCCACGCTGCCATCTCTTCGATGATGACACCCCATCGCAACGCAGACAGGATCTCCCACCACCGCACCGTCGCTGGATCGACAGGATCACCCCCTGCCGCTTCATACCCCGCAAATAAATCCTCGCGGCGGCCCAAACCGCCGACGGGTTCGGCATTGCCGAAACGCCAGCTTTCCATGCAAAGCCAGCCCATGTCGGCCAGCGGATCGCCGATATGCGCCAGTTCCCAATCCAGGATACCGCGTATGCCTTCAGGGCCGAACATCAGATTGCCCATGCGGAAGTCACCATGCACCAACTTTGGCGTGCGCGGCTCTGGCGCATTTTCGGCCAGCCAGCGCAGCGCCAGCGAAAAGACCGGGCGCGCGGGACCGAATGCGCGGTGTCGATAGGCCAGATCATCCAACACCTCTCGCGGGGATTGCGCAGGAATGGGCAGGCCAGTCGGGTCGGTCTGGTGAATCCTCGCCAAAATCTCACCTGCCTGATGGGCGAACTTCGCCCGCGCCGGGGCATAGGCTTCGTCGCGTAGGATACGATGGGGCAGCGCCTCCCCGTCGATGCGCGCCATGATAAAGCCTGCACCAATACCGTCATCTGGCGTCAGTTCATGTTCGATACGGGGTGCGGGCACGCCGGCTGCAAACACACGTTTGATCACTTGGGCTTCAGCCGCCATGCCGATGCCAGAGCCGCCCGACCGCGCCGCGGCAGGTTCGCGTCGCAAGATCAACTGATGCCCCTTCCCACCATCCATCTGAAAAGACCAGGTTTCCTGGCTGGCCCCGCCCGATAGCCGCCGCAGCCCCTTGATACCCTGCGTCGCTGGGTCAAGCGTGCACACCAGCCCCGCCAATCCGTTCTGAAGGGCCGTCTGAGGATGCAAGATGTCTTGTGCTGCGATGATCAATTCACCTGCCGCTCCCGGCCCTCCCAATGGGGCGCGCGCAGGTCGCGCTTGAGAAGCTTGCCGGACGCGTTGCGCGGCATCACGTCGATGACGTCAATCGCCTTGGGGCACTTGAATGCAGCAAGCTTGCCGCGCATCCATCCCAGCACTTCTTTTTCGTCGAGGGTCGCGTCAGGCTTTAGCGTCACAACAGCCCTGACCGCTTCGCCCCACCGTGCATCTGGTACGCCAATCACGGCTGCTTCACGTATGGCAGGATGAGCATAAAGTGCGTTCTCCACCTCGGCGGGATACACGTTTTCACCGCCGGAAATGATCATATCCTTGATACGATCGTGGATGAACAGATAGCCGTCTTCATCAAGATAGCCCGCATCGCCCGACAGCAGCCAACCGTCGTCGCGCAGTGTCTTGGTCGTCGCCTCCGGGTTCTTCCAATATCCCAACATATTCGCCGGTGCCCGGACGGCCACTTCGCCGATCTCGCCACTCTTTACGGGCTTCCCATCCGGGTCGAACACAGCGATTTCACACCCCATCGCGGGCCGCCCGGCGCTACGCATCCGCTCGGATCCCTCTGGTACGTGGTCCTCTGGCGGAAGTATCGCAATTGTGCCAGTCGTTTCCGTCATGCCATAGCATTGTATAAACTGGCAGCCGATGACTTCGATGGCTTCTTTCAATAGCGGCAGTGGCATGGGTGCAGCGCCGTACATCACGGTTTTGACGCAAGAAAAATCGACGCGCTCTGCTTCTGGGTGCTGGATGACTATCTGCAAGGCTGCAGGCACAACGAACAGCTTTGAAACGCGCTCTGTGTGGATTGCATCAAGGGACGCAATAGGATCAAACTCTCGGAGGATGACGCTAGTACAGCAGTTCGCGAAGGCGATTGTCCAGAAACCAATGCCGCCGATATGTGCCAAGGGCATTGCAACAAACCCAATATCGTCGTCGTCCCAGTGGTCGTAGATATGTTTGACAGCCAGGGAGTCCAGTTTCGGCTGTAGTAAGTTACTATGGCTCAACAGCACGGCTTTAGGCACACCTGTGGTGCCGGATGTGAACAAAACCAAAGCCGGATCATGCGTTGAAGCACGGTCAACAGCTGGTTCGCTCGACTGAGCATCACGCCATGCCTCGTATGTTTTCCACGGTTCATCGCCGTCCTCCATAGCGAGGATCTGAATGTCCGGGAGCGCTGCGTTGATTTCCTTAATCGCTTCCGAGAACTCGGGCCCGAAAAATAGCAACTGTGGCGGGTATTGGCGTAAAATTTCGATAATCTCGGCAGGCGCAAGCCGCCAGTTCAAGGGCGCGAACATTCCCCCGACACGGGTCGCGCCAATGAAAATCTCGAAGACGTGGTCGCAGTTTTTTCCTAGGTAAGCGACGACTTTGGCATCGCTCGCTTCCAAGCCGCGTGCAACCTGATCGACGTGGCAATCAAATTCCTTGAAGGTTGTATCGCGACCTTCAAAGCGATTGCAGATCTTGTCAGGTGCGCGCTGTGCAGCGCTTCGCGCGACCGTACTTATCGAGCTCATTGCCTCTGGATCAATCATCTCGTCTCCTCCCGACGTTACCGACATCCTCATCGCCCGGCGCCGCCCTACGACACGGCCTCCTAGGTAGGCGAAAACATCGCGCTTAATTGCCTGTCGTGATGGGCGACCTCCCAGACCAGACACATCACATACGCATATTAGCTACGCAGTTAAGTTCTATCTGTAAAGTGGTAATTGGGTGATTAACGCGGTTATTGAGACCTTGTGTCATCGCAACAAAAACCAGTAATATCGCAAGTTCTACTGCGATCCCCTAGTCGATCTCTTCGTAAAAGAGGCGGGACCGGCAGGCCTCCGTGGCTTCTCAACTCAAAGTTGGACCGAATCGTTCGTGACATTCCGATCGCCACTGCGTAATAAGTCTTTACCCACAGGAGTTAGCTGAGCAATGAATTCAAAGGTAGCCGCAGTCACCGCACCGCTCCAAGAACGTGCGTCAACAAGAGATGATTTGCTCACTGCCGCAAGCGAGCTCATGTGTGAACGGGACACCTTGCTGGTGCCCATCATCGATATTGCGGCGAAAGCTGGGGTGAACTCTGCATTGGTAAAATATTACTTCGGCAACAAAAGCGGCTTGATGCGCGCCCTTCTTCACCGAGATTTGGCGGAAGCAGTCACCCAGCTTGAAGCCTTAGTCGAGATGGACATCCGCCCGACCGCGAAGATGCGGTACCACCTCTCCGGTCTCGTCAACATGTACTTCAAATACCCTTATTTGCAGCGTCTTCTTACCGCGACGATGCGCGACGAAACTGAAGAAGTCAGAAGGAACATGATAAAGTCGTATATCGAGCCGATCCATGACGCCTACAAACGGATGATTTCCGAAGGTGTGGCGGCAGGCGAATTCCAATCTGTCGACTACAAGTTTTTCTACTTCATCGTCATCGGTGCATGTGACCAAATATTCTCGTCCCGAGAAGTGCTGAACTACATGCACGGTGTCGATAGAATTGATGACGACATACGCCGCTCCTATACGGAGCAAATGATCGCGGTCATCTTGGGCGGTCTGATGGCGCGCAGCTGATGTCGCGGAGGCGAGATAGTCACACCTCCGCACTATGCTCTTACGCGTCGGCAGTGGCGAGAGATTTACCAACCGAGCGGAAGTGATACTCACTGTCTCCGAACAGCGCATTGATCATCAGGATGCGTTTGTGGAAATGGCCGATGCTGACCTCATCCGTCATGCCGACGCCGCCATGGGTCTGGATCGCCGCTTCGCCGATGTCCCGGCCCAAGGCACCAATTTGCCCTTTCAGGATCGAAATATCCTGCGCGCCTGCCCGTCCAGCATCCATCAGCGCCGTCGTGTAAAGCAGGCAGGAGCGGGCCTTTAAATAGGCGATCTTCATGTCTGCCAAGCGGTGCGAAATGGTCTGAAACGTAGCGATAGGCGCGCCGAACTGCTTGCGCGTCGATGCATATTCGCTTGTCTGGCGCAGCAAGGCCCCCATAACGCCCACGGCCTCGGCACATAGCGCGACGATAGCCCTAGAGATCACAGCTTGCAACACGTCATATGCGTCGTCTGCAATCCTACCTTCGGACGGGACCTGAACCCCGTCGAATGTGATATGCGCGGCGTGGCGGCCATCAATGGCGACGACAGGTGTGATGCTGACCCCTTCCTGTGTTGGATCGACCATAAAGAGGGATAAGCCATCCGCGTCCGGTGCCGTACCGCGTGTCCGTGCCGATACGACAAGCACATCGGCCTTCGCACCCCCAAGGACCATCCGCTTTTCACCGCTCAGGGTAAATCCATCCGCCGCCTCGGTTGCTGTCAATGAAACAAGCGACGGATCGGCGGTCCCCTTACGCTCTTCATGGGCAAAGGCTGCCGTTTGTTCGCCCGCGATGATCTGGGAAAGTTGCGCCTGCGCCGCAGGGCTATCGGATTGTGCCAGACATGGCCCTGCCAGCAAGATCGAAGAGACATAAGGCTCAATCAGCAGATGCGCCCCAAAGGGTTCAGCGACTGCGACGATATCCGCCATCGACCCGCCAAACCCGCCAATATCTTCGGCAAAAGGCAGGCCAAGAATACCCATCTCCGCTAGCGCCTGCCAAATCTCTAAAGACCACGGGTGGCCGGATCCCAGCATCTTCTGACGGGTCTCGAAATCATAGCTCCGCTCCAAAAGGCGCTTCACGCTCTCTTGCAGCATCTTCTGTTCATCGGTTTGAGAGAAATCCATCTTAATACCCTTTCAAGCGATCTGCAGGCTGCGCGCGATTAGGTCGCGCTGAACCTCGTTCGTGCCCGCGTAGATCGTCGTCGCGCGGCTGTTGAGGTAAAACGGCATGGAGATCAGATCCAGCTCGCTCCCCATTGGATCCACCCCCGACCCCACGGTCAGGGCCTCAAGCTGCATGGACAGACCCTCAAGCCCGGCCACCCGCGTCATCATCACCGACACACGCTGGATCAATTCCGAGTTCATGGTCTTGGCAATCGAAGGCAGCGCGGGATCGTTGATCATCTCGTGACCGCTCATGATCAGCCGCTCGAACTGGGCCAGCGTCGCGACATCCGCGTGCAATGCGCCTAGGTCGCGCTGAAACACTGGGTCGTCAGACAGCTTGCCACCGAAAGGGGATGTTTCATCCTGCGCCGCCTCGGTGATCCGCTTCAGATAGCGGACCAGAACGGGGCTGTTGGCCGATCCGTTGCGTTCGTGTTTCAGCAGATGTTTCGCAACGCTCCAGCCTTCGTTTTCCGCCCCGACCCGGCCGGATTGCGGCACGCGGACATTGTCGAAAAACACCTCGCAAAATTCCGCATGACCATCCAGCCCCTTAATCGGGCGAATGTCCATTCCGGGAAAGTCGGTCCTGTCCAGCAGCAGAAAGGTGATGCCCTCCTGTTTCTTGCCCTCATTGCAGGTGCGCACCAACATGAACATCCGGTTCGATTTATGGGCGAAGGTTGTCCAGATCTTGCTGCCATTGATGATGTAATCAGACCTATCCGCGACCGCGCTGCACTTCAGTGATGCCAGGTCGGAACCGGAGTTCGGTTCCGAATACCCTTGCGTCCAGTAATCCTCCCCCGAGAGGATCCGGGGTAGGTATTTGGCCTTTTGTTCCTCCGTCCCGAGGTCGATCAACAACGGACCCACCATTTTCAGCGAGTTCGGCAGCAAGGGCGGCAAATCCCGTTTGCGGTATTCCTCTTCAAAAATGGTGCGCTGCTCGGCAGACCAGCCTGTACCACCGTATTCCTCGGGCCAATCGGGCGCGGCCCAACCTTTTTCGTTCAGGATGGCTTGCCACGCCGCGCCTTGCTCAAATGGTGCAAAGGCGCTGGTGGTTTTACGCCCCGCTTCGCGGATCGCGTCCGTAGGGGCCGTGTCCAGATAGGCTGCCACCTCTTCCCGGAACGCGTCCATCTGCTCTTTGGTTTGGGTAGTCATCCTGCAATCCTCCTGAAGAAATTCGTCCGAAACGCACCGGCTTTATTTTTTGGTGAAGGCGGCGATACGCTCTGCCATATCCGGTCCGACGCCTGCACTCTCCATCACCTCCCACTGCAAACCCGCATCCATCGGGCGCATGTCTGTCGCTTCAAGCAACTGTTTGTTCGCGGCCTGGGAAAACAGGGAATTGGCGATGATGCGGGCAACCAACTGTTCGATTTCGGCGTCGAATTGATCAGGCGGAACCACATATTCGGCCAGCCCGATCCTCACCGCTTCATTGGCATCGATCATATCTGCCGTGAACATCAACCGCTTGGCCGTGGCGATGCCGACCCGCCGGGGGAGCCGCTGGCTCATCCCCCAGACGGGGGTCAGGGCCCATTTGGCGTGGGTGTCACCGAAACGGGCAGTAGCAGACGCGACGATGAAATCAGCGGCCAGCGCCACTTCAAGCGCGCCTGTGTAGCAATGGCCATGTACCGCAGCGATCACCGGCTTTGGCAGCTTTTCCATCAGGCGCAAGGTCTCGGAGTGCCACCCCGCAGACGGCACATCCTCCCCTTCGGCAATATCGCCAAGGTCGTGGCCTGCCGAAAAACACTTGCCGGCACCGCGCAGGACAACGCAACGGATCGCGTCGTCATCGCGCAGATCAATGATATGCTGTCGCAGCTCCTTGAACAGCGAGACGGTCAGAGAATTCAACTTCTCCGGCCTGTTCAATGTCAGAACGGCCCACCCGTCCTTGTCCTCGCGAAGTACCAATTCAGACACTGTATTCTTCCCTTTTCCAAACCGTCGGGCCTCAAAGGCGGCGCTTACGCGACCAGTCGTGCAAGCCGTGTAGAGATGATGGACTCCGCGTCCGCCACGATGCGCGCAATCAGCGCCTCGCAGGTGGGGATGTCGTTGATCAGCCCTTGCACCTGCCCCGCCCAGATCAATCCTCTGTCGAGATCGCCAGACATCAAGGCCTCACGGCCTTTGACGCCGGAGACATAGGGTTGAACATCGCCAAATTCGGCACCCGGTTTCGACCCGATTTCGACCACCATGTCAGAGACCGAGTTCTTGGCGACGCGGCCCGTGTTTTTGAAACCCCGGAAAATCAGGTTGGTGTCCCGTTCCCCGTTCGCCACCAAAAACTGTTTGACCTTCTCATGGATCGGCGCTTCTACCGTTGCGCAGAACCGCGTTCCCATATTGATCCCGTCGGCCCCCAAGGCCAAAGCAGCGGCGAGCCCACGGCCATCGCCGAACCCGCCTGACGCCAGCAAAGGCACATCAATCTGGTCAGCCGCAGCAGGGATCAGAACCAGACCGGGCACGTCATCTTCGCCCGGATGGCCCGCACATTCGAACCCGTCGATAGAGATGATATCGACACCCATCTTGACCGCCGAAAGTGCGTGACGGACCGAGGTGCATTTGTGCAGGATCGTAATGCCATGGGCCTTGAAATCCTCCACATGCTCTTGAGGCCGGCCGCCTGCGGTTTCTACGATCTTGACCCCCGCTTCGATGATCACACGGCGATAGTCGCTGTAGGGCGGCGGGCTCACCGATGGCAGCACGGTCAGATTCACGCCAAATGGCTTATCCGTCATGGTTTTGCAGCGCTCAATCTCTGCCGCCAAAGCATCAGGTGTCGGCTGGGTCAGGGCGGTCAGGATACCCAGCCCCCCGGCATTCGAAACCGCGGCAGCCATCTCGGCGGTGCCGACCCACATCATGCCACCCTGTACAATCGGGGTTTCAATTCCAAGCATCTTGGTGACGCGCGTATGAAGAGCCATCAGAGTATCTCCGCTTTTATAATGTTTGAATTCAGTCTGGGTCAGACTCGGGTCATTCGTCCTGTGCCTTTTTCCAATCCCGTTTGACCTTTTTGGCCAGCGACCATTTGTGCACTTCGGTCGGGCCGTCATAGATCCGGAACGCGCGTACCTCGCGGAACACCTGTTCGACGATCGTGTCGCCGGTCACGCCCTGCCCGCCCATCACCTGAACGCAGCGGTCCGCGACCCGCATCAGCGCCTCGGACACGGCCACCTTGGCCATCGAACTTTCTGCCGTACCCAACTCGCCGGTATCCAGCACATCTGCGCACCAATAAACCATCTGCTCGGCCTGCTTGAGGTCGATCATGTTCTCGGCCAGCATAAATCCGACGCCCTCGTGATCCACCAGCGGTTTGCCAAAAGCCATGCGGCGGTTGGCATAATCGCTTGCGATCTCGTTGGCGCGGATCGCCGCACCGAGCCAGCGCATGCAATGGGTCAGACGCGCAGGCGACAGGCGCACCTGAGCATAGCGAAAACCTTCGCCGCTTTCGCCCAGCATCTGGCTCGCGGGCACCCGCAGATTGTCGATGTTGATGTTGATGACCGAATGTCCGCCGATCATGGAATCGTCGATGGTGTCCAGCACCCGCTCAATCCGGATCGCGGGATCGGGTAGATCGACAAGGAACATGCAGGCCCCATCCTCAGATTTGGCCATGACAATGCCAAGCCCCGCCCCATCAGCCCCGGTGATCAGCGTCTTATGCCCGTCGATGACCCAGTGGTTCCCGTCCACCTTGCAGGTCGTCTGCATCATCATCGGGTCAGACCCGGCACCCCCTTCGGCCGCGGGCTCCGTCATGAAAAAGGCCGACCGCATCTTGCCTTCGACCATGGGTGCTAAAAATCGCTCTTTCATGTCATCAGAGCCGACCTTGCCCAGCAAATACATATTGCCCTCGTCAGGCGCGCCCACGTTGCAAGCGACGGGACCAAGTGGCGACAGCCCCGATCGGATCAACACACATGCTGTTTCGAGGTGGGTCAGATGCGTGCCGTCATCAAGGATATGGGGCGTCATCACCCCTGCCTGGCGGGCCGCTTCCTTCATCTCGTCGCCAAGCGCTTCTGTTGGACCGTGGCTGTTGCGGCGGTCATCCTTTTCATAAGGAACGATCTTTTCGCGAACGAAAGCCTCTACGCGGTCGGCGATTTCCAACGCCCGTTCAGACATCCGGCTGTTATCGAGAGTAAAAGTCATTTTCGGTAATCCAGTTCTTGTCATCAGAGCGGTGAGTCTGGGTGCTTTATGCTGCGCCAGCAAACTTTATGGCTCAGTTCCAGTATTCGTCCTTGAGCTTGCGTTTGGTCAGCTTGCCCGTCGGTGTGCGTGGCAAATCCTTGCGAAAGTCGATGCTTTTTGGCGTCTTGATGCGAGACAGCCGAGAGCGGCAGTATTCCATCAGTTCCTCTGCCTTTGCCGCCGACGGGGCGACGCCATTTTCAAGCTGCACGACCGCCTTTACCTCTTCGCCCATTTCCTCGTTGGGAACGCCAAACACCGCGACATCTGCAACGTCAGGATGGCAAGCAAGCAGATCTTCGGTTTCTTGCGGATAGATGTTCACGCCGCCGGAAATAATCGTGTACGACGCACGGTCTGTGAGAAAAAGAAACCCTTCCTCGTTCACATGGCCGACGTCCCCCAGCGTGGAACACCCAAGACGCAGGTAAGCCTTGGCAGTCTTATCGGGATCTGCGCGATAGGAAAATTCGATACCACTATCGAAATAGACATCGCCTATCTTTCCGACAGGCAGTTCCCTGCCGTTCTCATCGACCACCAGTATGTCACCAATCAGCGACCGCCCGACGGTGCCCGGATATTTCAGCCAGTCCTCCGAGGTTGATACCGTCACGCCGTTGGCCTCGGAACCTGCGTAATACTCGATTAGGATCGGGCCAACCCAATCCAACATCTGTCTCTTGATCTCTTGCGGGCAGGGTGCCGCTGCGTGGAAAATCACCTTAAGCGAGGATAGGTGATACGCCTCGCGCTCAGCACGGGGTAAACGGAGCATCCGCACAAACATCGTCGGCACAACCTGAGTATGCGTTACCTGATGTTGATCGATCAGTCGCAGCATTTCGCTGGCGTCGAACCGCTCCATGATAATTGATTTGCCACCCAGCATGACCGCCATCATCGATGTGCGCAAAGGGGCTGCATGATACAGGGGGGCCGGCGACAGATAGACACTCTGGTCATTCATATTCGCCATGGTTCCACACAGCACCGTCATCAGCGGCGGAATGACCGTTTCGATTGGCTGGCGGGTGAATTCGCGCACCACGCCCTTGGGCCTCCCCGTCGTACCTGACGAATACAACAGGTCCGCGCCCACCGTCTCGTCCTGGATTGGATCATTGGGCATCAAGCTCACAAATGCGTTCCAATCCGTCTCCGGATCGGTGCCTTTCCCGCTCACATAAATTCTCACATCCGGGCAGGCGCTTTGAATTGCAGGCAACAGCTCTGCATATTTGGAGGACAGCACCAGCACTTTCGCAGCGCAATCGCCTACAATATAGCTGATTTCGCTCGCAGTCAGATGTCCACTGATGGCGGTGTAAAAGACACCCGACCGCTGAGCCGCCCATGTGAGAACAACAAAATCAAGACAGTTTTCAAATAGTAATGCGATGTTTTCGCCGGCTTCCACCTGCAGTTCCCGGAAGCCATGCGCGGCTTGATTGGATCGCTTGTCAAGCTGCGCAAAACTCAGGGTTTCGCCACTACTTGCCATTTCATAGGCAATTTTATCAGGATCAGTTTTTGCTGTGTGAGATGGATGCTTCATGGCACAACCACAGCGTTGTCTGGTGTGCAGGGCATCTTGCTATCGTCATTATTTGCGCCGCTTTGGCTACTGCAGTGACACATTATCCCCTCCCAAGGAACGGTATCATAGATACTTTGAACGGCGAAGAACCCTCCCTCAACGCTCTCCCCATGAACTAATTAACTGCTGAATTAACTGATTTCAAGCATTGCTTTTGCATTTACTGTGGGGTACGATTTTAGCTAGACATTCATAGTGATCAGCGCTCCTCCTCACGACCTTATGGCCATATCTACGCGATTAATTAAGCCAGAACGAAACCCAAAGCGCCCGCAAATCAGAGAAGGTTACTTATGCCGAATATCCACGTTATTGCCGTAATCACAGCTCGGCCAGGGCAGCGCCAAGCGCTTATGGATCTATTTAATAAGAACGTCCCTACCGTAAAAGCTGAAGCAGGCTGCATCGCATACGAGGCCACAGTCGACACAGAAGGTGCTGGATCAATGCAGGCGGCATTTGGGCCAGATACCTTTGTTGTAATTGAACAATGGGAGAGCATGCAGGCGCTAGGGGCACATGCTGCAGCACCACATATGAAAGAGTATAGCAAGCAATCCAAGAGCATGGTCGCCAATAGCAAAATCCACATTCTGACGCCGGCATAATCACCGGCGCAGTCCACGCTAGGCCATTTTAGTTCCCTGAGCCCCGGGCGATCTGAACCGCCCCGGCTTTACCGGAGACCGTTTAGTTCTTCTCAAGCGACTTTATCGAGTATGTTCATGTTTGCATAGAATGCCTCCTCAGCTTCGGTTGGTGTGATGTATCCGATTGGTTCGAGCAGACGGCGGTTGTTGAACCAGTCGACCCATTTAAGGGTTTCCCATTCAACGGCATCGGCTGACTTCCATGGTCCCAATCTGTGGATCACTTCTGCTTTGAAGAGGCCAATCATCGTCTCAGCAAGTGCGTTGTCATACGAACAGCCGACAGTGCCAACGCTGGGTTCCAATCCGGCATCCGCTAACCATTCGGTGTATTTGATCGACAGGTATTGGGCGGATTCAACCGGTCGTCGCAACACCCCATTTTAGGAGGTGTAGATGACGAAAACAGGCAGACGAAAATCCGAACGTTCGACACGGGGCAAATTAAACTCGCCAGGAAGGCCGCCAGTCTGGCAACGTGAGAATCTTTGCCGGTTCTGGCGGGGCGTGGCCGCAGGTCATTCCAGTGAGGTGTCCGCCGTTGAAGCGGGTGTTTCCGGTCCAGTCGGAATCCGGTGGTTTAGGAGTTCTGGCGGAATGCCCCCAACACACCTTGCACCATCAGCGACGCCATTGATGAGGCGTAATCTGACATTTTCTGAGCGAGAAGAGATTGCTTTGGAATGTGCGCGAGGGACAGGTATCCGCGCTATCGCACGTAAGCTCTCGCGGTCACCCAGCACGGTATCGCGAGAGATCAGGCGCAATTCCGCGACGCGCAGCGGGGATTTCGACTATCGCGCAATCACGGCGCAGTGGCATGCGGATCGTGCAGGACAGCGCCCG
>Ga0207889_1000112_pt1 | contig 44224 bp, 37 predicted proteins | sample LinPmetageLP47_FD_184058 | JGI IMG/M metagenome (GOLD analysis project Ga0207889, IMG submission 184058) | Marine viral communities from the Pacific Ocean - LP-47 (SPAdes) | ecosystem: Environmental > Aquatic > Marine > Oceanic | place: Pacific Ocean | collected 2011-06-12 | reverse complement strand
GTAGCTTGGCTGTTAGAACTCAATCTGTACGAGTGCCCACACAGATGATTGCTTTATATTGTTAAAGAACGTTGCGATTAAAGCGTTTAACTTTATCTCGCTAGGGCTGCGCATATTACGCTTTCCTATTTTTTTGTCAACACTTAATTTTAAACTTTATCAAAAATCTAAACTCAAGTTTTACTCGACTCACTGAGTAGCTCGTGCTTCGCTATGCGTTGCGTTCTGCCGTCTCAGTGGGGTCGCATTATAGGGAGGTCCGAAAACAGATCAACCCTTTTTTGAAGAAAACTTGAAATAAATGACTGTTCGCTGGATATTTGAACGATAGATACTAAAAATACAACATAACCATCAATTTATTAACAATAAACGCGTATTTAAGCGTTTAACTGTGAGGTAGCCTTTAAATGTGTGAAAGAATGATCATCATGATCACCAATAGGAGAGTAACCTTTGCAGATCTTATATCTTTAGCTGGATCCGATGGAACATTAATCTCTGTACTTATACGATCTGCTAATGCTCTTATGGCTATAGCTGGATTTAATCACTCGACTATGAGAATTAACTCGCTTTAACTATTCGTGCGAGTTCTGCTAAATTTTAAACAAAATAAAGCCCCGCTTTTGCGAGGCTCTTACTTATGCTACACCGTATTGATCTCGGTATGCTTTTACTGCCGCTAAATGCTCATCCATGGTTCCTTGATTTTCAAGGTAACTGATTAGATCAGCCAATTTAACAATAGAAGTTACTTGAGTATTAAAGTCACGCTCTACTTCTTGTATAGCTGAAAGCTCAGCTTTGCCTTTTTCTTGGCGATCAAGTGCTATTAGTACACCACTTAGGTCTGCGCCGTTATCGGCAATGATTTCCATTGATTCACGAATTGCAGTGCCTGCCGTGATCACATCATCAACTAGCATTATCTTACCTTTAAGATCCGAACCTACTAAGCTGCCACCTTCACCGTGTGCTTTTTTCTCTTTCCGGTTAAAGCAGTAAGGCACATCTTTGTTGTAATGATCAGCTAACGCAACTGCGGTAGTTGTTGCAATTGGAATACCTTTATAAGCGGGACCAAATAGTACATCATATTCAATTGCTGCATCTTCAAGTGCCGCTGCATAAAAGCGACCTAAGCGAGCAAGATCACGACCGGTATTAAACAAACCTGCATTAAAAAAGTATGGACTTGTACGGCCAGATTTTAAGGTAAATTCACCAAACTTTAATACCTGCTTTTCTAAAGCAAATTCAATAAACTCTTTTTGATATTCTTTCATCGCTGATTACCTATTTATGCTAGTGCTTGTTTTTGTACATCTATAATTTCACGGATTGAATGTTTAGCCAGTGTAAGTAGCTCATCTAATTCGTCGAACGAGAATGGTTCGCCCTCTGCGGTACCTTGTACTTCAATAATTTTACCTGTTTCAGTTAAAATTACGTTCATATCGGTTTCGGCTTCAGAATCTTCAAGGTACTCTAAATCACTAATTGGTTGGCCTTTATAAATACCTACCGAAATAGCAGCAATCATGTGCTTAAGCGGGTTTGAGTTGATCATTCCTTTAGCGCGCATGTGAGTAAGTGCATCAACTAAAGCAACGCATGCACCACTGATAGATGCAGTGCGTGTTCCGCCATCAGCTTGAATCACATCACAGTCAATTGTAATGGTGTTTTCGCCAAGCGCTTTTAAATCTACTGCAGCTCTTAATGCGCGAGCAATTAAGCGTTGAATTTCCATAGTACGACCGCCTTGTTTACCACGTGCTGCTTCACGAGCATTACGCGTATGCGTTGAGCGCGGTAGCATACCGTATTCAGCGTTGATCCAACCTTTACCTTGGCCTTTCATAAAACGTGGTACACCTGCTTCAACCGTAGCAGTACAAAGTACTTTGGTATTACCAAACTCAACAAGTACTGAGCCTTCAGCGTGTAATGTGTAATTACGTGTAAATGATACCGGTCTAATTTGGTTAGGTGTTCTTTCGCTTGGACGCATTGACGATCCCCTTAATTCTGAATTTGCGACATTATAAGTGCATGTGCAGGTAGATGCCATGCTGATTGTAAAATATTCAGCGTAATAAATTTTCTCTAGAGGTTAAGCAGTGTTACGGTATAATCATCGCAATATTGTATTAATAAATTTTAGGAACTTATCCATGATCCACAGTATGACTGCTTATGCGCGTCGCGAAATTAAAGGCGATTGGGGCACTGGCACCTGGGAAATTCGTTCAGTAAACCAGCGCTACCTTGAAACGTTTATTCGCGCACCAGAGCAATTTCGTGGCATGGAGCCGGTAATTCGTGAGCGTTTACGTAAAAATTTGCAACGCGGTAAAGTTGAAGTATTTTTAAAGTTTGTTGCAAATCCAGCACACGTGGGTGAGCTATCAATTAATGAGTCACTTGCTGAGCAACTAATAAATAGTGCTAAATGGGTGCAGCAACAAAGCAGTGGCGACATTAACCCTGTTGATATACTGCGCTGGCCTGGCGTAATGGAAGCACAGGAGCTCGATTTAGATACCATTAATAAAGCACTTATAGCGGGCTTTGACCAAGTAGTTGAAGATTTTAAATCAGCCCGTGGCGATGAAGGCGCAAATTTAGAAGAAATGATTGCCACTCGCCTTGATGCCATACTTGAGCAAGTTACTGTAGTAGAAAGTCACTTACCAGAAATAGCAAAGTGGCAGCGTGAAAAGCTTAATCAAAAGCTTGAAGACTTAAAAACCGACATTGACGAATCTCGCCTTGAACAAGAGCTTATTTACCTTGCGCAAAAGCAAGATGTCGCCGAAGAACTCGACCGCTTAAAATCGCACGTAAAAGAAACTAAAAAAATTCTTAATAAAGGTGGCGCATGTGGCCGCCGTTTAGATTTTATGATGCAGGAGTTTAACCGCGAAGCAAACACCCTAGCCTCTAAGTCTATTAATAGCGATATTACTAATGCAGCGGTAGAGCTAAAAGTGCTTATTGAGCAAATGAGAGAGCAGATTCAAAACATCGAATAGTTTTTTTACCCGTCCAAGAATGTCTTAGAAGCCCTGTTATTTGCTTGTAAATACAGGGCTTTTTTATTTTTACCGTCCAAATCGGTTTGCAGATGTCCGTTACCAGTTGCTGTTTAAGTGGTGGGAAAAATGGTGGGCAAAACCTGTTTTTTTGACTCAATAAGCAAAAAGTCAAGGTATCTGGTGAGCAGATTTTTGCATCTATCTCACCACCGCCTTATGCCATCCCCACTTATCGTGCTGCTTGCAGATTTTTCAATCACTCAAATATCGAACCAATCGATAAACAAACAGTGGTGGGCAATGGTGAGCAAATTTTAACGATTTCTTAGGAATATAGAGTAACAAACGATGGCAAAACTAACCGCAACTCAGGTGCAATCTTATGCTCGCACCGCAGCAGCAAACAAAAAATACAGTGATGGTAATGGCCTATATTTTTGCGTAAGAAAATCTGGCATGCCGTATTGGATGCTAAGGTATACCAGCCTAAACGGACGACGAGAAGCCACGCTCGGTCAATATCCAAGCATGACCTTAGCAGAGGCTCGACTTGAATCGTCTAAAATGCAGCTACAACTTCAGCAAGGTGAAGACCCATTAGCAATCCGTGCTATTGAAACCATCCCTGAGATTCAAAATGTCAGTCAGTTGTTTCAAGACTGGTATGCCAAAGACTTAAGTCGCCGGTTAAAGCACCCCAATATACCCAAACGTGTTTTTACCAAAGAAATTGCACCAGTGATTGGTCAACTTCCTATACAAGCCGTGCGCCCCACACATGTACGAGAAGTATTAGAGCGCATTCGAGAAAGTAACCGCCCTACCATTGCCAACGATACCTTGATGTACATGAAGCAGCTGTTTCGACATGCGATAAAGCTCGACTTAACGCTGAACAACCCAGCCGCAGCCTTTACCGTGGACGATGCCGGTGGCGTGGAGTCCAGTAAAGACAGGATGCTCAGCAAAGAGGAAATTCACTACGCCTTTAGCGTGTTTCATACCCATATCAATAGCTTTGGCCGCGACAACTACCTCGCTTGCTGCCTGTTTTTGGTGTTGGGCGTACGCAAAAGCGAACTGTGCGAAGCCATGTGGCGTGAAATGGATTTAACCACGGGCGTGTGGGATCTACCTAAAGAACGCAGCAAAACCGGCGTGCCCATTAGCATCCCCTTACCGCGCCAAGCCATTGCCTGGTTTAACGAGCTGCAAGTCCGCGCTTGTGGCTCGCCTTATGTTTTTCCAGCCAGACGAGCAAGCCATCGTCCACATATGGGGCCAGATACGCTAAACCGCGCCATTTCTAAACTCTTTGGTCGCGAGCCAGGGCGCAAAAAACAGCCTCCCAATAAAATGGGCAAACTTGAACACTTCACCGTACACGATCTGCGCCGCACCTTTCGCAGCCTTGCCGTCTCTTTGGGCATTGCAGGCAACGTGGCCGAACGCTGTCTTAACCACAAAATCGTCGGGAACGATTTTGGACGTCCGCAGGACGGGCTGAAAGCCGAGTCTCAGGGATGAGACGAGCATAAGCTAAAAGGCGTTGAGGGTATCTACGACCGCCACGATTACTTTGAAGAGCGCCGTATTGCTCATCAAACCGTGGCTGATGTGATCGAACCGCTGGTGAACTTTGAGCACCCTTCACAGCACAACACAGGAGGGCATTAACATGCAATTTATGATGCGACTCGCCCCCATTACCTTTCCAATAGCCATGCTGGCAGGACTTGGCTGGTGTATTGGCATTGCCCTACTCGAACAGCCTTATGGTATAGGCTACGCACTTACTCGGTATTGCCTGATGGTATTCTTGGTACTCGCTCCTTGGCTGACGTTAAAACTCACGTTCTACGTGATTGTCAGCCTAGGACGCAAACTGGGGCTCATACCGCCTGCACGCCCAACGCATAGCCTAGGTTATGAAGAATCACTCTATTGGTTCAGAGTATTGGCCTTCTTCGATGGCAAACGCAGCCGCATGCCGAAAAAGCCCATCAGGCGAAACTAGCAGCCCCCATTTACTCACTTACCGTGGGCATTTGGGACAATGGGGCAACACTTGATACCACAAGCTTTAGAGGGTGAATAAGAGGATATTAAACTGCCCCAAGGAATGGGGCAATCGAGGATGCGGTAAGAACTCCTAACCGCATCAAAAATGCCAAACTTGCAAAAGTCCCAATACGGGACTAACATCTGTTTATGAGAATTATCGCACTATCAACCTTAAAAACATTTTGGGAAGACAGCCCAGAATACATTGACGCGAAAGAGCCAACTTTAGCGTGGTATAGGCATGCATTAAACGCTGATTGGGGATCACCGTCGAATGTGAAACAGGACTTTAGAAATGCCAGCATCCTCAAAGATGGGCGTGTCGTGTTTAACATTGCCGGTAATAAATACCGATTAGTCGTTTGGATCAATTATGCCTACAAGGTGGTTTACATACGGTTTATCGGCAGCCATGCGCAATACGAAAAATTCGTCGGGAACGAATTTTCATGAGCAACGCGAGCCCGAAGGGTAAGGCTCATGGACGAGCCGAATAAAAAATTGATGTGCAAACGATTTGAAGCCAAAAGGTAGTAACAAGAGGTAAATATAATGGACATCAGACCTATTAAAACAGATGCCGACTACCGCGCGGCATTAAACGACATCGAAAACCTAATGATGGCGGAGTCTGATACCGTCGAAGGCGAAAAGCTGGACATTTTGGTTACGTTAGTTGAAGCCTACGAAGCAAAGCATTTCCCAATGGATTTGCCAGACCCTGTTGAGGCAATAAAGTTTGAGATGGAGCGCAAAGGCTTAACGGTTAAAGATCTTGAACCCATGATAGGTAAAAGCAATCGTGTTTATGAAATCCTAAACCATAAGCGATCACTCACGCTAAAAATGATTTGGAAACTTCATGAAGGGCTAGGTATTCCAGCAGAGTCGCTGATCAAACCGCCGCAAGTTCGCGCTTCATAGCGCTGCGAATCAAAATTAGTTTGTTATGAATGACGCTCGCTACCCAAACATTTCTGCTATTGATAACAGGCTAGCTGAGCTTGAAAACGAAAAGCAGCAGCTTCTCGCATTAAGAGAGGCTTTGCGTAGCGCTCAAAACGAGCGTTCAGTACAGACATTCACGCCAGCACAAAAGGTCGCCCTGTTCAGACAACGATTTCGTGGACGAGAGGATATCTTCGCCAATCGTTGGCAAAACCAACAGGGCCGAAGTGGCTACTCCGTAGCCTGTGATAATGAATGGGTAAACGGGGTTTGCAACAAACCCCGCATTAAATGCCAAGACTGTTCACACCGAAAGTTTAGCGAACTAAACGAGCGCATTATTTACAGGCACCTTGCCGGTCATCAAGTGGTGGGGCTGTATCCCTTACTGAAAGATAATACGTGCTATTTGTTGGCAGCCGATTTTGACAAAGGCTATTGGCAAGAAGAAGTCAAAGCAATGTCCAAAGCGTGCCAAGCGTTTGATATTCCCCACGCGATAGAAATCTCGCGCTCTGGCAACGGGGCGCACTTATGGATATTTTTTGAAAAAAATATCCCCGCGAACCAGGCTCGGGCACTGGGTTTCGCTTTGCTTGATAAAGCCATGGAAATATTTCCAAATCTATCGTTTGACTCCTATGACAGGCTCTTTCCTAACCAAGATGTCCTTCCGGAAGGCGGGTTTGGCAATCTCATTGCGCTACCACTTCAAAAGGAGGCCCGCCTTTCAGGCCGCAGTTGCTTTGTTGACAGTGACCTGAATGCGATTGACGATCAATGGCGGCACCTTGCAGATCTTAAAACGCTCACGCAATCGAGTATTGATCAACTCATAACAACTATTTCACCCAACACCCTATTACTGTCCGAACAAGGGCTAACAGATAACCGCCCACCTTGGGAAATCACAACCAAAGCCGCACCAATAAAATTAGAGTCTTTGCCGAAAAACGTGACCATTACCTTGGCCAACCATATCTACTTTTTGATGAGCGAGTTACCTGGACCACTACTGGCAGGACTAAAGCGATTAGCGAGTTTTTCTAATCCTGTGTTTTTTAAAACACAAGCGTTGCGCTTTTCAACCCATGGCATTCCAAGGTTTATTTCCTGTGCTCGTATTGAAAACGGTTACCTAGCACTACCGCGTGGCTGTCTCGATGACGCGATTGCTTTGCTACAAGAGCACAATATTTCGCCACTGTTTGACGATAAGCGTGAAACCGGCAAACCATTATTAAAACTTACCCCCGAGTTCACTTTGCGAAAGAACCAGCGAGACGCAGTGGCCGCAATAACTAAACACGACTTCGGTATTTTGCATGCGCCGACCGCATTTGGAAAAACGGTTACTGCCATCGGCATGATCGTAAAACGCAAAGTAAATACCCTAATACTGGTTCATAGCCGACAACTGCTTGAGCAGTGGCAAGAGCGATTACGCACGTTCCTACCAGAAGTAACCATTGGCAGTATAGGCGGTGGCAAGAGAAAGCCGAGTGGCATTATCGACATAGCCACCTACCAAAGCCTGGTCAATAAAAAAGACAACTCTATCTCCCCTCTCGTCCAAGACTACGGCCACATTATTGTTGATGAATGCCACCATCTATCTGCGCCAAGGTTTGAAATGGTGCTCAACGAAGTAAGAGCAAAATATGTGTTGGGCCTAACAGCAACACCAGAGCGACAAGATGGTCATCAAAAGATCATTTTCATGGCGGCAGGGCCAATTCGCTACAAAGTGAAACAAAGCCCTGATGAGCAATTTACTCAAACCGTGATGATTCATCAGCTCTACGATATACCGCCAGCTGAGCTAATAAAAACAGATGAGCGCCCAAAAATAAGCGATGCCTACCGCTGGCTCGTCGATAATGAGCAGCGCACGTCAAAAATTGTCTCAGACGCCTCTCAGTGTGTTCAAAATGGCGGACACCCGTTAGTCCTTACAGAGCGTAGAGAGCACGCAGAGTACATATACTCACGACTTACCGAGATGGGTATAAGCACTGTTGCACTCAAAGGCGCCATGAAAGCTGCGGAACGCAAGAACGCTGACAATCATCTGCAATCGGCTCAAGTCGTCGTCGCAACAGGAAAATATGTGGGCGAAGGGTTTGATCTGCCAAGACTGGATACCTTGCTTTTGGCCATGCCCATCGCATGGAAAGGCACATTGGCTCAATATGCCGGTCGTATTCATCGTGAATCGGAAGGAAAAACACAAGTCACCATTCACGACTATGTGGACTGCGCTCTCCCTATGCTGCAACGCATGTTTAAAAAACGCGAGAAAAGCTACAAGGCTATGGGGTACGCCCTTGAGTACATTGATGACAACAGTAACAAGCAACCTTCATTGAGGTTAGAAAACATCCCTTCACCAAATACCAAGCCAAAATAAACAGCAGCACTTCATTAAACACTTCCCCATGCCTTTACCCCCATACGCCAAAACCACTATCCGTTTGGCTTTTGGATCGAAACGCCAAACAGGGAAATTTGCCCATTTACTGTTTGGCTTTTCGATTGAAATCCAACGCTGCTAAGCCTTGCCGGTACTGGATAAAAGCAAGGTTTGGCACTTTTTTCGCCTTAAACCAACTTCGAGCCCAAAGTACAAACCGTTTGATTTTTTAAACCCAAAATGCAAACGATCGTTTGGCGTCTCGATTTTTTTGCACTTGGCGAACACAGCCAAACAGCGCCGTATTTGACTATGTATATCAAACAGTTAGCCGCGCACAGGTCATCATAAAAAACCGATTTGACTGGTTAGTTTGATGGCCATTTCTTTCATCTAATTCACCACTGAGTCTGCACCCTACCACTGAAAATAGACGGCATGAAAAACCAAAAAGGTGATGTGTGACGTGTTATGGGCAAGTGCTAAAGATTTGGATAGAGAATGGATACAGCAGGTGGTCGCTTTACTGGTTGGGCATGGCGCTTACCCTCTATCCAGCACTAAGCCAGTGCGATAATGCCGCCGAACGTTTAACCCGCTGGCTAACCCATCAGTTACCACGCGTTAAACAAGCGCACCCAGGCTGCCCGATTCACCAATGGCTGAATAGCATTGGCGCACAAGTGATCGTGGAAAAATGGCAAAGCCCTGAGCAATGGCCAAACCTGTATTGGCTACCTTTACCTAAGGTTGATGGCCTCGCACAAGGCGGGTTAGTTTTGTTACCGGCACATTTGTTACCGACAGATAGGAATGGCACGATTCAAACCAATACATTACACGCAAACACACCGGCCAACGCCTGTATCTTCTGGTGCATAACGCCTTTATCTAAAACAGGAAAGCGCGCTACCTTGCACCCCAAACAGCAAAATCGCGCCTTTTGCCTGCCCAGTTCGCCGGAGCAAATAGGAAAATCATGCACAGGGTTATTACTGAGAGGTTTGAAAAAAGAAAGCCAAAAACGAAACGGCAACGTGATCAGCCACCAGATCAACCTAGCGCTGCTGCACCACCTTTGTGGGCCAGAGAATGATGTGTGGTTGGAAGCTAATTTTGGTGCCGTAACTGATTACGGTAGCAAAAATTAGAAGCCTTAAAAACGAGTAACCCCTCGCGGGGCGCTGATCTAACGGGTAGCGGGAGGGGTGTTGTTGATGCGATTTTAATATCAAAAACGCCAAATAGCTCGATATTTTTTGATGTCGATTTTACTTAGCAGTTGTTCGGAATAACCGAACAACTGCATTTTCGGCCAATTCATCTTCTGCATAATTAATAACACTCGCTCACACCATTGCCGCTTCGTACACTCTTTCAACCTCGGTAAACTTAGTGACGCTCTCTAGGCGAGTTAAGGTTGTGAGTTTCATCGAGTTTTTAATTGGGCGATGTGGCACGTTGGTCACTGGCGTTTGTAGTGACAGCGGTTTGCCAAGCTCAAATAAATAATACAAATCAGCAGAACCTGACTTCTTACCCGCTTGATCTTCGGTAATGGCGTAGCGTGGTAACACGGTGACCCGTTTAACCGGCCAAAGTTTGTCAATTTGTTTGGTTGAACTTTGAGTGTCTGAGGTAGACGCCAACGCTAAATAGCGAATTTCCTCGGCAATATGCTGCTTAAATTTCTGCAAAAACGTGCTTTGCGGCAGGTGATACCACTGCGCTGTACCTTGCTCAAATTGTTCAAAGTAGCCATTATCACGGCCGCGTTGTCCACCCAATGCCACTGTCATCGTCAAATCAGGGTACAGCACTTGGCGCATGCCGTAATACGGTATGCGTGCAGCGTCTTGTACGTAGAGCCTTTCCGCCATGCCAGCCACAGGGTACATGGCTTCATTGTTTTGCCCTGTTTGTGCGTTCGGAGCTGTGCCAATTTGGGCTTGCAAGAACTCTAGCAACCACTGGTGGCCGGAATAACGGCTCTTAGTCTGGGTTGATTCCGTTTGACTAAGTTCGTTTTGGCTAGGCTCATTTTGACTAGGTAAGAGGGCAAATGCGCCAATACCCACTTCTTCTATCGCGGCTGCGTAGGGGTTGGGGGTTGTGGCTTGATCAAAAAAGCCTGGGTATAAAGCAAATGCACCAAAAACTGGGCGGCTTTTTTTGGCAGGTTGGCCAACGTTTCCACTTGATGGTGATTTAGAATCGTGCGGTTCTGATAAACGAATCAAGGCATCCCGATAACGGTGCATTTGGTTAATGGCATCGTCTGGTACGTAATCGGTACTTTCAATATCTTCGGTACTATCATCAAAGTGGCTTTTTTCGGTTTTGATACGGTATTTGGCATCAAATAACCAAATAAACTGTTTTTCTTCAGATGAACCTGAGCTTGCGTTGCTAGGGAGTGTCACTTCTAACACAATATCCGGCTTCTGGTTGACTACATACGACCGTATTTGGCTGCCTTTATTAAAGATAGGCTCATGGGCTAGCCTTGCTCTAACGCCATCGGAACGCTCAAAACAAAACGCGCCATGCAGGCCATCTTCTTTAAAGCGGTATTCAAAAAAGTCATTTTGCTTTAACTCAGCGGCGTTGTTCTCAACCAATTTAAAGCCAAGGTCTTGCTCTAGAATCTGTTTAAGGCACAAAAAACACCAGACTTCATAAATCTCGGCCACTGATTTCATTGAAATGCTCGACTGATTGCCAAACACATCTAAATAAAATTTCAGCTCCTGCCAAATGCGATACACCGCGCTGTAACCGGTTTTTTGCTGTAGCACTAACGACTCACGGCTTAACCCTGTGTATGCACCAACCTCTTTTAAAAAACTCTGACCTAACACTTTTTGCAGCGGCTGTTGCCAACTATTCAGCTCATTTAAAAATGAATCTGACAACCGTTGCCGTTCTGGTGCTTGGTTACTCTGCCTAAGCTTTTGTTCAAACTCCGCTAATTGCCGCTTACTTTTACTCACCGCCATTTTGATAAAGCGGTTTTCTGGGGTATCGACACTCAGTTGCTTTTTTTCGACTGCATAGCGCTTATCGTACTGGCAATTCGCAAAGTCTTGCTTAACTTTCTCGGCTAACTTATGTGGCAGGCGGCCTTTTAATTTGGCCGCTTTGATATTAGCTACCGTCGGTTGCAAACGGCTATGTGGTGCGGCACAAATCACTTTTAAGCCTTGCTCAAATCGCGCCCTTAATGCGGTAAAATTAGCCAACCACATGAGTGGAAAATGCCCGCGTTGTTGGCTAGTTGCTGCGTCTTGCTCGGTTTTTTAGACCAAACTAAAGCGCCAAAGAGGGTAAACTTTGTCGATGGCTGGAGTCATCATGATATTTAACCTACAGCTAACTTCGCCGCTTGTTGCCACATAAAGTGTGGCATTGGCTCTTTTAACTGCCAAGTAATGCTCATCGGTTGTGAACCTGTATGCGATACGTAGTCTACTTCACCATAATTCACAAAACCCATGGTTCGGCCGTATTCATCTTTGCTTTGCTCACGCACAAATAAAAACAGACGCTTACCCATTTTTTGGTGTTGGATGTACTCCAAACCACGGCCTTTATCAGCTCTTGCACTGTTTTGCGACTGCCAGTGAAACAGGTGTTCGTTGATCGCGTAATCGTGGTACATAGTGGTTGGCGAAAACTGCTTTTCATTTTTGTCCAAGGTGACAAACATCAGTTCAATATTTTGATCTTTCAGCACAAACACACCTTCCCGAGCCGGTGGTTGGCGCTCAAACGTAGTCGCGCCAAATGCCACCAATATTTGTTCACGCGCATAACGTGCATGCAGCCTCAGTGAAACCTCAGGCAAAGCCTGCATTGTTGGTTGCTCATGCTTGGTTTGTGCGAGTTGCCAGTTAACAACATCCAATAACTCTGCTTTTAACTCGCAAGCATTCAGTTTCGCTAAGCTCTGTTCAATGGAATCAAAACCGCACTCTGGCCCTGTTTTTTGCCAAAAATCGTAATGACACATCAAAGCATAACGATGGCTCGAATCTTCTATTGCAAAGCTGTTATGGCAAAGCTGTTTTAAGAAGCTCAAATAGGCATGATCATCACAGGTCAAAATTCGGTTATGAATGGCCTTTCTAAGTCTTTTCAGCAGATCTTCATCAACTGAATTTTCGTTGATTTCATCCTTAGCTTGCTGAACCAGCTGCGACCAACTCCCTCGCTTATAAAGCTCATTCAAGTCGATGTGAGGATTTATGATTAAGAAGTTCGCCAGTGTTAACGGTAGTGTAGAGTGCTCTGGATATTGGCGTATCATTGCAACTAAACGCTTTAAGGTTAATGAAGCTTGGCGAATATTGCTAAGCACCATTTCTTGCGTACGCTTGCTTAATTCAATGCGGCAACCCAGTGGCGCGTGGGGGAAGCCTTGCTTTATTTCTTCGCTGATCGCTCGATGATTTTTCCCCACTAAAGCTCTAAATTTATTGGCAAAATCATATTCAGGACGTGAGTTGCCAACAAAATCCAACACGGTACAGCACTCTTTTCCCTCAGCTAAACGTAAACCTCGCCCCAATTGTTGCAGGAAGATAGTTAAGCTTTCTGTCGGTCGTAAAAACAGTAAGGTATCCACTTCGGGAATATCGACACCTTCATTAAAGATATCGACCACGCAAAGCACGTTAATGCTGCCAGAACGAATCGCTTGCTGCTTTTGTTGCCGCTCGTGGCTGTTATCACTGGTCAACACATCCGCTTTAACGCCTTTTAATAAGAGTTGCTGTGTCATGTACTGGGCATGCTCTTTACTCACACAAAAAGCGAGCGCTTTCATTTTGCTAATGTCTGTCAGTATTTCCTGCATACTGAAGAAGATCTTATTAAAACGCGCTTGGTTGTGAGTATAAAGGTTGGTTAGTTGAGCAATATCATAGCGCCCCCGACTCCACGGAATATTTCGCAGGTCGGTATCATCATCGATACCAAAATACTGAAATGGGCAAAGGTGGCGTCGATTAATCGCTTCGGGCAAACGAATTTCAGCAGCAATCACACCACCAAAATCTGCCAAAATATCACCACCATCATGGCGCTCTGGCGTGGCCGTGAGACCAAGCAAGATAGCGGGTGAGAAATAGTCCAGTAACCCACGATAACTTGCAGCAGCGACATGATGCACTTCATCTATCACTATGTAGTCATAATAGTCAGCAGTTAGGTTGAGTTGAACCAGCTGGTTGTTGAGGGTTTGGATCGACACAAACAGCTGACGATAATGAGCTGGCGTTTGTCCACCTACCCACAACTCACCAAAAGCACTGTTTCTCAATACACCACGATAAGCAGCTCTTGCTTGTCTTAATATTTCTTCACGATGTGCAACAAACAAGAAATTTGCTTGCGGTTTCTCTTTAATAAAGCGCGCAAAGTCAAAGGCTGAAATCAGGGTTTTTCCCGTGCCGGTAGCCGCAACGACTAAATTACGAAAGCGCTGGTGAACACTACGCTCAACGGCCAGTTGTTCCAAAATGTCACTTTGATGAGGAAACGGAGAGATATCAAAGAAGTGCGTCGGGCTGGCCTCAAAATCTCCGCGCTGCTGACTCAAGGCTTTTTTGAGTTTTTTACTGCTTGTTGCATCGCCACTAAAGTGTTCAAAATCATTAGAAACCCAATAGGTTTCAAAGGTGCTCAATGATTTATTGATAATGTGTGGGATTTCTTGTGAAGTGATTTTTAAATTCCACTCTAAGCCATTGGTTAGCGCTGAATGGGAAAGATTGGAAGAGCCGATATAACCAGTGTGATAACCCGTGTTGCGTAAAAATAAGTAGCTCTTGGCATGTAAACGTTCACGCTCAGTGTTGTAACTCAGCTTCACCTCGGTATTCGGTAAACTCGCCAGATACTCAACCGCTTTGGCATCCGTTGCTCCCATGTATGAGGTGGTGATGATTTTTAGCTCGCGACCACTTGAGGTAAATTCTTCTAGCTCTTTGCGAAAAATGCGGATCCCTGCCCACTTAATAAATGACACTAACCAGTAAATTTTATCCGCAGACAGAATCTCTCGCTTCAATTCAGATTCAAGCGACAATCCCGCATTACTGCCACAAAACAACTCGCTTTGGCTTAAGCCTGTTAACGGAAAAATGTCGTTAATATAATTTTTTAAATCGGCTGAGACAGGATTTTCGAGCTCATAGAGCGCGGTCAGAATTTTACCTTGACTGGCAAGCAAATTGTCTTCGATAAAATCGTTATCTTGAATTTGTGCTTTTAGCCAGAGTAACAATTGATTGGATAAAGCAATTTGCTGTTGCAGACGATCATCACTTGAGGGGACGGACTCAATCGCGTACTCAAGTATGTGTGATAGGAAACGAGATAACCATGTTGATGCTTCACTGCTATTAAGCTCACGTTCGCCGACATAGAATCGCTCTCGGTCAATACGACGCTCGATAAGCTGCGTTATAAGCTGCTCATAAATTCCGACTTGTTGCATGATATTCCTTTTATTCTAATGGCTGGATCAATAACAACATCGATTGATATCGCAGTTTTACCGCCAATCCATTTTGTGATTTTGTCATTTCAACCAAGTTGTACTTACCTAATGTTTTCAATGTTCTCGACACATTACTGACCGCTCGGCCTGTCAGCATAGCCAGCTCAGTGATCGATTGCGGCTGTTGTTCGGCGATTACTTTTAACAACTGCTGGTTTTCTTTCGACAGCACATTGGCGACCGATTTAAGCGAGTCGAACCAGATATCAACGGGGAAATTGGGATCTGGGCTTTGCCCTTTAATCCCAATAACGCAACGCGATTGTTTTGCGTTTTTCATTGCTTTACTCGCATAGCTTACTCGAATGGTTTGCTCACTAGGTTCCCAGCAAGTAGATAAAACAGCGCTTGGCCAATAAAAAGACTGTACGCTTATACATAACCCTCACATCTTATCAACTGCTGATAATAGCGCAAGGATATTTTCCGTTTAGGACGATTACAAGCCCCCCCTGCACAGCAAGTACACAACCAGTGCACTAGCAGTCTTGTCCGCCTTAGCCTTTAATCCTCGCCCTGCCCTTAGGTTGACTGGCGGCACACTGCAAGGCGACAAGCCCACACAGGATTCATCGCCTTTTTAGTCATCCAAGATGCTGCCTTTAATACAATACATTCGTGGGCGGGTGTTGTCGGGCAGGCTGACTTTGCGCTGCGGTCGGTTGCCATCAGGGCATAAATGGTGCTGCGGCCAAAGCCGGTTTTGGCCTTTACCTCAGGCAAGCGCAAAATCCGCTGCTGACGCGCTGGGTGTACTGAGTTTGAGGGGGATTGTGTGGTTGAGTTCATTGTTTCTATCTTTTCCAAAATAAGCCTCACTGATCTGTTAAGTTCTCTTAGGAGTTTGCCCCGCTATTATTAAAGAGTTAAACGGACGCAGTAGGCAGATAAATGCCCAGATCGTGCAGCTTTCTGAGGGTACAGGTAGCTAGTTGCCCCAGTTTGTAGATAGTGCCCCAAATAATAATTGTTCTGTGGGCAGGGTTGGTGCGTGGCTAAGTGGCGTGAACTAAGGCTTTGCCCAAACTGCCCCAAAAGCTCAAGGGATGGCGTACTGCTTTGAAGTTTCCTACTCAAAACTCGGTTTTGGTGAGTCGTATGGATGGAGTGTTTATATGTCGAGTGTATCGACACACAAGAAAGACATGTCGAAAAAACAGTAAAAAATCGACATGACCTGTTCAGGTCTTGGCTCACTTTACTTCGAGAGATTGGCAATTTATTGCTTTACAGCTTGGAGATGAAAGTGAAACTATAATTTCACTAATTTGAATTTAGAGAAAATATAGTTTCAAATAAATTCAGTTAAGAACGCCAATTTAGTGAGGTAATTAATTCGTCACTTGGAAATCCTAGTGTTGTGATCCCACCTTTATCGTCGATAATCAACTCTACCTGATTTAATGAAACTCTATTATCTTGTTCTCGTGAATTGTTCGGAAAAATAACTTGTTGATTATCTGAACCTATCCACTGTTGATTGATATTACGCAAACTCTCGTTATATCGACCAACTGCAACAATATCACACAGATTTTCTATACGCTCTGCAAAACCAAATGCTTCAAGTTCACTCATTTCAAACCCGGTAAATAAAAAGGTGGTTAACTTTGAACGCTGTTTGATTTGCTCAAATAACCACCAAACATTATCCGCTTGATGCAAAGGCTCACCACCGAGCAAAGTCACACCACGGATCTGCGGCGTGGCTAAAATTCGATCTAACAATTGCTCTCGATGGATCAATTGATTCTCTTTAAATGACCACATGGCCTTGTTCCAACAACCTTGGCAAGCAAGGGCACAGCCTTGAAACCACACCACCAATCGCTTACCTGGCCCATAAATGAGGCTGTCACTCTCGATATGAGCTAAATTAAAAAAATCACCGTAGCACTTCATCTCTCTAAACCATCCGGGTTAAAACGAGTTGTATTTGCCCTTTACTGTTGCGAGTTTCCTTAACGGAATACCCTTGTGATTTAGCTTTTTCAATCGCCTGTAAGCGGGTTGCCTCCACTCTTGCTTTGCGTTGCTCTTCTAATCTAAGTCGCTCTTGTTCGGCAAGTTCTTGTAAATAGTCTTGGTAGATAACGTCATACTCTTTACTCAGCAAGCTAAGAAACTTTTGCACAGAGATGTATTCGCGTGATGCCATGGCTGAAGCGGTAATATGTCCGTTCATTTCATCTGAATCATGGCGTAAAATCCAATGCCCTTGCTCAAAACGAAAATGCTGAATTCCGTTATAATCTTTTCGATTTGTAAAAATATCGCCAAGTTGTACACCGCCATTGTGCTTTAAAGACCTGATATTTGATGCATCGACTTTAAGCGGCTCTGCACCTAGAGCTGCTAAAGCCTTAATCAAAACCGTTTCAATAGCAAACGGGGTGGTCGTCTTGATTACTGCACTCATTAAGACCTCCCTTTAATGGTTTGGATGTACGCTTTTTTAACCGCTTGTAATTGATGATACTCGTCAGTTTTTTTTACCTCCCCAACAGCACCATTCAGATCGAGCAAATCATCAAGCGCTTCCAAACAACTTTCACCTTTAAATCCTGCGGTTTTGGCTGTTATGGCTCCATCATCATCGATAGTGATCACTATTTTTTGCTCAGGCATCCACAGCCTCCTTATCACACACAATTTTGGCATTGAGACGAGCCGCGTCTTTTTGGGCTTGTTCAAGCTGCTCTTTTTTGTCAATAATGAGATAGCGCTGTTGTTTATATTGACGTAACTCAGTTTGGTTAGATGGTAATTCTTCAGCAGGCCAAACAAATTTGGCTTGCTCTTTATTAGCCTCTTTCAGCCCTAATTGTTTATCTAACGCATCTGAGGGTTGATTGGGCTGGTAAGTAAAAACGACTCCATGATCTTCCAGTGCTTGCTCTGCTTGTTTGCGTTGTAATTGGCTTTGCTCAAACGCTTTATTTGCATCTTGAACATCTCGTTCGATTTTCTTACTTGCTTCATCAACATTATTTAATGCTTTTGCAAAGGCTTGGTAGTTATTTTTCCAAACTTTTTCTTTTATGGTGTTTTTCCAGCTTTTAGCTTGGAGTATCGTCATATTAGAAAGCGCACGTCGTTTATCCTCAGGTAATAATGATGCATTCACTTGAGGTGCTTCATCAGTTGGTATGACTAATTCTTCCAATTGTTTTTCATTTAAACTGGCCGATGCCTTTTGCCAACTCGCTTTAAAATGTAGCTCAGCTTGCTTAAGCGCGTCTTCTCGTCCGTCATTCTTTTGCTTAAAGGTTGCCTGTTTTTGTTCTGCAACGGCTGTCTTTTCGGCTAACTCTCTTTTTAACGTCGATTTTTTAGCTTCCCAATTCTGATGCTGTTTCGCTTCATGTAACTTCATTGAAGTCTCAGCCATTCGCTGCTGAATACCTTGTTGAAAATCAGTGAGACGTTTACGATATGCTTCGCGCTCAGCTGGTGTTGCCATTGTGACTGACCACGCTTTTAACGCTTCAAGTTCTTTTTCGAATTGTTTTGCCGACTGCCCTTGCCCAAGTAAAAAACCTTTAATAAATTCTTTAAGCGAATCGGCTATGCTCTTTTGCTGTTGATTAATCGTGTTTTGCAACGATTCAAGTGTTGACAAGCTTCGCTGCCAATTATCTTCAGCGTGCTGCCAATCTTGATACAAAGCGTCTTTTTTTGCTTCCAATGGGCAATATGGGGGATGTATTTTGACGCTAAAGTCCATGTAATGAGCAAGATGGTCACGTCGCCATTGCGTCGAGTTTCTGGCAAGCTCATCAGCCGATTTAGCAAAAAAATCGTCAATAGTAACAGTGAAAACATCATTTAACCGTTCGCTTCTTAATAACTCAACGGTCAATATGTTTTGTGGATGATCACCAAAGCGCACGGCCTGTTGTGACGGAATATCACCCAAAGTAGCATTGAGTTTGAACTGCCACGCAGCGTTATCATGTGCCTGCTCAAAGGCTGCTGTCATTTGCTTACTTTGACTGGCAGATAACTTAAGACACCAGTTGGTCACTGAAAAGTCAGGCGTATCAGGTAATAGCCAGTCACCATCATCTGAAAATAAGATATTGGGGATATTTGATTCTGTTAACGCTACGCCATCATTTGCTTTACTTTCGATAAATTTTGAATCTGTTGACAGTAATAGCTTTAATGGTGTGTTTGACGAATTGAAATCTGAGCCACTGGCAGCTTTTAAACTCGAGAATGAATCAGTTAAGCACTCTTTTAAGGTGCCATAAAGATGATGCGAATGATTGGGAACGATATTGCTATCTGGATTTACCACTGCTTTTTGCTGCTTATTATGCTCAAGGTATTCATGAGTTGCTTGCTCCCAAAATAACTTACAAAAACTGCGATAGCTGTCTTCTCGTTGCATCGACTCTAACTCAATAGCTCGGGAATGAGCTTGGTCATCAGCAAAGACATCATTGGTAGTCAACAAGAAACCTTGCGCTTGGAGAGTAACATGATCGCGCAGCATCAAAGTTCCTTGCTGCTTAATACCAGTTCGGATCAAGCATCGGCCAGATAACATATCAATCGCCGTCTTACTTTGGGTTTCGTCACCTAATAACAGATAGATACGAGCGCCTTTATCGGCCTGATTTTGCAGCAGCTTAATTACTGTCAGGTCTTTTATTGATTCACAAGCAATTAGCAAGGTTAAACGTGCTTGATTGATGAATTTAGCTAGCCATGCGTTATCTATTCTGAGTAACGACTTAGATAATTCACTATCTCCAGATTGCTGGTAAAAAAAGTTGGACAGTGGCTGCTGTGTAAAATCTATTTGAAATCGTTCATTTCTGGTGGTGAGTTTAGCCATCATTCGACAACCTCCATGCTTTGTAACTCGGCGGCTGTGCGCCTTATGTGTTGCTGTAAAAATTGCGGAAGTTCAGATCGCTCTTTAGGAATAAAGGTAGGATACCCATCGATGAAGTAAGAGCCTTCTTGCTCTTTAATAAAATCAAGCCCACTAGTACACTCCCAACAAGTCACTTGGTTTTGGCCAATAAAAATCCAAAATCGCCCATGATTTTCATTTCTCTTTTCAATTATTCGCTTCTGCCAATTAGCAGGTAATTTAGCTTCCGGCCCTTTTTGAGCCGCTAACGTTAACAACTGACCTTGCGCATCACCAAAGCAACGCGCGACTGCGGCTAAGTTTCGACTTTGCCGAGAGGTATGCACATAACGATCTGAATAAATAACGGATTCCACATGCTCACCACCACTAAGTTGATGCATAAGGTTAGCTAAAACCAGCTTATCGCCCTCAACTAAATTAATCGGTAAGTGTAATTTTTTGCTGTTTGATGGGGTTAAATCAGCCAACACCGCTGCATGCCAATATGCTTTAGGCTGCTTGTCGCGCGCGAATTCTGCCAGTAAGTTCTGTGGGTGATACAGCGGTAATTCATAGTATTGCAATGCATCCTGATCGAGCCAAGTCGCCTGCTGCTTACGAGCCGATGCGCTTGGCAGGTATGAATCACTATAATAATTATCTAACCAATGGAGATGCCAAGCTTTCGCATCTTGTTGGTTTATAGGCTTAATAGGCAAATTGAACGCTTCCCATTGGCTATAGTTTCCAGTCGCTAACGTCAAATTATTTTGTGAAACCTTGTCTAACACAAATCGCTGTACCGCGTTTGCATCACGTTTAATAGTTTCCAGTTCCACTGCGACTCGTTGGCTCTCTTGATGCCAAATGCCATTACATTTTTGAGCGATGACTTCCATCACGTCAGCAAAATGCTCATCAAACCCGTTTAGCGACATTTCTAGCTTAAACGGTTGGTTACCTCCTTTGTTGTTACTAAACTGCAAGGTCTCTATTTGCCCTTGTAACATTAAAGAAGAAGTGGAAAAACCCAGTTGCCAACTCAGCTGGATCGTCGCCTCTTTTTCTGGTGAGCAAATAACTTCAGGGGTTAATCCAGCAAGGCCTAATAACGAGGGCTCCAACCGAGTGGAGGAGCTTTGTAGCATTTCTTCCAAAACCTGAATATCAAGCGGCTGTTCTGTATTCTCAAATTTAAACTGTGAGTTTTTAGCGTCGTTCCCTTTCTTCCAAATAGTCTGCTTCGGTTCAAAAAAAGCCGTATCTCTTTGAATAAAAATAGGTCTTGTGCCAAAAAGAGGATCGCTTTCAGTATACCAAATATGATAAAAACCTCGCTCTTGGGTGTTGAAGTACCCACTCGCTTTCACTTCTTCACCCAAGTTGGTTAAAGCAGCATCGGTCTTATTCCACAGTTTTTCCCTGCTTAAATAGTCGACAAGCCTAATAGGCATTTCTCTATGACTATTCTGCACTGCCGTCAACAGCGAAACTAAATCAGGTCGCTCACGAAAAAAAGCCAACTGAGCAATCATAGGATAGCGCTTTAACATGACCGATCTTTTCATTGTCAAAGAAAAGGACCTAGCATCAATCTCGCTGACGTGGTTTTGCGACTCTAATTTAGCTGACGCTGGTTGTTTTTTATTTTTAGCCACTAACTTTACTTCCCCTGTAATTGGAATTATGCCTGCTATTTTTAGAGTTATGAGTCTCTAAGGCTTGCGCTGAATTCGCTAAATTTTTCAGCTCTTCTGTGCGTGAGCGGTTGCTGAAGTAATCATGATTACCAGCAATAACAAGTTGATATCTGGCTCGAGTAATGGCTACGTTGAGTCGATTAGGCGAATCCATAAAACCATCACGATGCGTGTTCACCATGGATAGAAAAACGACATCAGCTTCTTGGCCTTGAAAGTAATCCACCGTTGCCAACTTAATGGCTATACCTTTGTAATTAAAACGAGCATAACGGCTTTGATTTCCGGGTAGCTTTTTCAGCGCATCGCGCAAGGCTTTTTCTTGTCCTTTGTAAAAAGTCAAGATGGCCACATCGTATGGCTCATTTTTTTCATTTTTCGCATTATCTTCAGCCCAGTCACAAAAAGCTTTTAGCTCGGCCATTACTGCTTCAACTTCTTGCGGGTTGCTATTGCCTTTTTGAGTCTGACCATTCACATTCAACCAGATATTACGCGAAACATAACGTGAGTAATCCCAGTCACGCGCACTGGTGGTATATTTACCATCAACCAAAACACCTTGGGGATAAAACTGTGTTCGTGGGAACTTAGCTATCTCAGGGTGCATACGATGCTGATAAGTTAGTGTGGTGTGCCGTTGTTGTTTTTCGCATGCAGTAAAACCTTGGTTGAGGGTGGTAGGTTGATCTTTCCTGCGCTTCACTAAACCATCACCAGAGAGTGCCTCTAATATTGATGGAAAAGCGATATTTTTTACCATGTGAATACGGCCATCAACATCAATAGATTTAGGGAATAGGCGCTGTAAGGTTTCTTCAAGGTAACCCGTTTTTCGCTTTTGATTTTGTGATAAACGCAGCCAATATTCACGCTCTAACCGCCAACAAACTTCCTCAGACCATTTACTACTGCTAAATCGATCTAACAATTCGCTTTGAATATCAAGGCTATTTGTAATTTCGCTATTTTTGATTTTAAAAGCTTTGGTATTTATACCTTGGCGATAATATTGACTCGCATGTTGCGTTCGCCACCAGCCTGAGTGTAAGACAATACAGTCTTGCGGAATGAGAGGCTGAATATCATCCAGCCTTGTTTCATCAACAAAGCAGAGAGTAAACTGATAAAAATGCCATGGTTGCGCCTTGATGTCTTGAACATCTTTTACCCATTGAGGATCATTTGGTAGGCGCTGAGAGGGAATCACAAGGATATTATCCAAACCTGCACTGAGCTGTTTTTGCTGTTTTCTATGAGTCACTTCTTGCTTTATCGCACTTATAACCCCAGAAGTTAAAGGTAGGATCATAGGCTGTGAGTAAGGTGTTTCTTTTGAGCCTCTAAGCTCTTCCAACAAAAAACACGCACGCTGTACATCTGCTGACAGGGTTTGCGCTTTGCTCTTACCTCGAGCTGGCGTTATCATCAAATTATCCAGATTCGCAACGATTTGTTCTCGGTCAGTAAATGGTGACAATTGACGAATGTCACCCACTAAGACCCAGCGCTTTGCAAAGCGAGCAGGCACTAAAAACTCCTGAAAAGTCGTTTTACTGCATTCATCGATAATCATGACATCAAACGGTGGCTCCCCCGCATCTAACACTATGTCCCTATCATTAAATAAGCGCAGAATACCGATTGTGGTGCCGCAAACCAGATTGGATGAATCAACCATGAGCTGCTTACTTATTGAGGAACCACCTGCCACTGATTTGTATTGGTTTAGTAAGTTATCGAACTGAAACTCTTCAACACCCGTCGCATTGCTCTCATCACCAACTCGCAGGGGATGTATTACTTGACTTAAACTCTGACTTTCTTTAACTCGCTCTAGTACATTATTAATGGCCGCATGAGTGGATGCTGATAGCAAGACTCGCTTACCCTTAGTCACTAGTTGATAAATGAGCTCAAGAATAGTCGTTGTTTTTCCTGTCCCAGGCGGACCATCCAAAATGGTAAAGTCATTACTTGCTAGCGCTTTACTCACAAACTCACGCTGTTTATTACAACCATCAAAATCTGGGTCTGATAACACTTGCCACTTAACCCCCTGTTCAGGTATTGGAGTCACGTCAGGCCATAGAGTCTGACTTCGCTCTTGTAATAACTGAATAAGCGGCCAATGCGCCTTTGCTGGGCGACACATCAATTGGTTCAGCGCCTCTTTTTGCCGGCGTAGTTGACTGGTATCGACACTGATGCGGATCTCGCGATTTTTACCATTTGAATTTGGATATTCACTCTGGTGGTTTTTTTTACCTCGTTGATTTCGAGCTAATAAAATTTGTCGCTCTTCCGGTCGCGCTTTTAAAACTCTAAAACCCTCGTCATGTTTGCGCTGAGTAGCATCGAGAATTTTGCTGTTTTGATTGTCGTCAAAAAAATAATCGAGATCCGATTTTCCTGTATCATCTGAACCGATTTTTTCGAAAAGTTGAATCCATTTTTCTTTATTCTCAATTTGAGTCACTTGCCACTGTATTTCTGGAAAAGCAAGGCAGCTAATTTTTTTTATCGCAACACGTTGCTCTTCATTTATCCTTTCAAGGACAACGCTGTTCTTTTCAGTTGAAACTACCCATGAGTCAACATTTAACGTGAGATCCTCAACGCTAAAGTGACTCACGCTCAACTCAGCTAATGCCTTATGAGTAATATCGTTAAGTTGGCATGCATTGATAGCTGGCCGCTCCAGAGAGAACACCAACCAACCTTGTTTATTGCGCTTGATGGACAAGGATTTGAGCGAATTCTCATCAAAAGATTTGGCCACCGAAAATGGTATATCTTGACCATCAATAGATAAGTGACTACTCGCTTGTACATAACCTTGAATCTTAAGGCGTCCGTCGGCTTGAGAAACAACCTTGCAAGGTTGACCATCCACATAAATGGTATTCAACTGGCCAATCTCTACGGCTAATGGCCTAAGCTCCAATTGGTAGCCACTCCATGAGACTGGCTCCTCGTCTAATTCCATACTGGGTAAATAAAGCCGGAAATCGGGATATTTCTTATATCCGCATTCAGCAAGTTCATGTTCTCTTTTGCTTTTCCCTTTCCCCTGAATAATTGGATCCATTTCATCTGGATCAAATTCCGCATCTGGTTGTTCACCGTCAACAGAAATGATTTGATACCAGCCAGCCAGCTCATTTATGATTTCTATTTCTGTATAAGGCACAAGTTGCCAAATACGTTGTTGCGGTGTAATACGAAAGCGCTGCCCACCGACAGGTAACCAGCTACAACTGACCTCTTTATTCTCAAGCGCTTTAATGCTGTTCTCTAAATAATGACGAAAAGGCATTAATTGAACATTAGTTTGCTTGTCGAAAGCTGCAGCTTTAGCTCCTTGCATCTCCAACGCAGTAAAAAATGGGTTTTCCATAACAACTCACTTAGATAAACGGGTTCTCACCTTCTTGCTTAAGGCGTGGTTTTTTATTATTTGAATCATTTTCTAATTCTTCTGGCTGTGAAGAGCTTGCACAAACCGCACGCCCTTTGGCCCATTTTCGTGTTTGACTAATCATTTCTGACATGGTTAATGACAGTGGAGACGTTGCAGAAACGGCTTTTAGAATATCTTCTTTCGCTAATTGGTGGCCTTCATCAAAGGCAATAAACATCGCTTCTTTTACGGCTTCTTCAAGTTCTGCGCCAGTAAACCCTTTAGTCGCGTCAACAATCGCGTCGAGATCACCGTCTACAAAATCATCTAAACGATTACGCCTTTTAAGATGAATCGTAAGAATTTCTTTGCGATCACGCTTAACCGGCAAATCAACAAAGAATATTTCGTCTACTCGGCCTTTACGCAATAACTCTGGCGGTAACTGTGCAATATTATTTGCTGTAGCAACCACAAAGACGGGCTTTTCTTTCTCCTGCATCCAAGTTAAAAAAGTGCCTAATACACGCGATGTTGTGCCGCCATCAGTCGCGCCTGAACTCTGCATGCCAGATAAGCCTTTCTCTATTTCATCAATCCACAAAATACTAGGAGCAAGAGCCTCCGCAGTTTGCAAGGCTGAACGAATATTGGCTTCTGATTGTCCAACAATACCACCATAAATTTTACCCATATCCAGTCGCAACAAAGGCAGTTGCCAAGCATTCGCAACCGCTTTGGCAGCTAAACTCTTACCTGTACCAGGTAAACCAAGCAATAAAACTCCGCGCGGTGTTTCTAAGCCAAAATCACGGGCATCTTTAGTAAAAGCTTGTTTTCGGCGGTTTAGCCAAGACTTTAGGTTATCAAGTCCGCCAATATCTTCTAAAGTGGCTTTTGGATGAAAGTATTCCAAGTGGCCACTTTTGCGGATGACTTGCTCTTTTTCATTTATTATATGAGGTATTTCTGACTCAGTGAGTCGCTTAAATTGATAAGCTACTTTGGAAAAAGCGAGTTGCGCTTCACTGGTTGAGAGCCCTAGAGCGGATTCAACTAATGCGGGGGTTTCTTGATAGTCTCTGTCATCAAGTTGAAAACGTTGCTGAGCTTGGCGCATCAACTTAACTAAATCGTCAGATGAGGGCAAAGGAAGTTGCATAACTTGTACTTCCTTTTCGAGTTCAATTGGAAGCATTTCCATGGGCTGTGAAAGCACTAACGAAATACCTTCGATTTGTCGACTAGCAACTGCAACAGTATACGAGCGCAATCGAGAAACAAGAGTATGTTCATGTAAATAATGGTGAAAATCTTCAAGCAGAATAATACTTTCGAGAGAATCATTGTTTTTAGATATTTCATTAATCCAATCTAAGATTTCAAAAGGTTGACAGGTGCCTTCAAAATCTTCAACATTTTCAAACTGCTTATCACTCGGGTTATATCGTTTTAATCCTTCACAGCCATTCCACAAATAAAGATCACGCTGTAATTCTTCCGCTGCCTGAATACAATAAGCTCTAATTCGCAAAGTCTCATGACTGATCACTTGAACTATGGCTGCTAAGGACTGAATATTAACCTTAAGTTGATCGCAAAAATTACTCATATAAAATCCGTTTCTTCAAAATTAAATAAAGAGTAACATGCATGCAGCAGAACGGACAAACACTTTTATGCGCATAAAAATGTAAAATTCCGCACTTTTCTGCGCGTAAAAGTGTAGACTGAGTTATACTACAGGCAGTTAACAGTCTTAATTGGCGGGAAATGACAATGCAGCGCAACTTACTAAACGCCCTAATAGCATGGAAAAATCAACCGGTGCGCAAGCCATTATTGATCGATGGTGCAAGACAAACAGGTAAAACCTATCTGCTACAAGAGTTATTTGGGAGCACCTTTGCCAACATCCTTCGTATCGACTTCCTTGAAAACCCTGCCTACAAAGAAGCGTTCGATGGCTCGTTGTCACCTGACGAGCTAGTAATGAACATTGAGTTGTTAACCAACCAAGCGTTCAACCCAGAAACCGATCTGCTGATATTAGATGAAATTGGCGAATGTGAACGTGCCGTTACCTCACTAAAGTACTTTGCTGAAAAAGCACCGTCCTATTTTGTCGCTGCCAGCGGCTCGAATATTGGTTTGCTCAACACCTTCCCTGTGGGCAAGGTAGAACAATACAATTTACGACCACTGACCTTCCAAGAATTTATTTACGCATCCAACGAGCAAGCGCTGATCAAAGCGTTTGATAGTCAAGCAAGCACACCGGCAGTACACACCAAATTGATGGACAAACTCACTGACTACTTTTTTACTGGTGGTATGCCGGAAGCCGTTTCTGCTTGGTATCAGTATAAGGATTCAAGCATTCTAGAGCGTGTTGAAAAAGTCACAAAAATTCATGCCGATTTAGTGGAAGGTTATCGCCGCGATTTTGGTAAGTACGAGGGCAAGGTCGACGCCACACTGATTGAATCGGTATTTAATAGCATTCCAGCCCAGCTATCACTTGTCAGCGATGAGTCGGTTAAACGCTTTAAATTTAAGCATGTGCATGAGCGTAAATCTCGTTATAGCGATTTTGAAACCGCGATCCATTGGCTTAACTGCTGCCGCTTAGCTTTGCCAAACTACCCTATTGAAGGATTGCCGAAATCTCCGTTAGCGGCCTATAAAAAAGAAAATATGGTGAAACTGTTTCTGTTTGATGTGGGCCTGCTTAATCATATGCTCGGCAGCAGTTATAAAGAAATTAAGCAACAAAACTATGAATATAAAGGTTACGTTGCAGAAAACTTTGTGCAGCAAGAGCTCACTGCTATTGGCGTTGACCCAAGCTATTCATGGAATGACGCCCGCGCCGAAATCGAATTTATTTTGGCAACCGATGAAGGCGATATCGTCCCTGTTGAAGTCAAAAGTGGCAAACGTACAAGAGCCAAATCGTTAGCATCCTACGTTGAAAAATGTGCACCAAGTAAAACCTTTAAGTTAACGGGCACACAAGGCTCTTCAGCGTTAGAGCAAACCAATATCGTGATGCCTTTATATTTCACGCAGTATTTACCGCAGAGATGGTAAAAGCGCTTTGTCTAGAAGCATGAGGTCTACACAAAGTGACTGTATGGGTAACAATCTGTAGACCTGAATGCGGCATTCAAGCTTTTAACCAATCAAAACTGAACGATATTTTTTTGCTAACAACATTTGACCTGTCTATAACTTCATAGTTTATCGTCATCCGTGTTCTGGTCTGTTTGAGCCAGCCGCGCCATTATTAAAAAAACGGAAAGGACGTTTTATCTGTGTATCGCATTTCTGAGTTAGCTGAAAAAGTCGGGCTGTCACGGTCAACCTTGCTCTACTACGAGAAGCTAGGTTTGTTGCAGGGTGTTCGCCAAACCAACGGCTATCGACTGTATTCAATAAAGATGTTCAGCAGTTGCGCTTGTTGCAACAACTGCAAGTGGGCGGTTTAACACTTAAGGAATGTAAATCCTTTTTGGACAGCAAGGTGCAGCGCTCTGTACTTGAAAAGCGCTTGCAGCAGCTGGACGAAGACATCGCTAAAAAGCAACAAGCTCGCGCGTTACTTGCCGCCATGCTTGGTGAAGATTCGCTGCGTCTTTGGCACCAACAGACCGATAAATTAGCACCTGATGCCCATCTGGAGTGGTTAAAGCAGCAAGGCTTTAATGAACAACAAGCCCTGCATTTGAAATGGTTATCAAAAGATATGAACGAACACGATCAATACATGGCCGATTTTATGACGGTATTCCAACGCTTAGAACGCTGGCGGCCGAGTTCTGATGCCGATACACTAAAAGCATTGTCCACTCTGCCAACAATACCTACCAAGATCATTGATATTGGCTGCGGCAAAGGCTTTTCAACCCGGTTATTGGCAAAGCACACCCAAGCACAAATCGTGGCAGTGGATAACGAGCAAAGTGCGCTGGATGAACTTGGTGAACGCCTCACTGAGCAGGGGTTAGATACCCGCGTTACTCTAAGCTGCGCCAGCATGACGGATCTGCCTTTTCCACCTGAAAGCTTTGATTGCATCTGGTCAGAAGGCTCAGCTTACATAATGGGGGTTGAGCAAGCGTTAACCCAGTGGCGTAAACTACTGACTAATCGTGGCTATATGGTCGTCAGTGATTTGATCTGGTTAACCGATAACCCAAGCCAAGAGACGGTCTCATTCTGGGAAGGTGAATACCCAGATATGCAAACCATCGAAAAACGCTTAGGCCAAATGCGCCAAGCAGGCTTTGATGTGATTGATCATTTCACCTTAAGGGAACAAGCATGGCACGATTACTATCAACCACTCAAAGCGCGAGTGGCAGGAGTAAAAGCAAGCATGCCAAATTCAAACGCCATCGCAGATATCGAGCGAGAAATTGCGATTTATGAACGCTACCTAGGCGAGTTTGGGTACCACATGTTTGTGCTACGCAAAGGGGCGTAACGGAACGCCCTATAAAAGTAGACTTTTGAGACGATTTAACAGCGCTTTCCGGCTATTATTCGCCACAACAAAGCGCTTAAAACGTTGTTCAAACACCGCTTCATCCGCTTTGAACTGATAGGCCTCAAACAGCTGATACAAATAGCGTGATGCCGCATCATAACCACTGGCGCAAGTTCGATCCGCTTGCTCTTGTGCTTGCTGCCAGTAGTGCTCACGCCGATTGTAAACATCCGTCAACGCTTTTTCTTTTTCTGCTTTTTCAATAGCCATTTTTTTTGCGAGTGCTGCGGCTTGCTCTTGCTGTAATTGACTTTGCGCTTGCTCGATAAAAGGAGAAATTACCTCGGGGGTTAACCAATACTGATAGATTTCGTCTATGTTGGCAGGTTCTTTTCGCGTCAGCGCTAAGGTTTGGTGACGGGTTAGCTGGCCTTGCTCAAACAGCGTGCGTAATAGCGTGTCTTTCTCAACTTCCGTGAGATTGTTTAGCCACGTATCAAACTGAAACTGTGCTTGTTTGGCTTGATGGCTGGGTTGTGCGTTCAGCACCATGGCGAGTGCCTTAACCAATGCTAAGGGAATATCATACAGCGCTGCAAACGCCTGCACTTCTTCATTAAGGTGCTCAAAATCGAATTGAATTAACGGCACTCGCTCAACGTCATCATTAAAATCAAACATTTTTAGCCACATAAAGTACACAAGGCGCCAATCTCCTTGCATTAATCCGCTGCGTAACCCAGCTAAATGCTGGAAAAATTCGTCGGCATGCTCATCGTCAAAATATTCGTCATACTCCTCAAGGGAAAAAATCAGCAACTGCCACTCATCGTTTTCGTGAACATGAAGCCCATCACTTGAAAAGCCAAGTAAAGCTTCAGGGAGCGTTCCTGCTGGCAGCTTGATGTAGGCATCGATTGAGCCCCAGTCGGCATAGTAAAAACCAATATCAAAGTATTTTAATATCAGCTCAGAAGGTTCCGCCTTTAGGTCACTGTAGGTGTAATACACCTGAAAGGACGTAGCGCTAATCTCTGCACGGCTTGAAATTGATCGGAGTGCTTGACGTGCTTTAGCATCTAAATACCCATCCAGACGCTCAAATTTATAGTATTGATATTCGCTCACGATGACCTTGTTATGTATTTATTGTGAATTGAAACGTTTGTTTCAATAAAGGCTGTACCTGAACCACTCTGGCGACGGGTTCCGCATTTATATAACGTCTTGGGTTAATGGTCACAAATCCCCAAAACTGCAAAAATCGCTCAATAAATCGTGATTCGATGAGCATGCTTAAGTTTCTTTCTGGCGAGCAGTAATCATCCGTAGGGAATGCCAGCAATAAATCAGGGAATGCTGTCATCACCTCTTTCACAAGCTGATCCACACTGCTGTGGCTTTGAATACGCCACAACATAAACAACCAAAAAGTGCGCAAGTCGACATCGTATTCAAAACCGTCCAAATAGCCCCAGTTATATTTGCTGATGGCGGCCTCTAACATAGGTTTGAAAAAGGCCTGTATGCCTAGAGCTTGATACTGCTTTTGCGCTGACTTTTTCACATGATAACGGCCACTCCGAAGGTAAATAATACCGCTAATGTCGGCTAGCACTCTGGTGTAGTGAAGGGCATTAAATTTATCTTCGTTACTGCCTGCAAACTCGCTGATACTGATATTTACAGGAAACTGAGCAACAGCAAACTCAGGTAATAACGCACTGGCTTGTCTGACTAATTTAGTCGGTAAGTTGCCTTTGCTCGTGGCTTTGAAGGAGCCGCCTTGCGCCATGGCCTCATCAAGAATGAGCGCTAGATAACGCATCACCGGGCTTGCAGAAAGAGAGTCGGGTGTGCTGATTGTCACCCACTGTAATTGATCAAAAGGCGCATAAAGCCAGTTGGCCATTTGCGTTGGCGTTACGCCACAAAAATCGGGATGAGGTTGATTATTGCGATCCTGAACTTTGTGTTCAATGCGGCATTGAGTTCATCAAGGCTCAAATTTGGGTTCATCGCCAGCATGGCGTCAACATCATCGAAGACTTGGGCATGTTGCTTGGAAACGCTGCTCATACAACAACGTTTAAATTTTTTACCACTGCCACAATGGCAAGGATCGTTTCGGCCGAGCTTCATTGCTGTCCCCCCTTATTGTTGTAGAAAAAGCGCTGCATTTTCTTGTTTGCGCTGATCCAGTGTTTTAGTAATCGCAGATACTGTTGTTTTACTGATCCCTTGCTGCTGTGCCAGATACGTAAATTGGCTGATGGCTTCTGCGACTTCTTCAATGACTTGCCTTGCATCATGCCAATTCGCAAAACCAGCGCTGGTCGCTAGTTTTTGCATCACCTTAAGCGATGGCGCTTTGCCATAACCGCCGAAAGCAGTGGCGTGTTCGTTGAATGGATGCGGGCTGTAGGTAACATCGTAAAAAGGTGCAGGATTCCATTGACCGTCATCCGCTTGCAAAAACGCCCAGTTTTTACTGTGGTCGTCTTGATTAGACGACAGCAGATTAAAAATGGCGCGGCGAAATTGCAGTTGTCCAGCCGCTGGCGATTTACACAACTGACGGCTGGCTTTAATTAAATCAATGTAATCTAAACTTGGCGTTCGAAAGTCTGCATCCATTAGCCCGCAAGCGCTGTGCATATGCAGGCGACCTGAACTGCGATTGCTGCCTAAGTCGGCCTGTTCAGTGACATAATCAAAACGCTTAAGCGCCAACCAAGCAGACGCACCGCTTGTAGGTGGTGCTTCAATGAGTTGCCATTGCGGCGGTTGACAATTAGCAAGTTCTGCCATTTGTAAATAAACTGCCTCGCACAAACCTTCTTCATGCCCGAGCGCGAGATTTTTAGAAGTAAATTTAATCAGCCAGGCCTCATCTCCAGGCTGAGCAAAGGTTCGACAATGCTGAGTTTCCCCTGCAGGCATATAAATCTGCGCCTTGGGCCTTGCTCCACCCGAACTACCACCGGCGACTAATGCGGCCAACACCTGTTGCGTATGCCCATCTAACTCATCGTGATTATCATCCATATAGTCTGACATTGAAGCATCGAACAGCGTTTGTGCTTCTAAGCCCAAGGTTGCTAAATCAATGTCAGCGTTCGTCGTGGTTGAAAACTCAGACACCGGAGAAAAAGACAATGCTCCCATGCCTTTATCACCAACAAAGGCCAGCCTATCCATCGCCGTTAATTGATTAGGCAGGATGCCCTTTTGCCGGAAAATACGATCTTGTAACAACATGCCCCAGCCATCGGGCAAACAATCTCCAAATACGCCATGTACACCTTGGTGTGGCTGCTTAGGTGCGACTTGAACTTGTGCGTTCGCATGCAAGGTAAAAGGAGATAAGTTGCCAAACTGCTGCAAATAGCTGTCTGCATACTGCAAAAAAACGCCTTGCCGATTCTGCGCCAAGACTCCAACAGATATCTGCTCACCTGAGCTTAGCGTACGAGTAACATTAAGCTTCTGAATCGGTTTAAAACTCATCTTTTAGCACCTCATCAATACTCGTGGGTATAGCAGCGCGTTCTTTGCTAGGTTGCGTGAGCTCGTACAAACGCCCAAGCGAGTCGAGGGTCTGCCATAGCAACAGCAATTGGCGAAATGAAATTTGCCCGGTCAGCTCAAATTTCTTAATGGTGGCCGCAGGTACGCAGCTTCGCTCAGCAAGCGCCGCTCGTGACAGCTTTGCCTGCTTTCGTAACTCACGTAAATAAGCCGCATAGGCGTGGCTTACATCGGTATCATCAAGTAAGGTAAATTTCATCCGCAAAGGCCAAATGGATACAGTCATATCCATTATAGCGAAATAAAACAGAAAGTGGATATTATTGTATCCATTTATGGTTGAGGTTTTGAAAAAATTACTCGATAAAGCCCTTCAAAACTGTTATTTTTAAGTACTAACAGCAGCGCAAAAACGGCACTGTTTTTCCATTGCTAACCACTAAGATTTAGTAAAAGCCAGAGGCAAGTGGTGGGCAGTTTGGTGGGCAACCAAGCATTTTTGAACGGTTTCTTTTCGATAACTCGTTGATTTTGTAAGGGTCTAGGCCGCTACTCAATGAGCAGATCCAGAACATTGAGTAACTTTTTTTGGCTTTACCACTCACTTGAGCATAATTAGCTAAATAAAGTACAATATAATAATTGAAGGCTTGAGCTGTTTATAGTTCGAGCCTGTTTATTTTTAGATAGAGAAAATAATGGCACACTCTCGCGGAAACTTATTTATTTTATCTGCACCTTCTGGGGCGGGTAAATCGAGCTTAATAAATGCATTACTGAAAAAACATGCTGATATGAAAGTATCGGTATCACACACCACCCGCGCACCGCGCCCTGGTGAAAACAATGCGGAACATTATCATTTTGTATCGGTTGATGAGTTTAAGGCACTAATTGCCAAAGATGACTTTTTTGAGTGGGCGCAAGTATTTGACAATTATTACGGTACTTCTAAACAAGCCATTGAATCACAGTTAGCCGCTGGCATTGATGTGTTTTTAGATATTGATTGGCAAGGCGCTCGCCAAGTTCGAGAAATAATGGATGACGTAAAAACTATCTTTATTTTACCGCCGTCAAAGCAAGAGTTAGAGCAACGTTTAAATAACCGTGGCCAAGACTCAGCTGAAATTATTGCCGGGCGTATGGCACAAGCTCAATCAGAAACCTCTCATTACGATGAGTATGACTTTGTTGTTGTGAATGATGATTTTGATACTGCTTTAAGTGAGATAGAAAGTGTTGTTATTGCACAGCGATTAACGCTAAAAGCGCAAACAACGCGTCATCAAACTTTAATTAATGAGCTACTCAAATAATCTAAATTAAGATTAATTAGATGTTCATGCCCTAAAACAGATAAAAATTAACCACTGGCTATTGGCGAAACCTGCTGCGTGCAGTAAACTACGCCTTTGCTTTTAAATTATTTTGGAGTGCTAAGATGGCTCGCGTAACAGTTGAAGATGCAGTAGATGCAATTGGTAATCGTTTTGACTTAATTTTAGTTGCGGCCCGTCGTGCCCGCCAAATTGCTGTTGGTGGTAAAGACCCACTAGTAGCTCCTGAGAACGATAAGCCAACAGTTGTTGCTTTACGTGAAATCGAACTTGGTTTAGTTGATAATTCTTCAATGGATGTTATTGATCGTGAAGAACAACAACACCAAGAAGCGGCAGAACTAGCTGCTGTTGCTGCCATTGTTGGTGGCAACCAATAATCAACCGCCCGGTTTGATTTAGCTAACGGCATAGTATTTCAACTATAGCCGTTGGCAATCCTTTGTTTTCATCGTATATTTGTAACTTATCCTAACTTATTTGCTTCACGAGAACATTGGAGTGTGAATGTATCTTTTTGAAGGTCTTAAAAAGAAAATCTCAAAATACTTGCCAGCAGACGATGTTGAGCTAGTTCAAAAAGCCTATGTGGTAGCCCGAGAGGCCCATGAAGGTCAAACTCGCTCAAGTGGCGAACCTTACATTACTCACCCCGTTGAAGTAACTCAGATACTAGCTAGCATGCACCTTGACCATGAAACGCTCATGGCAGCACTAATGCACGATGTGATTGAAGATACCGATTTTAGCCAACAAGATTTAGCTGAAATATTTGGTGAAACGGTGGCTGAACTCGTTGAAGGTGTGAGCAAGCTTGATAAGTTAAGCTTTAAAGATAAAAAAGAGTTTCAAGCTGAAAACTATCGAAAAATGATTATGGCAATGACCCAAGATATTCGGGTTATTTTAATCAAGTTGGCTGATAGAACGCATAACATGCGAACATTAGGCGCACTTCGCCCTGATAAACGCCGCCGTATTGCTCGCGAAACTCTAGAAATTTATGCGCCGATTGCTAATCGTTTAGGTATTCACGATATAAAAAATGAGCTAGAAGACTTAGGTTTTCAAGCGCTGTATCCAATGCGTCATCGTGCACTTAAATCTGAAGTGGCTAAAGCGCGTGGAAATCGCAAAGAAGTTATTTCAAATATTCAAACAGAAATTGAAGCACGCCTTGAGGAGTCTGGCATAAAGGCCACCGTATCAGGCCGTGAAAAGCATCTATACAGTATTTATAAAAAAATGCTCAACAAAGAGTTACTATTTAACGAAGTCATGGATATTTACGCTTTTCGTATTGCGGTAGATTCTATGGACACCTGTTATCGCGTACTCGGCGTTGCTCATAACTTATATAAGCCAATTGAAACCCGCTTTAAAGACTATATTGCCGTGCCAAAAACTAATGGCTATCAATCACTTCATACTTCTTTGGTTGGCCCGCATGGTATTCCTGTTGAAATTCAAATCCGTACTCACGATATGGATCACATGGCAGACAAAGGAGTCGCGGCTCACTGGATGTATAAAAAGTCTGGCGACAATGCGGGTCACACTGCGCAGCAGCGTGCTCGCCAATGGATGCAAAGCTTACTAGAGTTACAGCAAAGTGCGGGATCATCATTTGAGTTTGTTGAAAACGTTAAAACCGAACTCTTCCCTGAAGAAATTTATGTCTTTACCCCAGATGGTCGCATCGTTGAACTGCCAATGGGCGCGACTGCGGTCGATTTTGCTTATGCCGTTCATACTGATGTTGGTAATACTTGTGTAGGCGCACGCGTTAATCGTAAACCTTATCCTTTAAGTAAAGCCATTGATACTGGGCAAACAATAGAAATTATTACTAGCTCAGGCGCTCATCCTAACGCAACATGGCTTAACTTTATTGTTACTGGTAAAGCGCGACTGGGCGTACGTAACTACCTTAAAAGCCAACAGCATGAAGAAGCATTATTATTAGGTCGTCGCTTACTTGATTCAGCCCTAGGTGAAAACAAGTTTGATAACCTGCCAGCTGAAAATATTACGCGAGTGCTTGAGGAGCATGAACTCTCTTCAACCTTAGAGCTACTGGTAGAAATTGGCTCAGGTAATTTAATGAGCATGCTGATTGCCAAACGCTTATTACAAAACGATAACGATGACTTAAACGATATTGCTAAACGTGCAAAAGCAACCATTATTGGTACAGAAGGCATGTTAGTTAATTATTCTAAATGTTGTCGTCCAGTGCCTGGAGACGCTATTACAGCTCATGTCAGCCAGGGTAAAGGTTTAACGGTTCATCGCCAAGAGTGTAAGAACATTCGTGGCTGGGAAAATGATCGTTCAAAATACCTAGTCGTAAAATGGGATGATAATCCAGAAAAAGAATACATTGCGGCTTTACGAGTAGAAATTATTAACCACCAAGGTGCGCTAGCTAAATTAACCAATGTGGTCGCCACTACACAGGCCAATATTGTAGAAATAGCTACCGATGAAAAAGAAAGTAATTTATACGTGATAGACTTAGGGATCACAGTTAAAAACCGTATCCATGTCGCTAATATCATGCGTCGTATACGTGTGATGCCGGATGTACAAAAAGTCTATCGTAAAAAATAAAATAGGAACATCATGAATAAAGCATTTATATCAACGGATAAAGCACCTGCAGCGATTGGCACATACAGCCAAGCAGTAAAAGTGGGCACAGCGGTTTATTTATCTGGGCAAATTCCACTTGTCCCTGAAACAATGGACGTTATATCTGAAGACTTTAGCGAGCAAACACACCAAGTATTTAAAAATATTTGTGCTGTTTGTGAAGAAGCTGGCGGCACCATTCAAGATTTAGTAAAAGTAAATATTTACCTTACTGATCTTTCAAATTTTGCCATTGTTAACGAAGTAATGAGCCAATATTTTAAACAGCCTTATCCTGCTCGCGCTGCTATTGGCGTTCGTGCACTACCTAAAGGTGTACAAGTAGAAATAGACGGCATTATGGAACTTCCTTCAACAAACTAACCTCTATAAGCTATGAGCGCCGCTCATAGCTTTTATTCCAATCTGTAACTACACTTTGATGAATTCTTGACTCAAAACTAAAATTCTAGCACTCTATAATCACGTTATTTTATTAAACCTTACTTTAGTAGTAGAAAAGGATAACTTGTGTTTAAGCTTGCTCATAATGGCAATGTATTGCTCGATACGAGTAAATCTGCACCCGCCAGTGCTGCTTTTATCATTGAAGCAATTGAACAATCGCCTTACAGCGAGTGTGAAATCAATCATGACGCCATAAATAACTATTTCAGCAGTGCAACACCTGAACGTATATTAGTTGTTGCAACACGTCATAATGCCACCTTAAGCGTGGAGATAAGTGATGATAAAATGCTAGCCACGGGCACGCTCACTCTTGCTAAAGGGGGAGCAACACTGAGTTTTGATGAAGCTAAAAAAGAATTAGTTAAAGCACACGTCGCAAGAGGTTATAAACAAGCATTTTTAGAGCAACTTTTACAAAAGCAATCTGAACTCCCACCTGGCTCCGTAGTCAGTGGTCCACTCGCCAAAGGGCGCTTACCTATAGACGGTAAACCAACTAAATTTAACGCAATGGTTCAAACACTTAAAGATCGTCTCAAAGCCCCTAAATTAAAAGAAGATGGCAGTGTAGATATGCGTGACTTTGGTAAGTTAGCAAGTGTAAAACCAGGTGAGTTACTAGTACAGCAACAACCCGCTACACCAGGCAAAGAAGGGTTTACCGTGTTAGGCGATGTATTACCTGCAAAACCCGGAGAGGTTCACACTCTAATTGCAGGTGAGGGCACTGAAATCTCAAAAAATAATCCGATGGAATTACTCTCTACGATTGCTGGCGTGCCGGTTGAAATAAATAATGGCATGCGTGTTGACGATATTTTTACTGTCAACGATGTGTCGGTAAAAACAGGGCATATCGACTTTGAAGGCAGTGTGATAGTGAGTAAAAATGTAGAGCCAGGAATGCGTATTAATGCAACGGGCGACATTACCGTTTTTGGTACGGTTGAATCTGGCGAATTAACCGCAGGAGGCGATATAACTGTAAAACAAGGGGTAATTGGCCATCAAAAGCCTGAAGATAAATCACTGTCTTGTAAAATAATATGCGCAGGCGATTTCCATGCCTCACACTCTCAATATTGTTACATTGAAGCTAAAAACATTCTGCTTGACCGTCAAGCTAGCCACAGCTCAATGAAAGCAAAGAGTACAATACAAATTGGTCAATCCGAGTTGTCTAAAGGAAAGCTATTTGGGGGTGAAATTCTAGATGCCACTAAACTGATTGCCGGCGAGATAGGTAATGAATCTGGCGCTAAAATGGTAATTAATTTAGCGGCTTCAGCCAATGAAATGACTAAAGAGATTGATAAATCTTTTAGTGAACTAACAGCAACAAATGAACAAGTTGATAGTTTACAAGCGGCTTTAGAAAAAGCAGATTTAATTAAAGATGCAGATAAAAAAAATGAACTCATAAATAAAATTGGCACCACGCAGCTACACCTTAGTCAGCAAGCAGCACAATTAGAAAAGCAAGTAGCAGGTTTAGAGCAAAAACTGAATACGTTACTCGATGAAGCCATGTTAACTGTGAATGGCGTTTTACATTCGGGTGTAGAGATCCATATCTTCAATAAACTGCTTAAAACGACCCGTAACTTCCCACCGAGTAGTGTTAAGTTAGAAAATAACAAAATAGAAATTGAATTTAAAACTTAATAATAAGGGGCTGTTAGTAACAGCCCCAACTTTTTATAGTAAACCGTCTACACTTGTATAGGTTTGCGCTGGCCACACACCTACCTGCACTTGCCCTATATGTTGTTTTTGTAATAACAGCATCGCTAAACGAGATTGACCAATACCACCGCCAATTGTCTGTGGAAGCTTACTTTCTAGTAATGCCTTATGCCAGTCAAACTCTAAACGGTCTTCATCTCCCGTAATACTTAATTGAGTTTGCAATACTTCAGGGCTTACACGAATTCCCATCGATGAGATTTCGAAAGCGTCTTCAAGCACTGGGTTCCATACTAAAATATCACCATTTAATCCCATGTACTGCTCGCATGTCGGGGTTGACCAATCGTCGTAATCTGGCGCTCTCACATCATGAATTTTGCCATCACTCAATGCTCCCCCAATACCAATTAAAAATACAGCGCCATATTCTTGAGTAATCGCCTTTTCACGCTGCTTGGCTGTGAAATCTGGGTACATTTTACGTAATGCTTCACTATGTACAAAAGTAATCTCTGTAGGTAAAAATGGTGTTAAACCAAAGCTGTCACTAACATATTTCTCAGTGGCTTTAATACCTTGGTAAATAGTTTCAACCGTTTGCTTCAAAGTAGATAAACAACGCTGCGTACTTTCACAAATAACTTGTTCCCAGTCCCACTGATCAACATACACAGAATGGATTGGGCTTAGTGAATCTTCATCAGGTCGCAACGCTTTCATTTGTGTGTAAATTCCTTCACCTTTAGAGAAACCATACTCACCCAAGGTTTTTCGTTTCCACTTTGCTAACGAATGCACAACTTCGTAACGGCTATCTGTAATGGCTTTAACATTCACCGCAACAGCGTTCTCGTGTCCACTTAAGTTATCCTGAGTACCGTCACCTACCTTAGCTAAAATAGGTGCCTGCACCTCAATTAAGCCTAATTTTTGCTCTAATTGCTGTGAAAAAAACTGTTTAACTTTACTTATTTGCTGCTGCTGCTGCACATAGTGTGAACTCATAATAATTGGCCTCATTCCCAGTTATTGTATTGGCGACTCAGCGCTTAGTAGCGCTTCAATATGGTTATCGTAACAATTAAATGGTTTAATTCAATAACCCATAACAAAAATAGCTTTAAGATATTAAAACCATTAAAAAAATGGTATAAAAACAACAAATACAATAATACAAAGCAGCTAAACCTATGGAAAATTATCAAATCGATAATCTAGACAAACAGATTCTGCATGCATTAATGGATAATGCACGTACACCCTATGCTGAATTAGCAAAGCGTTTCGGTGTCAGTGCAGGAACAATTCATGTGCGGATTGAAAAAATGAAACAAGCGGGGATCATTACAGGTACCCAATTAACCATTAATACCAAACAGCTTGGCTACGATGTATGTTGTTTTATCGGCATTAATTTAAATAATGCCAGAGACTACCCACAAACTCTGATTAAGCTTGAATCATTAGAAGAGGTTGTTGAAGCATATTACACCACCGGTAATTACAGTATTTTTATTAAAGTAATGACTCGCTCGATCGATCATCTACAAGATGTGTTGATCAATAAAATACAAGCAATAGAAGCTATTCAGTCAACCGAAACCCTTATCTCATTACAAAACCCGATTAGCCGAACAGTGGTGCCTTAAGGTGAAAAATCTCGTATAATTTGCCGAAAAAGAGGACTCCCATGCAGCAAACTCGTTATCAAAGAATTGAAAGTGTACTTTCACGTCGTCAAACCGATCTTACCGTGTGTTTAGAAGACGTACATAAACACCATAACTTATCTGCCATAGTCAGAACGGCCGATGCTGTTGGTTGCCATCATGTGCATGCAGTCTGGCCAGAAAAGCAAAAGTGGCTAACCAATAATACCTCAGGTGGCAGTAAGAACTGGTTAGACACACACCTTCACAAAAATATAGATGATGCCGCAGCCAGTATCCGTGCTCATAACCCCGATGTACAAATTTTGGCAACTCATTTAAGTGAAGATGCCGTCGATTTTAGAGAAATTGATTACACTAAACCCACTGCAATTATTGTCGGCCAAGAAAAAACGGGGATCTCAGAAAAAGCGCTCAAATATGCAGATCAAAACATTATTATTCCAATGCAAGGCATGGTGCAATCGTTAAATGTATCCGTTGCAGCAGCATTAATCTTATTCGAAGCACAACGTCAACGTGAGTTAGCTGGGTTATATAATAGAAATATGCTGAGTGAAGAAATAAAACATCCAATGTATTTTGAAGGCTGCCACCCAATTATTGCAAGGCAGTGTAAGCAAAAGAACTTACCTTATCCCGCACTTGATGAGCATGGCGAAATCGTTGCGGATGAACAATTTTGGCAGGCATTAAAACATACTTGATGCATATACAGTGTATAAGTACACTTAACTCACTAAATAACAATAATTGAGCCTACTTTGTCTAAACCTAGCTTAAGCCAATACCCAATCACAGAACTTAAAGGCGTAGGTCCTAAAATGGCTGAACGACTTTTAAAGCTAGGCATCACCACAGTACAAGATATGCTTTTTCATTTACCGCTAAGGTATGAAGACAGAACGCGTATTTATGCTATTAGTGAGCTCACCGCACATAGCCATGTAACGGTTCAAGCAACCATTGAAACAAGCCAAATTACCTTTGGTAAGCGGCGTATGCTGGTTTGCCAAATAAATGATGGGACAGGTAGGTTAACTCTACGATTTTTTAATTTTACCGCAGCACAAAAAAACGCATTTAGCACGGGTAAAATAATTCGCTGTTTTGGCGAAATACGTCGCGGACGTGTTGGCTTTGAAATGAACCACCCAGAATACAGTATTAGCGACACTTTTGAGCAACAACCTACATCATCAACACTTACGCCAGTCTATTCAACAACCGAGGGGTTAAAGCAACTCTCTATCAGGGCGTTGAGTGAACAGGCAATAGAATTGCTTCAAAAATACGCAGTAGAAGAGCTACTACCTCAACAATGGCAACCATCGCAACTTGGGTTAAGCGATGCATTATTATTACTACACCGCCCCCCCAATGACGTTGATATCATTGCACTTGAACAAGGGACTCACCCAGCACAACAACGGCTCGTTTTTGAAGAGTTGTTGGCTCAAAATCTCAGCCTCTTAAAAGTAAGAGAACAGGGACAGCAAGTTAAAGCCGTTGCACTTGAGCCTACTAATTCATTAGAGGGACAGTTTTTGGCGCAATTACCCTTTGCGCCAACCAACGCACAAAGTCGTGTGGTATCAGAAATTAAAGCAGATTTACAAAATGCGTACCCTATGATGCGATTAGTTCAAGGTGATGTTGGCTCGGGTAAAACACTAGTCGCAGCCCTGAGCGCCTTAACTGCGATAGCACAAGGCTATCAAGTTGCATTAATGGCGCCGACTGAAATTTTATCAGAGCAACATGGAATCAACTTTTCTAGCTGGTTTGAAAGTCTTGGAATAACCGTTACTTGGTTAGGCGGTAAAACTAAAGGAAAAGAGCGCATTAATACACTTGCAATGATCGCCTCTGGTGAAGCGCAGATGATTGTGGGTACCCATGCTTTATTTCAAGATGAAGTAAAATTTAACAATCTCGTACTTATCATTATTGATGAGCAACATCGCTTTGGGGTTCATCAACGTTTATCACTGCGTGAAAAAGGGCGCTTTGGTGATTGTTATCCACATCAACTAGTAATGACAGCAACACCTATACCACGTACGCTCGCGATGACTGCTTATGCCGATTTAGAAACCTCAGTGATCGACGAATTACCACCAGGAAGAACACCAATTACCACTGTTGCCATCCCTGATACCCGCAGAGATGACATCATTAGTCGAGTGAAACTTGCCTGTAATGAACAAGGTCGACAAGTTTACTGGGTATGTACTCTTATAGACGAGTCTGAAGTATTACAATGCCAAGCAGCTGAAGACAGTGCTTTACAATTAAAAGAAGCCTTACATGAACTTAATATTGGTTTAGTCCATGGGAGAATGAAAGCCACTGAAAAGCAAGCCATTATGAGTGAGTTTAAAACGGGGAACATTCATGTACTTGTCGCAACAACCGTAATCGAGGTCGGTGTTGATGTCCCCAATGCGAGCCTAATTATTATTGAAAACCCAGAGCGCTTAGGTTTAGCACAGCTTCACCAATTACGAGGCCGTGTAGGACGTGGGGCAACCGCATCGCATTGCGTTCTTTTATACCATGCACCACTTTCTCAGACTGCACAGAAGCGATTAGGAGTACTGCGCGATAGTAACGATGGCTTTGTTATAGCAGAGCGTGATTTAGAAATACGCGGCCCAGGTGAAGTACTTGGAACTAAACAAACCGGTTTAGCCGAATTCAAAATCGCTGATTTAACACGCGATAAACAAACACTCAATCAAGTAAGGCCCATCGCACAACAAATGCTTAAGCAATACCCTCAGCATATAGACCCTCTTATTCACCGCTGGTTAGGTAATAAATCAAACTACGCACAAGCATAGTCGGTTTTTAAACTTTACTTTTCACTTCATCATCCAGACTTATACCAATTCGCTTAATTAAGCGGTCTATTTTGAGGCAGGAAAAACGGGTTGATAGCTAGGCAAAAAATTCGCTATTTAGTTGTTCTAAATGAGAATTTTTTAACAGAGATAGCGACACGTTTAGCCCCGCAAAATGATTGAGTATTATTGCGGATTGGTATTACCCCAAACGGATATATTTTCATAATGCTTTTATTTTCAGGCCTTCTATTGCAAGATGTCGTGGTGTCGTGGTGTCGTCCACAGCGTTAGAGTAGGCTTTAGGCGCTTATTCTTTTACTTTTACCTGATGCCTTTTACCTTTCAGCTGCATTTTCACTTTTCTGCAGACGTAAAAAAGCCCGACTATTGCTAGTCGGGCTTTCTCTTATTTGAAGCCTGGTAATGTCCTACTTTCACATAGCAAATGCTACACTATCATCGGCGCTGTTTCGTTTCACTACTGAGTTCGGCATGGGGTCAGGTGGGTCCAAAACGCTATTGTCACCAAGCAAATTTGGTG
>Ga0207889_1000111_pt1 | contig 44628 bp, 43 predicted proteins | sample LinPmetageLP47_FD_184058 | JGI IMG/M metagenome (GOLD analysis project Ga0207889, IMG submission 184058) | Marine viral communities from the Pacific Ocean - LP-47 (SPAdes) | ecosystem: Environmental > Aquatic > Marine > Oceanic | place: Pacific Ocean | collected 2011-06-12 | reverse complement strand
TGCTTTCCAGCTTCGTATGTCCCAGCAAGAGCTGCACGGCGCGTAAATTGCGTGTTCGCCTATATATCAGCGTCGCTTTCGTGCGACGCATCGAGTGCGTGCCGTACTCGAGAGGATCGAGGCCGATACTCTCAACCCACGATTTAACGACTCGCGCGTATTGCCGCGTGGATAGATGTGGAGAACTCGACACCCGGCTCGGAAACAAATAATCAGTGGCTCGCAGCGCGACAGCGCTTATCCATGCTTCGATCGAGGTACGCGTTTGCTCTGTCAGTTCGAACTGTACAGGTCGGCCCGTTTTCTGCTGAACAATCGCGGTGCGGGACAGTACGCGACCACCGTGTGCGACCTCTTGAACCTTCAGCCTAACCAGATCACACCCGCGTAGCTTGCTGTCGATAGCGAGATTAAACAGTGCAAGACCCCGCGTCTGGGTCGCAAGCTGTAGCCGTACCCGAATGCCCCAGATTTCCTTGAGCTTTAGCGGTGGTTTCGGGCCGACTAAGCGGCCTTTGTTCCACGGAATGATGGGGCCTTTAGAATGAGCGCCTTCCCATTGGTCGATATACTCCATGACGATTCCTTTTGCTGAACGGAACCGTCAATATCCGACCGATCGCTGGTGATCAGGTAGCGACCCAAAGCGGACTGCTATCGGTTTAATTCGCGTGAGAGCATCGGGATATAACTTAACTAGCCCGCATCGAAAATTGAGCGGCAGAACGTGACCTAATGCCATCTAAGCCGAAGCGCCCAAAACCTTCGTGTAAAAACCACTACGTGCCGGTTTGGTATCAGAACGGGTTTCAGTTAGGTCAGAACCAGAACTGGCTGCTCGACATCTCTGAGCCTCAGCTGCGCCCGGACGGTACGCCGATTGTCTTCGCTCCTCGGATGCGCCCCGCCAAGGCCTGTTTTTGGGAAAGCGAACTGTACGTCACTCGCTTTGGCGAGATGATCAACGACGAAGTCGAAACCGTCTTATTTCAAGAGATCGATAATCACGGGTCTGACGCGGTTCGTGCGTTCGTCGATGGGGACGAGCGCGCTATGCACTACCAGTTGGAGTCGCTGTTGTCCTACTTAGGTGCGCAGAAGCTACGCACCCCTGGACTTGTCCGGGTCCATTAGACACTTCTGGCCTATGATTTGGACTTGTCCGGGTCCACGCACGATGTAATTGCTTAGCCCGATCGGATGTCCCAACCGCGCTTCCAGCAAGCTGGAGGGCACAATGATGGATACGGCGAGAATGAACAAACCCAAAAGGCACACGTAATAAACCACGACGGCGCCGCTCAGGGTCAGCACGGTGACCGTGTTGTAGAGCCTGGCCGTATCGACGATTCGCATCGAGAAAACCGACGCTATCGATTGAAAAAGATGCTGTTGATCTGCGTGTGTGCGGTTATCAGTGGCACCGAAGGCTAGAGCGCGACGGCGCCGTCGGCCGAACGAAGCTCAACCGGTTGCGGCGCTTTTAACCTTACGAAAACGGCGTTCCGGATAAGGACACGATTGCTTGATGATCAGACACATGACATCAGGGCGCGTGATTATTATGCGAAAGCCATGGTCTGTCGGTGGCTTTTGTGTGCGTCTTTGGCTGGGGTCCGGTACGCTTCGTTATATGCCCGAACAGCCGAGCCAGCTAAGCCCGCCGGTGGATCCCGCACGCGACCATATGGACGGGCCGGATGACCCCGGCGTAACCCTGCTGGAGTACGGCGATTACCAGTGCGGCTATTGCCAGCGGGCGCACGCAGGCATCCGGCGGATACGCGAGCAACATCTGCCTGGCCAGGTCCGCTATGTTTTTCGGCACTTGCCCAATACCCGGCTGCATCCCGACGCCCAGCGGGCCGCCGAAGCCGCCGAAGCGGCCGCCGCCCAAGGCCGGTTCTGGGATATGCACGACTATATGTTCGCGAATCAGGATGCGCTCGACCGCGACAGCCTTGTCGACGCCGCCGCCACGCTGGGACTGGATCAGCAACGCTTCGCGCGCGAGCTCGACGACCAGATCCACGCACCGCGGGTGCGCGCCGATCTGGATCACGCGCAGGCCAGCGGCGTCCACGTCACGCCGACGTTTTTCATCGACGGGCGCCGTTATGACGGCCCCTGGGACGACGAGTCGGTGCTGGATACGATGCGCCGGCCGCTGGGCGGACGGGTCCGGCAGTTTGCCGAGGATTTCGCTGGTCTATCAGCCTCAGCAGGCTTTTTGATGCTGCTGGGCGCCGTGGTGGCGCTGATCTGGGCCAACTCGCCGTGGGCGGCCAGCTACACCGCGCTCTGGAATACTGAGATGGCTGTACGTCTGGGTGGTTTCGTGCTGCCGCTGTCGTTGCATCAATGGATCAACGACGGCCTGATCGTGTTTTTCTTCTTCGTCGTTACGCTGGAGATCAAGCGCGAGATCACCGCCGGCGAGATGAGCGATCCACGCCGCGCCGCGCTGCCGCTGGCGGCCGCGACGGGCGGCATGGTCGCGCCTGCCGTGCTGTATCTGTTGTTCAACTGGGGTGGGCCGGCCGCCATGGGCTGGGGCGTGCCGATGGCCACCGATACCGCCTTTGCGCTGGGCATCATGGCGATGCTGGGGCCCAGGGTGCCGCTGGCGCTCAAGGTGTTCGTGGCCACGCTGGCGATCGCCGATGATGTGGGTGCCATTCTGGTGCTGGCGTTGTTTTATACCACCGACATCGCGGTGGCGGGGCTGGTGTTAGCGGCGCTGTGTTTTGCCGCGGCGCTGGCGCTCAACCGCGCGCGGGTCTACCGGCCGCTGCCCTATTCGCTGGTGGGCATCGGCCTGTGGTTGGCGGTGCTGTATTCGGGGGTGCATACCACCCTGGCGGGCGTGTTGCTGGCTTTCGCCATTCCCACCCACAGCCCGCCGAATACGCCGGGCCTGCACAGCCAGAGCACGGCGTTGTTTGATAGTCTGCAAGCGCCGCCGGTGGCGAGCAACGATCAAAGCCGCTACCAAGCCACGGTGCGCGCGCTGGAAAGCCTGGTCGGGCGGCTGCTTTCACCGGCCCAGCGGCTCGAACGCGATCTGCGGCCCTGGTCTTCCTATCTGATACTACCGCTGTTCGCGCTCGCCAACGCCGGTATCGCGGTGGCGCCGAGCACCCTCGATTTTTTACGGCCGGTCAGCCTGGGTGTGATCGTGGGCCTGGTGATCGGCAAGCCGTTGGGCATTACGCTGGCGACCTGGCTGGCGGTGCGCGCGGGCCTAGCGGATCAACCCACTGAATTCAGCTGGCGCCAGGTCGCGGGTGCGGGCGCCCTGTGCGGCATTGGTTTTACGATGTCGATTTTTATCGCCGACGCGGCGTTCGCCGATTCCGGCCCGCTGGCGCTGGCCAAGGTCAGCGTCATGGTCGCCTGCGTGCTCGCAGCCGGTCTCGGCTCGTGGCTGTTGCGCGGCGCGCCCTCGCCGTCGGCTTGAACCCGACCGACAAGACGATCCGCCACGTAACCGGCCCAGACTCGGCGCAAAACCGGGTGGCGCTTGTTCTCGAAGGTATCGATTGGCACGCCGATTCGTACCCCGGTTGACGGCCGGTCTCGCTTCGATCCACGCTAAGAAAGACGCTCGCAGTATGCTGTAACGCGCTATTCATCCGTTCCGAAGCGGAATCGGACGCCGGCCATTACGTTGGGTGAAACCGATTATCTCCGAGAAAAACGGCTAGACAGCCGCTGGTCATTCGCGTTTACTCGATTTTCATAGAAATCCTTTAGCCTTTGCATGACCTTCCAGACCCCATCCAGCAATCCGATCACGCTCGCGGGCGCGCCGATGGGCGATGTGTTGCATGCGTGCGCGTTTTTTAACAGCGATGTCGAAGGTTGCCGTGTGTTGACGCCGTTCATCCGCGAGGGTATCGAGGCCGGCGAGAAAGCGTTTCATATCGTAAGTGCGGCGGGCTGCGATCATCATCTGGGCCATCTGCGCGACGCGGATATCGCGGTCGATGCGGCGCGCGAGCGCGGCCAACTCGATCTACACACCTGGGACGAGATCTATTTCGCCGACGGCACGTTCGATTACCAGCGCGTACTCGACACCATGCTGGCGCATATGACGCAAGCGCGTGACGAGGGTTATGCGCGTACGCGGCTGGTCTCGCGCATGGACTGGGCGTTGGAGGATTATCCGCGTACGCAGGATCTGCTCGAATACGAGACCCGTTTCAACCTCGAGCCCAACCCGGGCAATCCGGTGGTTTGCGTCTACGATCTGGCCAAGTTCCGCGCCGACGTGATAATCGATGTCATGCGTGTCCACCCGATCATGGTCATCGGCGAAACCCTGCAGGAAAACCCGTTTTTCGTGCCGCCGGAGCAGATGCTCGCCGAGTTGCGGGCTCGATAAGGCGGTGACCGCATCCGTACGCGACGAATCCGCGACCGAAGTCCAACGGCTGCAAAGTTGTCTCAGCGACCTGCTCGGCGTGCTCGCGCTGCCCTCGGTTTGGCAAAACCAAAGCCCCGAGCGCGTGCTCGCCATATTGCTCGATGCGCTCATGCGCCTGATGCCTTTGGAGTTGGCCTACGCGCGTCTTACCCCGGCCGATGGGGCCAAGCCGGTCGATGTCTATCGTCTCGCGACGGCGAGGCGTTATCGCCGTCAGGCGGCGCGGCTGGCCGAAGGACTCGACGCCTGGCTGACCGGCGAGTCTACGCAAACCCAAGCGATCATCGCGCATCCGTTGGACGAAGGCGATCTGGCGCTGGCACGGCTGCCGCTGGGTCATGCGACGCGTCTTGTCGTGGCCTCGCGCAATACGGATTTCCCCGACGACACCGAGCGACTGCTGCTGCGGGTCGCGACCAATCAGGCCGCGGTGGAACTGCAACACGCCGAGGTGCTTGCGGCGCGAAAGCGCGCCGAGGCCAGCGAGCGCCGCCGCGATACGCTGGTCGCCCGCAATATCTACCTGCGTGAGCAACTCGACGACGAAAGGCGCCACGGCGATATTATCGGTGAGAGTACGGCGCTCGCCGGCGTGCTCGCCCATGTCGAGCAGGTCGCGCCGACGTCCGCGTGTGTGCTGATCGAAGGCGAGACCGGCACCGGCAAGGAACTCGTCGCGCGCGCGGTACATGCCGGCAGCGGCCGCGACGACGAGGCCTTCGTCAAACTCAACTGCGCGGCGATCCCGACCGGGTTGCTGGAAGCCGAACTGTTCGGCCACGAAAAAGGCGCGTTCACCGGCGCGGTAGCCCAGCGCGTGGGTCGCTTCGAGCTCGCCGATGGCGGCACGCTGTTTCTGGACGAGGTCGGCGATATCCCGTTGGAACTCCAGGCCAAGTTGCTGCGCGTGCTCCAGGAAGGCGAGTTCGAGCGCCTGGGCAGTACCCGCACCCAGCGCGTGGATGTCCGGCTGGTGGCCGCCTCCAATCGGGATCTGGCGCGGATGGTGGCTGAGCGCGCCTTTCGCGAGGACCTGTACTATCGGCTCAATGTGTTCCCGATCCGGGTGCCGGCGCTGCGTGAGCGCAGCGACGATATCCCGGCGCTGGTCGAGCATTTCACGCGTTTGTACGCGCATCAATTCGACAAACCCGTTCAGCATATTTCCAACGCGACCCTACGCGCCCTGTGTGCCTACGCCTGGCCCGGCAATATCCGCGAGCTGCAAAATTTCATCGAGCGCAGCGTGATCCTGTCGTCGGGCGCGGGGCTCGATGCGCCGCTGAGCGAACTCGGCCCGCCTCCTTCCACGTTAGAACAACCGTCCGAATCACCGGTCCATGAGCGCGATAATAAAACTTTGAGGGACGTGGAACGCGACCATATCCTGGCCGCGTTGCAAGCCTGCAACGGGACGGTCGGTGGCCCTCAAGGCGCCGCCGCGCGCCTGGACATGAAACGTACGACGCTGCAATACCGGATGCGCAAACTGGGTATAGAGCGACAGACTCCAGGTTGACCAAACCACGAAAATCAGGCCCGCGAATCAAATGCCTTTCCGCCGCGCGGTCGACCAAAAGACAAAACCGACGCCTCCCCCGCCCCTTTGGAAACCCCATCGCTGAAGCGCCCGCCGCAAGCGAAGACATCGGTAAATCAACACAATGCGTTCAGGCTGATGGTGCCTGACGAATAGCCGGCACCTCTGCCGAATGATTGGCACTTCGGCACTCCTACGGTCGTATCTGCAAATCGAACCAACGGCCACAATGCTCGGTATTTTACTTTAAAACATGAACTTATATAATAGTACGCCGCGTTAGCGCAGGTGATGGCACGCCCTTTGCTGCTTATGTGTTCAACGCCATCCATCCCGCTTCGGATGGCGTTGCGGACACACGAGAAAGGAGCACACGCCATGAAAGCAGTTGTCTATAAAGGGCCGAACGAAGTTGCCGTCGAGGAGGTCGCCGACGCCAAGATCGAACGCCCCACCGATGTGCTCGTGAAAATCACCACCACCAATATCTGCGGCTCCGACCTGCATATGTATGAAGGCCGCACGGATCTAGCAACCGGCAGCGTGATCGGCCACGAGAACATGGGTGAAGTCGTCGAGGTCGGTGGCGGCGTCGAGCGCATACGTGTCGGCGACCATGTCTCGCTACCGTTCAATATCGGCTGTGGGTTCTGCCGGAACTGCGAGGCGGGCAACACCGCGTTTTGTCTGACCGTACACCCGGACCCGGACATGGCCGGCGCGGCCTACGGCTTCGCGGGCATGGGGCCGTTCGCCGGCGGTCAGGCCGAATATCTGCGCGTACCGTTCGCCGACTTCAACTGCCTGCGTCTGCCCGAGGATGCGAGCGAAAAACAAAACGACTACGCGCTGGTTTCCGATGTCTTCCCCACCGGCTGGCACGCCACCGAAATGGCCGACCTGCAGCCGGGCGAATCGGTGGTGATTTACGGCGGCGGCGCGGTCGGGCTGATGGCCGCCTATTCGGCGATTCTGAAAAGCGCATCGCTGGTCATGCTCGTCGATCGCGAACCCGATCGGCTGAAGCTTGCCAAGCAGATGGGTGCGATCCCCATCGATGACTCCAAAGGCGACAGCGTCAACCAGATACTCGAGCTCACTGACGGCCGGGGTGCAGACAAGGGCTGCGAGTGCGTGGGCTATCAATGCTGCAACCACCACGGCCAGGAACAGCCCAATCTAACCTTGAACAACCTCGTGGCTAGCGTTCGCTTTACCGGCAAGATCGGAACCGTGGGCATTTTCCTGCCGCACGACCCTGGCGCCGACAGCGAAATGCATCGCCAGGGTCAAATTGCGTTCGATATGGGCAAGTTCTGGTTCAAGGGCCAGAAAATGGGCTGCGGGCAGGCCAACGTCAAACGCTATAACCGCCAGCTGCGCGATCTCATCCACCGCGACGTCGCCAAGCCTTCGTTCATCGTCTCGCACGAGATGCCGCTGGCCGACGCGCCGGAGGGCTATCGCCGTTTCGATGCCCACGAGGACGGTTACACCAAGATTCTGCTCAAGCCGGCGGCCTGATCGAGCGTCCGTTAATACACCCAGGCCGGGCCGGTCTTGTAACCGTGCGGCCTGGCAAACCGATGGACTAGGAGAAATAACATGATTAGCAAAGCACTCTGGGTTCCGCTGCAAGCCAAACCCGGCAAGGAAGCCGATGTCGAGGCTTTTCTCGAAAGCGGCCTTGAACTGGTCCAAAACGAACCCGGCACCAAAACCTGGTACGCCGTCAAGCTGGGGCCGGCGTCCTACGGCATCTTCGACACGTTTGACAACGAGTCCGGCCGCGATGCCCACCTGGCCGGCGAGGTCGCCAAGGCGCTGATGAACCAGGCCCCGGACCTGTTTGCCGAGCAGCCGCAAATCAACAAGGTCGACGTGCTGGCGGCGAAATAGCCGGCGCGCCGGTTTTCAGGAGGCCCATGTCATGAGTACGCGTCAGTCAACGCAAACGACGCCGGGCGCCGAGTCGGCGTTATCGCCCGGCGAGCGCGCTCCGGACTTCAACTTGGCGCGCTCGCCCGACGACTCACTGTCGCTGGGCGATTTGCGCGGTCAGCCGGTGGTACTGGTGTTCTACCCGGCCGACTGGAGCCCGGTATGCGGTGGCCAATTGGCGCTGTACAACGAGATCCTGGAAGAATTCCAACGCTTCGACGCGCGCTTGCTCGGCATCTCGGTCGATGGTGTCTGGTGCCACAAGGCGTTCGCCGAGGATAAGAATCTGGATTTCGATCTGCTGTCCGATTTCCAGCCCAAGGGCGAGGTCGCCGAGGCGTACGGCGTCTATCGCGACGGCGACGGCGTGACCGAAAGAGCGCTGTTCGTCCTCGATGGCGACGGGATCATCCGCTGGAGCGCTGTCTCGCCCATCGATGTCGATCCCGGCGCCGACGGCATCCTGGCCGCGCTCGAAGACTTGGATGAACAGGAGGTCACCCGATGAACGCTTCATCCCTCACCCCGATCGACGAAACCGATCATACCCAAGGCCCCGATGACGCCCCGGTCACCCTGATCGAATACGGCGACTTTGAGTGCCCCCTCTGCGGCCAGGCCTACCCGATCGTCGAGCGGTTAAGACGAGACTACGGCGATGACTTGCGCTTCGCCTTTCGCCACCTGCCACTAAACAAGGTGCACCCGCACGCCGCGCAGGCCGCCCAGGCCGCGGAAGCGGCCGGCGCGCAGGATGCGTTCTGGGCGATGCATGCTGCCCTGTTCAAGCACCAGCGCGCCCTCGAATACGAAGACCTGAAAGGCTACGCCGAGGATTTGGCATTGGATACCGAGCGCTTTGCGCGCGAACTTGACGAACGGGTCTATAACAAGCGTGTGCAAGCCGATCTACGGGGCGGCGTGCGCGCCGGCGCCAACGGCACGCCGACGTTTTTCATCAACGGCGTACGCCACGACGGCGACTTCGACTTCGATACGTTGTCGCAGGCCATAACAAAGGCAGGCGCATAAACCCTTGGCGGGGGAAACTTCGATATTCAATCAGGCGCAATACGATGCCCGACGAACTCAACGGCATAAAAATCGCGATACTGGCCACCGACGGCTTTGAACAGGTCGAGCTGACCGAAACGCGCCAGGCCCTCATCGACGCCGGCGCCGAGACCGTGGTGGTCGCGCCCAAGGACGGGTCCGTCAAGGGCTGGAAATTCACTGACTGGGGCGAGTCCGTTGACGTCGACGTGACCCTGGACGACGCCGATGCCGGCGACTATGACAGCCTGCTGCTGCCCGGCGGGGTGATGAATCCGGACAACCTGCGCCGCGACGAATCCGCGCTGGCGTTCGTCCGCGCGTTCTTTGAAGTCGGCAAGCCGGTCGCAGCGATCTGCCATGCGCCCTGGACGCTGATCGACGCGCAGCAGGTGTCCGGCAAGCGCATGACCTCGTTTCACACGCTGCAGACCGACCTGAAAAACGCCGGCTCGAACTGGGTCAACGAAGAAGTGGTCGTCGACCAGGGTCTGGTCACCAGCCGCAGCCCCGACGATATCCCGGCGTTCAACGCCAAGATGGTCGAGGAATTCGCCGAAAGCAAGCATCGCGCGTCGGCCACCGGTTAGCGATTGCCTATCCCGCTTATCCAATCGGAGGAATTGTCATGCACCAAGCCAACGGCGTTTCGCTGGAAGACGCGCAGCGGGTCATCGGCGCCGGCATCGAAAAATCCCAGGAGATCGGCCAGCCGGTAAATATCGCGGTGGTCGACGCCGGCGGCAACCTAGTTGCCCATGCGCGGATGGACGGCGCCTGGATCGGCAGTGTCGATATTGCCATCAACAAGGCGTTTACCAGCCGCGCCTTCGATCTGTCGACCAAGGATCTGGGGGCGAACGCGCAGCCGGGCGAGCAGTTTTTCGGCATCCAGATGTCCAACCACGGCCGCGTCATGACTTTTGCCGGCGGCGTGCCGCTGCAAGGCGTAGATCGCGTGGTGGGCGCGGTCGGCGTAAGCGGCGGCAGCGGGGACCAGGACCAAAGCGTCGCCGAGGTGGCGGCCCAGGCTTTTTAAATACCGAGTTTTGTACCGACATACCCACGAGGCACGCTATGAAGTTTGTATCCAACCCGCCGCCGCGATCCCCCGCACCCCCGAGCCGCGCCCGCCCATCCAAGACGTCTACGGTCAGGATACCGAGGCTGGCGGGGTCAGCGATGGCGTCATGCGCTGGAGCTGGATGATGGCCATGCAGGCATCGCCCAAGGCCACGCTGGATTGCGTGGACGCTTTCGGCCGCACCGATCTCAGGCCCGATATGGATGCCTTCAATGTGCCCACCCTGGTGGTGCACGGCACCGGCGATGCCACCGTGCCCATTGACGCCACCGGCCGCGCCGCCGCCAAGGCGATCGGCAGCAACGCCGAGCTCAAGGAGTACGACGGCGCGCCGCACGGGCTGATCGTCACCCACGCCGAGCAACTCAATAAAGACCTATTGGCTTTTCTCAACGGTTGAACACAGCACCGTGCAAAGCACCAAAGGCCCCAACAAGGAGTCACGTATGACCCGAGCTATTCGTTTCCACGAGACCGGCGGCCCGGACGTTCTGCAATACGAAGACATCGAAATCGGCGCGCCCGGCCGCGGCGAAGTTTGTATCAACGTCGAGGCCATCGGCTTGAACCGCGCCGAGGCGATGTTTCGCCAAGGCGCCTATCTGGAAGACCCGAAGCTGCCCGCCGGCGTCGGCTACGAAGGCGCCGGCACCGTCGAGGCGGTCGGCGACGGCGTCGAAGGCCTGGCCGAAGGCGACGCGGTGTCGGTGATCCCGGCGTTTTCGATGAACCACTACAGCTTCTACGCCGAACAGGCGATTGTGCCGGCACACGCAGTCACATCACGGCCGAAAGGTCTCGACGCCGTCCAGGCATCGGCTGTGTGGATGCCGTTTTTGACCGCCTACGGCGCACTCATCGAATTGGGCCAGCTCACCAAAGGTGACGCCGTCATCATTCCGGCGGCTTCCAGCAGTGTTGGTTTGGCCGCCATTCAGATCGCCAATAGCGTCGGCGCGGTGTCGATCGCGGCAACCCGCACTTCGGGCAAAGCCGACGACCTGAAAAAAGCCGGCGCCGCCCATGTCGTGGCGACCGAGGAACAGGACATTGTCGCCGAAGTTATGCGTATCACCGGTAACAAAGGCGCGCGCATGGTCTTCGATCCGGTGGCCGGCCCGCAGGTCGAAACGCTGGTCGACGCCATGGGCGCCGGCGGCATCGTATTCATCTATGGCGCGTTGGCCGGCAAGCCGACGCCGTTTCCGATGATCGCGGGTATGAACAAGGCGCTAACCATGCGCGGCTATACCCTTTTCGAGGTCATCGGCGACGCCGGCCGCTTCGAGCGCGGCAAGAAGTTTGTCACCGACGGCCTGGAAAAAGGCGATTTCAAGGCCACGGTGTCCAAGACTTTCGACTTCGAGGACATGGTCGAAGCCCACAAGTATATGGAATCCAACCAGCAATTCGGCAAGATCGTTGTCACGGTCGGCGGCTAAATTCACCAATCCCCCGCGGCTCGCCGCGGGCACCTCGGCGATGGGGTTTCCAAATCGGCCGGCACGCGTGCCGGTCGCCGGATTGTAAGCCTGGATAATTATCGTAAGCTCATGACCGACACGCGACACTCTGACCGCCCGTCGAAGGTACGATCCGAAAAACAGCCGATCGAAGTGCGCGAGCGCGACAGCGCGGCATCAGGCGCACCTATCGCTGGGTGGGCGACAGGTGACCGGTTCTCTTGGGAGGAAATCCATCAACGCTTGTTGGCGAGCGCCGATGAGGAAATCGCGCATAGAATCCGAATATTGTTCTTCAGCGGCTTGACCGCGGGGTTCGCGATAACCTTGACATTTCTCGGCCTTACCACGGGATTGGCGGCCTTCCCGGACAACCCGTTCTTGGGCTCGCTGCTTTATCCGATCGGCTTTCTCTATATCGTTCTAGGGAGGTACGAGCTCTATACAGAAAACACGCTGCCGCCCGTCAAGCTGGTGCTTACGAGGTTGGCGAGCCTGCCGCTGTTGCTTAGGCTGTGGGCGGTTGTGCTGGTAGCCAACATGCTCGGCGCCATAGGCGGCGCCTTCATCTTGGCCGAGGCGGAGGTCGTTTCTGAGGCCGGAGGCGACGCGGCGGCGACCTTGCTGGAGCACAGCATGGCGACGAGCTGGTGGTCGGTGTTCTTCAAGGCCTTTTTCGCTGGCTGGCTTGTCGCCGGCCTCGTCTGGCTCAGCTTCGCGGCACGGGACACGATCTCGCGCGTGCTGATCATCTACTTCGTCTTCTTCACCATTACCGCAACGGGTCTCTACCACATCATCTCTTCGACCTGCGAGGTGTTCTTCCTCTACTTCCGCAGCGGGATCGATCTCGGCGCCGCTGCCTGGGGATTTCTGCTCCCCGTGGGTCTGGGCAACACAATAGGCGGCGTTGTCGCCTTCTCGCTGGTTGGCTATGTGCAATCCGAACAGCATCGCTACCCAGAGGTCCGCGTGCTGAGCTTGAGGGATATGTTGTTCAGCTGGAAAGGCGGGCGGCCTTTCGGAACACCACGCCCGCGGGCACCGCACACCGAGCAATCCACCGGTGAGGTAGACAGAGACACCTCCTAGGTGCGTCGACCCGCGGCGGCCGCAGGTGAGGGCGCCGCCCCATTGATCACGCGGCTCTCAGCTGGGTGCTTGTAAGCGGGAGGTGTCTTGAAAGCGAAGATAAAAGGGGCGAGGTAAAAGGGGTCAGACCCGAATGGCACTCATACCCCCTTAACGGGGGAAAACATTGATATCCAGTTAGGAGCATACGATGTCCAACGAACTCAACGGCAGAAAAATCGCGATACTGGCCACCGACGGCTTTGAACAGGTCGAGCTGACCGAACCGCGCCAGGCCCTCATCGACGCCGGCGCCGAGACCGTGGTGGTCGCGCCCAAGGACGGGTCCATCAAGGGCTGGAAATTCACCGATTGGGGCGACAGCGTTGACGTCGACGTGACGCTGGACAGCGCCGATGCGGGCGATTATGACGCCCTATTGCTGCCCGGCGGCGTGATGAATCCGGACAGCCTGCGCCGCGACGAATCCGCGCTGGCGTTCGTCCGCGCGTTCTTTGAAGCCGGCAAGCCGGTCGCCGCGATCTGCCATGCGCCCTGGACGCTGATCGACGCCCAGCAGGTCGCCGGCAAGCGCATGACCTCATTTCACACGCTGCAGACCGATCTGAAAAACGCCGGCGCGAACTGGGTGGACGAAGAAGTGGTCGTCGACCAGGGTCTGGTCACCAGCCGCAGCCCCGACGATATCCCGGCGTTCAACGCCAAGATGGTCGAGGAATTCGCCGAAGGCAAGCATCGCCCGTCGACCACCGGTTAGTGATCGCCAATCCGGCTTGCCGGCCCTCCAATCGAAAATCTCTGTTTACCTGATTGATGATGGGCCGGCGCGCGCGAGCTGCCGGAGTGTAACCCCCGACTCACCCGAGAGGATATTATGAAAATACTCATGGTTTTGACCTCGCACGACCAACTCGGCGATACCGGCAAGCCCACCGGCTTCTGGCTGGAGGAATTCGCCGCACCCTACTATGTCTTCATCGACGCCGGAGCCGAAGTGGCGCTGGCTTCACCGGCCGGCGGCCAGCCGCCGGTCGACCCGGCCAGCGACAGCGAAGACGCCCAGACCGAGGCCACCCGGCGCTTCAAGCAAGACGGCGACGCGCAAGCCGCGCTGGCGGACACCGCCAAGCTGGCTGATGTGGCCGAAGACGATTTCGACGGCGTGTTCTATCCCGGCGGCCACGGCCCGCTCTGGGATCTGGCCGAGGACAGCGATTCCATAGCCCTGATCGAAACCACCCACGCCGCCGGCCTGCCGCTAGCCCTGGTTTGCCACGCTCCTGGCGTGCTGCGTAAAACCAAAGACGCCGACGGCGCGCCACTGGTCAAAGGCAAATCCGTGACCGGGTTCACCAACAGCGAGGAACAAGGCGCGGGCCTGACCGACGTGGTGCCGTTTTTGGTCGAGGATTCGCTCAAGGACAACGGCGGTCGTTATTCCAAGGGCGAAGACTGGGCGTCGCACGTCGTCACCGAAAACAACCTGATTACCGGCCAGAATCCGGCGTCCTCGGCGGACGCGGCGCAGGCGCTGCTCGAGCAGATCCGTCAGCGCGTCGGTTCTCGCGATACCGCGCCTGCACGATGATCTCCAACGAGCCGCCGCGCCAGTAGGCACGAAAAAGCAGTTCGTCGAGCAATTCCTCAAGAGAAATCAACATGACACAAACCCAGCCCCTACCCGGAAGCGAACACTACCCCACCCTGTTTTCGCCGATTCGCATCGATTCACTGGCACTGGACAATCGCGCCACGGTGGCCCCGATGACCCGCACCAGCGCCCATCCCGACGGCCGACCGACCGAGCAGATGGTCGAGTATTACCGCCGCTATGCCCGCGGCGGTTTCGGCCTGGTGATTACCGAAGGCACGTTCACCGATACGGCCTACAGCCGCGGCTATTATCGCCAGCCGGGGATTGCCACGGAGGCGCACGCCGCGGCCTGGCAGCCGGTGGTCGACGCGGTCCACGACGCCGGCGCACGGTTCGTCATGCAGCTCATGCACGCCGGCGCGCAGTCGCAGTACAACGACTATGCCGACGTGAACGTCGGGCCGTCGGCGGTTGCACCCTATGGCGAAACCAATCCGATCTACCACGGCAACGGCGAGCCGTATCCGGTGCCCGAAGCGCTGACCGAAACCGGCATCATCGAGGTGATCGACGGTTTCGTGGCCGCGGCCCAGCGCGCGATGCAAACCGGCTTCGACGGCGTGGAAATTCACGGCGCCAACGGTTATCTGCTCGATGAGTTCATCACCGCTTATCACAACCAACGCGACGACGAGTACGGCGGCGATATCGGCAACCGCGTGCGCATGGTCCGGCGCGTGGTGCAAAGCGTGCGCGACGCGGTGGGCCGCGACTTCGCAGTCGGCGTGCGTCTATCGCAGACCAAGATCGCCGACATGAATTATCGCTGGGACGGTCCGGACGACGCCGCCGTGATTTTTCGTGCCATGGCCGAGGCCGGCGCGAGTTATATCCACGTCACCGGCGCCGGCGCGGTCGATCCGGCTTTTTCCGACGACGGCCCGAGCTTGGCCGAACTGGCCGCCGAACACGGCGGCGGCATCGCGGTGATCGCCAACGGCAAACTACACGACGGCGGTAAGGCCGAAGACCAACTCGTGTCCGGCGGCGCCAGCCTGGTCGCGGTCGGGCGCGGGGCATTGGTCAACGCCGACTGGCCCCGGCGCATGACCGAGGGCCGCAAGCAGAACGATTTCGATCCGGACATGCTGTCGCCGCTGGCCACGCTCGACAATCAGGCTGATTGGGAAGCCAATCAGGCGGATATCTTCGAGCCTTTGCACGAATCAGATTGAGCTCAAGACGGCGGCGCCCGTGGCTAAGCCCAAGCGTTTCGATGTCGTCGTCATCGTTCTATACCGGTGTGGGCTGTGTCAGCGACAAGCTGGCCGAAACCGAGTGTGCTTCGCCCGACGCGGTGACATGGCCAGCAATCGCCGGGAAGATCACAAGATCAGCATGCTTGCGCTCTACCTGAACCAGAACTTCATGGTCTATATCAAAAGGAGTACGTTATGACGACCAAAACAGCGGCATCGACACGCACGGGTGGTGCCACACCCTCCGAGCGCACCCCCGCGAACACCAAGCTCTATCGCACCAAGAATGACCTGCCGCCGGCGACCCGGGCTCAGGTCGCGGACTTGCTCAATCAACGGCTCGCCGACTGTATTGACCTCCAGACCCAATGCAAACAAGCCCACTGGAACCTGAAGGGCGCGAACTTTATCGCGCTCCACAAGCTTTTTGACGAGATCAACGACTCGGTCGAAGACTACGTCGACCTTATTGCCGAGCGCATCGCGCAGTTGGGCGGCATCGCCGAAGGCACGGCCCGCGTCGTGGCCGAGCGCTCCGCTCTGGACGTCTACCCATTGGTCCTGGAAACGAGCGATGAGCATGTCGATGCATTGTCCACGGCGATTGCCGCATTCGCCCGCACTGCGCGGCTCGGCATCGACGAAATGGACGAACTCGAGGATGCCGTCAGTTCGGATATTTTGACCGAAATAACACGCGGCGTGGACCAGTGGCTCTGGTTCGTAGAGGCGCACCAGCAGGGCGAGCGAGTCGATATAAGCTGATTCGGCGACCAAGCTAATGATTTCCTGTTGTTGCTGGCGAGTGAGCTCGGGTCGTCGCCCGCCCACGCGGCCGGCGAGTCGAGCGTCCTTCAGGCGTAGCTGCACACGGTGCCGGTGTGTTGCGGTAATCGCCAACGGCGAGCTGGACGATCCCGACAAGGCCGAAGCCCAGCTCGCTTCCGGCGGCGCGAGCCTGGCCACCGTCGCGCGCGGGGCGCTACCAAATGCCAACTGGCGACAGCGCGTGGCCGAAGACACCGCCCAGAAGGCATTCGATACCGACATGATCCAGCCGCTCGCCACACTCGACAATCAGGCGGATTGGGAAACCAACCAGGCGAATATCTTCGAGCCTTTGCACAAATCACTTTAGCTCAGAGCCTGTTCATGATTCGCACGACGCCATCGGCGGCACCTGCGTGAATTTCAGCTGCATCCTCATCAAAACCCTAATCCAGTCGGCACGCGCTGTGGATGCGATCAAAAACACTTCGCAGTTCGGCATCAACGTCGATACGTCCACTATTGACGTGGATTTCGCCCGCATCATGCGCGACATGCGCGCCGCCCGGGGAGCAACGCGCAAGGGACTCGGCAGTGGGTGGAAGACGCGATGACGTCGTTTTATACCCGTGTGCGCTTTGTCGGCAACAAGCTGGCCGAAACGAGTGTTCTTCGCACGTCGCGGCGACATGGCCAGCAATCGCCGCGAAGATCACGAGGTCAGCATGCTTGCGCTCCATCTGATCCAGAACTGCATGGTCTGCGTCAATACCCTGATGATCCAAAAGTGTTGGCTCAACCGCACTGGCAGGGACGATTCACGCCGCGAGACTACGAGGCACTGACGCCTTTGATATGGGAGCACGTTAATTCGTATGGGCGGTTCGAGCTTGATATGAACGTTCGACTGGCTTTGCTTTGACTCAGATGGCGGCCGGTGACACGACTGTTGGGTCTACCCCATCTAGCCGCGCTTTTATTCGCGATATCGGACGGTGGATTTCTTGAGGAGGATATAGCAGAGGCTATAAATCCATGGTGGAGTCGGGCTCACGCCGCTCAAATCGGCAAGTCGCTGGCCGAACTCTTAACCAGCCTTCGTGACCCCAATCGTCACCAAGGGCGAGCGGAAGCGTCGTTGTCGATAGATGAAATGATCGTAAAAGGAGAACAAATACTTTCGTGACTACACGCGAAGGCGCATAAGTATTGTGCGAATTAGGGGCTAATCGTCTCTGAATGCTGCATAGCAAAAGAACTTTCTTGGAGTATTAATTTGATTCGCCAGCAATGTCTGCTTCTGGCCGAAAGCGGAAATACCGACTAACACCAGAGAACACGGCGCTGTTTGGCCCGGCTGGACTCAACTCCTCAATCGGCGCCGCGACAGCGTCACCGTCGCGGCAGCCCTCTGGCATTCATATTATTCCGTGTCCAGTCGCGCACGCGTGTCCCGACGATAAACCGCTACACCTTCAGCTCCGGAAAATCGGTCTCGGCGTAGGCATGTTCGCCGGTCTCGTTGCCGGCGGCGTGCGCCCGAAGCTCGACGCGTCGAATCTTGCCGGAGATGGTCTTGGGCAGTTCGGCGAATTCCAGCTCGCGGATACGGGCGTACGGTGCGAGGCGCTCGCGCGAGAAGGCAAACAGCGCCTTGGCCGTTTCGCGGGACGGCTCGAAGCCGCGCCGTAGCACCACATAGGCCTTGGGCACGGTGAGCTTCAGATCGTCCGGGGCCGGAACCACGGCTGCCTCGGCCACCGATTCATGTTCGATCAGGATCGACTCCAGTTCGAACGGGCTGATGCGATAGTCCGAGGACTTGAACACGTCGTCGGCGCGGCCGACGTACCAGAAGTAGCCTTCCGAATCGCGGCTGGCGACATCGCCGGTGCGGTAGTAGCCGTCACGCATGGCGGCTTTCATGCGCTCCGGGTCGTCGCGGTACTCGGCCATCAGGCCCAGCGGTCGCATGCCGCGGATATCGATCGCGATCTCGCCTTCGTCGTGTTCCTGATCGAACGGGTCGAGCAGGGCAATACGATAACCGGGCAGCGGCCGGCCCATGGAGCCGGATTTCATCGCCTGGCCTGGCGGATTGCCAATCTGGGCAGTGGTTTCGGTCTGGCCGTAGCCGTCGCGAATCTTGAGCCCCCACAGACGTTCGACGCGGGCGATCACCTCCGGGTTGAGCGGCTCGCCGGCGCCTACAAGACTGGTCAACGACATGTCGTACGCCTCCAGATCCTCCTGAATGAGCAGCCGCCAGACGGTCGGCGGCGCACACAGGCTGGTGATGCCCTTGTCGGCTATCACCTGCAGCACGTCGGTGGCCACGAAACGCTCGGCGCGATAGACGAAGACCGTGCAGCCCGCATCCCAGGGCGCAAAGAAATTCGACCAGGCGTGCTTGGCCCAGCCGGGCGAGCTGATATTGAAATGCACGTCGTCCGGCTGCAGACCGAGCCAGTACATGGTCGACAACGAGCCCGCCGGATAGCTCTGATGCGTATGCGAGACGAGCTTGGGCTTGGATGTGGTGCCCGAGGTGAAATACAGCAGCATCGGGTCGTTGGCATGGGTCACGCCGTCCGGCTCGAACTCGGTGTCGGCACTATAGGCCTCGTCGTATTGCGCCCAGTCACCGGCTGCCTCGCCCACCACGATACGGGTCAGCCCACCGGCCACGCCCTCGAACTTGGCCACGTGCGCCGCGGCGGCCATGATATGGCTCACGCCGCCGCGCGCGAGCCGATCGCCCAGGTCGTTCTGGGACAGCAGCGTCGTCGCCGGAATGATCACCGCGCCCAGCTTGATCGCCGCCAGCATGGTTTCCCAGAGGGGGGCGACGTTGTCGAGCATGACCAGCAGGGTGTCGCCCCGCCCCAGCCCCTGCGCCCGCAGGAAATTGGCGACCTGGTTGGAGCGCTGGCGCATCTGCTCGAAGCTGCACTTGTCCTCGCTGCCGTCGGCATCGACCAGCCACAGGGCGGTCTTGTCGTTGCCCTTGGCGTAATCGTCGAACCAGTCCAACGCCCAGTTGAACTCGTCGAGCTCCGGCCAGCGGAATTTCTCGTAGGCGTGGGTATAGTCCTCGCGATTGTCGAGCAGCATCTGGCGTGCTGTCTTGAAGGCGTCGATCGATTGCATGCCCTGCTCCCGCTATGGCCGATGTCGTCGTTCACCGGGCGGTGCCCGGCGTGTGTTGATTGTGGTTGCAGCGGGCACCGCCCGCGGCGTCTGCGCCTGTCTGTCGCTCAGCCTGCCGGCTTGCCGTGCAGCAGCTCCAGAATGCTGGAGAAATCACGCGCGCCCGAACCCGAGCGGCTATGCACGGAATACAGGCTGCGTGCCATCGAGCCCAGCGGCGTGGACACGCCGTTCTTGAGGCTGGAATCCATGGCCAGCCCCAGATCCTTGAGCATGAGATCCACACCAAAACCCGGTTTGTAGTCGTTGGAAGCCGGTGCGGTATCCATCACGCCCGGATAGGGGTTGTAGACATTGAGCGCCCAGTTGCCGCCGGAGGCGTTCTTCATGATCTCGGAGATCACTGCCGGGTCCAGGCCGTTGGCAACCGCCAGATTGATCGCCTCGGACGTGCCCGTCATGAGAATGCCCAGCAGCATGTTGTTGCACATCTTGCCGACCTGGCCGGCACCGGCCTCGCCGGCGTGGAAGACGGCCTTGCCCATGACATCCAGCAGCGGCCGAGCGCGCTCCAGGCCGGCAGCATCACCGCCGACCATGAAGGTCAGGCCGCCGGCCCGGGCGCCGTTGACGCCGCCGGATACCGGCGCATCCAGCATGGTCAGGCCGCGCTCAGCGGCGCGGCCGGCCACCAGGCGTGCCGTCTCTGCATCGATGGTGCTGCAGTCGATGATCAACGTATCGTCGCCAATGCAGGCCAGAATGCCGTCGCCGTTGTCGTCGGCGCCCAGATACAGTTCGCGCACGTGCTGACCGGCCGGCAGCATGGAAAACACGATATCGGCGCGCTCCACGGCGGCGGTGGCGCTGTCTGCGGCGCTCGCACCCTGCTCGACGACATCAGCCATGACGGACTCGACGCGGTCGTACACGGTGAGTTTGTAACCGGCCTTGATCAGGTTGGCTGCCATGGGCGCGCCCATGTTGCCCAGGCCGATGAAGGCGACGGTCGCAGTCTGCTCGGAGCTCATACGGGCTCTCCTGGTTCGCTTGTCAGATCAGCCAGCGGATGCCGGCCCTGGTAGTCGTCGGGCAGCTTGAAATGGGCGGCCACAGCGCAAGGGTCGACGTCGGCCAGCGTGGCCGGTGTCCAGGCCGGGCTCTTGTCCTTATCGACGAGCAGCGCACGAATGCCCTCAGCCAGATCCGGGCGCCGCGTGCAGGCCACGGCCATGGCGTAATCGGTGCGCAGAACCTGCTCGATCGACGCCTTCGGGTCGCGGGCCAGCTGTTGATGCACAACTGCCAGCGACAGCGGCGAGGCGCCCGCAACGGCCCTGGCGCCATGCGCGAAGAAGTCGTCCGCGTCGGCGGCCGCGACCAGCCGCTCGATGAATGTCTGGGTATCCGCAGCCGCTGCAATACGTGCAACAGCCGACCGGCGTGCGAAGAGCGCCGACTCGCTGACCGCCGCATGGGCCGCGGCCGGGCTTTCGAATGCGTGCAGGCGCTCGGCCAGGCGCGCGTCGTCGAGGCTGCGCTGCCCGGCCCAGTCGATATCGAGCAGCGTATCGAACACGGCCTCGCGATCGCCCGCCTCGAGCAGATAGTCGCCCATGTTCAGCCACAGGGCATCGGCCGCTCGCAGTGGCGTCGTGGTCAGGCCGATGAATCGACCGATGCCGGCCGGCATACGCCCCAGAAACCAGCTGGCGCCGACATCCGGAAACAGGCCGATAGTGACTTCCGGCATGGCAATACGACTGGTCGGAGTGACCACACGATGCGAGGCACCCGCCATCAGACCCAGCCCGCCGCCCATGACGATACCGTGGCCCCAGCACAACACCGGCTTGGGAAAACGATGGATCGTATGGTCAAGCCGGTACTCGGCTGCGAAGAAGCCCTCCGCGGTCGCGCTCGGTGCGCCGTCCGCTGCCTTCATGGCCTGATACAGGCCGATGACATCGCCGCCGGCACAGAAGGCCTTGTCGCCGGCGCCGTGCAGCACCACACAGGCGATATCGTCGCGGTGCGCCCATTCATCGAACTTGGGCTGCAGCGCGTCGATCATCGCCTTGGACAGCGAGTTCAGCGTCTTTTCGGCGTTCAGGCACACAAACGCCACGCGTTTACCGCCGCCGGCTGCGCGCTCGTCGAAGATGATCGGGGATTGGTCGGACGCCATCGATCAGGTCCAGACGGGATCGCGCTTTTCCAGGAACGCGTTGACGCCTTCCTTCGGATCGTCGCATTCGAAGAGCAGCGAGAACGCTTCCAGTTCGCGCGCATGGCCGGTTTCCAGCGCGCCCAGACGGGTGCCGTCGATCAGGCGCTTGCTGGCAGCCACCGCACGCGGGCTCTGACGCGCTGCTTTTTCGGCAAGCGCAAACGCCGCGTCATAGGCGCCGCCCGAGGCCACGACTTCTTCAACCAGCCGGATCCGCAGCGCCGTATCGGCATCGATCTGCTCACCGCATAGAATCATGCGCTTGGCCCAGCCTTCACCCACCAGCCACGGCAGTCGCTGGGTGCCGCCGCCACAGGGCAGCAGGCCGACGCGGGCTTCCGGCAGACCCAGCAACGCGTGCTGCTCGCAGATACGGATATCACAGGCCAGCGCGAATTCGAGCCCCGCGCCCAGGCAATAGCCGTTGATCGCGGCAATGGTCAGGCCGCGAAAGCGCGCCAGGCGCGTGGCCGCGGCGGCCAGCAGGCGACCGAGCTCGCGCGCGCCGGGCCGGTCGGCGTCCTTGAACATGTTCAGATCGTCGCCGGCCGAGAAGAACGTATCGCCCGCGCCGGTCAGGATGATCGCGTCGATGCTGCGATCCTGTTCGAGACGCGCCAGCTGGCTGTCCAGCTGGGCCAATGCGGCGACAGAAAAGGTGTTGGCCGGCGGGCAGTCCAGGGTGAGGACCGCAACACGGCCTACGGTTTCTATTCTGGGGGTGTTATCGCTCATAGCAGTTGGCTCATAGCAGTTGATCTCCGTTGTCGTCTGCCAGCACCCGGCGGGCGATGATCAGACGCATGATCTCGTTGGTGCCTTCCAGAATCTGGTGGACCCGCACATCGCGCACATGACGCTCGAGCGGGTATTCCCGGATATAGCCGTAGCCGCCGTGGATCTGAAGGGCCTGGTTACAGATATCGAAACACAGGTCGGTGGCCAGACGTTTGGCCATCGCACAGAAGGCGGTGGCTTCCGCGTGGGCATTGTCGAGACGGCTGGCTGCCAGCCAGACCATCTGGCGAGACGCGATCAGTTCGGTGGCCATATCGGCCAGCTTGAACTGCAGGGCCTGGAATTCGCCGAGCTTGCGGCCGAACTGCTCGCGCTCGCTCAGATACCGTCGGGACGCATCGAGTGCGGCCTGGGCGGTGCCCAGCGAACAGGCAGCAATATTGATCCGGCCGCCGTCCAGGCCTTTCATGGCGATAGAAAAACCCTGACCTTCCTCGCCCAGACGATGGCTCACCGGCACCCGCACGCCATCGAACGTGATGGTGCGCGTGGCCTGACTGTTCCAGCCCATCTTGGGCTCCTTGCGCCCATAGCTGATGCCGTCTGTGTCGGCCGGCACCGCAAAGGTGCTGATTCCACGCGCCCCCGGCTCGCCGGTTCTTGCCATTACCACCAGCACGTCGGTATCGCCCGCGCCGGAGATGAAACACTTGCTGCCGGTCAGCAGATAATCGTCGCCGTCACGCTCGGCCTTGGTCTTGAGCGAGGCCGCATCCGAGCCGGCGCCGGGCTCGGTCAGGCAATAGGAGGCCAGCTTGTCGCCCGCGGCAAGTGCCGGACACCAGGCATCGCGCACCGCGTCGCTGCCGAAGGTGGCGATCATCCAGGTCGCCATGTTGTGGATGCTGATATATGCCGCGGTCGACGTGCAGCCCCCCGCCAGCGCTTCAAAGATCATCGCGCTGTCCAGGCGGGCCAGCCCCAGTCCGCCCTGATCTTCCGGGGTATACAGCCCGCAGAAGCCCAGCTCGCCGGCCTGGCCGATCACATCCCGTGGGAAGATCGATTGCGCGTCCCACTCGGCCGCCTTGGGCGCCAGCGCAGTCCACGCAAAATCCTGCGCGGCCTCGCGCATCGCGATCTGGGTTTCGTCGAGTTCGAAGTCCATGGGGGTATCCGCCGGGCCGTCTATTTCATCTCGATGGTCATGTTCGGCCCATCCGGAACGTCGTCTTCCGGCCAGCGCGAGATCACGGTCTTGGTCTCGGTATAGAAGCGCACCGCCTGCTTGCCGTAGGCGTGCAGGTCACCGAAGAACGACCGCTTGGAGCCGGTAAAGGAGAAATACGGGGCAGGCACGGGAATCGGCAGGTTGATGCCGACCTGGCCGACCTCGGTTTCGTGCTGGTACTTGCGTGCGGCCGCGCCGGACTTGGTGAAGATCGACGTGCCGTTGCCGTATTCGCTGGCATTGACGAGCGCGATGGCCTGCTCGAGCGTATCGACATGCATCACGCACAGCGCCGGGCCGAAGATCTCTTCGGAATAGACCGCCATATCAACGGTGACATTGTCGAACAGCGTCGGCCCGATCCAGTTGCCGTCGGGATAGCCCTCGACCGTGCAGTCCGAGCCGTCCAGCAGCACGTCGGCGCCTTCTGCGGCCGCACCCTTGATGATATCGCGCACGCGGTCACGCGATTTGCGATTGATCAACGGGCCATAGGCGGCGCCGTCGTCGCCCGGCGCACCGGGGCGGATATCGGCCAACGCGGTCTTGATATCGTCGACCCAGTCGCGGGTGGCCTCGCCGACCAGCACAACGACCGATATCGCCATACAGCGCTGGCCCGCCGCGCCACAGGACGAGCCGACCAGCGCCGACACCACCTGTTCGCGGTTGGCATCCGGCATGACGACCATATGATTCTTGGCACCGGCCATGGCCTGTACCCGCTTGAGATTCTGCGTACCGCGTCTATACACATGTTCGGCAACGGGCACCGAACCCACGAACGACACGGCCTTGATATCCGGGTGGTCGAGAAGAAAGTCCACCTGGCGCTTGTCGCCGTGGATGACCTGCAGCAGGCCCTTGGGGAATCCGGCAGCCACAAACAGCTCGGTGAGCAGCGTCGGGGTGAGCGGATCCTGTTCGGACGGCTTGAGGATGAAGGCGTTGCCACAGGCAATGGCCAGCGGATACATCCACAGCGGAATCATCGCCGGAAAGTTGAACGGCGTGATGCCTGCACAGACGCCGATCGGGTGGACGTAGCTGTGAGTGTCGATACCGCGCGCCACGTTTTCAGTGGTTTCGCCCATCATGTGGGTGGTGGTGCCGCAGGCGTGCTCGACCACTTCGATACCGCGCCACACATCGCCCATGGCATCGGCGAAGGTCTTGCCGGTTTCCTCGGCCAGCACCTTGGCCACGGCTTCCTGATTGTCCTTGAGCAGGGTCTGATATTTGAGCATGTAGCGAACACGCTCGACCGCCGGCACCTCACGCCACTCGACAAACGCAGCCTTGGCCGACTCGACCGCCCGCCGCATTTCGTCGTCGGTGGCAACCGGCACCTGGGCAAGGACTTCCTGCGTGGCCGGATTGTTCAGCTCGATCCAGTCGCCGGTGGAGCTGTCGACAAATTCACCGTCGATGAACAGCGGCACCTTGCCGTTGCTGCGAATACGCTCGATCTGCTTGTCGCTCATGAAAACCTACTCTCGAAGAAAGGCGGCGCCACTGTGGCGCCGTCTGTAGTCAATAAAAAAGCGCCGGCACGCGCCGCATGCGCGCACCGGCGCCCGCACAACACCTATTGCACTGCGGCGCAGCCGGAATCCGCCAGCGACGGGTACGCCTGATCACCCGCGACCGTGCGCTCAACGGTCGCCAGATCCCAGCGGCTGCTGGATTCGCTCGCCTGCTTGGCCTTGAGCAGGTACATATCGTGTACCAGCAGGCCGTCGTCACGGATCTCGCCGCCCTTGGCAAAGAAATCGTCGATCGGCTTGTTGCCCATGGCCTTGCGCACCGCATCGCTTTCATCGGTCCCGGCGGCCTTGACGGCTTTCAGATACGCCATCGTCGATGAATAGAGTGCGGCGTGCGGGAACGTCGGCGTAGTGCCGCCGTTGGCCAGATATTTCTTGGTCCATTCGCGCGAGGCGTCGTCGCCGTCCCAGTACCAGCCGGAGGTGAACTGCAGCCCAGCGGCCGTATCCAGCCCGAGGCTCTCGATATCCGAGAGCAACACCAGCATGCCGGCCAGCTGCTGGCCGCCGGAGACGATGCCGAACTCGTTGGCCTGCTTGACCGCGTTGATGGTGTCGGTGCCCGCATTAGCCAGGCCGATGACCTCAGCGCCCGAGCCCTGGGCCTGGAGCAGATAGGCCGAGAAGTCATTGGTATTCAGCGGCGCTCGCACCGAGCCCACCACCGAGCCGCCCAGTTCCTCGACCACATCGCTGGTGTTGGCCTGCAGCGCATGGCCAAAGGCGTAGTCGGCGGTGATGAAGAACCACTTCCTGCCGCCGTTCTTGACGATGGCCGTTGCGGTACCTGCCGGCAATGCATGGGTGTCGTAGCCGTAATGGATGCCGTAAGGCGTACAGGCTTCGCCGGTGAGCTGCGAGGTGGCCGAGCCGGTATTGATGGTGATCACGCCCTTGTCGGAGGCCAGCTGCTGTACCGCCAGCCCGACCGCGCTGTTGGTCAGATCCATGATCACATCGACCTTTTCGCGGTCGATCCACTCGCGCGATTTGGCCGATGCAATATCGGCCTTGTTCTGGTGATCCGCCGATATCACGTCGATCGGTTTTCCGAGCACTTCCCCGCCGAAATCATCGACGGCCATCTGTACCGCGGCCACTGCACCCCGGCCGGAAAAACCGGTCGAGTAGACACCCGCCATGTCGGCCATTACACCAATCTTGACCGAGCCGTCGTCGTTGCCGGCAGCACTGGCAGCCGTGGTCAGGCTCATCAGCACGGCCGCGCCTACAGCCGCGGCGCATCGCAACCCTGCCCTGGTTGAAGCCGACATGTCCTCTCCTTTTCGTGGTTTCACAGCACCATGCAGCAGTCGATGGAGACCAGCCCATTGGACATTGGTATCAAAGGCTGCGGGAGTGCCGCGAACAATGGATGCCAAGTACAGCCAATTGACGACAGGCCATGGTATTGACGACGGGTTCATGCGTATCGCGGCAGTGCCGACGCCATTGGAGCGTCGCGCAGCGGCGTGGTTTGCACAGGCGTCACAGACGCATGCCGCGGGCATCTCGACGCCGTGCGCGGCACGGCTGAAGACTCAGGGCAGGTGTTGTGTGGCCAGCCGCCCCCTGGTCAACGAGTTATCGCGGGTGGGCGCGCTTATAAACGGGCCGTAAATACACCGAGCAATGAACGATCCAGAGGTGTCGCTGCCGGGCCAGCCATCTCGCGCGAGGCCTAACGCTGCGCGAGCGCGCTTGGGTCAGCGCAGACAACGACGCCGTCGGTTGCCATGCGCCCGCCAATGGGCACCCGCTGCCCGGATTTCGGGCCGAACGGCCTGCCGGCGGCCGATAACGTACTCGACCGACGACCGCACAGCTGATGTCGCGTGTGCGGCCGTCTGTAGGATCAGCCTGCCAATCAGATGGGCTCGTGCGGGCCGGTACGCTCTGCTCGCGGGTACGCCCACGTATCGGAAACATCCGTGGCGCCTGCCTGTTCAGGCTTTTGATCTGCGCTATCGTCAGACCCCGACCAGCCCTGGGCACGGGCCTCGTCGCGGGCGGCCTCCTGGGCCGCGCCGGCTGCAGAGCCTGCTACCGACTGGGCTTTGTCCAGCCCCTGTTCGCCGGCGCTGCGCGCGCTATCGAACAGATCATCGCGGGCATCGCCCATCAACTCGTCCTCACGCACGTTGCGTGGAATCGCAGCCGCCACGGCGGCGCCCAGCAGCAGCCCGATGGCCGCGGTCATGATCGGCTGTTCGCGCCACATATAGGTGATGCCGTCGGCGCCTGCACGGGCACTGCGTCGACTGGCTGCGCCCACACGGGCGCTGCGGTCGCGCACGCCATCGGAAAAATCGCGCATGCCGTCGCGGCCGCTATGGGCCGCTTCGCCAACGCGATCTGCGGCCGAACGAGTGCGCTCGCCGGCAGACGACCACGCCTGGCCCAAGCGCTCGGTATTCACGCTGGGCGTGCGCTCGGACACGGCACGGCTGGCACGATCGGAACCGGCAACCGCCAGCCAGGCCAGGCCGATACCTACTGTCGCCAGCGGCACAGGATTGCGGCGGATGCTCTGGCTCAGGTTATGCGTGAACTCGCCGGCCCCGCTGGTATCCAGATAGCCGAACACGCGCTCGAACAGGTCGTCCGTGGACAGGCGTTTTTGCAGCGCGTCCAGCGTGCCGCCCATCCGCTGTCGGTTCTGGTCGAGCTCGGCTTCAAGTTCATTCAAACGGCGATTATGACTGCTCATCCTGCGCTCTCCGGAATAGTCGGGTGATACGTCTTGACGCACCGCCCTGCTGAAGACTTGATCATGTTCACCATTTGGGCTTGGTCGCCGGCGATGGCGGCGGCGGGGTGCTACGCGCCGACGGTGCCGGTGGCGGCGTGCCCGCTGTCGGCGTGGCGGCCGGCGTCGGATGCGACGTAGCCGTTGCGCTTGGCGCGGTGCTGACCGAGGTAGAAGAGCGATCGGCACGCTCGGCAAGCGGCTTGTCACTGGCCGGCTTGCGCGGTTCACGCGCCACCGACCCCTCGCTGCCGCTCAGGGCCATCCAGGCCAGGCCAAGGCCGATGAGCGTTACCGGTAGCGGATTGTTGACCACCGCGTCCTGTAGCCGCGACGTGGTGCCATCGGCCCGCTTCTTGCTGGCATAGCGCCAGGCCTGATCGAACAGCTCACCCGGCGACAGCCGTGACTCGAGCCGATCGATACGATCGCCGATCCGGTCGCGGTTGCGTTCGAGATCGGCTTCGATCTCGCGCGGTGAGCGGTTATCGCCTGCTGACGCGCTCATCGGACCTGATCCCGGGCAAACGATGCTTCCTTGCGCAACTCGCCGGTGGTGCGATCGAGCGACAGCTGGCGAGCCTTGAGCTTGCTGCGACCGACCGCCAGCGCGATGAGACCGACAACCAGAATTGCGCCGCCCACGGCGAGTGCGGCCAGCCACGCCGGCCAGATCAGCGCCAGCCCGTTGATACCGGCCATCATCAGCCCGATCAGGCCGACCAGCACGAGCACCACCGACGCCACGATGGAGACGATGCCCGTTTCGATCTGGGAGACTTTTTCCGAGACTTCGGCCTTGGCGAGTGCGGCCTCGTTGCGCAGCAGCGAAGTCAATTCGAGCATCAGCTCGCGCAGCAGGCCACCGACGGAGCGATCGTCGTGCGTTTGTGTTTTATCCGATGACATGGCGATTTCCTATGTATTGAAGCGGTCGTGATCGACGGCCGGGGTGCGGCCGGACGAGGCGGTGCCGGAGCTCTTGAGAAAGCGTGTAGCCGCAAAGCCAATGACCAGTGCGCCGGCTATCACCAGCCCCGGTCGCTCGTGGGCAAGCTGGCGCATATCTCTGGCCAAGGTCTCGATATGACGCTGGGCCAGACTGTCCGACCAGTAGGCAATACGCCCGGCGACGTGCTCGACATAGGCAGCAACCGTGTTCTGATCGCGCGCTCGCAGATCTTCTGCGGTGCTGCGCAGCGCACCGGCGATCGCATGAACACGGTCGGCCGCTGCATTCTTCTGGCCTTCGAGCAGGCCTTGTAGTTCGTCGCGTGCCGCGCCAATCGCATCACGGGCGTCACGCTCGGCCTGAGCGCGGTCGAAACCGGCCTGTCGGCTGCCCGACCTGTCGCCGGACTCGGTGTAGCCATGATCGCCGGTCGCGGCGTCTGGATTATCGTGTTCGGTCATGGGTAATTGAGCCCTCATCGCGGCGCGCCAACGGCTGCACGCTTGTTGACAGTAGGAAACAGGCCGAATGGGCCATCCAATCCGACCGTAGTAATTGCAGATACAACAATGGCAGCAAGGTGCCGGGCGGTCGGTGTGCTACCACACGGATCGGCCTGCGTAGCTTTGCGGATACCGCAGCGACAGCACTCGGGTGCCCACTGGTGTGTCAAACGTCGGCTAGCAGGGGTATTGATGGCCGAAAATACGTTTTTTGACGTGGGCAACACACTGCTGGGCGGTTTGCCGTTGGCGCTGCGCAGCCGTCTGTCGAGCCGACTCGAGGCAGTGACGCTAAATGCCGGTGAGACGCTGCACGCGCCGTACAGCACCCAGCGCTTTGGATACTTCCCCGAAAGCGCCACCGTGTCGCTCATGCATCACATGCAAAACGGGGCGAGCACCGAGGTCGCGGCCACCGGGCGCGAAGGCATGGTCGGCGTCGCCCTGGTGCTGGGTCAGGCAAGCCTGCAGTGCAGCACTGTGGTTCAGACCAGCGGCCTGGCCTGGCGTATGCGCATCTCGGATCTGCGCAGTGTATTCCTGCAGGACGCGCTGTTTCGCGACGCGCTGATGGTGTATGCGCTGACGCTCATGCAGCAGATCTCGCAGACGGCGGCCTGCAACCGTCTGCACAATGTGGATCAACGCTTGAGCCGCTGGCTGCTGATTTGCCAGGATCGCGCCGGCTCGAATATCGTTGAAACCACGCATGCGCTGGCCTCTGCGCTACTCGGCGTCCGCCGCGAGGCCATCTCGATCTCCGCCGGGCGGCTGCAGCGTCACGGCCTGATCCGCTGCACGCGGGGCCGTCTCGTAATCGTTGATCGCAACGGGCTGATCGACCACGCCTGCGAGTGCTATACACAGCAGCTGGCCCCGGCGCCCCAGCGCCAGGCAGCCTACGCCTGAGCCCTGAGCAACCCATAGGGCCGATCACAGCGACGATTCGATCAGGGTTCGCTGATCGGCAGGTTACACGCCCTCTCGTGCCGCGGCGCCTGCAGTGAGCGCTGACATCAACCCGGGCACGCCTTGTCGTATAGTGCGTTGTGCGTAGGCGCCTCGCTCGGGCCTGGCGCGCATCCAACCGCCAAGCGACGACTGCCGATCATGTCCGACTCGATTCCCGACTTCCCGCACGCCCGTATCAGCTGCGATGCCCGTGGTGTCTACACTCTCTGTATTGCCGACGCCGGCTCGCTCAACATTCTCGGTACGCCCACAATTGGCGGCGTGACCGCTGCACTCGAGTGGCTCGCCGATCAGGCCGACGCGCGGGTTGTTGTCCTGCGTGGCAGTGGCGAAAAAGCGTTTGTGGCGGGCGCCGATATCTACGAGATGGCCGCACTCGATCCCGACAGCGCACGCCGGTTCATCACCGGTGTCCGCGCGCTATGCAGCGCGGTCCAACGCCTGCCGATCCCGACGATCGCGCGTATTCCGGGCTACTGTCTGGGTGCTGGCCTGGAGCTGGCCGCCGCCTGTGATATCCGACTGACAACCGACAACGGCGTATTCGGCATGCCGGAGGTTCGCGTCGGGCTGCCCTCGGTGGTGCAGGCCGCACTCCTGCCCGCGCTTATCGGCCAGGGCGCGACGAACTGGCTGTTGCTGACCGGCGAGACCATCGATGCGGCCCAGGCGCTGCGATGGGGCCTGGTCGAATTCGTCTGCGCGCCGGACGGGCTCGACGACCTGATCGAGTCCAGTGTGGCGCCTATCGTCGCCAGTGGGCCACGGGCCGTGCGCTCGCAAAAGGCACTGCTGACCCACTGGCAGTCCGCCGATCTGCAATCCGCGATGGATCGCAGCGTCGATCATTTCGGTGAGGCCTTCACTCAGGACGAGCCGGCGCGCTATATGGCGCCGTTCACTCATCGCCGCGGCTGAGGCCGGCGTCGTTAGACGCAGCGTTTCGGCCGGGGCGCTGGGGCTGCTCGCCATCGGGCTGCTCTACGGCCTGTTCGTCATGCCCGCGTCGCCCACGGCCTTTGCAACGCTCTGGCCGCTACCGCTGGAACTGGCGGCTATCCTGCTGATAACACTGGCGCTGCCCGCTGCGCTGTTCGCAGTGTGGCGGGTGCTGGTGCTTGGGGCCGCACTGCTGCTGGTGCTTCTCAAGCTGGCCGATCTGGGCACCTATTCGGCGTTCAACCGGCCATTCAATCCGCTGCTGGACACGCACCTGCCGCGCGACGGCTGGAACATCCTGTCGCAGTCGCTGGGCACAGGGCTTGCAGCACTGGCGGTGGCAGCCGCACTGCTGGCTGTCCTGGTGCTGCTGATCGTCACCGGCTACGGCATGGCACAGCTGCGGCGCTGGCCCGCACGCGCACGCTGGACGCTCGCGGCGGCGTGTGTGGTGCTGGTGGCGGCCGCCGGCGTACGGGCCCTGCCGGGCACGGGCCCGTTACCCGCCGTCGCCGACGCGCGCACGTCCAGCGCGATCGTCGATCGGGCCGAACGCATCATTGCATCGGCTGCGGATCTGTCGGCTTTCCGGCGGCAGCTGGGCGAATCAGACGATACCCACAGCAGCGGCGGCGGCGAATCGCGGCTCAAGCGCCTCGCCGGCAAGAATGTGCTGCTGGTGTTCGTCGAGTCCTATGGGCGAACCGTATTCGAGCGGCCGCTTTATGCGGATGTGATCGGGCCGCGGCTTGCGGCGTTCGAGCGCGATATCCGTAGCGCGGGATTCAGCGCGCGTAGTGGGTGGCTGACATCCCCCACTTTCGGCGGCCAGAGCTGGCTGGCGCACGGCACGCTGCTGTCGGGCCTGTGGGTGGATAGCCAGCCGCGCTACGACGCGCTGGTAAAAAGCCGGCGCGTCTCGCTCAACCGTCGCTTCGCCCAGGCCGGCTGGCGCACATCAGCCGTCATGCCCGCCATTACCCGCGACTGGCCCGAGGCCGACTGGTTCGGCTACGACCGGATCTTCGCCTCGGGCGATCTCGGCTACGCCGGCCAGCCGTTCAACTGGGTCACCATGCCCGATCAGTACACGCTGGCCGCGATTGAGCGGCTGATCCTGGACCAGCCCGCCGAGCGCCCCGCCATGATCGAGACCGCGCTCATCTCCAGCCATGCGCCGTGGACGCCGATTCCGCCGCTGCTGGACTGGGCCGACGTCGGCGATGGCCAGGTGTTCGATGACTACGCCAGCGCCGGCGATCCGCCGGAAGTGGTCTGGCAGGATTACGACCGGGTCCGCGCGCAATACCGCAAGGCGATCGACTATTCGCTGGAAACCCTCGCGTCCTTCATCACGACCCAGGCCGACGACGACCTGGTGTTGATCATCCTCGGCGATCACCAGCCCGCGCCGCTGGTCACCGGCGACAACGCCACCCGCGACGTGCCGATCCATATCATCGCCCACGACCCGGCCGTGCTCGAGGCCATCGAGGCCTGGCAGTGGACGCCGGGCATGACGCCCGACGACAACACGCCGGTATGGCCGATGGATGCGTTCTACGAACGCTTCATCGAGGCGTTCAGCGCGCCACCCGGCTAATCGCCTTCCATCGTGATCAGCAGATCACCGGCGGCCACGGTCGTACCGCTGGAGACGTTCACCGTCGCGATCTTGCCATCGCGCGGCGCCGAGATGGTGGTTTCCATCTTCATCGCCTCCAGGCCCAGCAGCGCATCGCCCGAGGCGACCTCCTGGCCGGCCTGGACCGCGACGTGCACCACCATGCCGGGCATGGGCGCACCGACATGATCCGGGTTGGACTTGTCGGCCTTGGGATGGGCTTCCATGGCATCGCTGTCGGCGAGCGCGATACGAATCGGACGCTGCTGACCGTTGAGTTCGAAGAACAGCTTGACGATGCCTTCCTCGTCGGCATCGGCCTGGCCCTGCAGACTGATGACCAGCCGCTTGCCCGCCTCGATATCGACATGGCTTTCTTCTTCGCCGCGCAGGCCGTAGAAGAACACCTGTGTGGACAGCCCGCTGACCTCGCCGTAGCGCGAGCGATGTTCGATGAAATCGCCAAACACCTTCGGATACATCAGGTGTGAGGCGAGATCGGTGTCAGTCAACTCGTAGCCGAGCGCTTCGCCGGCGGTCTTGCGCTCGGCCTCCAGATCGACGTCCTCGAGCATCGCCCCCGGACGGTCGGTGAGCGGTTTCTCGCCGCGCAGCACTTTCTTCTGTAGTGCTTCAGGAAAACCGTCGGCCGGAAAGCCAAGCTCGCCCTTGAACAGCGCGACGACCGAATCCGGGAAATCGATATCCACGTCCGGGTCGGCGATCTCTGCGGCGGTGCGGTCGTTGGAAACCATATGCAGGGCCAGATCGCCCACCACCTTGGAGGTTGGCGTGACCTTGACGATATCGCCGAACAGCTGGTTGACCTCGGCATAGGTCTTGGAGATCTGCGGCCAGCGGTCGGCCAGACCCAGGGCACGGGCCTGCTCGCGAAGATTGGTGTACTGCCCGCCCGGCATTTCGTGGCGATACACATCCGAGGTGCCGGCCTTGATATTGGCCTCGAACGGCGCATAGAAGCTGCGCACGCCCTCCCAGTAGTTGGACAGCTCCTGCATGGCATCGCGATCCAGGCCCGGATCGCGCTCGCCGTGCTCCAGCGCGGCGGCAATCGAGCCCAGATTGGGCTGCGAGGTGAGCCCACTCATCGCATCCAGCGCGCCGTCGACTGCATCCACGCCGGCATCGATCGCGGCCAGCAAGGTCGACGCCGCAATACCGGAGGTGTCGTGGGTATGGAAATGGATGGGCAGGCTGGTTTCGGCCTTGAGCACGCGCACCAGTTCGGCCGCCGCCCGCGGACGACAGATCCCGGCCATGTCCTTGATGCCCAGCACATGCGCGCCGGCTTTTTCGAGCGCCACCGCCTTGTCGACGTAGTACTTGAGGTTGTACTTGGGCCGGCCTTTATCGAACAGATCGCCGGTGTAGCAGATCGTGCCCTCGCAGACCGCGCCGGACTCGATCACCGCGTCCATCGCCACACGCATGTTCTCCACCCAGTTGAGCGAATCGAACACGCGGAAGATATCGATACCGTTGCTTGCAGCCTGCTGCACGAAATAGCGCACGACGTTATCGGGATAATTGGTATAGCCGACCGCGTTGGACGCACGCAGCAGCATCTGCAGCGGGATATTGGGGGCAGCTTCGCGAATCAGGTGCAGACGCTCCCAGGGGTCTTCCTTGAGAAAACGCATGGCCACGTCGAAGGTCGCCCCACCCCAGCATTCCAGCGACAGCAGCCCGGGGAGCATGCGCGCATAGTGCGGGGCGATCGCTGCGATATCGCGGGTGCGTACACGGGTCGCCAGCAGCGACTGGTGCGCATCGCGCATGGTCGTGTCGGTGAGCAGCACGCGTTCTTGGTCTCGCATCCACTGGCCAAAGGCGGCCGGTCCACGCGATTTCAGCTCGTCGCGCAGGCCCTTCGGCGGCGCGCTGTTGAGATCGATCGCGGGCAAGGGTGCGGCCGGAAAAACCGTGTCCGGCATGGTCCGGCCGGCCATTTCCGGGTGGCCATTCACGGTGACATCGCCGATATAGCGCAACAGGCGCGTGGCCCGGTCGCGCCGCGCCTTGAACTCGAACAGCTCCGGCGTGGTGTCGATGAAACGCGTGGTGTAGTCGCCGGCCAGAAACTGCTTGTGGCCGATCACGTTTTCCAGAAACTGCAGGTTGGTCGACAGTCCGCGAATCCGGAATTCACGCAGGGCCCGATCCATGCGCGCGATGGTGGCGTGCCCCGTGCGTGCCCAGCAGGTGACCTTCACCAGCAGCGAGTCGTAATACGGGGTGATCACCGCACCCGTATAGGCCGTGCCGCCGTCCAGACGCACGCCAAAACCGGCACAGCTGCGATAGGCGGTCAGCCGGCCATGATCAGGCGCAAAGCCGTTGTCCGGGTCCTCCGTGGTGACGCGACACTGGAGCGCATGCCCGTCGATATGAATATCGTCCTGGGCGGGCAGCGCATCGTCCGTGCCGATGGCCGCACCTTCAGCGATCCGGATCTGGGCGCGCACGATATCCACGCCGGTGATCTCTTCGGTCACCGTATGCTCGACCTGGATCCGCGGGTTCACTTCAATGAAGTAGTAGTGGCCGGAATCCACGTCGAGCAGGAACTCCACCGTGCCGGCGCCGACATAATCGACGTCGCGACACAGGCGCAGTGCGGCCTCGCACAGGCCCTGGCGTGTCTGCTCATCCAGATACGGCGCCGGCGCACGTTCGACCACTTTCTGGTTGCGTCGCTGCACGGAGCAGTCGCGCTCGAACAGGTGCACGACGTTGCCGTGGGTGTCACCGAGTATCTGGACTTCCACATGGCGCGCCCGCTCGATGAGCTTTTCCAGATAGACCGCGTCGTTGCCAAACGCCGAGCCGGCCTCGTTGCGGGCCGTCTCGACCTCGCCCAGCAGCCTGGCCGGATCTTCCACACGCCGCATGCCACGCCCGCCGCCGCCCCAGCTGGCCTTGATCATGATCGGATAGCCGAGTTCGTCGGCGATCCTGACGATCTCGTCGTCGTCTCGCGGGAGTTCCTCCGAGGCCGGAATTACCGGAACCTCGGTGCGTTCGGCGGCATGACGTGCTGACACCTTGTCGCCGAACGCCTCCAGCACCTTGGCCGGCGGGCCGATGAAGGCGATACCGGCCTCGGCACAGGCTTTGGCCAATTCCGGGTTCTCGGCCAGAAAACCATAGCCCGGATGAATCGCATCGGCGCCGGCACTACGGGCAATCTCGATGATGGCGTCGATATCCAGATAGGCCGCGATCGGCTTGGCGCCGGCACCTACCAGATAACTCTCGTCGGCCTTGAACCGATGCAGCGCAAAACGATCCTCGTGCGCATAGATCGCCACCGTTCGAATCGCCATCTCGTTGGCGGCGCGCATCACACGAATAGCGATCTCGCCGCGATTGGCAACGAGCAGCTTCTTGATCGACTTCGTCATGCATTCTCCTTGTCTGCATGGTCGTCGGCTAGCGGCCGACTGTTCTGACCGGATCTTTATGGCTGAATCTTAAAGTATCCGAGCCGGCTCGTGGGCCTCTGTAGCCGGTATACGGCACACAGGACATCGGCGGCAGCATGCGCGGGATGGGGCAACCAGCGCTTGCGCCTTTCACCCCGAAACCCTATCACTCCATCGACTCATGGACGGGTCGCTTGATGATGACCACCACCGCTGACACGCCGGTCGGTGAATATTCGACCGCACCCAGTGCGCTGAACTGCCGCTGGCCGCCGATATATCCACGGCCCTGGCGGATAGCACGCGCCGATACTGTCGCCATGTCCGCACCGGGACACGATGGCATGCGCGGGACTCAACCCCAGGCCGGCCACGGGTCGGACAGCTCGCGCCAGCGATCCCAGCCGGCTACCAGTTCGGCGTCGGTGAGCAGACAGGCGTCCAGCCGTTGTTCCAGCGCATCAATATCCATATCCACGCCGAGAACAGCGATATGCTGGCGGCGATCGCCATAGACCGGGTGCCATAGCCGGCTCAGTTCATCACGCAGGGTCGGCTCGTCAGGCGTGCAGCCGCCCACGATATCGCTGGCCCACCAGTAGCCGAACGGGCGAATCGACACCGAGCGTCCGGCCTGCTGGATATCGCCTGCCCAGTCCGGTCGACTGGCGATCCAGAACTGACCGCGCGTACGCAGCGTCCACGGCCAGTCGGTATCGATAAAGCGCATCAAGCGCTCGGGATGAAACGGCCGACGACGCTGATAGACCAGCCGCTCCACACGGTAGGCCTGCGTGCGCGGCAACGCCCGGTCCAGCGTGCACAGCCAGCCGGGCCGGCCATCGGCGCTTGCCGTGTCCGCCCCGTCGGCATCGATATTGGCGGGCGTGGTCCCGGTGCCGTCACCGAAACAGGTCTCGACACGGTGAGCGCCGGGGTTGAGTACGGCCGCGATATCGTGCACCTCCGGCAGGTTCTGCGCGCTGGCAAGATCGGTCTTGTTGAGCACAAGCAGATCGGCCGATTCAATCTGTGCGGCGATCACGTTGGCCACGCTACGATCGTCGCCGGCATCCACCGCGAGCCCGCGTGCGGCAAGCGTGTCCGTGCTCGCGTAGTCGTCCTGCAGCGTGGCGCAGTCGAGCACGGTCACGATGGCTTCGACGGTCATGACGTCGGCCAGCGCATAGCCCGGAACCGGCGTATTCAACACCGATACGATCGCCGCTGGTTCCACGCCGCCAGCGGCTTCCAGGAATACGCCGTCGAACGCCCCGGCAGCGATCTTCTGCCAGAGCTCATGGCGTAATACGTCATGACGTTCGGTGGTGATCGAGGAGACAAGAAACGTCGTCATCGGCGTGCGGGTATGGCATACCGTCGCCGGCGTATAGGCATAGCCGGATCCCCGGCCACGGCCGCCCGCATGGGTGATCACGGCAAAGCGCTCGCCGGGACTCTGACGAACCAGCCGGTCGATCACGACCGTTTTTCCAACGCCGGAAAACCCGCAGACGACGGTCACGGGCACACGCCGCACCTCCGGCATGCCCGGCCCGTGTGGCGTCAACTGCCTCCGGTTTTCATCAGCGCGCATTGTTCGTCTCCATCGTTTGAGCCACAGCGATAAGTGCGCGATTCGGCGCCCGGATCGGCTACCCGAATCAGCCACTCGGATCAGCCACTCAGGCGGCGAGCTCCCAGGCCGGGAACGGGTCCGGCAGGCGCTGCCAGGCGAGCGGGCCGGCCGCGCATTCGGCCTCAGTAAGCAGGCAGGCGTCCAGACGCGCAGTGAGTGCGGCTTCGTCGATATCGATACCGATGATCACGATCTCCTGACGCCGATCGCCGTAGGTCGTATCCCACATCTGTCGCACCGCAGCCCTGTCCTGCGGATCGCTCGGCCCGTCGCCGGCGCGTTCGCTGGCCCACCACAGCCCGATCGCCTTGTGCGTGAGCGCGCCGCCGGCCTGGGCGAGTTCGCCCACGAAATCCGGCCGGCTGGCCAGCCAGAACCAGCCCTTGCTGCGCAGCACGCCGGGCCAGTCCCGATGGAACAGCTCGAGCAGCCGCTGCGGATGAAACGGCCGTCGGCGCCGGTAGACGAAGCTGCTGATACCGTATTCCTCGGTTTCCGGGTATGGATGCCCTGCAGTTCGCGCACCCAGCCGGCTGCCATCGACGCGCGATCGAAATCAAAGCGCCCGGTGCCGATGATCTCGCCGATCGGCACGCGGCCGTGGGCCACCTCGACCACGTGTGCGGCCGGGTTGAGTGCAGCGATCACCCCGCGGGCCGCCAGCCGCTGCTCGTCGGTGGCGAGATCGGTCTTGTTGAGCACGACCACGTCCGCGAATTCGATCTGGTCGACGAGCAGATCGACCACCGAGCGCTCGTCCTCGTCGCCCAGCGATTCGCCGCGATCGGCGATGAAATCCTCGCTCTTGTAGTCCGCCAGCAAGGCCGCCGCATCGACGACCGTGGCCATGGTATCCAGCCGGGCGACATCGGCCAGACAGAACCCGTCCTCGTCGCGCACGGCAAAAGTCGCGGCCACCGGCATGGGCTCGGATATGCCGGTGGATTCGATCAGCAGATAGTCAAAGCGGTCCTCGCGCGCCAGGCGCGTGACTTCGGCCAGCAGATCGTCGCGCAGCGTGCAGCAGATACAGCCGTTGGAGAACTCGACCAGTTTCTCGTCCACACGCGACAGTGCGCCGGTATCGCGGATCTGGGCGGCATCGATATTGACCTCGCTCATGTCGTTGACAATGACCGCCACGCGCAGGCCGTCGCGGTTGGCCAGTACATGGTTGAGCAGCGTGGTCTTGCCCGCCCCGAGAAACCCGGACAGTACGGTGACCGGCAGTCGTGTATCGCGCATGTATCGTTCCTTGATCAAAGATTGTTTGCTGGATTTAGCGCGCGCCGCGAAAGACGCGCTCGCGGGCCTCGGCGTCGGTCTTGACATCGACACAGGTGGTGGCGGTTGGGCGCGCCAGCAGACGCGGGATGCCGATCGCCTCGCCCGAGATCTCGCACCAGCCGTAGTCGCCGTTTCGAATATCGCGCAGCGAGGCATCGATCTTGGTGCGCAGCTGGCTTCACGGTAGCGCAGGCGCAGATCCAGCCAGCGCGACTCCTCGGCGAGGGCTCGGTCGGCCGGATCGGCCAAGATCGTGGTATTGCTCAGGCGCACGCGGATCTCGCGTTCGCGCTCGAGCACTTCCACACGCTGTGTCAGCAATTGTTCCCGAAAGAACTGCAGCTGCGCCGTATTCATATAGTCCGATTCGGGCATGGCCCGGAGTTCTGCTTCTGTCATGGCTCGATTCAATACGTTATATCATAACATTTAGAATATGAATAGAAGACCTGCATTTCAATAGCGCCGACTCGCGCATGCGAAAGTCAGAACATGCGCTGCCACACAAGCCACGACGGACCAACCATCCGAGCCCCGCGAGCGCCCGGCGTAACCCACTGCCCGACGGCTGCGCCCGAGCAGTACGTCAGCCGCCACCGGCCACACGCAGCGCCAGCATCAGAAGAACACCCGTCATGACCGCCGCCCAGCTTCTCCAGCCGGCATCACGCACGTCGGCCTCGGCCGGATGATCGAGACCGACACATTCGATACCGACATGCAGGAACAGCCCGGTGGCCAACCCCTGGCAGAGCGCACCGATCATCGCGGATTCGGGCAGCACGTCGGTCGCCAGCGCAGTCGGAATTGCGGCGATACCCACCGCACAGGCGGGCAACAGCACCGGCGCCACCGCGGCAACACGTTGTTTACGCAGCCGTCGGGCGACGGCATAGCCGGCAGGCAACTTGTGCGCCACGATCACGGTTCCGAGCCAGAGACCGAGCTCTGGCATGCGCGCATACAACATACCGATCACCACGCCCGCGCCGGCCGAATGCACGGTCAGCGCGATCAGGCTGAATTCACGCCAGGCAGACCGGGCCCGCGCCTCGCGCCGACACACCTGATGCAGCGCCATGCCGGCCAAAAGCCCCAGCGCCACTCCCACCCCGGCATACACGGGATCTAGAGTCATGGCCGCCGGCAAAAGCAGCACGCACGCCGCGGCCACCATCGCGCCACCGGCGATGCCATCCAGCGCCTGCCACAACGACCCGCCCGCGACGTCCCGGCTGCCGATCAACGCGCCGGCGCACATGGCGCCGCAGCCTACAAGCGCCACGATCGAAACCTTGGCATGGCCCTCGAGCGCACCGAGGGCGACCAGCCCGGCGAACAGCGTCAGAACACCGGTCGCCACACCCCGCCAGGATCCTGCCGCTGCGCTCGCCCTGCCATAAGTCATCGACCAGCAATCATCGATCAACCACCGAACGGAATGCGTGCGGTCAGACGGATATCACGGCCGGGCGATAACGCGTAGCCCTTGTAGGTATCCAGAAAGCCGCGATAGTCGGTATCCAGCAGGTTATATACGCCCAGATCCAGGTGTACGGTCTGGCCGGCGATTTTTGGCGAGAAACCGGCCCCCAGGTCGACCAGAAAATAGTCGTCGGTCGAGGCACTGCCGAACGGCGCGTCATCAAACTGGGCGAACGGCTCGCCGGGCGCGGCGTCCTTGGCGGCGTAGTAGCGCACGGTCACCGAGCCGCGCGGATCGCGAATCCAGCCCTCGCTGGCCGGACTGAACTGTGCACCCAGGCGCACGTTGTCGGCCGGCAACAACGGCAGCTCATCTTCGTTGTCGCGGCGTTCGCCGTGCACGGTTTCAGCCGCGGCATTGAGCGTGAGCCAGCTATTGACGTCTTTTTCGATCGACAGCTCGGCGCCGAGCAGTTCGGCATCAGCCTGATCGTAGGCCAGCACCGGCAGGCCGCCCATCGCCTGGCCGGTATCGCGCAGGAAGATATAGTTGTCGATCGCGTTGCGATAAACGGTCGCCCTGGCGCGCAGCGAGGTTGAGGCCCAGCGCAGCGACAGATCGGTATTCAGCGAGGTTTCCGCGTCGAGCTTGGCGTTGCCCTGCTGGAAAGCCGCGACGCCGCCGTGCTGGCCGGCCACATAGAGCTCGAACAGACTCGGCGCGCGAAACCCGCGGCCGATGTTGGCCGCGACCGACAGGCGTTCGGTCAGGCTGTAGATGCCGCCGAGCGAGCCGGTGGCCACGTCAAAGCTGTGTTGCTCGGCGTCGACCACGCTCTGCGACGGGTTGGCCGTCTTCGACGCCTCGCCCTCGACTTCGCGATGGTCATAGCGCAGGCCGGCCTGCAGCAGCAGATCCCCGAGCTGTTTTTCCTCGAACGCGAAAACGGCCGCGTTATCGACCGTGCCGCCGGGCGACAACTGGGTGGTCCCGCGCGAGGCCTGATCCTTGGTGACGTATTCGATGCCTACGGTGCCACCGTCCAGCCCCAGCACCGGCCCATGCTGGCCTTCCAGGCGCGCGGTGTACTGGTCGAACTCGATATCGATGGCGTCATCGAAGCCGGCGAACCTGGGGGTGCCCGCCGCGTTCGAGCGGCGCCGGTTGTTCTGCCAGAGCAGCTTCGGCTTCCAGGTGATGCCGGCCGCCCGCCTCTCGCCCGTCAGCGCAACCTGCTCGTTGTCGATATATTGGCCGACGCCTTCTTCACCCGCTGCGGGCGGCAGATTGCCGGCCGGCGGCGGCAGCAGAAAGTTGTGCTCGTCGTTGAAGCGCGAATAGCGTGCGGTCCATTCGCCGCCGGCGTCGTCGCGATAACCGAGCGCGAACTCGCCGTTGACCTGGTCGAAATCGGTATAACCGAGCCGGCCGGTATAGGCCGGCGCGTCGCGGAACTGTTCGGCCGGCGACGGCGGAAAATAGGTCGGCTCGTCGGGTGTTTCGATATCGCCTGCGCTGCGCCGGATGATGCCGAACGAGTAGCCCAGCGTGCCGTTGCCGCCGCTGGCCTTCACCCCCGTATCCCACTGATCGTTGTTGGTCGAATAGCGGGTCAGCGTTTCGCCCTCGATCGGGGTATCCCAGGCGATCTCCGGCGGCAGCAGATTGATCGCGCCGCCCAGCGCGTTGGAGCCATAGAGCACGCTGGAGGCCCCGCGCACCACTTCGGCCCGATCAAGCAGAAAAGTGTCGTAGGTGGGCATATGACGCACGCCGTACTGCTGATGATCGAGCCCCACCCCGTTCGACAGAATACGGATGCGCTCGCCCGACAGGCCGCGGATCACCGGCTTGCCGACGGTTTTGCCGGTACCGATGCTATCGACGCCGGCCAGCGAGTCCAGCGCCTCGCCGAGATTGCTGGCGCCGCGGACTTCCATGGCGTCCGAATCGACGACGTCGACCTCGGCTGCCTGCGACAGCGGGCTGCCCGGCAGCGGTGCGCCGGTGACCGAAATCGGCCCCAGCGTCTGTTTGGACGTGTCGGCGGTCGCTGACAGCGCGCCGAGCGAATCGACCGGGCCAGACGCCGCGGCCAACGGCTGTGCCATGGCCGCCAAGGACGCCGCTACGCCCGCCAACACGGGTCGACGCAACAGATAACGCGACATGAGAGCTCCCTGATCCCCGAAAACGATAGCGTTATGTAACGTTATACTATTACATTAACTGTTCGCAAACGAAGAACCAGGCTATCCACGGCCTTCAGCGGTGCTGATCGGTCTGACAGATCCCCGCCCAGAACACCGCCCAGACCGAGTCGAGGCGGCGTGCGTACTCGGGCTGCGCGTAGATGAAGCGCTCGCTATAGAGCCCGTCCATCAGGCAATAGAAGGCATCCAGAAAGCGGCGTTCGTCGCCCGGCCGCCAACAGCCCTGATCGCAGCCCTGTGTGTGCAACCGACGCAGATCCCGATCGATACGTGCTTCGCTACGGGCATTGATGGCGCGGATTTCCCCAGCCAATGATTCGGGCGGGAACAGCAGAAAACGCTTGTAGAACGTGCCGTGCGATTCGGTGAAGATGAACCCGCTCAGATCCTCGACCAGCGCACGCAGTCTGTTCTCGACCAACGCGTCGGCGTGACGGGCGACGCTGGCGTCGTGTACCGCGAAGAACGCGTCCTCCACAGTGTCGACCAGCCCCAGAAACAGCGATTGCTTGCTGTCGATATGGTTATAGAGCGAGGGCTTGCGGATGCCGACCGCATCCGCGATCTGGGCCAGCGTCGTGGCCTCGTAGCCCTGGCGGGCAAACAGCTCAAGCGCGGCGGTATGGATGCGCTCAGGCGTAGGCACGGTTGCAGGCGTCGTGGCATCGGCTTTGGTCATTGATCCTATTCTAGGGCCTGTTGCCATAGCGCACACCATCGAGCACGGCGACGGTTGATGACCGGTGCTACGCAGCGGGCAGGAACGCAACACCAGGGTCTTCGCCGGTCGGCGCGCATGAGCACAGCGACCAGACCCAAAGGCATGCGCTGCTTGTACGGGCAAGCGGGCAATAGCGTCGTCAAGTGTCGAGCTGCACGGCGCCCGCCAGCCGGAGGCGCCTTGTGGGTTACGGGCCGCTTCATCGGGTTGCGAAAACGGACTCGATTGCTAAACTACCGACCGTTAGTTCGTATCAGTTAGGAGTATTCGTCATGGTCGCCTGGTTCTGGCTGCTCGCCGCCGCCATCGCAGAAGTGGGCTGGGTCACAGGCCTGAACGCGGCCGACACGCCGCTGACGTGGGCAGCCACCGCTGTCTGCGTAGTCGCCAGCTTCGGGCTGGCGTTGCTGGCCGCGCGGCAGATGGCCGCGACGACGGTCTATATTCTGTTTGTGGGCATGGGCGCCTGCGGCACTGTGGCGGTGGATATCACCGCATTCGACGCGCCGCTGCATGCCAGCACGCTCGCCTGGCTCGCACTGCTGCTGGGCGCTATTGCCGGACTCAAGCTCATTGGCCGCCCGAGCCGCAGGGACAGTGCGTCGTGAGTTGGCTGGCACTGGTGGTGGCCGGGCTGTTCGAGATCGTCGGCGTGGCCGGCTTCGAGCGTATGACGCGGGCGCGCTATGTATCGGGCCTGATCATCACGGCAATCGGTTTTGGCCTGGGCCTGACGTGCCTGCACTACGCCATGCACGAGATTCCGATGGCCGTGGCCTATGGTGTGTATACGGGCATCGGCGCAGTCGGCAGCACGCTGGTTGGCGTGCTGTTCTGGCGCGACTCGGCGCATCCGGCGCGTCTGGCCTGTATCGCTGCGATTGTTGTGGCCGTGGTCGGGCTCAAGAGCTCGCTCGGCTGAGCGATGCCGGTGCTAGGGCCTGCTGCCATCTCGTACGAGACCGCGCCAAGGACTGTTTTGCGGCAAGACGAGGCGTCAGCACGTGCCGCGTAGTCATTCTACTCAAGCGTGCT
>Ga0207889_1000110_pt1 | contig 45870 bp, 54 predicted proteins | sample LinPmetageLP47_FD_184058 | JGI IMG/M metagenome (GOLD analysis project Ga0207889, IMG submission 184058) | Marine viral communities from the Pacific Ocean - LP-47 (SPAdes) | ecosystem: Environmental > Aquatic > Marine > Oceanic | place: Pacific Ocean | collected 2011-06-12 | reverse complement strand
CAGTGCAAGTTGCTGAAGATTAGCCGGTCGTCGCTTTATTATACGCCGGTCGGTGTGAATGCTGAGACGCTGGAATTGATGAACGAGATTGATCGGGTGTTCACCAAATACCCGTTTTTTGGCAGCCGCCAGATCGCAGCTTATTTGCCCAGAAACGGGTTCTATGCAGGTCGGCATCGTGTGCGCCGCTTGATGGCTATCATGGGGCTACAGGCCATCTACAGAGGCCCGAACACCAGCAAGAAGCATCCTCAGCATCGCATTTATCCCTACCTGCTGAGAAACCTGCCGATCACGCGACCCAATCATGTTTGGTGCAGTGACATTACCTACATCCCCGTGCGACGTGGCTTCTTATATCTGGTGGCGATCATGGACTGGGCGACGCGCAAGGTGCTGGCGTGGCGACTATCGAACACGTTGGATGCCGGGTTCTGTGTCGAAGCCTTGAAAGAAGCCATCGCCGGATATGGTAAACCCGAAATAATGAATACCGATCAAGGATCGCAGTTCACAGGTTCAGCCTAGATCACCACTTTGACTGACGCTGACATCAAAATATCGATGGATGGGCGTGGCCGTTATCTCGACAACATCTTCATCGAACGGCTGTGGCGATCCCTCAAACAGGAGGCCGTATACTTGCATGAATTGCAGGACAGGTTCCAAGCCAAACGCGTTATCAAAGATTGGATCAGCTTCTACAACATCGAGCGGCCTCACACCGCTCTCGACAAACGATCACCCGACGACGCATTCTTCACAACAGAACGGACGCAGAAGGCCGCATGAAACCAACCAGATTACATCTTAGCTGAGCCGCAAACCTGTCCTAAAAAGCAGGACCACTTCAGAGCACGCGGTTCACCTTGTCACGCGGACAAGGCGCTGACGTGTCAGGGACGGTTGTTTTGACCACCTTTCCCCGCACAGCCCCACGGATGCCAATCTGTTTCAGCAACCGTTGCACCGTGCAACTTCAAAGCCCTCACGTTTCAACTGATGCCAGGCCTTGCGCACCCCGTAGACCTGATAATTCTCATCCCAGACACGTTTGATCTCCGGGCGCAGCTCTGTATCCCGCTGATACCGGGCAGAAGCGTTGGACGGATCAGCGAGGCACGCCAGACGGTGGTAGTAAGTTGACGGCGCGATCGGCAACACCCTGCAGATCGTCTCGACACTGTAAACAGCCCTTTGATCATTAGTGAAGCCGATCATCGCTTGAGTGGGCGGTCGAGTTCCGTCCCGCTGCCCGGCAGCGCATGTAAACATGCGCGAGAGGTGGCGCAAAATAAGCTGACGCCTTGCGGAGAATTTCATTCGCCTGGCGCAGTTCACGGTTTTCCCGTTCCAGCGTCTTTATGCGGTCACGTTCTTCGGTTGTCATTCCGTCGCGCATGCCGCTGTCCTTCTCAGCCTGCTTGACCCATCCGCTCAAAGTCTGGGGAATACAGCCAATTTTGGGTGCAATGGCCGCAATCGCGCCCGCCTGAGTTTCTTATGAACCTTGATGCTCGAACACCATCCGGACCGCACGTGCGCGGACCTCAGGCGAATAGCGATTTGCCATTTTGCTTTTTGTCATAACCATCATCTTAACTTAAGTTGATGGTCTCCGCCAAACTCGGGGCGATTCAGAATTATAATGTGCCATCACCGCACTAATGGTCTCCTCGGCGACTTTTTCGTCAGGGAATTTTGCCTCTCCAGTCTCACCCCAGACCTGAGGCAGCCACCCCGAAGGCGGGATCATCTCCGGGCAGGCAAGAACACCTACTATGTAGCCATCGAGTTCGCTGAGTGTCATGGGCATGTTATCAACGGGCAGCGCACGCAGCAGCGCGTCAAGTTGATCGAGATCTTGATCCGATTGGTCCATTTATATCTCCCGGCGATGGTGAGGGATTTTACGCTGCGCAACGCGAGTCCGCAATTGCGTCAATGGCAGCTCCGAACGAGCACGAGTGGATCGCCGCAGGCGGTCTGGATGTAGGCATTGGGCCGTTCGTGTCGATCGACCTGGATTAGCGGAAACCAGACATTCGCTGCGATTGCGAAGTATTGGTCCACTATTCGAGAAAGCAGCCATTCGGCATCACGTTGCAGTTTTAAACGCAGCGAACGGTACCTACGAGCACATTTTAATGTTCAAGCAGCCCAACCTTTAGCAGGTTCAGCAAAATATGCCGAGAGAGATCTACTAAAACCGACCAGTCAAGTCGCTCGAAAAGAACGCGATGCAACTCCTCAACTGCGGAAGTCGGTGCTCAACCGCACCAATATGACTCACTGGGAGACCGCTCTACTAAGAAATTCTCATTTGTCACAATACTTGAGAGGAACCGATGCTCGCAGGCCCAGCTCACACATACACCGAGTAATTAGTTGAGCAGCATCCTACGTTCGCGCGACATTTCCCTCCGATGGCCGAGCGTTCAAAAGCCCGGCTTCATATCCTTTTAAGGTTGGGCGTGCTGAACGCATGCTCATCAGGTTATGTCGCTTAATGACTTTTTTCAGTTCATCATTTAGGGCAGGATCAAAGCTTTCTTGGGTTTCTTTGCCTGGGTGAAAGCTCTCACTTAAAACCCCGTCTCCCGTAATTATTTCATGATTTTCGAATAATAAATGAAAGTATGTGACCTTACGGCCGGTCTTCGCTTGGCAGATTGTTTCTCCATTCAACAAATTTTTAGCGGCAACAAGCACTTCATCAGAACCGTAGAGCAACATAGCGTTGGCATCGCGGATGAGAATACGATGCAGCGGCGAAACAGAAGTCTCTTTCTTTGCACCAAGTGTACCCTTACTGATTACAACTGGTGCTTCATCCACTTCAGCATAGCGCTCTGACCGCCCGACCCAAAGGAGTGCTTTGGGGCCGTTATCCAATGTTTCAACCAAATCACCCGGGGCTAATGTTTCAACCAGACGGTCACCGTCTGGCGTAGAAATATAGGTACCCAAAGTGAAGCATGGCGTTGTAGTAACTGTGACGAAACCGATATCAGAATTGCCGTCTTCGTCCTCGACTGTATATGTAAATACATTCTCAGCCTCTGCATCGTTGGCAGTTGCAAAAATAATGCCATTTGCAGATAACTCGACTACTTCTCCGGAGGGTAGTGTGACAGTATCTCCGACTACCACCGGCTGTCCGTTAATGTGAGTAATCGTCAGAACACCGCCGCTGGCACTTTGATCGTTCGCCAACAGATCGACTTCGGCGTTTTGCCCAATTCGAACCGAAACTTCATCGTCTCCGGCAACGAGTGCCGTTTGCACCGAATCCCCAGCGATTAACAGATTGCTATCCCAAACACGGTCCCCAGCATCGGCTATGCCGATTTTTATTGTATTTTTGACGCCTGCATTTACAGGGGCTTTCAGCGTAAGAGTAACCGTAAACCCGTCCATTTCAGTATTGTACGTGTCATCCCGTTGAGAATTATCTATGTAAAGATTTTCGTTCGAACCCGTATTGATATTATCAATCGAGATGTCTCCGGTACCAACCGTTAGTTCGGCCTGAACACCGTTGACCCAGATACCGACAGCATCATTGAACCCTGAATTCACGTATTCCAGGTATTCCTCTGAAGAGAACACGACCTGCATTGTCAAAGTGCTACCTTCGGGAACAAACTCCGCTTCAAAAATCGCAGCATCGAATGTCGCCTGTCCGGAGATAGAACTTAGTTCATTGTCCCCGCTGGTACCGTGACTGGTTGACGTCCTATCGGAAGTATTAACGTCGCCGCTACTATTCGTAACATCGGTGGCATTCCCGGTGGAAAAGATAACACCAGAGTCAGAAGGTGTCAGATCTGGAGCTGTTGCATCCCCATTTGAATAGATACCTGATGCACCAGCGGCACCTGTATAGCTCGCGGAGACGATTGTGATCCCGTTTCCGAACATCGCCTCGGCCATGTCATTGGCAGTAGCGCTGGTATTGATGGGCAGCTTCGATGCGATTGGCATTCTGGAGACCTTCTTCAGTAGGTGAACGAAAATCATAAGACGAAATGTCTAAGCGAGCAAGTGCGCGAAAGTATAGCTCGATACCGGTATGCTGCACTCATTCGGCAAGGTCTGCTTTGCTGAAGCTGCGGTGCCGCGACATTAGGTAGGACGAATGGCCGGTTAGGGCCGTCTCTTCCCTGATTAGCTGCCTACTTCGGCCAGTTTGTCTCGAACCGTTCGCATCAATTTTTGAACCTTTCGTGCCTCATCTTGTGCGACTCGCAACTTATTCTGATCGAAAAACGCCTTTTCGTGAATGATCTCACTCCGCAGAGCTCTAAATTCAGCTAAAGAGCAAGAAAGCTCCTCGTCATTTACACCCAGAATCTTTAACTTTTCTTCGTAGGTTTGGCGGTCGGCATTTTTAGATCGGCTCTTGCCGTGCAGACTCGTTATGCGCTGATGCAGGATGGCTTCGAGCCACAATGCGGAGAAGGTGATGTAAATCAGAGAACTCTTGAAGCTTCTTTGGTTAGGATCGAATGAAATAACCCAACCTTTGCCGTCAGCTTTTGGCTTGCGGCCTTCGGCAAGGCGTTTCTCAATATCCGCGAAGGCTTCTTCCGCTATCGCCGCATAAACGTTGACATTGCTTGGGACGATATGCGTCACCAGACCACCGGTTTTGCGCGTTTCATTGCAAGTGCTTTCCAGTATTTGGGCTAATCTACGGCCATGTTTGGTAAGAGTGCTGATCAGTTAATTACCAAAACGTATTAGATACAACTTCAAGAGCCAATGACCGCTTTGGTGATGCCGCACTGCCAATTCCGGTCGATGGCGAATGTCGGCCATGGGCCGAAGAGCAACGCTTAGAGGGCTAACCATTAATTCAGTTTTTCAACGCTTCGTGATGAAATCGTGGAGATGCTTGGCCCTGTGTTCGTCGGAGTCGGCCAAAAACCTGCATATTTTGGTAGATCAGTAGGAAGATGCGAACGCAGGACATCTTCTGCGCTCTTCGTGATGTAGGTGTATATGCCATCGACGAACGCTATTAGCGCGATACCATGTTCTGCCGCATATTCGATAGCGCCACGCTGAAACCCAGACGTTGAGAAGATGATACCTTTATGCGAGCCGGTCTCCTGCATTTTACTTTTAAGGATCATGACCACATCACGCTCCACTGAACGTTTCAATTTTTTACATTCCACCAGAACTGCTATCTTGGCTCCGCCAAAAATCATGAAGTTCGCCACAGCATCAATGACGTATTCGCCGGCGCTTCCAGACAACGTCTCAAGGTGTTGAACGGAAAAGTTCGTGAGTTGCCCTTCAGCGGCCCTGAGCCATGCAACGACCTGTCTTTCGTATTCTACAGGGGTAACTTCAATTGGGTTGCTTGGTTCCCAAGGTGTTTCTCTCGTCATGAAGCTGCTTTCCTGCTGTCCGGTCACCAGAAAGCATATTCTTGCCATCGCGGCAACGAACGTCCGCTTTAGCGCGATGCACCGCAGCATGGCAGGGGCTACTTGAACGGCAGGTTTGGTGAAGGTTTTCTGATGCGGGTCGCGGCGATACGCTGCGCACTCGCGCGACTACGACCCGCGTTGGAAAACCTCCCAAGGAGGAAGCCGCGTGGGTCTTGGTGCGATCTATGGGGAAAGTGCGCGGACGGTTGGAGCGACGGCTGTTTCAGGGGTTTGGCTGGCGGTGCGTATGACGGCTGAGACGATCACAGAAGGGTCCGAGTATGCTGACACCGCTGTGCATCTTGTGATGCTTGCCGACGTTTTTCGCGCCGCAGAGCGATAAGCGCAGACGGGCTGGGCCGGGTCTGCGGGCAGCAGCCGGTAGCGGTTCGTGACAAATGACAGGCGGTGTGTCATGCGGCCTGCTCCCGTGGTGGTGCGCGCGACATCGGCTTTTGCCCACGGCGGAAGATCTCGATGATGCGCATGGGGCCGCCGCAGCAGGGGCATGGTTCGCGCAGGGTGAGTGGGATGATCTCGGCTTCGGGTCCTGACGCGGCGATCTGTTCGGGGCGCTGGACGCAGAGCAAGGCGCGGATCTTTCTGATATTGCCCTTGCGGACACCGCTGGCCAGCAGGCCGTAGTGTCGGATGCGGTGGAACCCGTCGGGCAGAACATGGATCAAGAAGCGGCGAATGAACTCGGGTGTGGCCAGCCGCATGACCTTTTGGCGGTCGCCGGATTTGATGCGGTAATCCTTCCAACGGAAGGCGACGGTTTGGGCATCGGCGCTGACCAGGCGGTGGTTCGAGATTGCCACCCGATGGGTATAGCGGCTCAGGTAAGCCAGCACGGCCTCGGGGCCGCCGAAGGGCGGTTTGGCGTAAACCACCCATTCGGATTTGCGGAACGGGGCGAGCCACTGCGCGAAGGCATCCGCCTGCGCCAACCGTTCGAGATTGCCGAAGAAGGTCAGCTGACCGGCCCGGTGCAGATCCATCAGCTTTTCCAGAAACAGGCGTCGAAACAGTCGCGACAGAACCCGCACATGCAGAAAGAACCCAGGGCGGCAGGCGGTCCACATTGCGCCATCGGGTGACAGGCCGCCGCCCGGGACGATCATGTGGATGTGGGGATGGTGCGTCAGCGCCGATCCCCATGTGTGCAGCACGCTGGTCATGCCCACCCGCGCACCCATGCGCTTGGGGTCGGCCGCGATGGTCATGACGGTTTCGGCCGACGCCTTGAACAACAGCCCGTAGATCGCCTTCTTGTTCCAATAGGCGATTTGCGCGATCTCGGCGGGCATCGTGAAGACGACGTGGAAATACTCCACGGGCAACAGGTCCTCGGCCCGCGCCTCCATCCAGTCACGCGCCGCCGGTCCTTGGCACTTCGGGCAGTGCCTGTTTTTGCAGGAGTTATAGGCGATGTGGTGGTGGCCGCACTTGGCACAGCCAGCTACATGCCCGCCGAGCGCTTCGGTCCGGCAGGTTTCGATCGCTGACATCACCTTGAGCTGTGAGAGGCTGACATGCCCCGCATTGGCCCGCCGCCACGCAGGACCATGGGCGCGGAAGATGTCAGCGATCTCCAGCTTTGGCCGGGCCACCCCTGCGTCCGGTCACTCCAGACTTCGCTTCACCGTCTGATCCTGCAACCTGGTCAGCATCTCGTAGGGGCTGACGGTGTCGCGGATCGTCTTGGTCGCGACGTGTGTGTATCGTGCTGTAGTCGTCAGCTTGGCGTGGCCGAGCAGCACCTGGATCACCCGCACGTCGGTGTTGGCCTCCAGCAGGTGGGTGGCAAAGCTGTGGCGCAATGTGTGCAAGGTGGCGGGCTTCTTGACCCCAGCCATGTGTTTGGCCGAGGTGAAGGCGCGGTTCAGTTGGCGCGGTGAGATCGGGTTGATCTTCGGCTTGCCCGGAAACAGCCAGCCCTCGGGCCGCGCCTCGCGCCACCAGGCCCGCAGCAATTCCAGCAGTCCGGGCGACAACATGACCTTGCGGTCTTTCTGACCCTTGCCTTGCTCGACATGGATCAGCATCCGATCGCTGTCGATGTCGCCGATCTTGAGGTTGCAAACCTCCGCTGCCCTGAGCCCGGCGCCATAGGAAATGCTGAGCGCTGCGCGATACTTCAGCCCCGGCCCAGGTGCCGCCATCAGGATGTCGGACACCTCCTCGACGCTGAAGACCACAGGCAGCTTGCGCGGTTCGGTGCGGAACTGCATGTAGCGCTTCATCTCCTCTCGCCCGCAGGTCATCCCGAAGAAGAACCGGAGCGCCACAATGCGCGTGTTGAAGGTCGATGGGGTGATCCCTGTGTCCGTCATATGGAGCTGATAGGCGCGCAGATCCTCCGGCGTCGCCATGTCGGGTGATCGCCCAAGGAACGCCGCGAAATCCTTGATCGCCCGGATATGAGACTTTTGGTGTTTGTCGCCCATTCCACGGATGCGCATGTCTTCGATCATCCGCTGACGCAGCGGGGTTACTCTTTCCTCTGTCATGGGAGCCTCCTGTCTGATGATTGAGAAGACTCCAATCGTCAGTCAGGTCGGCCGGATCGCAAAGTGCGCGCCGTTATGGGCGGCTCATCCCATCAGCCAAATGTGCCAATGCCGCGGAGCGGCTTCGTCCTTGGGCCGTTCGTCGCTACAGGTGTTTCTGGCAACGGGAAAGCCATCCGCACCAAAGTCCGTCGCTTTGGCTCAAATCCAACCGTCTTCGTGTCGTGTGCGAAGGCTCGGTGGAAGGCAGCTTAACACTTTCCAGGTTCTGCCAGAGCAGCAGGGTGTGAAACCGTATGACCAATAGTGATAGGCGTGGGCTTTTCGCTGTCGACTTCTCAGTGGTGTATCCTGCCTGCCAAAGATATCCTTTATTCAATCCCTGCTTTTCGTAGCGTGAGGGTTTCCTATCGAAGCAGGATTAGATCGTGAACGCCAAGTCGCCTCAGCATTCAGGACGCGAGATTGTCATGACCCACGGGGTTCTCAGTGAGAACCCAGAAGTTTTATTCTATGGCAAGGGGTGGCGCGTCATGCGAGCAGTGCTCCATGAAGCGATCCTGCGACTTTGGAACGACGATGCGTTCGGCTTGGCAGGCAATGTCGCTTTCCGAGCTTTGCTGGCGCTCTTTCCATTCCTGATTTTTACGAGCGCGATGACGGCCTTCATCGGAGATCGCGCAATGGCGGATCATTTGGTAGATTTTCTGATCGCGATCGTGCCATCCCCCCTCATTGAGCCGCTCGTTTCAGAAGTCGAAAAAGTTATGATGGTGCCGCGTGGTGGTGTTCTCAGCATTGGTATCCTGCTAACGATCTGGTTCGCGGTTGGGGGCGTTGACGGTGTACGTGTGGGTCTGAACCGCGCCTACGGAATTCGCGAAACCCGATCAATTGTTGTGCTCTACGGATTGCAGATCGCCATGGTCGTTCTCGCCAGTCTGGTTTTGGTGACCGTTGGCTACCTGCTGGTTCTCGCCCCGCGGGCCGGGTCGTGGATGCACGCGCTTATACCAGGCTTCGATCCCGCGTCGGTTACGGTCAAGTTGATCCGTTTTCCTGCTTCGGCAACCATTTTTCTTGTTGCGCTCCTTTCAGCACATGTGTTGCTGCCAGCCCGCCGGACCAAGTTTTCCAACATCTGGCCGGGAGTCATCTTCACAGCAGTCGCCTGGACGCTCCTTGCCACTGCCTTCGCGTTCTACGTTGGCCGCTTTGGCACCTACGCCAGCTATTATGCCGGCATGGCGGGGATCATCGCCGCTCTTTACTTCATGTATCTTGCGGCACTCCTCCTGATCTTCGGAGGTGAGCTTAATCGTGCGCTACGGATCAGGCGTCTTGCTCGTGCTTTGGGCGACTAAGGACCTAACGCTGGAAGCTAACGCGGATTCAACTGACTACTGCGCTACAGCGAGCGGGGCAGTCGAGAAGGCCCGCTTAGGGCCGTTCACGGCGGTACGTCAGAACGGGCGTGAAGCCGACATTCGCCGCGGGAGTGCGGTAAATTTACTCAACGGTGTCAGCCGAGCTTAAAGTGGTAACGGGTTGGAAAATCTTTCTTCGGTGCGGAAGCGGGCTCCGAACCAAACACTCAATACCGGTATCCAGCGAGTAACTGATATATACGGATAACTTGCAACTCTGGAGAGCTATTTCACTACCGGAGATACTCAACGCAACCTATTTCTCCGCTTAGTACTTTTGACATTGATAAAATATTTGATTCGTTTGACGTCGCGTTAATCAAGCCGGAATTGATGGTAGCGTTGATAAATGCTTGGAAGATTATTTTTTCGCATACCGTGAACGTCATTTCTCGGTTCAAATTGCGTTTTGTTAATTCCGCGAGAGCCTGCCTCGCATCGGCGCTGAGAGAAAGTGAAATTGCGCTGTGTTCGCCATCGAGACTAATTTCAAGACCTGCGATGTCATCGGTTTCCAAATCGATCGCCTCGTCAACGGTCGAAAGTCGCGCGACAAACATTGGCTCATTTTGCGCTACTACTTGTGTAGAGCTCGCCAAAACAAGCACGGCGATGATCATTGCTGTATTGCGCATATTCTTTTCAAGCTCCGCAGATACGATATCAAATGAATGTGTATAGAAGCTAAGCAAAATATTCGCATGTCCTTACGGTAAGATGCATTGCTTGCAGAAGCCTGAGGACGCAATTCAACATAAAAAAACTAAAGCTTGAGTTTTCTAGTCCCATCGCGGAATCAAGCAGTGGTAAAATTCAGCTAGAGGGGGTTTTTCCAGCTCACAGACGCTTCTGGCGACAAAAATACCGCACTATGGACCAACGGCCGCTTCGCCGGGTGGCACCGCAGCATCCGGGGCGCTTGATTAAAGTCTGGTTGGGGCCGTTTGCGAAGATAAACACAAGGGCGGAAATCGGACCTTCGCTGCAGGTACGAAGAGTTTCCTGGCAAGCTAAGTTTGCAGACGTTCATCGATCTTGGGGCGAGGTCATAGCTTATGTAGCAAGATGGGTTTGAGTGATACCTGCCGCAGCCCATTTGGCTTGCGGAGTATGGCGACACTTGGATAGAGGTTGCATGATGAGCGGTATGTTGAGGAGGTTAAATGTCAGCAATTTCAAGGCGAAACATTCTGAGAAAACTCCAATTGTTATGCATCTGGTTCATCGTGATTACTGTGGTCATATATCTGTATGCAGATGACGCTGATCCGATGCCGGTCAGCCTGCTCAACAGGCTATTGGTTGCAAAAGATCGGTGAAATCGAAGATTTCCTGACCGACGCGTCTGGTGAAACGGTCGCTGCTGTCATCGAGACCGAGGGCTTTCTGGGCATCGGAGACGAGGACGTTATCGTGACTTTGGACCAACTGGAACTGGTAGACGGAAAACTCCAGATCAAACTGACCGAAGAAGAGTTGGAAGCTTTGCCAAAGTGGGATGACTGATATAGCTTGAGCGATCCCCCACTGCGGCAGTCAGCCCGAGTGGGGGGAGTATCCTAAACTCTGTGTATGAGGCTTAGCCCATGCGAGTTTGGCGGCTCATTTGTTGAACCGTTCTGGGTATAGGATAGCGAACTGATTGCGGGCAGCAACCCATTCTCTGACGGCCCTGCCTGTCTTTTCAAAACTGCGGATGGCCAGATAGATCAGCTTTGTCGCAGCATCATCAGTGGGAAAGCTACCGCGCGTTTTGGTGGTTTTTCGGATGACGCGGTTCAAGCTTTCAATCGCATTTGTCGTGTAGATGATTTTGCGCACTGCTGGTGGGAAGGCGAAGAACGGGATGACTTCTTGCCACGCGCGTCGCCAGCTTGGAGCGATTGACGGGTACTTTTGGCCCCATTCGGCCTCAAAATCAGCAAGGGCTTTCTCCGCCTCGGTGTCATCCGTGGCCTGATAAATCCGCTTGAGGTCTTTTGCGACGTTCTTGCGATCTTTCCATCCGCAGAAGTTCAGGGAATGGCGCACGAGATGGACAATGCAGGTTTGGACTGTGGTCTCAGGGAATGCGGCATTGATGGCATCTGGAAAGCCCTTGAGGCCGTCCACAACGGCGATCAGGATGTCTTCGACGCCGCGATTGCGCAGGTTGTTCATTACCGAGAGCCAGAACTTGGCCCCTTCGTTGTTGGCAATCCACAGGCCGAGAACCTCGCGTTCGCCCTCGGCGTTGACGCCCAGGGCTAAGTAAACGGCTTTATTCTTGACCTGACGGCTTTCCGCATCGCGGATTTTGACCCGAAGAGCATCAAGGAAAACAATGGGATACATCGGCTCCAGAGCCCGGTTCTGCCAGTCTGATACTTCCTCCAGAACGGCATCTGTGACGCGGCTGACAAGATCGGCAGACACCTTCAGCCCGTAGACCTCTTCGAGATGGGCGCGGATGTCGCGGGTCGATAACCCCGATGCATATAAGCCGATGATTTTGTCATCCATACCGTCGATCCGGGTTTGACCCTTCTTGATCAGTTCCGGTTCAAAACTCCCCTCACGGTCGCGCGGGACATCAATCGGCAGCGCCCCATCATTGCCCTTCAACGTCTTGCGCGACGTGCCATTGCGGCGGTTGCTCTGTTGGTTTGTGGGCTGGGTGTCAGGCTCATAGCCTAAATGCTCGGTCAGTTCAGCGCCAAGCATCCGTTCCATCAGGCGCACCTTCAGCTCTTTCATCAAGCCCTGATCGCCCAGTAAATCGTCCGCGTTCTCAACGCCGCTCAGCAGCTCGTCTAAAACTTCCTTGGATATCGTCATTGTCGCCATGCTCCTTCGTTAATGAAGCATGGGCCAAATTACTCATACACAGAAGATCGGACACTCTCGACTGAATACAAGCGTCTGCGATCTATATCTTCCGTATCAAACAATTGCCCATCCACACGAACCGAGTAATGCAGGTCAGGCGCAATATATCCGATGGCTTCATCACATTTGAGCTGTCCAGCATCATAAAACGAGTGCGCGTTGCCGATAATGAAATGCATGTTTTTGTGCTTGATCAGGCTCAGCGTACCGACACTTCTGCCACAGAAACGGCCGGTGCCGGACGCTTCAGATACCCTGGCTTCCTGGGATCGAGGATCGATTGATACGATCCTCCCGGACTCTTCACCAACAATGCCGACGCTGATCAGTTGATCAGCACCGTTGAACTCGGACCGATTTGGGGAATTCACACCATCAGATACATCGGGAAGCGGTGCGATCGATGTGAAAATGTGCAATATCAGGGACGATGTGAAACCTAGTGTCACGGGGCGCCATCCTTATAATTTGAACGTAACGTTGAACCCTGACATTTTCTAAAGCCCAGAATTTTCAGCTCCGGACATTCATTCCAGCGGTCGTGTAATCCTGGCTATCTCTCGCCAGAAGATCTGGCTGTTGCCAAGGGGGTGTAGCGTTGCCGAGTTGAAGCCGTTCCCTTCGCTGAACTCCAGAATGACCGGGCCAGAGAAGTGGTAGGCGGCTCCAAATTTAGATGTTACGAACAACCCGTCTTGTGGAACGCTTGGTGCATGAGGAAGGATGACCGACATCGTTCCGGCATTCATCTCGGCGGTTCGCGCCCAGAGACGATAGAAGACATCTCTAGAACCCTCCGCACTGTGTTGCTGTAAACCAAAGGCACGATCAATGTCGCTCGGCACCTTGCCGGTGGGAAGGTCCGCCGCGAGATGTTCATCGAACATCATGCACCATCCGGCAGAGTACGATGCCTGTATCGAGAACTCGACATAGGTCGCCTGTCCTTGATGATCTTTGGCGAACTCAACAAGGTCGACAATAGAGCTCTGTATTGAAGCGTGTAACGTGTCGTTCGCCGTTGCGATCGGCGCACCGGTTTCAGAGGTGTAAAAATCGCATGATGCCGTGAACCTATGAACCGGCAAAGCGATGTCATCGGCCTTCACTTGCTCACCGGATACGACAAGGCACAGACATAGCAAGAAACGAGTTAACGCTGGATATTTTCCCATTCTACGATCTTTTATCGTTTTGCCGGAATGATCAAGGCGGCTGATCAATCAAGGTCCAGCTTGGACAGCACAGATAGAATATGCTCGGATGAGATGAAATAGTTTCCATCTGGATCTGGTGGTGGGCGAAGTTTGGAGGGGCTGCCGAGGGAAGCGTAATGAAAGCCGATAGCAATCAGCTGGCCAGTATCTGAAACATAGGTCAAGGCAGAGCCGGATGACCCCTGGCCTGTGTCGCACCCATGCCTTAACAGCCCAGAACGTTTTGACAGATGTATCTGGCAGTTATCCTCGATACCGACTTCATACTTCTTATGAAAGTTCTTGCGCGACGAGATCAGTTGCACATTTTCTCTGTATGAAAGTGCCACCAGGTCGTCGGCGGGGGAATCTGAGAGCACCATAAACCAGCGGTATCCGCCGGTTTGTCTGTCCAGGAAATCATCGTCGATTATATCCAGGATAACAAAATCATTTAGGTTTCTTGCATCACTATAGGCAATATTCTGTGAACCTTTGTCAGCAAACTCACCATTCAAAGGTGGCAATGAAAAAGTTATGGCGCGATTGAATTCTATATTCCGACCGGTGGCACCATGCTCTGATGACCCGGGATAGTAATGATCATCTGGATAGAAGGACCCGAAGCCATCATCACATTTCAGATGGCCGATTTTGTAGTAAGCGTGTGCGGCGCCGATCAGGTAGAACTGCCCCTTGTAGGCAATAATATTCAAAGATCCGGAGTTCCCACCGCAGGCTACCGATTGCCCCCGGGCCTCTGCCTGTTTGGCTTCCCTGGTCTCAGGGTCGGATGATACAATTCGCGCAGATTCTTCGCCAATGAGTGTGACCGTAACCACGTGTTCAGGTTGCTGCCGGCGTATCACTCGATCGACCATATCTGGTTGGGCAATGAGCCACGCTGAAGCAAGCAAACCTAACATTTAACCAAGCCCATTCCTGATGAGGTTTTGGTATCATGGGATGGATCCAGAATTGAATCTAGTAGCATGGTTAGATGATTGCGGGTGTGTGACCTTCGCAGGTTTGGGAAAAGGCATTTTGCGACGGATTTTGTGGGTGGAGCGCGATAATCTTGCATCTCCTGTGTCCTATTTCCCAAAATTGGACGGGTCGAGATAAACAACAATACCGTCCAACGAAACATCTGGCCCGCCTCCATCACTAGCAAAACAGTCTCTTCGCGGATCAATCAGGCCTCAAACAATACCCATCCTGATCTAGGATATTGGTGAAGTCCAAACGACCATCGGCAATTTGCGCCCAAATTTGCGAGGTGCATACCTCAAGATCCATACCAAACAGGCCATGCCCTCCGCCTGCCACGGAGACGACTTCTTTTGACGCAAAACTGTTATCGTAATGATGCACAAAATAGGATTTTGGCGTTTGCCCATCAGACGTCCCATAAAAATACAAAGTAGGCGTAGATATGGGGTAATCTTTAGAATCGTACGGTGCATCCGAGAACGGAAAGACATCACAAACATCAGCGTTACCGTTGGGTATTGCAGACAATCGTCCATCTATCATCTTCTTGGAAAAACCACCGACATCTTGGCGCGACATCTCCTTGCACATGATACTGTAATAAACATAGTTTCTCGCTGCATATTCACGGATCCACTTGCTCTTGATAGGAGGTGTGTCTTCCCAATATTCAAGATAATCCTTATAATCCCTGTCCAAGTCTGCCTTGATTTTTTGGTCATTCAGGCTGTCCGGATAGTTGTCCGCGAAGCGTGTGAACGCCGGATTTAACAATACAAATGTCTCCACACCCAACCTGGTGTAGCCCTCGAGTACATGGATCCAGTATTCAAACGGGAGATCGAATGGTGGGGGGCGATCCACACCAGAAAACAGGAGCTCTTTCACGGCTGGAAAGTGTTTCGGCATTTCATTTCGAAGAACATCTATTTCGTTCAGCATGTATTCGGCTCCATGAGCCAGATGCCGCGAGAAAATACCCTCCAGAACCAGCAGATCTGGCTGCTCAATGCTCGGCATCTGATTGATGATCGAGGTCAAAACGGTGCCTAACATGGTCCCGTAAGACTGCCCCATTACGATGTAATCGCGCAGGCCTTCGGCCTTAATGACCTCTACGATATCCAGGGCAGTCTGATGTGTGGTGATGACCTGATCAGGCACGTCGCCCATTTCCAATCCGTTGCAGGCCACGCCGCGCGGGTCGATCAGGATCAAGTTCAGCCCAACGCCGCGGAGCTTTTTTAGAAATCCGGACCCGCTGGTGCCGATTGATCCAGAGCCAGGCCCGCCGGTCAAGTAAATGACGGTTTTCGGGTTCTTCGTTCCGGTGCTGTTTTCAACCGCCTGATAAAAGTATGTCAGTTTTCTATTGGAATGCGTGCCGGTATGGTCCAGCGGCACCATTATAGATTTTAGACCAACGGTCTCAAGAACTTGGCAGTGATTATTACTGATTGGCCCCTGCGTGCTCTGGCCAAATCCTGCGTTTGCGGCAAACACACCACCTGCTAGGGCTACGGCAGTCGTCAAAGAAGGCCGCCGACCTAGCCGTCGCATCGTCGCTTCGTTCGTAGGCCGTTCGCGGGAAGGTGTTCGAAAAAAGTGAAATAACATCGTAGACACCTTTTCTGCATTTACCGTTTGTAAGCTTCAGAAGGATCCTGCTGCCCTAGCAACGTACCCATCAGCATAGGCTGCACGTGGGACGTTTGCATTAACTTATCATCGCTGGTTTCCAGCAGGGCAGGGGCGATGGTGACGATCGATCAACCTTATGATGTGCATATTCTCCGGCCCGCCGGACCATATCGAAAAAGATCCGGGTCAGCCCATCAATAGTCTGTCGCTTCCACGTCATCATCTGCGTTCGATGGAAATTGGGCTTCGCTGCCATTGCTTGCGCAATCTTGTTTTAAAGGAGCGCCTCAATCGCCACAGTAGCTTTCGCGTAAAGCGCCGGCGGGATAGAGAGCGGCCACTCTCTTTGCGTTGAACCGGCCGCCATAGAGTTCTGCGCCGCGGCCAGACAGGGGCTCGCGGGCATAGACCGGATTCAGCGCGCGATAGAGCGGCCCAGCATAGCGCGCGTTCTTTAGGTGCATCAGGCGAAGACACCCGCGTCGACGGCGTCGAGATATTCGAGAACCTGCTGCGCCTGTTCCTGTTGTACAAGTTGCATCGCAGTTTGGCCATCAAACCCGGGGAGGGGCTCGGAGCGGTACCAGGCATAAGCCATCAGTTCAGATCCGAAGCGCGGCTCGACCTTGTTGATCACCTCGACCAGTTCCCGCAGCCGGCGCTGCGTCTTGTCAGAACTGATGCGGGCCCGTCGTTGCAAGGCGTCTTTGCCAAGACCAACTGTCATTGCAATCTCTTCAGCGGATGTGCGCAAGGCGATGGCAATCTTCTCAGGCTCGAATTGACCACTCTCAGAAAAATTTGCGATATGCATGACACCCTCCTATCGGCTGATATTACTGTATATAGCGTCAGTTTTGCTGATTATCATTTGTTTTGGTATGCGAAGACCCGGTCAAACGTGGCTTTTTTAGAACCCATGCAGCCGAGCAGCCCATTGCATCCCGATGAACATACCCTTCACCCGGGGAAGTAGCCAAAGTGCCAAACCTGTCGCAGCAACCATCAGAGATATGGCGACAAAGAGAGGGTTCGGATCATAGTTCGAGTAGATTACGGCAAACAATGGAAAGACGATCGCGACAACAGCCATCAAGGTAAAATAAGCAGGGCCGTCATCAACGCTGGCGTGCTGCAGGTCGATGCCGCAGTGGCTGCACGCGTCTTTGACCTTCAGGTATTTATGCAGTGTTTTACCGACGCCGCAGGATGGGCATTTCAACATGAACCCGCGGAAGACTGCTTGCTTCGTGTTCCGTTCGCCTTGATAGCTCATAGGGTATAGCTCTCTTGTAATGCTGGCGGGAAGGGGATCGCTTGTTCCTGGGCCTAGTTGTTACCTGAACGAAGCATAGGTAGCAATCTCAGCTTGGTTTTAATCTCCGGCTCGACTGCCATTTCAACCTCTTTAGGCTCAATGATCTGCTCCAGCTCACAGCTGTCCGCGTTCCAAAGCAGAAGGAACGTAGCCACCATGTCTCGCATCTCATCCAGCTCTGCTGCAGGATCAGGTTCTGGTCGGTGACTTGTATCCGATGAGCTTTCTCGAAGCAGCCGAAGTGCGAGAGGCATTCGCTCGCCTGATGCAAGGAGAGGCGCTGGACGCCGACGACACGGCATCGGGCACGCAATCCTAAACGCTGCCAGGAAACTCACAGGCGGCCCTCGAAGGGCCCGCTGGGTTTGCTTACCGCTCAGAGCGGGCGTCGCGCTCCACCGCCTTGCAGAGCCGGTCTCTGGCGCGCGGATTTTTATTAGCTCTTTCAGCCCCGGGTCGGTTGATCGAGCGATCTCAGAACGGGCCAACCTGGGCGAAAAACGCATCTGGAACCACAAGCGGGTCTACTGCGAGCTGGAGCTAAACCTGGCTATCAAGCCTAAGAAATGCTTGAAGCGGGACAAGCCGGAACCCTGACTTTGCCTGAAAAGCCCAATGAGACATCGTCGATCACTGCCCGGCAACACATGCTTGCATGTGTGAGAGGGGATTTCAGGGCGGATCAGCTGGAAGAGGGGCGCTCGATCAGGACATTGAACGTGGTGTATGAGTTCTATCGTGAGGGCCTATGCATCGAATTGGACTTCTCACTGCCAGCAGAGAGAGTAGTCGGAAGCTTAAGCCCGATCATTGGTCTGATGCATACCGATCGTTCTTTGCACGATCAGCGGGAGATTCACGTGTATATGCGACGATTTTACCTGTCGGGTCGACCAATTCCATCGTGCTTTTGTCAGGAGACAAGGACTGCACGGAGTATTTGACCGCTTCTACTGATGTTGATCCGTTTCCAATACTGATCTCTTCCAACTCAAGTGTATTGTCCTCAAATTTCCAGCTACGATAGTGTAAGGTGGCGGTGTTTATTGAAAGCGCAGTCCCATCTTTCAAAAGCTCAAAGCCACTATCGACCCCAGCTCCGTCTTCAAACACCCATGAACCAACCACGGCATCTCGCGTTGGTTCCAGAAAGACGTCTTCTTGCAAAACGTTGAACCTATACATTCCAGCCCCCGCGATCACGATTAACGCCATGACAACAGATATCGCCGCAATTTTGAGACCGTTCATTTTGATTTTCCTGTAAATATACCCATGATATAGATCTCCAATTGCTAATATTTGAGCAAACTTCTATAGAAATGAGCTATTTTAATAACTTACACCTCATTTCGAAGTGCTGAAGGTTGAAGGGCTATGGTCTACGTGCTTTTGCCTTAGTTCAGTCGCTGCCTGACGAGATCAAGACGGTAAGTTGTTCAGCCTCCGCCTCGGTCATCACTAGGTTAAAATTCTCTGATACCACCGCCCCGGCGATATGACCCGTATTAATCAACTCATCGCCAATCCAGATTTCAATTTGGCCACCCACCGACTTTGAGATGAACCCATTCACGGCTGCAGCGATCGCAGGCTTAAGTATCAGATGAACCTGAACCTGCCCGTTGGTTGACCTGTCGGCCTGAAACTTGGATATATCCTCTGCGGTGACCTGTACGGACCCCAGCCATAGGGCCTTCTCTGCATTAACAGCCACAACGCAAATAGGATGATCGTCGGGATTACGACACCCCCCAAATCCAAGCAAAGGTTATCGTATCGCGCGGTCTGGTAGTTAACTCCGCCGTAGAATGATAGCGCGCCGACAAGGATTGCCGCGATACCACCGCCCAGAATCTTGAGACCCATTTTGGTTCCTTCGAGTTGTCAGCCTCGGAACTGTCCTAGGGCATTTTAGAAGGCATGGCTGGGGTAACAAGAGGCCGAAGATGTAGCAAGATTGCTCTGCTTATGCAGTCATGATCGGCTGTATCAGGCCCATTGCACAGGACTAACCTTGGGCTGCTTCGGATCGACGATAGATGTGACGGATGGGAAAGCCTTCAGCGGCATAATCGTCACCGTGTCAGTATGCTTTCCCTATGTGTCAGTTTAGTTGCTGTTACCTCTATTGGTCGAATTGACGGGCGGCGGTGCGGATTACACCTTTGATGCCACGGGTAACGTGAACGTAATGCGCACGGCGCTGGCATGTGCCCACAAGGGATGGGGCGAAAGCAACATCATCTACGTCGCACCCGCTGGCGCTGAAATCAGCACTCGACCTTTCCAATTGGTCACGGGGCGGAGCTGTCGCGGAACGGCGTTTGGTCGAGCCTCCAGTCGCACGGATGCTCCCAAAATTGTTGCCTGGTACATGGATGGTATCGAAATTGACCCCATATTAACCCACAAATTGAGGCTTGAAGACATCAACTATGGGTTTGATCTGATGCACGACGGTAAATCTATTCGCGCCGTCGTTGAGTTCTAAACACTGCTGCTTCAGGTTCTAACGAGACAGCAATTCGAACCCAAGCAGCACACCACGCCATGTTGACCAATGAAATAGCGCACGACGCGTGGCCGCACATGCGAAGACTTGACCCACGTGCAAGGTGGGGGTCTCTTCGGGCCAGAACCTAGCCTATTTCAGGAAATACGCTCGTCCGTTTAACGACGCCATAGACAAAACTGGTGTCGATGGAACTTATGCCACCGATCGAATGCAGACGTTCGCGCACGAAACGCTCATAGTCTTCGAGGTCGCTCACGATGACCCGCAACAAATAGTCGGACTGACCGGTCATCACGAGACATTCCAGCACCTCTGGAATGTCTCGCATACGCGTTTCAAAGCGCTCTACCGTTTTTTTGAAGTGTTTTTCTAATCGGACTTGAACCATGACCTCTACGGGCAGGCCGTATGTTTTGGCGTCCACATTCACGCTGTATCCCTTGATGGCTCCATTGGCTTCGAGACCACGTAGACGTCTCAGGCACGGTGACGGTGATAAGTTCACTTCGGCGGCCAAATCTAGATTCGTTATGCGTCCATTGCGCTGCAAGGCTCTTAGGATTTTACGATCTGTCGCGTCAATTTCGGGCTTACTTGGCATAAAATGCTAATCCTTGGTGAATCAGGGATCAATATGGCAACTAAATGCCTGTCAAACTAGTGGATAGTGTGTTTGTCAATTAGGGAGTACGTCATGGGCACCACCTTCGATTTTGCAACACGCGCGATCCATCACGGATACGATGCCCGTTCGTCTCAAGGTGCGCTGAACCCGCCTGTTTACCTGACGTCGACCTTCACCTTCGAGACAGCGGAAGACGGCGGCGCAATGTTTGCGGGCGAAAAAGAAGGCCACTTCTATTCGCGCATTTCCAACCCGACGCTTGACCACCTCGAACAGCGGATCGCCAACCTTGAGGGGGCGCAGGCTGGGCTTTGCACGGCATCAGGTATGGGGGCGATCACATCGACCATGTGGTCGTTGCTAAAGGCCGGCGACGAAGTCATCATCGACAAGACCCTCTACGGCTGCACCTTTGCCTTTATGACACACGGTTTGCCCCGTTTCGGGGTGAAGGTAACCTTGGTAGATATGACCGAGCCTGAAAATCTGGCGGCCGTAATCAGCCCAAAGACCAAGATCGTGTATTTCGAGACCCCCGCCAATCCGAATAATCGCCTTGTGGACATTGCCGCCGTTTCGCAGATTGCGCATCAGGCTGGCGCCAAGGTCGTTGTCGATAATACGTATGCAACTCCTGTGTTGACCCGTCCAATCGAACACGGCGCCGACATCGTTGTTCACTCTGCCACCAAGTTTTTGAGTGGCCACGGTGACGTCGTAGCTGGGCTCGTTGTTGGGTCTATCGAGGACATCATGCAAATTCGGCTGGTTGGCCTTAAGGATATGACTGGCGCTGTGATGTCGCCGCTGACGGCCATGCTGTTGATGCGCGGGATCAAGACACTTGAGCTGCGCATGGAGCGGCACTGTCAGACCGCACACAAAGTTGCCCAAACCCTGGAAGCCCATCCCGCTGTCATCAGTGTCTCCTACCCTGGCCTCGATAGCTTTGCACAAGGCGCATTGGCGCGTCGGCAAATGTCGAATTTCGGCGGGATGATCCCGTTTGAAGTAAAGGGCGGCAAGGCTGGTGGCATCGCCATGATGAACCGTTTGAAGCTGATCCAGCGGGCTGTGAGTCTCGGGGATGCAGAAAGCCTGATCCAGCATCCGGCAAGCATGACCCACGCCACATACACGCCTGACGAACGCGCTGCCCATGGTATTGCCGAAGGGCTTGTACGGCTTTCGGTTGGCCTTGAAGGGGCCGACGACATTATCGGCGATTTGACGGCTGCGTTGAATGCGCACAACCAACAGGTCGATTGACCCCTAATATTCTGGAGCAACTTATGACCGAGATAAAAACTCTAGGCGACCCGAACAGCGTCCAACCCTCAAACACGTCCGGTGGCTGGCTAAATGACCTGGACCGTAAACGCCAGGCTGGTCCATTTCTAGCAGGCCACTCCTGCGCCGCGCGGGGCATGTCAACAATGGCCGTCCACGCAGGCACCCATGACGACCCGCGCACCGGCGCCGTTGGCACGCCGATCTATCAGACCTCGACATTTGTTTTGGCAGACGGCCAGTACCAATCGGTCGAAGAAGGCTTTGCGCGTGACCGTTTTATCTACTCGCGCTACGGCAACCCCTCTCAGTGGGCCGTGCAGGAAAAACTGGCAGCACTTGAAGGCGCTGAATCCGCAATCGTCTTTAGCTCTGGCATGGCCGCGATCACCAGCACGGTCATGGCATTAATGGACAAAGGCGCGCATGTGGTGGCGTCTAGCGATCTTTACGGCGGCACATACAATCTGTTCAACCAAGAGTTCCCGACCCTTGGCATGTCTGCCACGATGGTCGATTCCTATGACTTTGACGCGATCGAGGCCGCTATTCAGCCCAATACCCAACTGATGTATTTTGAGGCCATCACCAATCCGCTGCTCAAAGTCATCGACATCCCCCGACTGGCCGAGATTGCGAAACGGCGCAATGTCCGGCTTGTGGTCGATGCGACCTTCGCCCCGCCTATTGCCATGCGCACGCTGGAACACGGCGTTGATGTTGTGATCCATTCGGCGTCGAAATATCTGAACGGTCACAGTGATCTGATTGCAGGCGTTGCAGCCGGGCCGCGCAAACTGATTGATATGATCTGGCCTCGTTTGCTGAACTATGGCGGCTCGCTTGATCCGCATGCGTGTTTCTTGCTGGAACGCGGGTTGAAGACCCTCGCGATCCGGATGCGTGCCCATGAGGAAAGCGCCACAGCGCTGGCGCATTATCTGGAAGGTCATCCACGGGTTCAAAAGGTGTTTTATCCGTTTCTTGAAAGCCACCCCGACTTCGCGACCGCAAAACGGCTGCTGAAAAACGGGACCGGCAATATCACCTTTGTGATAGAAGGCGGCGATGCGGCGGCCCTGCGTCTGGTCAATGCGCTCGACATTCCCAAACAAGCCACCAGCCTTGGCGGAGTCGAAAGCCTTATCAGCCTGCCTTTCAACACCTCTCAGGCAACGTTCACATCACGTCAACGCGCCGACGTCGGGATTGATCCGGGCTGTGTGCGCCTGTCCGTCGGCATCGAAAACGCCGCTGACCTGATCGCCGATTTTGAACAAGCATTGGCTACCATCTATTCAACTAAGGAAACGTAACATGCGAAACAGCATTCCCACCGCCGCGCTTAGCGAGTTCGTCAACGAAGTGTCAGAAACCCCCGAAGAGGCGATGATGGACTACGGCATCGAAATCAATTGGGAAAGTGGCACGCGCTCACGGACCGAAACAAAGCCGATGAAAATTGGCCCGCATCAGGTCAGCCGTTCATTTAGCTGGAAATCGGACGAGCCGCGCCAACTGATGGGCAATAACCACGGGCCAAATCCGCAGGAACTGCTTCTGTCCGGTCTGGGGTCATGCATGATGGTCAGCTTTATAACGGGCGCGACGGCCGCCGGCATCCAGCTTGAATCCGTTACCATAGACTTTGACGCGACCCTTGATTTGCGCGGGTTCATGGGGCTGAGCACAAACACAGCCGTTGGTTTTCCGGACATCAGCTACAAAATCCATGTGACCGGTGATGCAACGTCCAAGCAATTTGAGGAGCTGCACCGCAAGTCCGTCGCCCATAGCCCCAATGCGCAAACGATCCTCAACCCAGTTGGTCTAACGGGTGAGATCATCAGCACCCAAATCGACAGCTAAACCCCAGCAGATGGAATCCGCCCATGGCACATCGTGATCAAACCCAACTGAAATCCATCGAACAGCGTCTGTTGTGGCTGTCCCATTGGATGATCCACAACGCCAACCACATTCGCTCCAAGGCGGACGGAATCAAAGTCGGGGGCCATCAGGCGTCCTCGGCCTCTATGGTCTCGATCATGACGGCGCTTTATTTTAGTGCTTTGCGCCCTGAAGACCGCATCGCGGTCAAACCCCATGCCTCGCCGATTTTTCACGCGATTCAGTATTTGATGGGCAACCAGACCAAAGAGAAAATGGAAAACTTCCGCGGGTTCCACGGCGTGCAAAGCTATCCCAGCCGGACCAAAGATATTGACGATGTTGATTTTTCGACAGGTTCCGTTGGGCTTGGTGTGGCGATCACCTCGTTTGCGTCCATTGTGCAAGATTACATCAGCGCGAAAAGCTGGGGTAAAGACATACCGCTTGGGCGGATGGTTGCCCTTGTCGGCGATGCCGAACTGGACGAAGGCAACATCTATGAAGCCTTGCAAGAAGGCTGGAAAAACGATCTGCGCAACACGTGGTGGATCATTGACTATAACCGCCAGTCGCTTGATGGGGTCGTGCGTGAAGGTCTGTTTAAACGGATCGAGCAGATCTTCGACGCCTTCGGCTGGGATGTTGTGCGGGTTAAGTACGGCGTACTGCAACAGGCCGCGTTCAAGGAACCGGGCGGCGAAAAGCTGCGCGAGTGGATCGATAACTGCCCGAACCAATTGTATTCTGCGCTGACCTTCATGGGCGGCGCTGTTTGGCGCGAACGCCTGATGGATGCCTTGGGGGATCAGGGCGACGTCAGCAGCCTGATTGCTGCGCGCTCGGATGCAGAGCTTGCCGAATTAATGGAAAACCTTGGCGGCAACTGCGTGAAGACGATGGCCGAAACCTTCGACGCGATCGACCATGACCGCCCTGTTTGTTTCCTCGCCTATACTGTCAAAGGTTGGGGCACGCCGATTGCAGGCCACAAAGACAACCACGGCGGGTTGATGAACAAAACCCAAATGGCCGCGTGGCAAGAACACATGGGCGTGGCACAAGGCGACGAATGGGAAAAGTTCGCCACCATCGACAACCCCGCCGGGCTGCAAACGTTTCTGGATGAAACTGCGTTCTTCTCAAAGGGACGCCGCAGGTATTCGGATGATGTCGTGGCAGTGCCTAAGATTGATTTGTCATCGGATCGTGAAATCTCGACCCAAATGGCGTTTGGCAAAGTCCTGGATGACCTGTCCAAGGGTGACAGCGATTTAGCCGAACGGATTGTGACAATGTCGCCGGATGTGACGGGCACAACCAACCTTGGCCCTTGGGTGAACCGGCGCAAACTGTTTGCGCGTGACCATCAGGCGGACACGTTCAAAGACGAAAATATCCCGTCCACCGCGAAATGGGAATTCACCCCCGATGGCCAGCACATCGAACTGGGCATCGCTGAGATGAACCTCTTCTTGCTGCTTGGCGCTGCAGGCCTGTCCCATTCGGTGTTTGGCAAACGGGTCATTCCTATCGGAACGGTTTATGATCCCTTCGTTGCCCGTGGCTTGGACGCCCTGAACTATGCTTGTTACCAAGACGCTCGGTTTATGATCGTCGGCACCCCGTCTGGCGTGACCCTGTCCTACGAAGGCGGCGCGCACCAATCTATCGGATCACCGCTGATCGGCATGTCTCAGGACGGGTTGGCCAGCTTTGAACCCGCCTTTGCCGACGAATTGGCCGTGATCATGCAATGGGCGTTCGAGTATCTGCAAAAGGACGGCGAAGGTGACCCGGACGAGCGCACATGGCTGCGCGATGAAACCGGCGGGTCAGTCTATCTGCGTCTTACGACAAACCCGATCGAACAGCCGGGAAAACGCGTTGACGACGACTTCCGCCAAGGGGCGATTGACGGGGCCTACTGGCTGCGTAAGCCCGGACCAAACTGCGAAGTTGTGATTGCATATCAGGGCGCCGTGGCCCCCGAGGCCATCAAGGCGGCAGGGATCATTGCCCAAGGCCGTCGTGACGTTGGTGTTCTTGCTGTCACTTCTGCTGATCGCCTGAATGCGGGTTGGACTGCGGCGCAACGCGCACGGTCCCGTGGCAATGCAATGGCTGAAAGCCACATCGAAACCATGCTTGGGGAACTGCCGCGCGATTGTAAGTTGGTCACCGTGATTGATGGTCACCCTGCAACCCTGTCGTGGCTTGGCTCTGTCGTTGGTCACCAAACGGTGCCTTTGGGGGTCGAACATTTTGGCCAAACCGGAACAATCGCGGATCTTTACAGCCACTTCGGAATTGACGCTAAGTCCATCGTCGAAAAGGTGCAAGGACTGACACACGGTCGCAAAGTCTTGCATCGGATGTCCGGCTAAACAGAGATCTCATTTTTCAGAGCATTGGAACGCGATAATTTGCGATACGTCCCTGGCGTCACATCGGTCCATCTTTTGAAGGCACGATGAAAGTTGGCGGCAGAGGCAAATCCAATGTCCTGAGAGATCGCCTCGATGCTTTTGGCGCTTTGCGTCAGATCCCGAATGGCGATGTCACGGCGCAACCCGTCCTTGATGCTTTGAAACGACGTGGCCTCGCCGTCCAGCCGCCGCATCAACGTGCGCGGGGTCAGGTTCAGCAGCTTAGCGGTTTCCTTCAGGCCGGCCTCCAGATTGTCGGATAGCAGGAGCAATTCGCGCACCCGCAATGGCAAAGCGTGTTCGTGCAAGCTTGTGAAAATCCAGTCCCTTGGCGCGCGCGCCAGAAACTCCTGCATTTCGGGCTCGCTGCGTTCCACGGGCAGATTGCTGTGAACTGCGTCGAAAGAAATAGAAGATTGGACCTGCCCAAACCGAATAGGTGCAGGGAAAAGGACGGGGTAATCTTCGGCAAAACAGGGTCGCTCAAAACCGAAACCAACGTCACGCAACGGGAGCTCATAGCCGACCAGCCAAGACGCAACGCCATGGGTCAACTTAAGCAACAGCAAATGCCCGAACCTGTTTGGCAACGCATCGCGCCGTGGCGTCAGGGAAATGCACATTGTCTCTTCGTGATGCTCCAATGTCATTTGGAAATCATCCAACAGGAGGTTCCAGAACGACGTGAAACGGAACAGCGCCGCCGACAAGGACGATGCACCGCGCACCGACGCGCACAAATGCTTGAGGGCACCCGGGCGTATGGGACGGCTCCACAATCCCATCATTTCGTCACCGGATACCGCTACTGCCTCTTTATACAGACGCACGATCTGATCATGGGTCACCCGTGCCCGTGACTGGCCTTCTGCGGACAAACGGGACTGTTCCAACAAGGCCCCGAATTGCTGCGACGCGCAGTTGTCCTTCAGCACGGCAAGCCAGTCCTCAAGAAAGGCACGCGACACTGTCGGCAATATTATTGTGGAATCTTGCACATTCATCCACGTTAATGTCTCAAGTTTTGTCACTTTTTGCAAGTTTTACGTCCATAGCAGAGATAGCCACTGCCCCGTGATCTTGTATGAAATGCATAATGAACGCGCCAAACGGAGTCTCCATAATGTTCACGGCCCCGACCAAAGACATGCTCTTTAATATCGAACATATTTCAGGGTGGTCCGATCTTGTGGCCCTGCCCGCCTACAGTGCGCTTGAACTGGAAGACGCCGCAGCCATTCTAGAAGAATTCGGGCGTTTTTGCAGCGACGTGATTGCGCCGTTGAATGGCCGCGGCGACGAAGTTGGGGCGCGTTTCGACAAAGGCCGCGTCACCATGCCGGAGGGTTTTGCCGAAGCCTACCGCAACTTTGTTGAAATGGGTTGGCAAAGCCTGCAACACCCTGAAGAGTTCGGTGGTCAGGGGCTTCCTAGATGTATCGGAGCCGCGGCGACAGAGATGCTGAACGCCGCCAACACCAGTTTTGCTTTGTGCCCCTTGCTTACGGACGGCGCGGTCGAGGCCCTTTTGACGGCCGGATCTGACGCGCAAAAAAAGACCTATCTTGCCAATCTGGTGTCTGGAAAATGGTCCGGCACGATGAACCTGACGGAACCACAAGCGGGCAGCGATCTGGCGCGGGTCAAATGCAAAGCCGTGGTGCAAAGCGACGGCACCTATCGCATTTCAGGCACGAAAATCTTCATCACCTATGGTGAACATGACATGTCCGAAAACACGATCCATCTGGTCTTGGCCCGCACCGCTAATGCGCCGGCCGGGGTCAAAGGCATCAGCATGTTTCTGGTCCCCAAATTCATGGTGAACACAGATGGCACCCTGGGTGAGCGCACTGCGGTAACCTGCGTCAGCATCGAACACAAACTCGGCGTCAAAGCGAGCCCGACAGCGGTTCTGGAATTCGAAGGCGCAACCGGATTTCTCATTGGCCAAGAAAACTCAGGCCTGAGCTATATGTTCGAAATGATGAACTCCGCGCGCTACGGGGTCGGTTTGCAAGGGGTCGCTATCGGCGAACGCGCCTATCAACAGGCTGTGTCGTTTGCAAAAGAACGGGTGCAAAGCGCACCGGTTGACGGGTCCACGCGGGAGGCTGTGACGATTGTCCACCACCCCGATGTGCGCCGTTTGTTGGCACGCATGCGGGTTCTGACCGAAGCTGGTCGCGCCTTGGCAGCTTATGTCGCGGGATGTCAGGATATGGCGCGCCACGGCGCAACTGAGCAAGAACGCGCCGAGGCCACCACGGTTTCGGAATTTATGACACCTTTGTTCAAAGGCTATTGCACTGAAAACGGGGTCAAAGTGGCATCTGACGGCATTCAGGTGCATGGCGGCATGGGGTTCATCGAAGAAACCGGTGCGGCCCAGCATTTCCGCGACGCTCGCATTTTTCCGATCTACGAAGGAACAACGGCCATTCAGGCCAATGATTTTATTGGCCGGAAAACACTGCGTGACGGCGGTGCCACAGCGATGAAGATGGCTGATCGCATCAAAGAAACTGAACAACAGCTTGCGGCGGGTTCAGCCCAGGCGCAGGCCGTAGGAGCCCGATTGAGTGACGCCCGCGAGGCGTTTCAATCTGTGGTCACCCATATCGTGAACACCGCCAAAGAAGCACCAAATGCCACATATGGCAACGCAGTGCCTTTTCTGTTGCTTGCTGGAAACCTGATGTCCGGCTGGCAGATGGCCCGCGGGTTACTGGCCGCTGAAACCGCCTTGCTTTTGGGCGGGGACACGGAATTCATGACGGCCAAAATTGCCTCTGCGCGCTACTATGCAGATCATGTTCTTTGTGAAGTGGATTCTGAGCGTGCGCGCATTCTGGACGGAGCTGACAGCCTTTTGTCCATGCTCATCTAGGACCCTGCATTTAACAGGAATAAACCTGTCCCTGCCTGTTCGTTCTTCCCTGAAGCTTCTTTACATCTCACCCTGCAAGGACCCTTTCATGACCGCCCAAATTGACATCTCCCGTTTCGAAAAACTTACCCTTGACGCCCAAGAGGATGGCGTCTGGGTGGCCACGCTGAACCGCCCTGAAAAACGCAATGCGCTGGATATCGACACGATTGACGAACTGGTTGATTTCTTTTCTCTGGCACCGCGCGCCGGGGTCAAATCCGTGGTGCTGGCCGGTTCGGGGGACCACTTTTGTGCAGGGCTTGATCTGATCGAGCACCACGACGAAGACCGCTCGCCCGCGGATTTTATGCATGTTTGCTTGCGCTGGCATGAAGCGTTCAACAAAATGGAGTATGGTGGCGTTCCGATCTTTGCTGCACTGCAAGGGGCGGTCGTTGGCGGCGGTCTTGAACTGGCCAGCTCGGCCCATGTGCGCGTGATGGATCAAACCTGCTATTTTGCACTGCCCGAAGGCCAGCGCGGTTTGTTCACAGGCGGTGGTGCCACGATCCGGGTTGCCGATCTGGTTGGCAAATCGAGGATGGTCGACATGATGTTGACGGGGCGGGTCTATCAGGGGCAAGAGGCCGTTGACTTTGGTCTGGCGCAATACATCGTCGAAGGGTCCAGTCTCGACAAGGCGATGGAGCTGGCCCGCAAGGCGGCGCAAAACCTGCCCCTGACCAACTTTGCCATCTGTTCCGCGATCAGCCACATGCAAAACATGTCGGCCTTTGACGCCGCCTATGCCGAAGCCGTGGTGGCTGGCGTGGTGAACACACAGCCGGACGCCCGCGCGCGACTTGCGGCCTTTGCCGACAAGACCGCCGCAAGAGTGCGCCCGAACAGCTAAGGGATCCCGGCCAAGTCCTATTGAAGCGCACAACGATCCCAACTTGAAGCAATTGTATAGCCCGTCAAGAGCAACATTTTCCCTTGCAACGAACACGTGCCACGGGGCTTTGTTGATGGCGTGGATGCCCAAAACTAAACCGGGGAAGATGAAGCTCAGACCCGCAAACTCTCGTTATGAATGAGGGAGCCTTGGGGGGCAGGTCAGGGCTCATGCCTTTCAATGTTAGTTGAGGGGTGCGTTCGCGAACCCAAACTTCACCCCTCACTCCAGCCGAATCTGAACCATATCCGTGTAAGGTAATTAAGACATCGTCACGCCACGTTGAAAAAACTCTCAAAGGTATTCCCGTCTTCTTAGGAGAACACCAAATTTCCCACTTGGAGGCGGTAGCCCATTTAGCACCTCGCAAGAGGTTAAGGTTGGCATCAGGCGGGTTTAAAAGGCTTTCAGAATCTGCGGTTAGTGGTTCGGGAAATCATAGACCAGGGAAGCTCGAACACGATATACGCAATCGAGCTGGTTGCGGGCTACCTGCGCGGCTGAAGTTGCATGCCAAGCAATTTGGTGTCGCGAAAGATATCAAAAGCCCTACGGGTCCAAATTAATCCGGGCATGAATGAACGGGGCCGTACATCATCATCGACAATGTTACATCATCGGAAATTCTGATTATTGCGCAGATTTTTGAAGATTGAGGATTAAAGTTTCCGACTGGGAGGGCAGAGAACTGCCCCTCGCGGCATTCTGTTGCAAAGTCTGCTTCGCCTACAAGGCTTTGGACCACGTCTTGTGATATCGAAGCAGATGGGCGGTCTCCACGCTACGACCTTTTCGAGGTCAGTTAATGGGGCGCTCAATCTGCCTCAGATGTTCTCGCAAATGGTCATTAAAGACGTTTGTCAGCACAGACGCAGGTCGGTGCGCAGGGACCAGTATTGCAACACTGCTGGTAATCGCGGGCTCAAACTCCCGGAAAACGGCGCCCGTAACCGGGCTTGTGGTGGCCGTTATTCGATCGACGACTGCTGCACAGAGATTGGAACTCACCAACTCAAGGGCTGGCAAGAAAGTCCTCAATACAAATCGTCTGTTCAAGGTTTTGCCCGACTTGGCAAAGGCCTTCTCGGTGGCAATCGTAACCGAGTGGTCTTCAAAAAGCATGGCCATGGGATAGTTGTGCAGATCGGCTGGCGTTATGACATCTCGTTCCGCCAGCGGGTCTGATTTGGGAATGGCGATTACGCATTTAGGCTCGAAGGTTTCGATCTCAATCGAGCCGCGCGCGGGCGGCGTTTCTGCTAGTCCGATATCGAACTGTTGTGAGGCAATCAGATCCTCGACGACATGAGAGGCGCGCATCATCAAATCAGCTTTCACATTCGGTCGGGTGTTGAGAAAGGCGGCAAGCACGCGCGGCATAAAGAAGCTTGAAGCGGCGGGGTGGCAGGCGATACGAAGATGACCCCGATCAAGCGTGCCAAACTCTGCCATGGTCCGTACCGTTCGGCCCATTCTTTCAAGAACTTCTTCCGTTTCTTCCAGAAGATAATGCGCCTCAGGTGAGGGCGTAAGCCGCCCGCGTTCTCTCTGAAACAAGCTAAAACCAAGCTCTTTTTCAATATTAGCGATCATCGTGCTGACCGCTGGTTGAGTCCGCAGCAGAGTGCGGCTCGCGGCCGAGATGGACCCACTTCGCATCACTTCGCGGAAGGTTTCAAGTTGCCGAAGTGTCAAGTTGGGAAGCATGCCATAAATCCTCTTTATGGAATCAGTGATATTTTCGATTTGAACTTATGGCAAGGGATGGGTGATGTGGACCCAGTCAGAATTCATGTGGGGGGCACCGTGGATCGTTTCGCAGCAATATTGCTTACAGGGCTCATCTGTTTGGTCGCTTTGGGGCAGTTTTTCCAAGTGATTACCCGTTACGTACTTCAGATCCCAGTGATGGGGCTTGAGGAAACGATGCTATATCCGACGATCTGGCTTTATGTATTCGGAGCGATCAACGCTTCACGTGAGAATTCCCACATCCGCGCGAATGTGCTGGAGATTTTCATCTCGTCTGAGCGGGCTCATACCATTCTGGCCATCGTCGGCGAGATAATTAGCCTGATTGTGGGTCTGTGGATCCTCAGCTGGGCTTGGGACTACACTCAATACGCCTGGCGGGTCTGGCGCGAAAGCCCGACGCTATACATCCCCACATTCTATTCCGACGTGGCGCTGGTCGTGGGGGTCTCATTGATGATGGTCTACACCGCCTGGCACCTGATCAAACATATCCTCATCCTGAAGAACGGACCTGTCGCATGATCGAGATTGCACTCCTCGCCATTGCCATTCTGGTGATCACGCTGACGCTCGGGGTGCCGTTGCCTTACTGCTTTGGCGCGGCGCTGATGGTGATGTACTTCATCGGTGACGTGACGATGAAGGGTATGGTCCTTTGGGGTGTCCAACAGCTGGGCAATCCGATCCTCCTGGCAATCCCGCTATTTGTATTGGCTGGAACGATCATGGCCGAAAGCGGAATCGCCGCGTCGCTCTTGCGGTTTGTGAATGCCTTTGTCGGCCATATCCGCGGCGGCCTTGGCGTGGTTGCGGCCGTAAGCTGTGCGGTTATCGGTGCAATCTCGGGCTCTGGCCTGACGGGAATTGCTGCCATCGGCCCGATCCTAATCCCCGAGATGGAAAAACGCGGCTATCCGCGTGAATATGCAACGGCGCTGATTGCGAACTCGTCGATCCTGGGTCTGCTGATCCCGCCGTCTGTCACAATGATCGTCTATGGCTGGGTCACCGACACTTCTATCCTTGCCTGCTTTCTTGCGACGCTGGGGCCGGGCCTGCTGATCATGTTTAGCTTCTCAGTGATGAACCTTTGGATGAGCCGCAAGTTCGACCTGATCCTCGATGACAAGCCGACCTTCAGCCAACTTTCGACTGAAGTGGCCAAGCGCGGCATCCACGCCTTTCCAGCGCTTTTGATGCCGGTAATTATCCTCGGCGGTATCTACGGCGGTATCATGACGCCGACCGAAGCGGCCGCTGTTGCCGTGATTTATTCGGTGCCGGTTGGTTTCCTGATCTACAAAGGCCTGCGCCTGTCGAACTTTCTCGATGCAGGCAAAGAAGCCGCTACTGCCGTTGGCGCAATCATGTTCATGATCCTCTTTTCCATGATCCTGAGCCAGATGTTCGTCTACGAGAGCATTCCGCAACAGATCGTATCAAGCATCTTTGCCATCACCGAAAACAAGGTCGTTCTGCTGATCTTTATCAACATCCTACTGTTTTTGGTGGGCATGGTCGTCAATGACATCACAGCGATCATCCTGATCGCGCCGCTGCTGTTGCCACTGATGAACGCTATGGGGGTCAGCCCCGTCCAGTTCGCCGCGATCATGGGAGTCAACACGGCGATGGGCGGCGTAACGCCTCCCTATGCCTCGATCCTCTATCTGGGCGCGCGGATCGGCAAAGTAAAAGTCACCAAAGTCATTCCACCCGCGATGTTCCTGATCGTGACCGGCTATGTGCCCGTCGTCTTCCTGACCTCATTCTGGCCTGACCTGTCTCTCTTTTTGCCGCGCCTCTTTGGCTACTGAGCGCTGGCACTCAACCAACAACAATTTAACAAGGAGGAAAATCCATGAAAACGAAACTTCTCGCAACAGCTCTGGCGACCCTGATTGCGGTCTCACCGGCCATCGCCGAGACCCTCAAGATGAGCCATGTGCGTCCGCAGGACGCCACCATCGACGTTGAACTGCGCAGCTTTGCCACCTCTGTCGCCGAAGCGACGGGTGGCTCGGTTGAGATTCAGCTGTTCCCGGCCTCGGCGCTTGGCGACTACACCGCCGTCCAGGAACGCATCAGTGTCGGCGCGCTCGACATGGCGACACAGCCCGCAGCCGCCGCCGCTGATCGGCGCATGCAGATTTCATCCTTCCCCTATTTGGCTGAGACATGGGCACAGGCGCAGAAAATCTACGGGCCGGGCGGAGCGGTGCGCGAGGTAATGAACGGGCTCTATGCCGAGCAGGAAATCACTGTACTTGCAGCATACCCGGTATACTTTGGCGGCATCGCGCTCAACGTCGAAAACGCCAATCCGGCCAGCACCGAGCCGAACGGCATCAAGGTGCGCGTGCCTGGCGTGAAATCCTTCCAGTTGGAAGGTGAAGCACTGGGGTATATCCCGTCGCCCATTCCGTTCTCCGAAGCCTTCACTGCCGTGCAGACCGGCGTTGTTGACGGGGTGATCGGATCGGGTGCCGAAGGGTATTACGCCTCTTTCCGCGACGTGACCAAAACCTACATCCCGGCCAACACCCATTTCGAAGTCTGGTACATGATCATCTCGAACGAAAGCCTCGCCGCGCTTTCTGACGAAGATCAGGCAGCGCTGAAAGAGCAGGCGGCGGCATTTGAGGCGACCCGCTGGACCGTGGCTGAGGCGGATCAGGCGCGCAATGAACAGCGCCTTATCGATGACTTGGGTGCAACGGTCGCCAAGCTGACCGAGGACGATCTTGCCGCGATGTCGGCGAAGGTGCGTGCCGAAGTCTGGCCAGAAGTTCTGGAGGATGTCGGCGCCGACTGGGGCCAAGCGATCCTTGATCAAGTGGCTGCTGCGGCTGAGTAACTTCACCTGTCGGGGCAGCGTGATGTGCCGCCCCGACACGCCTGAGAGATATGTCATGACATCGGACTATGCCATCATCGGCGGCGGGATCGTCGGCCTATCTACGGCTTGGGGTCTGCTCAAGCGGGGCCTGCGGGTGACCGTTCTGGACGGCGACGACGGATCGTTTCGTGCCAGTCGTGGCAACTTTGGTCTTGTATGGGTGCAGGGCAAGGGCCTGAACGCACCGGTATATGCCAGCTGGTCGCAGCGATCGGCCGCTGCATGGTCGGACTTTGCAGCAGAACTGGCAGATGCAACGGGTTTTGACCTCGGCCTTGAACAAAGAGGCGGCTACGACCTGCATTTCTCGGAAGAGAGTCTTGAGGCGACAGTTGCCAGATATGAAGGGCTGAAGGCCGAACTTGGCGGCGATTATCCCTACGAGGTGTTGGGCCACAACGCGCTGCGCCGCGAAGAACCGGCCATCGGTCCCAAAGTGGCTGGCGCGATCCTGCATCATCAGGACGGCCATGCAAATCCGCTCAAGCTTTTGCGCGCGCTGGCAGCTGATGTGCGCCGCCTCGGCGGGGTTATACTGAATGGTAAAACGGTGACGGATGTCACCAGAGACGATCACTTCAAGATCACCTGCGCCGACGGGACAGAGGTGCGCGCACAGAAAACCGTGCTGTCCGCCGGACTGGGGGCCATGACGCTTGGACCGAAGTTGGGTTTCAAAGCGCCAATCAGACCGCAACGCGGGCAGGTTTTGATTACCGAAAAGCTCCCGAAAATTATCAACCGGCCCTCGCTGATCGCGCGGCAGGTGGATGAGGGCGGGATCCAGATCGGGGCCACCAACGAAGAGGTCGGTTTGGATGATCACGTCACCCAGCCGGGGTTGTCCGGTCTTGCCGCCGAGGCAATCGCCGCCTATCCGGTTCTCGCCAAGGCGCAGCTGGTCCGCAGTTGGGGCGCGCTGCGGATTCTGTCTCCTGACGGGCTGCCGATCTATCAACAAAGCACCGAAATGCCCGGTGCCTATCTTGTGACCTGCCACAGCGGGATCACTCTTGCGGCCGCCCATGCCCGGTTCCTGCCAGCGTGGCTCGAAGCGGCAGGCGATGCCCCGGATTTGGAGATATTCAGTGAAGCCCGGTTCTAATTTCCGCGAACTGACTCCCGCGTCTGACAGGGCACTGGTTGATGTGCGCTTTGGCGCGCGGGCCTTGCGTTTGCCTCTGGGTGAAAACCTTGCGGCGGCGCTTCTTGTGGCGGGGATCATGCCCTTTCGCCAGACCCCTGTGTCGGGTGCGCCGCGCGGGCCGTTTTGCATGATGGGTGCCTGTTTCGACTGTCTGGTCGAGATCGACGGGTTGACGGGGCAGGCCTGCATGCTGGCCGTCACCGAAGACATGGCAATCGACATGCCCGCCGCTGGTAAAGGAGACGGCGATGCATGAGGTTGATCTGATCATCGTCGGCGCTGGCCCCGCCGGGATGTCCGCCGCAGGGCGCGCCGCAGAGTGTGGCCTCTCCGTCCTAATTTTGGACGAACAGCCTGCCGCAGGGGGGCAAATCTACCGCGACGTGGACCGCGCGAGCGCTCTGCGCGGCGATATTCTGGGCAAGGATTTCACCGAAGGCCAGACCCTGACGCGGCGGCTGGACCATGAGAATATCACCCATCTAAAGGGTGCCGTGGTATGGCAGATCGAAGACGGGCCGCGGGTGTCTTATACCCAAGCGGGGCAGGGCGGGGTGGCCTGCTCGAAACGGATGATTATGGCCACAGGCGCGCTTGAACGGCCCATGCCATTGCCGGGATGGACCTTGCCCGGCGTGATGACAGCGGGGGCTGCGCAGATTCTTCTCAAGCAATCCGGCATCGCGTGCGAACGCGCAGTTTTGGTGGGGTCGGGACCGCTGTTGTATTTGATCGCGACTCAGATGGTGCGGGCCGACGTCCCACCGATTGCACTGGTCGAAACCCAAACCCGCCAAGATTTCATAGGATCGCTCCGACATCTTGGCGGCGCTCTGCGGGGCTGGCGCTATCTGCTGAAAGGTGCGGGGATGCTTTGGCACCTACGCCGCGCCCGCGTGTCTCGATATCTGGGTGTCAGCGACATCGCTATTGAGGGCAAAGAGGCCGCTCAGGCGGTGACCTTCACCAGCGAGGGCAAATCGCAGCGCATAGCCTGTGAAACGGTCTTGCTCCATCACGGTGTCGTCCCAAACACACAGACCGCGCGATCCATCGATATTCCGCACCACTGGGATGAGCGACAGGCGTACTTTGTGCCACACTGCGACGAATGGGGGCGGACGCCGAAACCTGCCGTGTTCATCGCAGGGGACGGGGCCGGGATTGGTGGTGCAAAGGCGGCCGCATTGGCCGGTGAAATCGCAGCATTAGACATCGCCTGTGACCTCAACCGGCTCACAAGCGCGGACCGTGAAGCCGCAGCGCGTCCGCTGCGCGCGCGCTTGGCCAAAGAGAGGGCTGCGCGCCCTTTTATTGACAGCGCCTATCCTCCCCATGCGGCGGCACTCGCCCCGCAAGACCCGACCATCGTCTGCCGATGCGAAGAAGTTACTGCGGGCGACATCAGGCGGATGGCTGGGTTAGGCTGTTTGGGTCCGAACCAGACCAAAGCCTTTGGCCGTGCCGGGATGGGGCCGTGTCAGGGGCGCTATTGTGGGCTTACCGTCACCCGCCTATTGGCCGAGGCCAACGGATTGTCGCCAGACCAAACCGGCCATTATCGCATTCGCCCACCGATTAAACCGGTCACACTCGGAGAGATCGCAGCGATGACACCACAAGAGACAAGTGAGCAAAGCAAATGATTGAACGTATCGACACAGGTCAGCGGATGAGCAAGATCGTCAAACATAACGGCGTCGTCTATCTGTGTGGGCAGGTTGGTGACGGGCCGACTGTCACAGAGCAGACCGTAGACTGCTTGGCGCGCATTGAGGCTTTGCTGGAGAAGGCAGGCTCCTCGCCAGTTCGCATCTTGCAGGCGATCATTTGGCTCGCTGACATGGCTGATTTTGACGAAATGAATGCGGTATGGGACGCATGGGTATTGGAAGGTGCCGCGCCAGCGCGTGCATGCGGAGAGGCGCGCCTTGCGCGAGATGCGTTAAAGGTCGAGATTATTATAACGGCTGTATATGGTGTTTGAGCTAAACATCGGGTTGCGGCGTCTCGCGGCTTTACTAGCAGAATTGAATAAGTCGTATTCTAACGATTTGTAGCTCATCATGGCTCGAAAATTTCCTTGGATACACCGCATAACAGCATCATAATTCAGCCCGGATAGATAGCTGATGGGGTGGATGGGTCCTGCTCCAACCGGCGTCGGAATGCTCCATTCTGCAGATGTTCATGTCAGCTTTTAGGAGGAGCAAACCAATGCAAGATACCACAATCTACCTTGATCTGGCCAAGAACATTTTTCAAGTTCACGGGATCACTAAAGACGACGTGGTCGCCTTCATTCGCCCTTTGAGACGGGCGCAATTGTTGCCTTTTTTCCTAAGATCAAACCTTGCCTGATTGGTATGGAAGCTTGCAGCAGCGCACATCATTGGGCGCGCGAACTGACGAAATTTGGCCATGATGTTCGGTTGATCCCACCTATATATGTGAAGCCATACGTGAAGCGGGGCAAGTCAGACGCGATTGATGCCGAAGCGATTTGCGAAGCAGTAACACGTCCAACGATGCGGTTTGTCGCGATCAAGACCTTCGAACAGCAATCCTTATTGTCAGTCCACCGAGCGCGAAGCCTCTTGGTTCGCCAGCGCACCCAACTCATCAATAGTCTACGCGGAATGGTCGCTGGATTTGGTGACTATATCGCGAGAGGAATTGCTCGGATCATAGGTTTGCAGAGGAAATACTGGCTGGCGACGTTCTAGATCTACCTGATATCGCGAACGAGGTGATCTATAACCTCTGCGAACATCTTATGGCACTGCATGCTCGGGTCCGCTGGTAAGAAGACCGTTTGAAGCAGGTCGCAAAGGAAGACGCACGAGTGAGGTTGCTGCGCACCATTCCAGCCGTTGGCGCTGGCACGGCGTCGGCGATCATCGCCAGCATTGGTGACGGCCATCAGTTCAGTAATGGCCGGGAATTTGCAGCTTGGCTGGGTCTGACGCCTGCGAACAAGTCCAGCGGTGGCAAAGAGAAGCTTGGGCGAATTACAAAGATGGGTGATCAATACTTAAGATCGTTGCTCGTTGTTGGCATGACATCCCTCGTCCGACAAACCAAGTCGCACCCGGAACGCGCAAGTAAATGGCTGACATCACTCCTGGAACGAAAACCTGCGCGTTTGGCGACTGTTGCGATGGCCAACAAGACAGCACGGATCGTCTGGGCCGTTCTGACCCGCAACGAACCATATACACCGCACACTGCCTGAAGGAGGAAGAACAACGAGTTAGCAAGACCCGCGAGATGATGGTGCATAAGTCTGCCGCCAAAACCAAGACACCCCGTCGAAGGTCCCGGGCGTAGTTGCCCGCTAAGCTGTAAGGGACTTGGTTTGCGGAACCCATCAGGGCCAGCGGTCAAAACCGCGCAAACAGGCCGGACACATGACTGCTTCTGACAAATGCACAAATCTGATCAAATATGTCTTGCTATGCAGGAGCCATCCACACAGGACCTTCGCTGCGCCAGCACAAGCCGTTCCAAAAACTAGCGTTTTAGAACACCTCGGATTGCCTCCGTGAGAGTGCAGAGCAATCCTTTGATCAGTCTTTTGACAATGCCAGTTCGACCGCAGCTTGGCAGTGAAATTCGGTAGTGGAAAATGCGGGCAAGGGTGACTGGTCCGGGCTGATGAGCAACGGAATCTCGGTGCAGGCTAATGCCACGCACTCTGCACCTCTCAAACCCAAAGCCCTGATAACATCCTGATAACCGGTGCGAGTGCTGTCCCGAAAATCATTTTTGACCAGTTCATTGTAAATGCTGTCGTGAATGAAGGTCCGTTCGGTATCCTCAGGTATCACGGCCTGAATGCTGTGCTCTGCGAGAATTTTGGAATAAAAATCGCCCTCCATAGTCTTGCGCACCCCGAGGATTGCTACGCTTTTCAGGCCTCTGGCTTTGATGGCATTAGCAGTGACAGAGGCGATATGTAGAAACGGAATTTTGAGCATAGGCTCGATCTTGGGAACAAAACGATGAACATCGTTGCATGTTATCACGATGAAATCTGCGCCCGCAGCCTCCAAAGCCCCCACTGAATCCGCGATTTGTTGGCAGGCCGCATCTTCATCCTCCCTGTCGATGACAGCAGAAACGTAATCCTGCCGATTAACGCTTTCCAAAACGATCCGCGCAGATGAAACGCCGCCTGCAAGCGCCTGCGTGATTTCGTTCAGTCGTTTGTAGTATTCTGCTGTTGAAACCCAGCTCAGGCCACCAATCAATCCAATTTTTTTCACGGCAAAATCCCACATCATGACTCTTCTATTGAGGTTTTAGCGAGGTGGTTCCAGCAACACAAACGGGCCTGAGCGGACAACTAATAGGTTCGCTCCAAAAACCACCGTTTATTGAACGGTTCGCGGAAGCGGACCTTGGCGCACATTGAACCAAGGTCCGAAAAGTCCGCACTCTGTGAGTTCGCCAATCACTGCGTTTTGCAGTTGCAGCGAATGGCGGCAATGCGGGTTGCAACCGCAGCAACGCGATAAGCCGCTGGATGTCAGCTTTGGGCCGTTCGTACAAGATCACCATATGCTGCAAATGCGAAGGCCTCCGCTCCTCACGTGATCAGTTCGTGCTCTAAGGAGACATTCTCCGCGTCGCAGCGCAAATCTGGGTAGCAGATGGCTGTTATGCGGGACGTTGCTGACGTTGGAACTGTCGGTTCATATATCCGCTTTAGACACCTCGACATTTATGCGCCGCCGGTTTTTCATGTATCGTGAGGTTCCTGACGCGTGCGAAAGGAAGTAGTGGGGTATGGAAATGGAAGGTCCAAATACGATGCGTTTTGGTTTACTGGCAGTCCTGTTGTTTAGCACCCAAGTTGCGAGTGCCCAGGCCGTCGAGCGTCCTGACAACCTGCCACCAGGTTTTGAACAGCTGATTGAGCGAGGCGCATCAAGATGCGGCAGTGAGGACACTGCTGTGTTTGGTCCTGGTGGTTTTACCACGCCGTTCGATCTGAACGACGATGGCGTGAAGGACTACATCGTCAACAGTGATTACTTCAGATGCCATCCAGCCCGTCATCTGATCTACGGTGGGACCGCCGGGACTCACTATTCTTTCTTCGTTTCACAGCAGGACGGTAGCTTTGAAGAAGCTATGAATCTGGCAGCTCACAATATGCAGGTCGTGTACTTTGGCAAAAAGCCGACCTTTGTGTTCGCGCACCACGGCGGATCATGTGGTTATTCAGGGGCGACAGGATGCGTCAGCGCAATGTTCTGGAGCACTTTCGAGAACAAGTTCATTGGCAAAGGGTATTGAGATGATGCACCGGGGTCATGACGCTGATTGCGTCAAAGCATGGGCTTTCTAACAGGATCTTTTTTACTCACCCTGAGCATTTCGAACGGCACCCCGATCACACGCCCGGCTTGGTGTGGCGCTAAAAGACCAGTCACGGGTAGCTCGTTCTCCCATCCAAACATCGATGACCCACCAAATTGAGCGAGATCTCCGAAGCTCACCTGGCCCTTCATCCCTTTAGAGAGCTTGACCCCGTAGATCTCGCCATCCCGAACTATTTCAACGAATGCGCGCCAGAGGCCTGCACTTTGCGCATCTTTGCGGCCATCTGTGAGACGCCCTTTATAGCCTGCGAGTGTCGGCGCGTATGGGTTCAAGTCGCCAAATTTGGCCTGCGCCTTCAGCGTTTCAAATACCCATGGCAAATCATGACGAAGGTATGCATCTCTACGCTCCTCGTCAGTCTTCCGCGTCCCAAATGCGGGGTGTTTGCTCGCGCGTACAGTTTCGGGAATCTCAAAGGTTTTGCACGGATCGAATGCGAGCGTACCGTTTTCATCAAATACATGGTGGAGATCTTGCGTGTCTGTAAAGATAAGGCAATCGCTTTGGAACGTGACATCCTCGTAGGCGACAAATTCGAAGGGGATTAGTTCGCGGCCGGTCTTAGGGCATATCGCCCCCCAAAGCAGGGCACCTGTTTCCATGTGCTTTATCGGCGCAATCAAGGATTTCAGCTGCGGTCCAAGCTGGGGCGACTGTGAGAACGTCAGACTTGCAAAATCACAAGTAGACCGCAGCACGGCGCACCATTGATCATCAAGATCATCCCGTGCATCCATCCTCTTACGAACCGCAAACCCCCACCACGGGCATTCGATTTCCTCAAGAGCTGGACCCTTCGTCGAAACACCGTCTTTCGAGATGTGCCAAGGCCCGTTCAGAGTGCTTCCATCACTGGCAATCAACGCAATCATATGATCGGAATTTCTAACAGATTTGCTACTGCCAGGAACCAAGCTCTGGCCTTGTGGTGTAATACGGACGAGAGAGCCTTTTTGAGATCCTGGCCCATATGCGTAGGTGCCGGTTATGCGTGGCGACGCAATGCTGCAATCAAGTGATCCAGGCTCCGATGACGTATGCACCTTCACCTCATGCAGGTTATACGAGAGGTCTTCCAAATCAGTCTCTCGGATGCCCTCAAAGCTCGCCCTGGCGCGGACTGAAGTCGGCAATGCCTTCACCCAGACGAAATCGTCAGGGCCAATGAAACCTTCGCTGGTATCAAATGCGCGCATGAACCCGCTGGCCAATGTCAGTGCAAGGCGTGCGGGAAGGTTCAGTTCGCCATGTGACACCTGGTGGGGGATGCAATCGCTATCTTGGAGGGGGAGCGCGACCCATTCGTCACCTTCACTCGTGAACCGAGAGTATTTCTGACAGAGATAGTGCAATTTGCCGGCAACGATCGGGTAAGGTTTCTGTTCGATCCATACCCAAGTTTCGGCTGCGCTGACATCCATACCCTTTAAATGGCTAAAGCGATCCAGGAGGTGACTCAGGAGTTCATTTTCAAGGCCCTCCTGCACATTGCCGGAGCGAGGGTCGCGCTCTTCACAGATCTCGGCGATTGAAATGGAGTACGTTTTGATTTGTACGTCAGAAACGCGGAATGGGGATCTGTGAATGCTGGGTGGGGCGCGGAGCTTGGTCACCAAAGGGGCAATTTCTTCGTCGCACAGAGCGACAAACTTCCGAACCGCACCGCTCTCAGATCGGCCTGTTACAAGGGTCATCGGCGCATCAAACGCATTAGCAAAGGCTAAGCTGCGCTCACGCCATGGGGCGTCCAGCACCCTTTGCACTTTATGTATAGAGGCCTCGTAACCGCTCATCTGCATTCCTAATTGGTGTGAAGCCATGCTTTACATAACTATGAAGCAATGGTCGTGCGCATGTCCACAGGGGCAACGCGGGCCGGATTGCACGCTCGACGGCCTGCTGCTGAGTTCCGGGTGAAACCTACCCCTCAATATCCACTGGGAGGTCATGGGCCCATTACGGGCCCACAGGCGGGCCCCGCAGGGCCCGCTGGCGTTGCTTACCGCTCAGAGTGGGCATCGCGCTCTACGGCCTTGCAGAGCCGGTCTCTGGCGCGCTTCTCGCGCTGTGCGATCAGGTTTGCTGCCTTGATCTCGACAGCGGTACCGCGGGGCAGGGGGGCGTCGCGCTGGATCATACCGAGTAGTGCATCCCGGTCCGTCTGGGAGATCATCTTGATGCCCTTTGCCAGCTGGCGCGCCATGAGGGTGTTCGCGGCGTGGCGCAGCAGCTCTGCTTCGGCGTTCTCTGTGGTAGTATCGAACCCGGCCGCCGGGGTGGCGAGTGTCACATCTCCACCTGAGTGACGCTTGGCGTACTGGCCGGGCCGGCGGTAGGTGTCGACCGCGACGCGGTAGGCGATTGCATAGGCAAGTGAGCTAAGCTTGCCGGTGAGCGTCTTGCCGCGGGCGAAGTAGCGCGTCAGATAATAGTAGACATCTGCGATGACTTCCTGGCGCTGCTGTTGTATCACTCGCTCGAGACCAGCGCGCTTCATGCCGCCGGCAATCGCTTTGTCGAGCTCTGCTTTTTTGATTTTGTGTTCCGCGGTGAACTCTACGTAAATCACACGCTTTTTGGACGTACCAATTGGGTCCGACATCGGCCTCTCCTAAGATTTTTTGAAGGATGAGAGGCTTTGTCTCGTGAGGGGTCTTGACCCCCTTTTGCGCGCGTAGTAGGCTCGAGGAAACCTCTCGCAAAAGAGGTCGACGAGAGGCTACTACGCGCGCTGCGCGCGTAGGACGCGCGCGAGAAAAATTCCATAAAATTTAGAAGGTGTCCGCACATCGTTTTGGCGCGCGGATCTTATGTGCTCAGTCAGCCCCGGGTCGACTACTCGAGTAACCTTAGAACGGGCCAAATTGGGTGGAGAACGCAGCTAGATACGTTTTGCGCCGAGGTCTGATCTGCGGACCTTTCTGCCAATTGCTGCGGGCGCTCGGCCCCGGTTGCAGCTGGGAGGACCTCTTGGAGGAAAGGCGGGAAGCGGAAGTTCGCTGCGAATTCGTGAAGGCGGATGCCGACGAGAGTAAGCTGCCATTCGTGGAGGCGCGAACAGGAGTGCAGCAATTGACCGTCATTCAATTGGTGGTAGGCGAGGCGCTTTGGTGTGCAGCAGGGTAAGACGGGAAGGTGACCGATCGTGTCGGCCGAAGCCCAATGCGGCATCACCCAGATGATCCGGGTACACGCCGTACTTCAAGCGGGGCTGTGATCGGATTACTTCTTATAGACAAAAAACTGTCTCTAAGCCACCGCGTCCGGGCGCTCTCTCAAGAATGAAGAGGCCGGCCTTTTCTCATGGACGCAGGAAGACGGGCTCTTCTCTCTCCGCCCGCGGCGATCGTTCAATTGTCGCGGGATCAATCTCGCACATCGTCAGCTGTGCATTCACCTTTCGTGCGGCCATTCCAGCCCGGAACCACTTCGACGCTGCAACAATGTTCATCCGCGGTCGCCTCTGGCCTTTTTTCGGCTTCGAGGCCTCCATGACGGCGGCGAGCATCTCATCGATGCGGTAGAGCCCACCAGAGACCGGCAGTGGCATCTTGCGCTGTTGCAGGGCTTGACGCTTGACCTCCAGCTTCTCCGCCACGTCGGCCAAGCTGACCAGGTCAGGGCGAACCTCGCGCAGGACAGTGCCTTGCGGCAGCGCCTTGATCAGTGCCCGCGCAGCATCGAGGATTACGACCTCTGCGTCGTCCCCTTCAACCTCCAGCTCCACGCCGACCAGGCCAGCTTGGCCCGTGCCTACAAGGGCATCTTCAAAACCAGCCTCGAAGACGGCGTCGGACAGGCCAAATGCGTCATGCTCTCCTTCGGGGAGCGCGAAAACCAGTTCGAATTCGAATTCTTCAGCCATCGGCTTTTCCTTCTTCTTTTTTCTCAAGCCTCACGCAGGACAGGACCTCTGCCTAACCTTTTTCGCGTGCTGCTGTGGGCTCTTGGGTGTGGACCACACCGACATGTTGCAGAACGTGCCGCAGCGGCACTCCTTATCGTTGGCAGGACAGCGGAGAATTCCCCATACGTGCCCTTTGCCTTCAATCAGATCCCGTCCGAGAGCTTCCAGCTCTTGGACGACAGCCTCGACTTCCTTCGACGTGTGTTTCTTCCTTGGCACCGAAGGTACTCCCTTCACTTAAGTTGTCAACCGACAAGGTAGTGGTTCGACAAAAACATCACTCCAGATCGCAGCCAAACTCCAGCACGCCCCACATCAGGTTCTGGTCGGTGACTTGCATCCGATGAGCTTTCTCGAAGCAGCCGAAGTGCGAGAGGCTGGGACCGGCGCACCCCGAGGTTCGGAACTTCCACCCGCCTGACGCGTTCCAGCCCTATACAGTTTTTCAGAAACCGGCTCGGCCGGAGGGGGAGTTTCGCATGGCAGAGAACGAAAGCTCAACTTGGGATGTAAAAACAATCGGGATCGCGGCGGCGGCAGTCGTTGGGTGGGGGGCTGCCATATATGCATTCACCGACACTGCAGAACTTCAGAAGCAGACCGACCGCACCATCTCGCGCTTGCAAAGCGATATCAGCACACAGCAGGAAGCAGCCGGAAGCGTCGAGGAATTGCAGGCGGAGCTCGCATCGCTGGAAACGGAGACCCAGTCCTTGCAGGAGCAGCGCGACGGCATCCAGTCGGACATCGACACCTTGCAGCCGAAGCTTGACGAATTGATCGTACAGCAGA